>Ga0070738_10005068_pt1 | contig 15005 bp, 14 predicted proteins | sample Coa_R2_2_FD_66446 | JGI IMG/M metagenome (GOLD analysis project Ga0070738, IMG submission 66446) | Surface soil microbial communities from Centralia Pennsylvania, which are recovering from an underground coalmine fire - Coalmine... | ecosystem: Environmental > Terrestrial > Soil > Unclassified ...
CCTGCCGGGGATATTCCACCAGCACCACTCGCCGAAATTTGCTGCCAGAGTCTTTTAAGAGCGTTTCTAGCAGCTGCTTGAGGGTTTTATAGACAGCACCAGCCAGTGGGATCGCCTGTAGCAGGCGTTCGCCCAGATCCAGCAACCAGCGACCGGCAATGTTGCGGGCCATCAGGCCGATCAGCAAAATGCACAGCAGCGGTACGGCCAGACCCACCAAAAAATTCAGAAAGTTAACCAAGATCGGATTCAAGCCGTCAAACGGATTGAGCTGCTTGGGAATTCGAGTCAGAAAGTTAATGACCCAATTCGCAACCGTAATCGTCAGCCAAATTGTGGTTGCCAGGGGAATTACCACTAACAAACCTGCAATCAGGTCGTTTTTCAGGTCTTGTTTGAGGTGTTGGATCACGGGTTTCCCATTCTCCTGCGATTAGCGGCAAAACTATATTAATGAGTTTAGCGAGTCGAAGCGTGTCTCAAACATCGTCTGGGATCAGTACCGGTAGGCCGTTGGCTTGAGTCTGCCCATCCCGATCCCCACTGACTCAATCGCGGCTACCGTTCTAGCGTCGAGCTAGCGAGTGCGGATAGCGATACTCTTGAACCCGTCCACTCTTTAAGAATTGTAACGAATGTTTGAAGAAATATCTCCAATGACGATTAGCTGATGCTTGGTTTCGGGTGGGAGTCGATCGCCCCCCGCGTGTGCAAGTGGCATAACCATCAGAATACCCTAAGGTGATTCGGTATCACACTTGACACTAATATTGCTGGTCAAAACTTAGGGTTGCTAGTCAAAACTTAGGGCTGGTCAAAAAATAGATAAGCTTTAGGGCAGTGATTTAGCCTTGGGGCATCAACACGCCAGTACGGGATTGGCGCTTCAATCGGGACAACCTGAATGAAGCTTTTCCCTTTGAGCACAGACGCTTAGGGCTATTCATGCAAGGGATTGGCGTTTTTCATTCAGGCGAGCAGGGACGATCGCGGGTACAAACGGCCAGTGCGTTCGCCCGAGTGTGCGCGACACGATCGCTGGCCAGGACGCTAGGGCGAGGGGATATTGCGCTGATTTTGGCCATAAAACAAATACCGCAAGCCAGCCCAACCGATGGCGGTATAGCCGATCGCCAGTACGAAACTTGCCAGGCCACTCCGCAGACCGGATCGCAGCTTGTTGTCGTTGATCTGATTGGTGAGCTTCTGCTTGTTGTCGCGAATCTGCGTCAACTTTTGGTCACGTTCCGGCCCAATTTGGGCTTCTAACGCTTTTGGATCGGACTTAAATTTCTTAAGCTGGTCTAGCCGTTGTTTTGCCTGCGCTAGCTGCTCTCCTTGAAGTTGACCGCTTTGAATGAGTTGCTCAATTTGATTTGACTGAGCATCAACCTGGGCCTTCAGTTGCTCAACCTGGCTGTCAATTTGGCTTTCGGCTCGGCTCGCGTCTTGGGTCACCTGCTTGAGCTGGTCGTCGGCCGCAACATTAGTCGCGTTGACGCTGATCGGTATCAGCAGCAGGAAGACCAGCCCCAGAAAGCTCGATAACAAGACCGAAGAAAGCTTTAAGCCGCGCGATCGCTCCAGGGAATTGGGCGTATCCAATGCGCTCTCCACCCAGAAGCCGACAAACAGAAAGGCAAACCCCATCATGGGCACAAAGCCGCGATCAATGAGCTGGGTCGTAGCTGTAAATAGCCACTGGCTGTCTTGAAACTTTGCCGACGTGAGCAGCACAATACAGTCCAGGAGGTAGAGCAAGATCAGCACGCCACCGACTACTTTAAGGATGAGTGCAGTGAGGGGTGAGGCATTAAGTGTTTTCATCGGCTTCTGTAATGTGATGGGCAGTTGACCGAAACTGCTTTCGCAACCTCCTATAGTAGACTACAGAGTTGGATCTCTCTACAGAATTGCATAGCTAAAACCATGAACAAAATTGTAGAAGTGCTGCCGGACAAGGAGGCACTGATCCAGCGATCGCTGACGATCGTGTTGGAAAAGCTACAGGGTGCGATCGCCGATCGGGGACATGCCACAATCGCGCTAGCGGGGGGGAGCACGCCAAAACCTTTGTACCAGCAGCTTGCGACCCAAGCGTTGCCCTGGGAGAGTATCCACGTCTTTTGGGGCGACGAACGCTATGTGCCGTCTGATCATCCCGATAGCAACGAGGGCATGGCCCGTCATGCCTGGTTAGATCAGGTCGCATTTCCGTCTGCCAATATTCACCCCATGCCGACGGCAAACCCCGATCCAGCGGCCTCTGCCAGCCAACACGAGGCAGAACTCCGCCAGTTCTTTCAGCTTCAAGCAGGAGAATTTCCTCGCTTTGACGTCATTCTGCTAGGCATTGGTGATGACGGGCACACCGCATCACTGTTCCCTCATACCGACGCACTACGGGTGCATGACCGTTTAGTTACCGTGGGGAACAAAGATGGGCAACCGCGCATTACCTTCACGGCCCCATTGATCAACCATGCCCGATCTGTCCTATTTATTGTTTCGGGCACCAGCAAACGACCGGCGCTCGATCAGATCTTTGCTCCAACTGCCGATTCTGATTCCTTTCCGGCTCGCCTGATTCAACCGATGGGCGAACTGTGGTGGCTGCTGGATCAGGCTGCGGGTCAAGACCTGAAATCGGATGACATTTAAACTGTTCCAGAGTAAAACTGGGTTAAGTCAGGTTAAATCAGATACTCGTGTAGGATGAAACGAGATCGTGCGCTTGGGTGATTGTCCGCGATCGCGATCGTGGCAGGGGGCTACGGCCCTCTTGCACTACTTGGCCAATGGCAGGGACTAACTCTAACTGCCCATGCCAGATGCTCTTATGATGGAACAGATATAGGGGATAGGGGATAGATTTCATGATCGTTTGTCCGAATTGCAATCATCAAAATCCTGATGGCGCAGTTCAGTGCGAAGCCTGCTATACACCATTGCCTGCAACCACGAGTTGTCCAAACTGTGGGGCAACCGTGCAGGCCGATGCCAGTTTTTGTGGTCAGTGTGGCTATAATCTCCGGACGACGGCCAGTGCCCAGTCCAGTGCCGATGCTGTTTCTGCCCCAGCACGATCGGAGGCCGCGATCCCCGATTTGCTGCCGCCCGATCCGCTGGTACCACCCGATCCATTGGTCATTAACCCGCCATCCGCGCCACCCTCGACGCCAGCCATGCCTGAGCCTGAACCAGTTGCCCCTGCAGCAACACCCGTTCCCGTTCCGCTCAGTCAGCCCGCTGCCGATGATAGTGGGTTCGTTGCAACCGTTGGCGGACAGAGTGGACAGGGCAGCCCAACCACCCAACTCCAGCAGCAGACCGCGCGGTTGCTGCATTTGCAAACAAGTGCATCGCTAGAACTGCCGCAAGGTCTAACGGTCGTCCACATCGGTAAGCCGAACGATCGCGTTCCACCTGATATTGATGTGTCTGGGTTCCCGGATTCCGAAATCGTTTCCCGTATCCACGCCGATATTCGGATTGAGGGCGATGCCTTCTACATTGAGGATGTGGGTAGTTCAAACGGAACCTACATCAATAATGTGCCGCTGCCCACGGGTAATCGACATCGCTTGCGACCGGGCGATCGCGTTTCTCTCGGCAAGGGAGACAAAGTGACGTTTCTCTTTCAACTGGCCTGAGATTGCATAATGTGCGTTAGGTTGAAAGGCAGAAACGCTCACTGATCGCACTGGGGCAGCACTTTTGCCCATTGCTTAGCGGCCTGTTTAAAGCTCTCCTTTGAATAGTCGTGTATCGTTAGAAAGACTTACTGCCGTCGATCGCACCGTTTTGGCTTCTACCTCAGTACAATCACCGTAGGATAAGGAACAGGCTTTGTGACGGTAGCAGTCTTTGCTACAGGTTAATACTCAGACTCTATACCGCCAGTGTGATTACCCTGACCCTCTTGCATCCAGTTCAGTCCATTCCGGTTCAAAGCTGGACTTTTGAACATGAACCTGTGATTCGAATTGGACGATCGACCGATAACCACGTCATTCTTTACAGCGCGGTCGTTTCACGGCACCACGTCGAGTTGCGTTGCGTTGATTCGCAGTGGGAAGTTGTGAGCCTGGGCGCAAATGGCACCTACCTGGACGGCAAACGGATCACGCAAGCACCCGCAGCCGACGGTATTGTCATTCGGTTGGCGCGATCCGGGCCAAACATTCAAATTCATCTTGGCTCACCCACGGTCGATGCTGATAAAACATTGCAGGGCACGCAGACCCTATCACAGCGAGTAAGGCCGACATTAAGCGAGACTCCCGCTGTCAAACTGGCGGCGTCTCCCCCCACCAATGCGATCGCGCTGCCCGAGGCGCAACCGCCTGTCACTCAGCCACCTGAAATCAGCGAATCCACCGAGGGGCCGGCAACTGGAGAACTGACCCAACGACGCACCGATATGGATGCGGAGGAGTCCCCCGCCACGTATCAGCCAGCGATCGACCTTGCCAACTGCACCCATCCCCGTGCTCATGGCGATGTTCTCTTTTGCCCGGACTGTGGCCAACCATTGCAAGTAGCTGAGACGGTTGGCGAATATCAGGTCGTTAAAACACTGCATCAGGATAACGTCGGCGTCACTCAGCTTGTCTGGCGCAATGGGCAAAGTTTAGTGCTGCGAGCACTCAAGGCAGACTGGCTTGATCGCCCAGCTGTCGTAGCCGCCTTTACACAGCAGGCGCAGCAGTTGCTTCAGCTTGTTCATCCAGGACTCCCACATTTCGTCGATGCTTTCACAATTGAGGGGACTCCCCATCTGGTCTGGAAGCGGGTGTATGGACAAAGCCTCCAACAGCGAGTCACCCGGCAGGGAACGCTTTCGTCAGCAGAGGCAATTGCGGCTTTAGTGCAGATTTGCGATATTTTGGACTACCTGCACCAACAGTCTCCTCCGGTGCTGCACCAGGATCTCAAACCCGAAAATTTGGTGCAGCAATCGCTGGCGGCGGCGGCTGGCAATATCGCAATCGTGGGGTTCCTCTCGCTCCAGTCTTTGGTTGCCGCTGAACCACTCACTAGCATCCCCTATACGGCTCCAGAACAACTGCAAGCGCAGGTTACAGTCGCCAGTGACTTGTTTTCTCTGGGGCCGATTCTGGTCTATTTGCTCACGGGCGAAAACCCCAGCAGCTTTTATGCCCAACGCGAGCAGGGCTTCCGCTTCTACCCAGAGTACATACCTGGCCTCGATCCAGAACTGAGCGCGATCGTCCGTCGGTTGACCAGTCCTCAACCAGAAGAGCGTTACGCGACAGCCAAAGAAGTTGCCGATGCGCTGTTGGCAGCACCCTCTGGTGAGCAATAGAGCCTGTTTGCAGTGAAGATCTTTCCTAATGAAGATCTTTTGCAGTGAATATCTTTCACTGTACTTAATCTGTCAGGCTGAACGGCATGAAATGAAGCGAATCATCTTGCTGATTGCTCCAGTTTTCGATCCTATCGCCTGCAGAATCGCGGAAACGTCACATTGCCCCACACCCGGCGGGAGGCACGCTACGGGATGACAGGTTCATCGGTTGAGCCATTCTCGTAATTGCGATCGCGCTGGGATCGATCAGCCCAACCGTGTCTTCAGATATTCGTAGCGTCGGTTATGATGCAGTAGGTCATTTACGGCTGTTCCGCTCCATTCTGCAATGAGGTTCTACTCAGTCTTGATCGTGAGTCGGAGTGCGGTTAGAGTCTTCAGCACTTTGCATGGGTACGATTGTCATTTTTGCTCCAGGTCAGCGGTCTGGCCGGATTGAGAAATGGCACTCAAGCGAAAAATGCTGCAAGAGGATTCACTATGACAACAAAACCAAAAGTTAGCATCCTGGTCTTGACGTTTAACGCAATCCGCTACGTCTATAAAACCCTCAATAGCTTACAGCAATTAACGTTGGATGTTGATTATGAAGTCATTGTTGTTGATAATAACTCAAGGTTAGGGCTGAAATTATGCCTGCCGCTGCTGCTTAAAAGGGGCTGGATTGATAAACTCTGCCTACTCAATTACAACTCGTTATTTGCAGAAGGAAATAATATTGCTGCTCGGCTTGCCAGTCCTGACGCCACCCATTTTTTACTGCTTAATAGTGATGTCGAAATTCGCGATCCGAACTGGCTTAAAGTGTTGCTGGCATCGCATGAAGAGGGCATTACAACCTATGGGGTTGTACCAAATAATCCGATCGCGCGAGTCGATGGCTATTGTTTTTTGATTGACAAATCACTCTATCAAAAACACCAACTGGATGAATCACATCAGTGGTGGTGGGCGATCACAAAGCTACAGGCGAAGGTACTCACAGAAGGTTACAGCGTCAAAGGATACGCCGAACATGAGCAGTATCTACATCACTTTGGTGGTAAGAGTGGCAAGGGATTCAAAAAAGCACGGGGGATGGATATTAACCCAGATGAAGTGATTGGTTGGTTTCAGAACAAATCGATCCAGATTTTGGACACTGCGCCCTAGATGGGAGGTTTTTAATCGGGCAGGGGCGATCGCGTGAGGAGTCAGGAAGTCAGAAATCAGGAAATCAGGAATCGGCAATCAAGAAGTCAGAAATCGGGGAGTCAAAATTCTTCTGGTTTCGCGGTCTATTCTGTTGGACTATACGGAATTTGTCGAACCACTCAAAGATTTTTGGAACTGCGAAACTCCTGAACCACGTCTTTCACATCGCGAAGTTCACCATCAACTAAATAGTTCAAGTGCTGCATTTCATCAGGAGAGATTTTGCCTGTCAATTGCTCTAACGCATCGCGAACTTTGGGGTATTTTTTCAGCGTGGCCTCACGGACGATCGCCGCTGCTTCGTAAGGCGGAAAGGCGTGACGATCGTCCTGGAGAATGACAAAGTCCGATCGCGTAATTTGGCCATCGGTTGAATTTCCGGCCACCAGATCGACCTGTTTCTGGATGAGCGCTCGGTACAGCAGGCCTAGGTTCATCAAGCGGGGAGATTTAGTAAATTTCAGGTCATAGGTTTTGATCAAATTGGCGTATTCTTGCCGCTCGGTAAATTCGTATCCAAAGCCTGCCTGCCATTGCGGTATGTACTGCGCCGCCTGCGACAGCGTTTTGATGTTGAGCGATCGCGCCATCTCACCGCGAACAATCATTGCGAATGTATTTTGAAACCCCAGGGGTGGCATCACCGCCAGGTTAAACTTTTGCGCGTAGTCGTCTTTGACCTGACGGTAGACTTCTTTTACATCCCCGATCGTCTTCTGCTTGAGCACCGTCGAAAACGCTGTGCCCGTGTATTCGGGATAGAGATCAATCTGACCCGACAGTAGCGCATTGTGGCAGACGAGCGTATCGCCCAACTGCAATCGACGCACAACTTTTAAGCCCGTTTTCGCCTCAATTTGTTGCGCCAGCAGTTCGCCTAAAATGTCCTGCTCGGTAAACGACTTGGCCCCAATGACAATATCACCCCGACTGTCGTTGCCTGTTTGTTTTGCACTGCAACTGGCGATCGTCGTTACCAGCACAATCGTTAGACAGAAAGCGATCAAAAATTTCTTCCAGATCATCTCAGCACCATTCCTGCGCGTACCTTCATTGTGCGATCGCCCCTGCTGGCTCATCTTCATGGGTCTGCCGCTGCACAAGCTGTTGGGTGTACTGTTCACCCCACGTCCGCATCAGCAGCAAGATTGGCTCCAGGCTACGTCCAAACTCTGTCAGCGAATACTCCACTTTAGGCGGAACTTCGGCATACACGGTTCGCTGCACGACGCCATCTTGCTCCAGTTCACGCAGCTGAAGCGTCAGCATTCGCTGGGTGCAGCCCTCGACCAACCGATGGAGTTCGTTGAAGCGTTTTGTCCCCGCCAGCAGATGAAATAGAATCACACCTTTCCAGCGACCGCCAATGACATCCAGCGTCGCTTCAACAGCACAACCATAGCGGCGATTATATTGTCGGTCTCGCATACATGACTCCCAGCAGGATAATTTTTGATAGTACTCTACAAAAATGTGCGTACTTGGCAGATCTTGTAGTATCTCACACAATCAAAGTGCAAAGGTTAGCCCTGGCTAACAAGCGCTCGCAAATCGATTGGTCGAGAACAAGGAGTTTGCCATGAAAGCCTACGAGATTCAGAACGACAAACCGGGGCTAGATGCCCTGACGCTGGTGGATCGGCCTGATCCGACTCCTGGGGCAACTCAGGTTGTGGTGAAAATGCGAGCAGCGTCGCTCAATTACCGCGATCTAATGGTTGCTAAAGGATCCTACGGTTCTAAGGCGTTCCAACCCATTATTCCGTTATCCGATGGAGCCGGGGAGGTTGTTGCGGTTGGAGATCGTGTCACGCGAGTACAGGTGGGCGATCGCGTGACTGGCATTTTTATGCAAACGTTTCTGGCAGGTGAATTAACCCCTGAGAAATCCAGATCTGCTTTGGGCGGGGCGATCGACGGTGTGCTGGCCGAATACTCCGTGTTTGATGAGCAGGGTGTTGTGAAGATTCCTGACCACCTTTCCGATGAGGAAGCGGCTACGCTGCCCTGTGCGGCGGTGACGGCGTGGAATGCACTGATTGTTGAAGGACAGCTGAAAGCTGGCGAGACTGTGCTGCTTCTGGGAACGGGCGGCGTGTCGGTGTTTGCCCTTCAGTTTGCCAAGCTAATGGGGGCAATGGTGATTCTCACGAGCAGTAGCGATGAAAAGCTCGATCGCGCTCAACAGCTTGGGGCGGATGTGGGTATTAACTACAAAGCAATCCCCGAATGGGACGAAAAAGTTTGGCAGATCACAGACCGTCGAGGCGTGGATCATGTCGTTGAAGTGGGTGGATCAGACACACTCTCAAAGTCGTTGCGAGCCGTGCGTTACGGTGGCAGAATTGGGCTGATCGGCGTACTCACCGGAAAGGCTGGCACGGTCAATACAGCCGCAATTTTGCAAAAGCATGTGCGGGTTCAGGGAATTTATGTTGGCTCACGCGATATGTTTGAAGCTATGAACCGGGCGATCGCCCATCATGCGCTTAAACCCGTGATTGATCGCCGCTTTGACTTTCGCGATGCCAAAGCAGCCTTTAGCTACCTGGAGAGTGGTGCTCATTTCGGTAAGGTTGTCATCTGCATCTAGCCAAAAAGTCGATGAGACAAGGGGGATTGGGAGACAAAACCTGGCAAGTGTTTGCCTCAAAATCCCCTGCCTAGACTGGGCGTGACCATCGGAAGCGGGTTTCCAGCCAACCAATCCCGAAATCTGCCAGTAGCGCCAGTACGGCAGCGGGAATGACACCCGCCAGAATAAGTTGATTGTTCAGGGCTGAAATGCCCCGAAAAATGAAAACACCTAGGCCACCAGCACCGATCGCGGTGGCAATCGTTGCCGTCCCGATCGCAATCACCGTCGCGACCCGAATCCCCGATAGAATGACGCCCAACGCCAGCGGGATTTCGACCTGGGACAAAAGCTGCCAGTCCGTCATGCCCATGCCACGCCCCGCTTCTCGAATGGCTGGATCAACATTCATGATGCCTGTGTACGTGCCGCGAATGATGGGCAGAAAGGAGTAAAGCGTGAGAGCCACGATCGCAGGCGGATCGCCAATGCCTCCACCCAATGCCGGTGGTACCGTGACCAACAGCCCAAATAGCGCCAGACTGGGAATAATTTGCAGAATGTTTGCCGTACCGAGCACGGGCTGACGCCACCTGGGCTTCCGTGTAATCAAAATGCCCAGCGGAATGCCGACCAGGGTGGCAATGAGAATGGCGATCGCTACTAAGTACAGATGCTCCCCGGTTCGTTGCAAAATCTCCGGCGCATAGCGAACGAGAAAGAAATTATTCATGCCAAATCATCAAACAAGGACTTCAGATCTCGATAACCGCTAACCACACGAGCAATGACAATGCCATCATTGTTGGGATAATACAAAACGAGATAGTCATCGACTGTAAATCCCCTTAAACCTGAAGACAACTGTTTATAGGATTTACCCATATTTGGAAAGTTTGCTACCAGCTTACATTTCTGACGAAGATTATCAAAAAATTGGCTTGCTGATCTGGAATCGCGGTAGGCAATGTACTCACAGATTTCATCAAGATCTTGAACTGCTTCTTGTGAAAATGCGTAGCTACTCATGCTTCGGAGTCAGCAATTCGATTGATCTTTGCTTGCATTCTGGCAAATACAGCTTCGCCATCAGTCACTTGACCTTTGGCAATTTGTTCAGTGCCTAGAGCAACCTTTTGCCGCAGTTCTGCTAATTTACGTTCTCGCTCCAATAAGAGTTTAAACGCTTCGTTGATGATCTCATCGGCACTGGTATAGTTTCCAGTATCGATTTGCGATTGAATAAACTGTTCATACTCAGGTTTGAGAGAAATATTCATATCGTCGGTTCCATTAGCAGAAGGGTCGCTTAATCTTCAGTTTATCGTTCTTGAATTTGTTCCAATGTGCGTAAGGTCTTGAGAAACGTTTGCGCCTCTGGTTCGGACGATCGCAAAAACGCCTCTGGCGTTTCCAGCACCACCAACCGTCCATCCTGCATCAGGCCAATGCGCGATGCCAGCACAAACGCTTCCTGAATGTCGTGGGTGACAAACACAACGGTTTTCCCCAATTCTTGCTGGAGCCGCCGAAATTCTTGCTGCAGCTCCAGGCGTGTGATCGGGTCAAGGGCACCAAACGGCTCGTCCATCAGTAAAATCGGCGGGTCAGCGGCCAGAGCACGCGCTACACCCACGCGCTGCCGTTGTCCCCCTGAAAGCTGGTTAGGATAGCGATCGGCAAACTGTGCTGGCTCCAGACCGACCAGGTGAAGTAACTCATGCACTCGCGATTTAATCCGCCTGGGTGGCCAGTTTTGTAGGTGTGGCACCAGCCCCACATTGCGCTCGATCGTGAAGTGGGGAAACAGCCCTGTCTCCTGAATCACATAACCAATCTGTCGCCGCAGTTGAATCACATCCCAATCAGTGGTTGCTTTGCCCTGAACACGAACCTGGCCGCAGGTCGGGGTTAGCAACCGATTGATGAGCTTCATTGTCGTGGTTTTGCCTGATCCACTGCGACCAAGCAGCACCAGCGCTTCGCCCGCCTGAATGGCAAAATTGAGCGCAGAAAGCAGCGATCGATCGCCCGCCGTCAATCCAACCTCTGCAAACTCGATCGCAATGCCTGTCGCGGTTGGCTCGCGTTTCGCGTCATTCGGCACCATGAACCACTCCAGCTAACTGAGTTCTTCAAACTTACCACTCGATCTAAAATGAGGCGACCCAGATTGGGGTACTCAGTTCGATCGCTGGCCACCAATCCCGAAATGATGCCCACAATTCAAATAGGATGACTATAGATGAAGTGATTAGCAGTGGATCAGAATCGCCTATGAATTCCCTGATTGGCCAGCAGCTACAAGGCGGTAAATACACCCTCGACGAGGAACTGGGGCGGGGTGGCTTTGGCATTACGTTCAAAGCGACCCATCACTTCCTGGGTCACACAGTTGTGATCAAAACGCTCAATGAGTCTCTGCGCTACGAACCCGATTACGCGGACTACCAGCGCAAATTTCAGGACGAGGCGCGGCGGTTAGCGCTCTGTGTGCATCCAAATATTGTCCGCATCAGCGATTTTTTCGTTGAATCCGGTCAGGCGTACATGGTGATGGACTATATTCCTGGGCCAAATTTGGAAGCAGTCGTGTTTCCTGAAAAGCCGTTACCGGAAGCGATCGCCATCCACTACATCCGTCAGATCGGCAGTGCGCTGAAGGTTGTGCATCAAAACGGCTTGCTGCATCGAGATATCAAGCCTCAAAACATTATTTTGCGCCAGGGCACTCAGGAAGTCGTGCTGATCGACTTCGGTATTGCCCGCGAGTTTACTCCTGGCTCAACGCAAACCCACACCAGCTTAATTTCGACGGGCTACGCGCCGATCGAGCAGTACCTTTCCCAGGAAAAGCGCACGCCTGCAACTGATGTTTATGGGTTGGCCGCGACCCTCTATGCACTGCTGACGGCTCGCGTACCCACGGCATCGATCTTGCGCGATCGGCAACCACTGCCCGACCCGCGCGAACTCCGACCCGAACTCAGTGCCTCAACCAACCAGGCGGTGATTCGTGGGATGGCCGTTGATGTCCACTATCGACCCGCCAGCATTGATGAATGGCTGGCGCTGCTGCCTTCCTCTGCGGCAACCGGGTCGGCACCGATCCCACCGCTTTTTCAACCACCCGTCGAGTCAACGCAAACCGCTGCCACCCTCGCAGTAGGACGGCGATCGAGCGGTGAACCATCCCCGGCCAGAGCGGTTCGAGCGCGCAGCGCCACGGTTGCCGGACAGCCGCCTACCAATGCAGTCGCCTCACCCCGCAGCAGCACTCGCCATACGCTCCCAATTTTGTTGGGCTTAATGCTATTGACCATGATTGGTACAGCCCTGGTCGCGATTTTCTCCAAACCGCAACCAGCCAGTCAAACCGCTTTAGCGCCATCGACGCCGTCCCCATCGGTCTCCCCATCGATCGCGGTTGCGTCTAAGCCACTGCCTCCCAAACCATCGCCTAAGCCCGAAACGCCTAAGGTTGAGCAATCCCCCTCACCGTCCCCCTCACCCTCTGTGCAGCCAGAGAGTACCAGCGATCGCGCCTCCACTGAAGTGCCGACGATTCCAGGGTTTCCAGTCGGCACCTCAGAACGCGACATTGAAGCGGCGCTTGGTAAACCAACCCAAACCAATAAAGGCGCCTGGGGCGACACCCGCACCGCGTTGTACGATGTGGCGCCGAATGCAGTGACGCTGGCCTATCTGTACGATCGCACATCTGGCAACGTCCGCCAGACCGAAGCGTCCTTCGCCCAATCCGTTGATACCCTTCAAATGAAGGTTGCCCTCAACAATATGACGGGTGGGCAGGCAAATGATCTGCTCGATAAACTGGAAGCGGTCAAACAACGAAAAGCAAATGAATACTCCTTCACAAAAGGGAATTTGAGAGGTGTGATTCAGCGCAACAGCAGCGATCGAATTTACATCGGCGTGTGGGATGCCGATTTGCATAATTAATAGAATTTAAGCCTGTTTTTTTTAACCCATCGGCATAAAGTTTTGCACTCTAAAACTGTTAATGCATGTGAAGTATGATCTCAGCTTTGAAATCCAAGCCCAACTTTGAAGGTATGACTGAAATTCCATCTACTAGAACTCCTTCTGAAAGAAGATCAAAAGCAGCCAGTATATTTTGTGCAAAGCATTTAACATTTTCTACAATTTTCAACTTTGCAGTTTTAGTCACATCATTTATTTCAAATACCCGGTATAAGTCATATCTCTCAGAAAAACTCATACAACGCAATTCATTGAGAGATATATGAATGGGGTTGTCAAATCTTCCTGCCGTCGATTTCGCATCTAAAAAGATTTTGGATGCATCATCAAGCTCGATATAAAAATCATAAGGGGATATAGGATTTTCCGATGAAGACCATTGAAATCTTGTAATCTTCTTTTCTTTAACCAAAGTGGAAAAATAGAAATTTACATAGCACTCGCCTGTCAAACCAATCTTTTGGGCTTTTGTACCAGCTTCCCTTAAATCATCTAATGAAATCTTTTTTCCTAATTGTTCCAGCTTAATTAGTCCTTGACTTCCTCCTGTAGCAACATCTTCCAGGGCCTCTGAAAAAGCATTTTCAGTCTCCACATCATTTTTAATTAATTCTTCGGGGTTTACAGAGGGATTTTGCAGGGACTTTTGCAGCAGTCTTTCACAAATGCTTTTTACGTTAAGAACTTTACCGTCATTGGGGTTAATTTTGAGTGCGTGCTTATACGAATCAATCGCAGCTTGGAAGTCCTTTTGCTCTCTATATTTTTGACCTTGATCATAAAAAACATCAACTAGCCTTGATCCCAATCCTCTCCTTGAGAGTTCTAACGAATGTTTTTCCCATTCTGAATCTAAAAAAGGGGAAAAGTGTGGATTGAATTCACAGCCTGATCGATACAAGACAAATTGTGCTTTACCAAAGTCTGTTGATTCTTTAAACTGAGGCAGTTTCTGCAATTGACTATGTAGTAGAGGATGATCAAAATCAACTATCGAGTCAAGACGCAATAACACGCAAAGTCCGTCATTAAGATAAGCTTCACTAAGTCTCGAATACTCTTCACCTTGAAGCCTTAACTGTCTACTTTTTGGTGCGGCAATCACATGACCAGCAGCAAAGTATCCGTGAGGGGAATGCCCCCCTACTCGCTGGAGATATGCTCTATCTTCTACCTGAATATTTTTAACATTTCCATGACTCCAATCTATTTCGTAGAAATTACCTTTGCTGAAGTCCTTTTGAGCATCCTTAATATCTTGTCTAATGGCAGGATATTGCTCGCCATCACAAAGAAAAATGATTGTTGCCATGTGGGTACACAATGATCTTGGTTTGCAGTTATGTAATTCCCTTTTCTCCTTACAGCCCAACCTAATAAAAATTTTGACAGGGCTAGAATTCAATAATTCAGAGGCAGCTAGCTATAACCCGGAGGATAGCTAACCTCTTCACCTCACTTCGATCGATGAATGGCTCGTCACGGCTGTTTCTAGCACCTGTCCCTGGATGCGAGCAAATTCAACTGTTTCTTGAGACGTGGATGCGAATGTTCCCGGTTGTCCCTTGAGCGTTGCTTCTTCCATTAATGTGTAGGTTGCGGTTGCCGTTTGAGCGTTGGGCGCGATCTGAATTTTGAGGTTTTTGTACTGGCTGCTGCGCCGTTGGGCAGTTGCAAAGCCCTGCTGGAGGTACTGCCGATACTGCTCTCGCGACAGGTTCAACCGTTGCGTCCCATTGCCTAACTGCACCATGATTTCAATAGTGATATTGGGAGCCATATATTTCACGATGCCATCCACATCTTTGTGACTTGCAGCCGTTTCCATCGCATTGAGAATGGTACGAATCTGGCTTTCGTGAATGCGGGTATAGGCCGGTTGCTTGATGAAGTCTGGCA
>Ga0070738_10005069_pt1 | contig 15004 bp, 25 predicted proteins | sample Coa_R2_2_FD_66446 | JGI IMG/M metagenome (GOLD analysis project Ga0070738, IMG submission 66446) | Surface soil microbial communities from Centralia Pennsylvania, which are recovering from an underground coalmine fire - Coalmine... | ecosystem: Environmental > Terrestrial > Soil > Unclassified ...
GGCGTTGGAGTGCGCCTGGCTGACGAGCAAGCAGATCGAGGCCGCTCGGCGCGTCATCACCCACCACGTGAAGCGCGGCGGGCAGGTCTGGATCCGTGTGTTCCCCGACAAGCCTGTAACCTCCAAGCCGGCCGAGACCCGCATGGGCTCGGGCAAAGGCGCGCCCGACCACTGGGTGGCCGTCATCAAGCCCGGCCGAGTGATCTTCGAGCTGGGCGGCGTGCCGCACGATATCGGCAAGGAGGCCATGCGCCTGGCCGGCCATAAGCTGCCGTTCAAGACCAAGTTCGTGACCAGGGAAGAAGAGAGTGCCCGGGCTGAAGAGTAAGGACATCCGCGACATGAGCCCGGACGAGCAGCTCAAGCAGCTGAACGAGGCCCATCAAGAGCTGTTCAACCTGCGCTTCCAGCTGGCGACGCGGCAGCTCCAGAACTACCGCCGCATCCGCGAGGTGCGGCGCAACATCGCCCGCCTGAACGGCATCATCGCCGAGCAGCACCGGGCTGAGGAAGCGTAGGCAGATGGCAGAGAAGAACCGCAAGACGCGCGTTGGGCGCGTGGTCAGCGACAAGATGCAGCAGACGGTGGTGGTCTCCGTGCGGACCACCAAAATCCACCCGCTCTACAAGAAGATGATCCGCCGCAGCACCAAGTTCATGGCGCATGACGCCAAGTCCGAAGCGCGCATGGGCGACCTGGTACGCATCGTGGAGTCGCGGCCGATCAGCAAGATGAAGCACTGGCGCGTGGTCGAGGTGCTGGAGCGCAAGATCCAGGCGGCCCCGGTGTCCGAAGTGGCTGAAGCTGGCGTGGACGTGCTCGAGCGGCGGCCTGCGCCTGTCGTCGAGGCCCCCGCGGAAACCGCCGAGCCCGCCCAGGCCCAGACCGCCGAGACTGAGCCCGCGGCTGAGACTGCCGAGCCGGCGGAGGCTGAAGCAGAAGCCGAGGAGGAGGAAGAAGGGGCATGATCCAGCAGGAGTCACGTCTGCGCGTCGCCGACAACAGCGGCGCCAAGGAGATCCTGGTGATTCGCGTGCTCGGCGGCTCGCACCGCAAGTACGGCGGCGTGGGCGACGTGGTGGTCGCGACGGTCAAGCAAGCCACGCCTGGCGGCGGCGCCAAGAAGGGCGAGGTGGTAAAGGCGGTCGTGGTCCGGCAGAGCAAGGAGTACCGCCGGCCCGACGGTTCCTACATCCGCTTCGACGACAACGCGGCGGTGCTGATCAACCAGCAGAACAACCCGCGCGGGACGCGCATCTTCGGACCCGTTGCCCGCGAGCTCCGCGAGCGGAACTTCATGAAGATCGTTTCGCTGGCGCCGGAGGTCCTATGAGCCTGGCCAGAGTGAAGAAGGACGACACGGTGTTCGTCATCTCCGGGCGGGACCGCGGCAAGCGGGGCAAGGTCGAGCGCGTTATCCACGAGGCGAAGCGTGAGGACCGGGTCATCGTCGCCGGCGTGAACATCGTCAAGCGCCACACCAAACCCAACCCGCGCGTGATGCAGGCCGGCATCGTGGAGAAGAACGCTCCGCTGTTCATCTCCAAGGTCATGCCGGTGTGCCCCAAGTGCGACAAGCCCACGCGTGTGCGGACCGACTACACGACCGACGGCAAGAAGAGCCGCTTCTGCAAGCAGTGCGGCGAACCGATGGACAAGGTGTGACATGCCGACGCCACGACTGAAGGAGCGCTACGAGAAGGACGTCATCTCGGCGCTCCAGAACGAGTTCAACTATCGCAATGTGATGCAGGTGCCCAAGCTGCACAAGGTCACAATCAACATCGGCGTAGGCGAGGCCCGGCAGAACGCGAAGGCGTTGGACGCCGCCGCGGCGGACCTGACCACCATCGCCGGCCAGAAGCCCGTCATCACCAAGGCCAAGAAGTCGATCAACCAGTTCAAGATCCGTACCGGTGACTCCATCGGCGTGATGGTCACGCTGCGTGGCAACCGCATGTACGAGTTCCTGGACCGGCTGATGAACGCCTCGCTGCCGCGCGTGCGCGATTTCCAGGGCGTGTCGCGCACCGCTTTCGACGGGCGCGGCAACTACAACCTGGGCATCCGTGAGCAGCTCATCTTCCCCGAGATCGAGTACGACAAGATCGACAAGCTGCGGGGCATGGAAATCAGCATCGTGACGTCCGCCAGGACAGATGAAGAGGGGCGGAGGCTGCTGCAGCTGCTGGGCATGCCGTTCCGCGCCGCCTAAGGAGAGCTCCCTACATGGCTAAGAAGTGCATGATCGAGAAGGCCAAGCGGCCGCCAAAGTTCAAGGTGCAGGCGCACAACCGCTGCTTCCTGTGCGGCCGCCCGCGGTCCTACCTGCGGAAGTTCGGCATGTGCCGCATCTGTTTCCGCGAGCGCGCCTCACGCGGCGAGCTGCCCGGGGTCGTGAAGTCCAGTTGGTAGAAGGAAAGCACTAGAGGATGAACATCAGCGATCCCATCGCGGACATGCTGACACGTATCCGGAACGGCATACAGGCTCGACACACCCAGGTCGAGATGCCGTCTTCCAAGATAAAAGTCGGTATCGCCAAGATCCTCAAGGACGAGGGCTACATCAAGGACTTCGAGGTCACGAAGGACGTGCCCCAGGCCGTCCTGCGCGTGTCGCTCAAGTACACCACCGAGCGCCAGCCCGTCGTCAGCACCATCAAGCGCCTGAGCAAGCCGGGCCTGCGCCGCTACACCAAGCGGGACAACATCCCATTGGTCCTGGGCGGCATGGGACTTGTCATTATGTCTACGCCAAAGGGGCTGATGAGCGGTAAGGAAGCCTACAAGCGCAACCTCGGCGGCGAGCTCATCTGCGAGGTCTGGTAGCCATGTCTCGAATCGGCAAGATGCCCGTCCAGGTCCCGTCCGGCGTGACGATCGACCTCAACGGTCAGCAGCTGTCCGTCAAGGGGCCCAAGGGCCAGCTGTCCCTGACGATCGCGCCCGAGATCGACCTGGTCCGGGACGACGGGACGATCACCGTCAATCCCAGGGACGAGTCCGGCCGTACACATGCGCTGTGGGGCCTGACGCGGACGCTGGTCAACAACATGGTGACCGGCGTGTCCACCGGCTTCACCAAGACGCTGGAACTCGAAGGCGTCGGCTACCGCGCCCAGATGCAGGGCGAGAAGCTTGGCCTGTCGCTGGGCTTCTCGCACCCGGTCGAGGTGGCGCCCGAGCCGGGCATCACCTTCCAGGTCGAGCCACCCGCGCCTGGCCGCGTGGCCCGCATCATCGTCTCGGGCGCGGACAAGCAGCGGGTCGGCGAGGTGGCGGCTCGGATTCGCCTGCTGCGGCCGCCGGAGCCATACAAGGGCAAGGGCCTGCGCTACCAGGGCGAGTACATCCGCCGCAAGGCCGGTAAGGCCGGCAAGGTCGGAGGCAAGAAGAAGTAGATGTACAAACAGAACGACGTACGCGAGACGCGCCGGCGCAAGCACGCGCGCGTGCGCGCCAGGGTGGAGGGTTCACCCGAGCGGCCGCGGCTGGCGGTGTTCCGAAGCAGCGCTCACATCTACGCCCAGGTGATCGACGACGTGGCCCGGCGCACGCTGGTGGCCGCGTCGGACATCGATTCGGACGGCAAGGCGGAAGCGAAGGGTGACAAGACGGCCCGCGCCAAGGCTGTGGGCCTGCTGATCGCTAAGCGCGCCAAGGCCGCCGGCGTTAACAAGGTCGTGTTCGATCGCGGCGGATATCTGTACCACGGGCGGGTGAAGGCGCTGGCCGAAGCCGCGCGTGAGGGAGGGCTGGAGTTCTAGATGGCGCGTGTAGATGCCAACCAGGCAAAAATGGAAGAGCGCGTGGTCCAGGTGTCGCGCGTGGCCAAGGTGGTCAAGGGTGGCCGGCGGTTCAGCTTCCGGGCCATCGTGGCTGTGGGCGACGGCGAAGGACATGTGGGCGCCGGTCTCGGCAAGGCCAACGAGGTGCCTTCGGCCATCGCCAAGGCCGTCGAGGACGCCAAGAAGAACATGATCGAAGTGCCGATGATCGGGCAGACCATTCCGCACATGGTGACGGTGAACTTCGGCGCCGCGCGCGTGATGCTGAAGCCTGCCGCCCCCGGCACCGGCGTGATCGCCGGCGGGGCCACCCGCGCCGTGCTCGAGTCGGCCGGCATCAAGGACATCCTGACGAAGTCGCTGGGCAGCGGCAACCCATCGAACACGGTCCGCGCCACCATGAAGGCGCTGTCCGAGCTGAAGCGCCCGGAGGAAGAGGCCGTACGACGCGGCAAGGCGCTGGAGGAGATCGTGCCCAAGCACATGCTGGAGGAGATTCGGAATGCCGTCCCAGCATAAGCTCCGCATCACCTGGGTGCGCAGCAGCATCGGGACGCCCACGCGCCATCGAGCGACGGTTCGGGCGCTGGGGCTGCACCGCCTCCACCAGTCCGTGTTCCACGACGACACTCCTTCGGTGCGCGGCATGATCCACGCGGTTCGCCACCTGGTGACGGTCGACGCTGCCAGCGAAGAAGACGTCGCCGCCGCGAGCGCGCCGCGCCAGAAGGTTGCCGGCTTCGTGGTGACCGCCGGCCCGCCGGCCGAGGCGCCCGCTAAACCGGCTCGCCCGCCGAAAGCCGCCGCCAAGCCTGCCATTGCCAAGGCCAAGCCGGCCGCCGCCAAGGCTCCGACCGCGGAGCCCAAGGCTAAGGTTCCGGCCGCGGCTGAGCCCGCGACGGAGAAGGCGGAAGCCGCTCCGGCCGAGGCCGCCACGACGGCAGGAGCTGGAGCAGCGCCCAGGGCGGCCGCAAAGAGCGAAGCCTCCGCCGCGGCAGCAGCGACCGCCTCGGCCGAAGCAGCTTCCGCCGAGGGCGATAAGCCAGCCGCCGGCGGCCGAGCCAAAGCCGCGCAGCGCCCCTCCGGCGAAGCCGAGGGGCGGGCGGGCGGGTCCGCCTCAGGCGGATCAAAAGCCAGCGCCGCAAAGCCCGCCAGCGCTAAGGCGGCCGCCACGGCGACCGAAGGAGAGGCCAAGCCCAAGCGCACTGCCGCTGCTAAGCCAAAGGCGGCTCCTAAGCCCAAGGCCGCCAAAGAGGAAACAGAAGCATGAAATTCCACGAGCTGCACGCGCCCAAGCGCGAGACGAAGCGGCGGGTGGGCCGCGGCCACGGCTCAGGCCGGGTGAAGACCTCCGGCCGTGGCCAGAAAGGCCAGAACGCGCGCAAGAGCGGCCCGCCGAAGCCCGGCTTCGAGGGCGGCCAGCTGGCCCTGATCAAGCGGCTGCCCTACAAGAAGGGTTTCAAGAACATCTTCAAGATCGAGTACCGAGCCATCAACCTGGATCAGCTGGGCCACTTCGAGGACGGCGCGACGGTCGATCCCGAGAGCCTCCAGAACGCCGGGCTGCTGCACGCCAAGACGGAGAAGTACAAGCTCCTGGCGCGCGGCGAGATCGCGAAGAAGCTGACAGTCCGCGCCCATAAGTTCTCGGCCAAGGCCCGCGAAGCCGTCGAGGCGGCAGGCGGTTCCATCGAGGAGATCGCCTCCTAGCCGATGATCGACAACGTCCTCAACGCGTTCCGGATTCCGGACCTGCGGCGCAAGCTGCTGTACACCATCGGCTTGCTGCTGGTCTTCCGGGTGGTGGCGCACATCCCGGTACCTGGCGTCAACCTGGCCCAGCTGGCAAACCTGTTCAACAACAACCAGCTGCTGGGCCTGTTGAACCTGTTCTCGGGCGGCGCCCTCCAGACCTTCTCGGTCGCGGCCATGGGCGTGTATCCCTACATCACCGCGTCCATCATCATGCAGCTGCTGATGCCGCTCATCCCGCAGCTGGAGGCCCTGGGCAAAGAGGGTGAGATGGGCCGCAACAAGCTGAATCAGTACACGCGCATCATGACCGTGCCTCTCGCCTTCCTGCAGGGCTTCGGCCAGGTCAGCCTGCTTCAGCGCTCGAACGTGCTGACCAACTTCAACCTGTTCAACAAGGACACCTTCCTGCCCAGCTTCGCCCTGCTTGTGGCGCTGACCACGGGGACGATGCTGCTGGTGTGGATAGGCGAGCTGATCACCGAGAACGGCATCGGCAACGGCATCTCGCTGATCATCTTCGCCGGCATCGTGGCCCGGCTGCCGCAGGGCATCGGGCAATCAATCGTGTCCGGCACTTCGGGCACGAACGTCATGGGCCTGGTCATCTTCGCGGCGCTGGGCCTGATAACGATCGTCGGCATCGTGGTGGTCCAGGAGGGGCACCGGCGCATCCCGGTGCAGTACTCGAAGCGCATACGCGGCACGCGCATGTATCAGGGCCAGAGCACGCACATCCCGCTGAAGGTCAACTCGGCGGGCATGATCCCGCTCATTTTCGCCCTGTCGATCATGATCTTCCCCGGCACGATCGCCAGTTACTTCCAGGCGTCGAGCAACGCCACTGTGGCCAGCTTCGCCGGCGGGGTGGTGGACTTCTTCAACTCCCAGACCGGTTTGGCCTACTGGCTCCTGTATTTCGTCCTGACGGTGGCATTCACCTACTTCTACACGGCCGTGACCTTCCAGCAGCAGAACCTGCCGGAGAACCTTCAGAAGAACGGTGGCTTCATCCCCGGCATCCGGCCCGGACGGCCGACGGCCGAGTACCTGAACAAGGTCCTGACGCGCATCACGCTGATCGGGGCGCTGTTCCTCGGCCTGGTCGCCATCCTGCCGTTCTTCGCCCGGAGCCTCACCAGCATTCAGAACCTGGCCATCAGCAGCACCGGCCTGCTCATCGTCGTCGGCGTCGTGCTCGACACGATGAAGCAGATGGAAGCCCAGCTGCTGATGCGCAACTACACGGGGTTCATTAAGTGATTGTCATCCTCTTGGGCGCGCCCGGCTCCGGCAAGGGCACGCAAGGCGTCCCGCTGTCCGAGAAGCTCGGCCTGGCCCATGTGGCCTCGGGCGACATGTTCCGCGAGCACTTGAGCCAGGGCACGGAGCTCGGCAAGCTGGCCAAGTCCTACATGGAGAAGGGCGAGCTCGTACCCGACGACGTGACCATCCGCATGATCGAGCAGCGACTCGAGCGGCCGGATGCCGCCGGCGGGGTCATCCTGGATGGCTTCCCGCGCACCCTGCCACAGGCGGAGGCGCTGGAGGAAGCCCTCGCGGCGCAAGGCCGGCGAGTCGACGTCGCGCCGTTCGTCCAGGTATCGACTGACGAGCTGCTGCGCCGCCTCGGCGGGCGCTGGATGTGCCGCGTCTGCGGACGCAGCTACCACGTAGTCAGCAATCCGCCCAAGCACGACCACGTCTGCGATGTGGATGGCGGCGAGCTATACCAGCGCGAAGACGACAGCATCGACGTGGCGCGGAAGCGCCTGCAGGTGTACTTCGAGCAGACGCAGCCGCTGGTCGACTATTACCGCGATCGCGGTGTGCTGGTGGACGTCAACGGCGAGCAAAGCATCGAGCAGGTCTCCGACGATTTGGTCGCGGCCATCCGCCGCCGGGGCCCGGAGTCATCGGCGGCAGCGTGATCACCATCAAGTCGAAGACGGAGTTTGACGTCATGCGCCGCGCCGGCCGCCTGGTGGCGGAGACGCTGGACAAGCTGCAGCATGCCGTCAAGCCGGGCATGACGACGGGAGATCTTGACCGGATCGCCTACGAGCACATCACCAAGCACGGGGGCGTGCCGTCGTTCAAGGGGTACCACGGCTTCCCGGCCTCGATCTGCACCTCGGTGAACGACGAGGTCGTCCATGGCATTCCCAGCAAGCGCCGGGTGCTGCAGGAAGGCGACATCATCAGCATCGACTGCGGGGCCATCATCGACGGCTGGCACGGCGATGCCGCGCTGACCGTCGCGGTGGGCCGCACCAGCCCGGAGATGGAAGACCTGATGAAGGTCACCGAGGAGAGCCTGTTCAAAGGCATCGAGCAGGCGCTGCCAGGGAAACGGCTGGGCGACGTGTCGGCGGCTATCCAGCGGCATGCCGAGAGCCACGGCTACGGCGTGGTGCGCGAGTACGTGGGCCACGGCATCGGCCGCCAGATGCACGAAGACCCGCAAGTGCCCAACTGGGGCACTCCCGGCCGGGGCGTCCTCCTCAAGGAAGGCATGGCCCTAGCGCTGGAGCCGATGATCAACGCCGGCAAAGCCGACGTCCGCGTCCTGAAAGACGACTGGACCGTGGTCACGCAGGACGGCAAGTGGTCCGCTCACTTCGAGCACACTGTCGCCCTCACCGATAACGGTCCCGAGGTGCTCACCAAGTTATGAGGGAGGTGTCCCGGTGAAAGTCCAAGCCAGCATCAAGAAGCGCTGCGAGAAATGCAAGCCAATTAAGCGCCGCGGTGTTAAGCTAATTATTTGCGCCAATCCAAAACACAAGCAGAAGCAAGGCTGAGATATGGCTCGTATTGCTGGGGTTGACATCCCACCCAACAAGCGCCTCGAGATCGCGCTGACATACATCTACGGCATCGGTTCGACCACTGCCAAGCAGATCGTCCACGACTCGCGGCTGAATGCCGATACACGCGTCAAGGATCTGACCGAGGAAGAGGTCAACCACCTGCGCGAGATCATCGACAAGGACTACAAGGTCGAGGGCGATCTGCGCCGCGAGGTGTCGATGAACATCAAGCGGCTGACCGAGATCGGCTGCTATCGGGGCGTACGGCATCGCCGCGGCCTGCCCGTGCATGGCCAGCGCACGCGGACGAATGCCCGCACCAAGCGCGGCGCGCGGCGCACCGTCGGCGCGCACAAGAAGGCGGTGAAGAAGTAATTGGCTGAACGACCTCGAAGGCAGGCCCGCCAGCGCAAGCGAGAACGGAAGTCCGTCCCGCGCGGCCAGGCGCACATCCAGTCCACGTTCAACAACACCATCGTCACGCTCACCGATCCGCGCGGCAACGTGCTGGCCTGGAGCAGCGCCGGCTCGTCGAACTTCAAGGGCTCGCGCAAGAGCACGCCCTACGCCGCCCAGATGACGGCGGAGAACGCCGCCAAGAAGGCGATGGAGCATGGGTTGCGCGAGGTCGCGGTGTTCGTCAAGGGCCCCGGCTCCGGCCGCGAAGCCGCGATCCGCTCGTTGCAGGCCGCCGGCCTGGTGGTGACGTCGATCACGGATGTAACGCCCATCCCACACAACGGCTGCCGCCCGCCGAAGCGGCGCCGAGTCTAAGAAGGAGAACCATTGGCTAGATATACCGGACCCCTGTGCAAGCTGTGCCGGCGCGAGGGCATGAAGCTCTATCTCAAGGGCGACAAGTGCATGACGTCCAAGTGCCCTGTGGAGCGGCGGCCCAACGTGCTGCCCGGTCAGATCCAGGGGGCGCGGCGCCGCAAGCCGACAGAATACGGCCTGCAGCTGCGTGAGAAGCAGAAGGCGCGGCGCATCTACGGTGTGCTGGAGCGGCAGTTCCGCCGCCACTTCGAGGACGCCACGAAGTCGGTTGGCGCCACGGGCGACCGGCTGATTCAGATCCTCGAATCACGCCTCGACAACGTCGTCTATCGGATGGGCTTCGCCAGCAACCGCAACAAGGCGCGCCAGTTCGTGACGCACGGCCACTTCACCGTGAACGGCCGCAAGCTGGCCATCCCTTCGGCCATGCTGAAGGTCGGCGACGTGGTGGCGGTGAAGCAGAACAGCCGTGCGCTGCCGTACTTCAAAGACCTGCCCGAGGATATGGCCAACCGCGACGTCGCCAGCTGGGTGGAGATCGATCCCAAGAACCTCTCCGGGAAGCTGGTGCGCCTGCCGGGCGCCCAGGAGGCGCAGCCAATCCTTAACGAGCAGCTCATCGTAGAGCACTACTCCAGACGTATCTAATACAGCCGCCGGGCCCAAGCCCGCGGCTGCAGTCCCCAAACAACGACAGCAGTCTGCCTGAGGCGGACAGAGAGCGAGAGCGAATTACGGAACAGCAGATTGATATGACCTTGCCTCGGATCGAGGCGTTGGAGAGCGGCGACCGCTACGGCAAGTTCGAGGTGCAGCCGCTGGAGCCTGGCTACGGCATTACGCTGGGCAACGCGCTGCGCAGGGTGCTGCTGTCGTCCCTGCCGGGCGCGGCCGTCACGTCCATCAAGATCGACGGCGTCTACCACGAGTTCTCGGACATCCCCAACGTGAAGGAGGACGTCACCGAGCTCATCCTCAACACCAAAAAGATCCGGGTGAAGTCCTTCTCGGACGATCCCGTCATGCTGCGGCTGGACGTGAGCGGCCAGCGCGACGTGACCGCGGCCGACATCTACTGCCCCAGCGACGTCGAGATTGTGAACCCCGAGCTGCATCTGGCCACGCTGGACAGCAAGGATGCCCACCTGTCGATGGAGTTCACCGTCGAGCGCGGCAAGGGCTACGTGCCGTCCGACCAGAAGAGCGGGCTGCCGATCGGCGTCATCCCGGTGGACGCCATCTTCACGCCTATCGAGAAGGTGGTCTACAACACCGAGCACACTCGCGTCGGCCAGATGATCAACTACGACCGCTTGCTGCTCGAAGTCTGGACCGACGGCACCATGACGCCCACCGAGGCGGTGCAGAAGGGCTCGGACATCCTGGTCAACCATTTCATGCTCATCCGGGACTTCAACCAGGAGCCGCAGGAGGCCGAGAAGCCGGCCCTCAGCAGCTTCCCCGTCCCGCAGAAGCTGTACGACATGCCCATCGAGGAGCTGGACCTCTCGACCCGCTCCTACAACTGCCTGAAGCGCAGCAACATCACCAAGGTCGGCCAGGTGCTGGCCATGAACGAAGACGACCTGCTGTCGGTGCGCAACTTCGGACGCAAATCGCTGGACGAGCTGTACGATCGCCTGCGCGTCCGGGGGCTCATGGACAAGGAGCACACTCCGGCGGCGGCGGCAGGCACGGGAGAGTAGCTGAAGGATGCGTCACCGAGTCGACGGCCGGCACTTCAAGCGCCACACCGGCGCCCGCCTGGCGTTCTATCGCGGCCTCGTCAAGTCGCTGCTGCTGCACGAAAAGATCAAGACAACCGACGCCCGGGCCAAGGAAATATCCGGCATGGCCCACAAGCTGATCACCCTGGGCAAGAAGGGCGACCTGCACTCGCGGCGCCAGATCATCGCCGCCCTCGGCGGTGACCAGCAGCTGGCGGCGAAGGTCATCGACGTGCTGGGCCCGCGCTTCAAGGAGCGGCCGGGCGGCTATACGCGCATGGCCGCGCTCGGCAATCGCGTCGGCGACGCCGCACCCATGGTCATGCTGGAGCTGGTGGATTGACGATCGATGTTCCTCGCCCCGCGCAGCGGGGAGAGGCTAGGTGAGGGCCACCTTTAAAACTCAAGCTCATCGTCGAGTACGACGGCACGGACTTCCACGGCTTCCAGGTGCAGCCCGGCCTGCGCACCGTGCAGGGCGTCCTGCAGGAGCTGCTGCTGCGCATCGCCGAGGAGCCGATCGTGGTTGAGTTTGCCGGCCGGACCGACGCAGGCGTGCATGCTGAGGGCCAGGTGATCAGCTTCGAGACAGGCTGGCGCCACGAGCCCCAGGCCCTGCAGCGCGCCATGAACTCGCTGGCGCCCGCGGACGTGGCGGTGCGCGAGGCGGAGGTCGTGCCCTCGACCTTCCACGCCCGCCACTCGGCCCGCCAGCGCTGGTACCGCTACACCGTCCAGACTGGCCGCGCGCCGCGGCCGCTGCTGGCGCGGACCAGCCACTTCTTCCCGCACACGCTGGACCTCGACGCCATGAACGCGGCGGCGGCGGAGCTGCTGGGCACGCACGACTTCCTGGCCTTCGGCGACGTTCCGGGCGGGCGCGAGTCGTCCGTGCGGCGGCTGGACCAGGCGGAGGCGCGCCGCGACGGCGAAACCGTGACTGTGGACCTGCGGGGCAGCGCCTTCCTCAAGCACATGGCGCGCTCGATCACCGGCACGCTGCTGCGGGCCGGCACGGGCGCCATCAGCGCGGCCGAGACCGGCCGCATCCTGCGCGATCGCGACCGCCACGCGGCGGGGCCGGTGGTCCCCGCCAAGGGCCTCTGTTTAATGGGAGTGAGTTACGCATGACTGGCAAGACCTACGTCGCCACACCAAGTACCGTCGACCGCAAATGGCTGGTCGTGGACGCCGAAGGCAAGCGCCTGGGCATCCTGGCCTCGGCCGTGGCGCGCATGCTGACCGGCAAGAACAAGCCGACCTACACGCCAAACATCGACACGGGCGATTTCGTAGTGGTGGTCAACGCCGAGAAGATCGAGCTGAGCGGCACCAAGGCCGACAAGAAGGTCTACCGCCATCACTCGATGTACCCCGGCGGCCTGAAGGAGATCCCCTACCGAAAGATGCAGGCGGAGCATCCGGAGCGCGTCATCGAGCTGGCCGTGAAGGGCATGCTCCCCAAGAACAAGCTCGGCGACGCCATGTTCGGCAAGCTCAAGGTCTACGCCGGTCCCAACCATCCGCACACCTCGCAGTCGCCTGTGGCTGTTGAAATTGGAGTGAAGCGCAATGCCTAACCTGCCGCCCTACTTCCATGGCACCGGCCGCCGCAAGACGGCCGTGGCTCGCGTCCGCCTGTTCGCCGGCGACGGCGCCGTGCTGATCAACGGCAAGCCCGCCGACCAGTACTTCACGCGCGAGCTCTATCGCCAGGTGATCGAGCACGCCTTCCGCGTCAGCGAGACGATGGGCAAGTTCAACACGACGGTCAAGGTCGAGGGTGGCGGTGTCACCGGGCAGGCCGAGGCCGTGCGCCACGGTATCGCGCGCGCCCTGTGCCGCGCCGACGAGGGCTACCGGCCGCTGCTCAGCAAGGCCGGCCTGCTCACCCGCGACTCACGCGAGCGCGAGCGCAAGAAGTACGGCCTCAAGCGCGCGCGCAAGGCGCCGCAGTACACCAAGCGCTGATTCGGATTGCCAACGAAAGCCCCGCTGGAAACGGCGGGGCTTTTGTCGTTCTGGAGGCGCATCCGTTCGTCAGTAAGGTAGGAGGTGCAAACAGATGAAATACATGCTCATGTTCTGCCACGAGCCCGACGCGGGCCCCCGCTTCGAAGACCTGCCCGCCGACGAGCAGCGCCGGATGCTGCAGGCAATCCTCAATTGGCGCAACGAGTTCAAATCGAAGTTTGTCGACCCAGGCATGCGGCTTGGCGAGTCGAGCACGGCCACCACCGTTCGACGCCGGGGCGACCAGTACCTGGTGACCGACGGGCCCTTCGTCGAAGGCGCCGAAGTTGTCGGCGGCTACAGCATCGTCGAGGTCGCCGACCTGGACGAGGCCATCCGCATCGCTAAGGCCTTCCCAGGCTGCCCAACCACCGAAATCCGGCCAATCCTGGAATCCGAGCAGCCCGAGGCATTCTCGGCGACGGGCGTCCTCAGCGAAACCCGCTGAAGCCCAATGGTGGATCTACGACCGGTAGTGGCAATCCGCTAGCGGACGCAAACGCCGCGGTGGCGGCCGTCTTCCGCGAGGAGGCCGGCCGCCTCGCGGCAACCCTGGTGGCCAGCCTGGGCGATTTCCAGCTCGCCGAGGACATCCTCCAGGAAGCCCTCGTCACCGCCCTCGAGCGCTGGCCGGCGGAGGGCATCCCGCGGAAGCCTGGCGCCTGGCTGTTCACCGTTGCCCGCAACAGGGCTACGGACCTGCTGCGCCGCAACGCCCGCTATCGCGAGAAGCTCGCGGAGCTGGAGCTGCCGGCGACGGGCGAAGTGGACGACCGGCTGCGGCTGATGTTCACCTGCTGCCATCCCGCCATCTCGCGCGAAGCGCAGGTGGCGCTGACGCTGCGCACGGTGTGCGGCTTCTCCGTCGAGGAGATCGCGCATGCGTTCCTCACGTCCGAGGCGGCCATCGCTCAGCGCTTGGTCCGCGCTCGGCGCAAGATCGCCCATGCGGGCATTCCGTACCGCGTCCCGCGCTCGGACGAGCTGGAAGAGCGCCTGTCCGAAGTGCTGGCGGTGCTGTACCTGGTGTTCAACGAAGGCTACCTGGCCAGCAGCGGCGATTCGCCGGAGCGCCGCGACCTAACGGCCGACGCCGAGTGGCTGGCGAGCCTCCTGGACCGGCTGCTGCCAAACGAGCCCGAAGTCATGGGCCTGCTGGCGCTCATTCGCCTGCACCGCGCCCGCGCCGAGGCTCGGTTCGACGAGCGCGGCCGTCTCGTCCTCCTGCGCGACCAGGACCGCTCGCGCTGGGATCACGCCGCCATCGGGGCTGCGTGCGAGCTGGTGCTCCAGGCGGGCCGGATGCGACGCCCGGGCCCCTACCAGGTTCAGGCTGCCATCGTGGCCTGTCATGCCGAGGCGCCGTCCTGGGAAGCCACGGACTGGCCGCAGATCCTGGCCCTCTACGACCAGCTGCTGCGCATGGCGCAGTCGCCCGTACTGCGCCTCAATCGAGCCATCGCCCTCAGGTTTGTGGCTGGTCCGGAAGCGGCCCTGGCGGAAGTCGAGGGCCTGGCCGGCGACCTCGGCCAGTACCGCCTCTTCCACGCCACCCGCGCCGAGATCCTGCGCGACCTGGGCCGCCACGCCGAGGCCAGGCTGGCCGACGAACGAGCCCTGGAGCTGACGGCCAATCCCGCCGAGAGGGCGCTACTGGAGCAGCGCCTGGGATAACCCCAAGGTGCGCAACAATAGGCGCCATGTCTCGCAATCAACTGCGCATCGAGCTGGAGAAGAAGCCGTTCGCCGGCGGCCGGTCATTCGGGGACGTGGGGCCGTACGAGCGCCTGCACGGCCGCGCCTACTACGCCATCGATCCCAACGAGCCCGGCCTGCCCCGGATCTGCGACCTCGATCTGGCGCCGCGCAACGCGGATGGACTGGTGGAGTTCGCCGGCACGCTGGACATCATCAAGCCGGTGGACCTGAACCGCGGCCGCAAGCGCGTGCTGTACGAGTTCTCCAACCGCGGCGGCCGTGCCGCCATCACCGGGCTGTGCTTCGGCAAGGGGCAGGACATGGCCGCGCCCGAGTACGCCGGCGACGGCTTCCTCATGCGCGAGGGGTACTCCATCGTCTGGTCCGGCTGGCAGGGCGACATCCGCGAGACAGGCGCCAACGTTGCGCTCAC
>Ga0070738_10005077_pt1 | contig 14966 bp, 11 predicted proteins | sample Coa_R2_2_FD_66446 | JGI IMG/M metagenome (GOLD analysis project Ga0070738, IMG submission 66446) | Surface soil microbial communities from Centralia Pennsylvania, which are recovering from an underground coalmine fire - Coalmine... | ecosystem: Environmental > Terrestrial > Soil > Unclassified ...
ATCCTGTCCTCAATGCCTGCGGCAATCGCGGCAAGGCAGGGCGCCGGATCGACCGCCGGCGCATTGTCCGCCCCCGTCCCTTCCGCATGCGCGGGCGCAAGCAAGCTGCGCGGCGAGAGCACCACCACGGCAGACAACAACAGGGCTCGCAACGCGAAGCGCATTCTGGAACCACACATGACGCTCTGCTACGGCACGGGTTGCACGGCAAATCGGCCTCGATCATACACGTAGATCTTGATGCCAGGTTGCAGACCCAAGCCAGCGCCTTGCCTTTCTCATGGACTTTCCAAATTGACCACTTTCGAATGGATCATCGGCCTGCTGCTCGCGGCGGTCGCGCTCGCGGCGCTGGCGCGGCGGCTTGGCGTGCCCTATCCGACCTTTCTCGCCGTCGGCGGCGCGCTGCTCGCCTTCCTGCCGGCCTCGCCGTCCTGGACGCTCGATCCGGGCCTGGCGCTCGCGCTGTTCGTCGCACCCGTGCTGCTCGATGCGGCCTATGACACCTCGCTGCGGGACTTGCGGGCCAACTGGCTGCCGGTCTCGATGCTGGTCGTTGCCGCCGTCGCCGTCACCACCGTCGCCGTGGCGGTGCTGGTCCATCGTCTGGTGCCCGACATGTCCTGGGCCGCGGCAATTGCGCTCGGTGCCATCGTGGCGCCGCCGGATGCGGCTGCGGCGACCGCCGTGCTGCGCCAGGTCAATCTGCCCTACCGGATCATGAAGGTGCTCGAAGGCGAGAGCCTGCTCAATGACGCGAGCGCGCTTCTGATCTACCGCATCGCCGTCGGCACCGTGGCCGCGCAGCACTTGAGCTGGACTGCGTTCTCCTCGTCGGTGGCGCTGGTGCTGGTCGGCAGCGTGATCGCGGGCTACCTGTTCGCCAAGCTCTGGATCTTCGCCACCCCGCGCTTCGACGATGCGCCGAGCGCGATCATCATGCAATTCGTCGGCACCTTCACCGTGTGGATCGTGGCCGAACGGCTCGAACTGTCGGGCATCCTGACCATGGTGGTCTACGCCGTCGCACTGTCGCAATGGGCGCCGGCGCGCACCTCGGCCCGACTGCGGGTGCCAACCTATGCGGTGTGGGAAACCGTGGTGTTCATCCTCAACGTGCTGGCCTTCATCCTGATCGGCCTGCAGCTCGGCCCAATCTGGAACCGGCTCGACGATGCCGCGCGCTGGCAATACAGCGAGATCGCGGGGCTCGTGCTCATCGCCGTCATCCTGGCGCGCATCGGCTGGGTCGTGATCTATCAGATCATGCTACGAATGCTGGCTGCACTGGGCGTGGCGCACACGATCGAAACGCTGAAGATGCCGACATTGAAGGGCGGCACGGTCGTGGCCTGGTGCGGCATGCGGGGAATCGTGACGCTCGCGGCGGCCTTTGCGCTGCCGGAAGGTTTTCCGTATCGCGACCTGATCCTGCTGACCGCCTTTGCCGTGGTGCTGGGCTCATTGGTGCTGCAAGGATTGACGCTGCGGCCGCTGATCCTGGCGCTGAACCTGAAGAAAGATGATGTCGTCGCCAACGAAGTCGCCCGCGCCCGCGGCGCCGCCTATCGCGCCGCACTGGAGGAGATCGACGGCGATCCATCGGAAGAGGCTGAACTGCTGCGGCTGGAATATCGCGGCATCCTGCTGCAGGCCGCAGGCGATCCCGAGGGGGGCATCGCATCGAGCGAACTGCCTGCCGACCCCTTGCGCCGGCGCGCAATCGCGGCCGCGCGCCAGGCGATCTTGACTCTGCGCCAGTCCGAGGCGATCGGCGACGATGCCTTCCATCAGCTGGAGGAAGAGCTCGACCGTGCCGAGCTCGGAGCCAATGGGTAACCGGCGCGTCCGCGCGGGGCTCGATCTACAGTCGGTCCTGTGGCACCGTGATGGCGCAAACGACGCGCCGAGGTGACTGAAGACTTGCGTATCCATGCCGCCGCCCTGCTCTATTTCGATGCCGTGCGCCGTGCCGGCTCCATCCGCGAAGCCGCGCGGCGGCTCAACGTCGCGTCCTCCGCGGTCAACCGGCAGATCCTCAAGCTCGAGGCCGAGATCGGCGCGCCGCTGTTCGACCGTTTCCCTGACGGCATCAAGCTGACGTCGGCCGGCGAAGCGATCGCGCGCCATGTGCTGGTGGTGCTGCAGGATCTCGATCGCGCACGCTCGGACATCGAAGGGCTGAAGGGCGCGCGCATCGGCCATATTGCGATCGCCGCGGTCGAAGGCGCCTGCGGCGCGCTGCTCGCGGACGTGATCCGCCGCCTGCGCGAGCGCACGCCGCGCGTCACTGTCGCAGCCGAGCCGATGGGGTCGCTGGCGATCCCGAAAGCCGTGCTCGACGGCGATGTCGATCTCGGCATCGCTTTTGCGCTGCCGCGCCATGCCGAGCTGCGTCAGGTTGCGGTCGGCCGCTTCCGCCTTGGCGCCATCATGGCACCCGACCATCCGCTCGCCTCGCGCACAAAGGTCTCGCTCTCGATGTGCTTCGATTATCCCGTCATCATGCCGATGGGCGAGCTTTCGATCGGGCAGTTGCTGGCGCCAGCATTGGCGCGGCTCGCGCGCAATGTGCGGCCGATCATCCGCTCCTCCTCCATCGAACTGATGCGCGAGCTCGCCGAACGCGGCATCGGCATCGCGTTCCAGACCAGGGTCGGGCTCGACAAGCACATCGCGGAGAAGCGGCTGGTGCATATTCCGCTCGACGCCGGCGGACCGATCTGGAGCGACCTCGGCGTCTATGTCCGCGCCCGCCGCGCGCTGCCGGCGACCCTTGATCTCGCGCTCCATATCCTGGCCGAGGAGCTGCGTGAACGGGAGGCCGTTGACGCCTCGGTTCCTGCATAACTCTTTGCAATATCTGTCTTTTGTTCATGCTGATGCCGATTCGGCATCGGCTTGCACGAAATTCTCTGCTTTCTCGCTCGCGTCGGCATCGCTAGCGTCGGCGCGACCAACGAGGAGATCGCGCGACAATGGCGTCAGCGCAATTCAAGTACCGCGTATGCGCAGCATGAGCAGTGCCGGCAGTGATCCCGCCATCCTGATCCACGGTGCCTGGCAGGGCTCCTGGGTCTGGGACCGCCTCATCCCGCTGCTTGCGCGCAGCGCCGGCATCGTGCCGGTTGCCGTCGATCTACCCGGCAATGGCAAGGACGGCACTAGGCCCGCCGACGTCTCGCTCGACATGTATGTCAGCCATGTCGGCAGCGTACTGAAACGGCTCGGCCGCCGCGCCAGCCTGGTTGCGCATTCGGGCGGCGGCATTGTCGCTTCCGCAGTGGCCGAGCGCTATCCCGAACAGATCAGCCGCATCGCCTATGTCGCCGGCATGATGCTGCCCGATGGCATGGCCTTTGCCGACCTCGTCGCGGACGCCAGGCGCGAGCATCCCGACGCGGCCGGAGTGGGGCCGCATCTGGTCTGGTCGCATGACCGGCTGACCAGCCGCGTGCCGATCCAGGTCGCGCTCGCCTATTTCTTTCACGATTGCCCGACCGCGGAGGCCGCGCTCGCTGCCCAGAAATTGACCCCACAGCCGGATCGCGGCCGCGCCATCCGCGCCAGGCTGACAACGGAGCGTTTCGGCCGCATCCCGCGGCTCTATGTCGAGGCGGAAGCCGACCGCGCGGTGATCCCGCCGCTGCAGCGGCGCATGCAGGCGCTGGTGCCCGGCGCCGATGTCGTGACACTGCCGACGGGACACGCGCCGCATCTCGCCTCCCCTCGGCTGCTCGCGGACGTGCTGACCCCGTTCCTGACCGGCAGCGAAGATGGCCCGGCCTTTGCAAAGCGCCAGGGAGAAAAGCGCCAGGGCGAACGCGATCTCGAACACAGCGATACCGCGAGCGGGGCGCGCCAGCGCGTCCGCAACCGCAAGTGATTTTCTGAAACGCTTAAGCCCGCGACCTGCAGGAGCCCATCTCATGAAACGCCTGATGCCATTGTCCGCCGCCGCCTTCCTGGCGCTGAGCTTTGCGAACGCCGCGCATGCTGCTGAGGCCGTGACCTTCATGCTCGACTGGCTGCCCGCCGGCGACAAGGCTGCGGTCTATCTTGGTGTCGAGAAAGGCCTGTTCGAGGCCGAGGGCATCAAGGTTACCATCCAGTCCGGCCGCGGCTCCAGCGATGTGGTCACAAAACTCGCGACCGGCTCGGCCGACATGGGCACCGGCGGGCTTGCGGCGCTATTGCAAGCCAAGGCCAGCGACAACGTGCCGGTGAAAGCGGTGATGTCGATCTACACGCTGCAGCCGGATGCGATCTTCACCACCAAGGAAAACAGCATCAACAGCCTGAAGGACCTCGAAGGCAAGACGGTCGCGACCGCGACCTTCTCGTCATCCAACGTGTCATGGCCGCTGGTCTTGAAAGCGAACAGCGTCGATCCCGACAAGATCAAGCTGCTCAAAGTCGATCCCGGCGCGCTCGCCCCGATGCTCGCTGCGGGCAAGGTCGACGCCACCATCAACTGGGTGACGGTCGCGCCGGCGTTCGCGGGTCCGCTGAAGGAAGCCGGCAAGTCGTTCAAGGAATTGCCGTGGTCAGCCTATGGCTTCGACGGCTATGGCCTCTCAGTTTTTGTCTCCGACAAGATGATCGCCGAGCGTCCCGAGACGGTGCGCAGGTTCCTGAAGGCCTACAAGCAGGCGACCGAACTCGCGATCGCCGATCCCATGGCAGCCGCAAAGGCGCTGAAGGCGATGGTGCCGGAGGTCGATGCCGACACCGCCGCCGAACAGTGGAAGGCCTCGATCCCGCTGATGGTCAACGATCTCTCCAAAAAGGACGGCCCCGGCGCGTTCGAGCCGAAACTATTGGCGACGACCTGGAAGTGGGTCGCGGAAGCGCAGAACCTGCCGCTGGACAAGCTCAATCCGGAGACAGCGGTGAGCCGGGAGTTCTTGAAGTGACGATGTGGTCCATCTCGGGAGTGGAATAAGCGAACTCGGCTCTCGCACCGTCATCCTGAGGTTCGAGGCCTCCGCTGCGCTACGGCGCCTCAGGGTGACGGTGATAGTTGGACGCACGTGGCTCGAAGGTATTCTCTCCGTAAAGACTCAATCTCCTCCGGCCCAACCCAAAGACTTCCGATGCCCCTCGACCAACCCGTGATCCGCTTCACCGACGTCGGCCAGAGCTTTCCCGGCGGCGACGGCAAGCCGATCGTCGCGCTCGATGATCTCTCCTTCGGCATCGGCCGCCATGAATTCGTCGCCGTGCTCGGCCCTTCCGGCTGCGGCAAGTCGACACTGCTGCGGCTGATCGCGGGGCTGATCCGCGCGACGTCAGGCAAGGTCGAGATATTCGGCCAGGAGGTGACCGAACCGCGCGACGAGATCGGCATCGTATTTCAGAAGCCGACCTTGCTGCCGTGGTTCGACGTGCTCGGCAATGTCACCTTCCCCATGCGCCACAAATACGGCTTTGTCAGCGAGGTCGAGCGACAGCGCGCCCGTGAGCTGCTGGCGCTGGTTGGCCTGTCCGATTTCGCCGCGCGGCGGCCGGAGGAATTGTCGGGCGGCATGCAGCAGCGCGTGGCGATTGCGCGGGCGCTGCTGCTCGATCCCGACATTCTGCTGATGGACGAGCCGTTCTCCGCGCTGGACGCGCTGACCCGCGACGAGATGAGTTTTGAGCTCCTGCGGATATGGACCGAGCGTCCCAAGACCGTGCTGTTCATCACGCACTCCATCCCCGAGGCGCTGTTGCTCGCCGACCGCGTCATCGTCATGACGCCACGTCCCGGCCGCGTCCGCGAAGTCCTGCAGGTACCGCTGCCGCGTCCGCGCTCAATGAAGACGCTGGAGGAGCCTGCGTTCCATGAACTCGCCAACCACATCCGGGGCGAGCTGTTCAGTCGACCCGTGGCAGCGTGAGGCGGAGCTTGCCGATGATGCGCCCGTGAAGCTTGTCAAGCACAGCCGGCTCGTCCTTCTGCTGGATCGCTTTGCGCCGCCGCTTGCGTTTGCCGCATTGCTTCTCGTCTGGGAAGCCGTGGCGCGGCTGTTCGGGATCCCCTCCTTCCTGCTGCCGGCGCCGAGCGCCATCGTGCAGGCGCTGCTCGCGACACCGCTTCCAGTGTGGCTCGGCCATATCTGGGCAACGCTGCGCGTCGCGCTGATGGGCTATGCGCTGGCGATCCTCGTCTCCGTGCCGCTTGCGGTCGGGCTCGCCTCCTCGCGCCTGTTGTCGCGCACGCTCTATCCCATGCTGGTGGTGGTGCAATCGACCCCGGTCGTGGCGGTGGCGCCGATCATCGTTGTGACGCTCGGCGCCTCCGACCTGCCGCGGGTCGTGATCACCTTCCTGATCGCATTCTTTCCGATCGTGGTCTCGACGGTCACGGGCCTGCTCGCGACGCCCGACGAGTTGGTCGAGCTGTCGCGCTCCCTGCGCGCGGGCCGCACCCGCGCGATCTTGCATGTGCGGTTGCCGTTCGCGCTGCCCTATCTGTTCTCGGCGCTGAAGATTTCCACCACGCTTGCCGTCGTCGGCGCGGTGGTCGCTGAATTCGTCGCCGCCGAAAAAGGGCTCGGCTTTTTCATCGCGTTCTCGACCTCGTTCTTCAAGATCCCGCAGGCCTTTGCCGGGCTGGTCGTGCTGGTCGCGATCAGCCTGATCCTGTTCCGGCTGGTCGGGCTGGCGCAAAAGGTCCTTGCGCCGTGGTCGCTGCCGAAATCGGAGCGATAGACCGACGGCACTGGGCGCCGCATTGATCGTTGCCGCATAACCGCCGATAACAGGTGTCCAGGCGAGTTCCGGGTCGATCTTCATGGCATCGGCGCGTGCGACGATCATAACAGTCACGATGCTGCTGGCCTCTTCGGACGCCTTTGGCCAACGAACGATCGTGCCCGGAACGATGTCGCGCATTGGCGACGTCGACGCGCACTTTCAGTCCTACAATGTGGAGATGGTGACTGTCACCGGCGGCCCGTTTTGGAAGCCTTATGGCGCAGGGCGAGATGGTGAGCTGTATGCCGAGCGGCCTCCCATCGATCTCGCCAATCCCCGCCTGCGCAAGCTCGCCGCGGCACTCGGTCCGGCTTACATCCGGGTCAGCGGCAGCTGGGCCAACGCAACCTATTTTGCGGATACGGATGCAAGCAGCGGCCGGCCGCCACCGGGCTACAACAGCATCCTGACGCGCTCGCAGTGGCGCGGCGTGATCGAGTTCGCGACTGCAGTCGACGCACAGATCGTGACGTCTTTCGCCGTGAGCCCGGGGAGCCGCGATGCCAGCGGAGCCTGGAGGACGGAGCAGGCGGAACACCTCCTCGCCTATACGCACTCGCTCGGTGCGCACATCGCCGCCGCGGAGTTCATGAACGAACCCGACCTGGCGCCACAGAACGCTGTGCCGCCGGGATATGATGCCGCGGCTTATGGGCGTGATTTCCGGACTTTTCGCGAGCTCATGAAAACGGCGTCACCGGAGACGCTCATCGGCGGCCCTGGCAGCATCAGCGACGGTACAGCCACCGCATCCCGCCTGAGCCCGCGCGATCTGCTTGCAGCGTCCGGCGGAGGCCTCGATGTGGTCTCCTATCACCATTACGGCACGGTCTCGCCGCGCTGCGGCGGCCGCGACCGTCCTGCGCTGGCGCTGACGGACGTGTGGCTTTCGCGCACCGAGAAGGCGCTCGCCTTGTATAAGGCCCTCCGCGACCAATATGCGCCGGGCAAGCCGATCTGGCTGACCGAAACAGCGGATGCCGCATGCGGCGGCAATCCATGGGACGCCGCCTTTCTCGACAGCTTCCGCTATCTCGACCAGCTCGGCCGGTTCGCGAAATCAGGCGTCAGCGTCGTCATGCACAACACGCTCTCGGGGAGCGACTATGGCTTGCTCGACGAGAGAACCTTTGCGCCGCGGCCGAATTACTGGGCGGCGCTGCTGTGGCATCGCCTGATGGGGCCGATCGTGCTCAATGCTGGAACAAGAGGGCAAGACGACCTGCATGTCTATGCCCATTGCGATCCCGAATGGCCGGGCGGCGTAACCGTCCTCGCAATCAACGCCACGGACAACCAGCAAACGCTGACCATACCGCTAGCGGCGAGGCGCTATACGCTGCAGGCATCGCATCTGCGGAGCGGCACAGTCCAGCTCAACGGCACCATACTCTCCTTGCGCGAGAATGACGCCTTCCCGGAGATCGCCGGCGTTCCGACGACGGCAGGAGCGGTCGTCTTCGCAGCGCGCAGCATCACCTTTGTGGCGATTCCCAACGCTGCGAATCCGGCATGCCAATAGAAATGTGCTGATGGCATGAGGGGTACGCCTTGAATCACCTTGCGGCGGCGCTTGCTTTGCCCACAGTCTCCATGTGCAAGGACGGCCAGCAGGACCCTTCATGCCACGCGTGACCATCATAGAGACCGGGATCGTCCCGGCGCGATCCCGCGAACGCCATGGATCATTTCCCCAGATGTTCCAGCGCATGATCGGCGCCGCGGATGCCTCAATCGATTTCGGCGTCGTCAGCGTCGTCGCAGGCGAGCCGCTTCCCGACCCGAGGGCGCTGGAGGCGATCCTGATCACGGGCTCGCCGGCCGGCGTCTATGATGAGTTCGACTGGATCGCGCCGCTGGAGGACTTTGTACGCAAGGCCCATGCGAGCAGGATTCCGACGGTCGGAATCTGCTTCGGCCACCAATTGATGGCACAGGCGCTCGGCGGCGTGGTGCGGCAATCGGAAAAAGGCTGGGGCATCGGGCGGCATATCTACGATATCGCGCCCGGGAACGGCGTCATCGATGGCGCGCACATCGCGCTCGCCTGCTCGCACCAGGATCAGGTCGTCGAGCCGCCCCGCGGGGCGAGAACCTTCATGTCCTCCGATTTTACACCGCATGCCGGGCTGCTCTACGCCGGCGGCGCAGCGCTATCGGTGCAGCCGCATCCGGAATTTTCGGTCGAGTTCGCTCATGCGTGCTGTGAGGTGCGCGAAGGCAAGGCGCCGGACGACGTGGTGGCAGCGGCAAAGGCCTCGCTCGAGCTGCCGCTGGAGAACGCGCGGCTGGGTGAGGCGATCACGCGATTTCTCGTAAGAGGTTCGACGCTCGGAGCCGCGAACTCCCAACCATCATCCTCACCCTGAGAGCATGTGAAATTTTAGATCCGTGACCCTGAGGTGCCCGTCGCGAAGCGGCGGGCCTCGAAGGGCGACGGCCCCGCTGAACCACGCGGGCCGTTCATCATGCGAGACGGCGCTTGTGCGCCTGCTCAGGATGACCGTCCCCCCTCAGACTCGCGCCATGTCCAGCGGCGGCGACACCTCCGCCGGGATTGGGCAGTGATAGGGATGGCGCGCGGTGCGGGCGGCGTGGTCGGCTTTGGCGGCATCACGCAGCGCAGCGTCAGTCAGGAGCTTGCACGCGGTTGCCGCCATTACCTTGGCGACGTGCACCATGCCCTTGTGAGCGGCGGGCATCTTGCCTTGCGCCACCACTTGCCAGGTATGCAGGGGCGTGCCGATCGCCATCATGGCGCCATGGGCCTGCACGGTCGGCACCGCCCAACTGACGTCGCCGACATCGGTCGAGCCGCGCATCAGATTGCGCGGCGCATCCAGCGGAATGATCTTGTCGCACAGCGGCGCATCACCGCGCGGCTGCCCGACGGTGCGATAGACGTTTTCAATGTCGTTGTCGGTCAGCGTGTCCTGGATCTGCTTGGCGAACTTGCGGTCGGCGGCATCGAACGGCGGCGGGCCGAGCTGCTGCAGCACGTCGTGCATGGCCCGCTCCAGCGGCGTGTTGCCAAGCAGGTTCGACACCGCACCGATGATCTGCGGCTCGACCCTCGTCTCGGTCATCAACGCGGCGCCTTGCGCCACCTTCTTCACCCGCTCGACCAGCTCCTGCATGCCGGCGAGATCGCGCGCCCGCACCGAATAGCGCACCTTCGCCCGCGCCTGCACCACATTGGGCGCGATGCCGCCGGTCTCGAGCAGCGCATAATGGATGCGCGCATCGCTCGGCATGTGCTCACGCATGTAATTGACGCCGACATTCATCAGCTCCACCGCATCCAGCGCGCTGCGGCCGAGATGGGGTGAAGCCGCCGCATGCGAGGCGCGGCCATGGAAGGTGAAATCGATGCGCGTGTTGGCGAGCGACACCGCCGGCATCACCTCGCAGAAGCTCGCCGGATGCCAGGAGATCGCGGCATCCACATCGTCGAAAGCGCCGTCGCGCACCATGAAGGTCTTCGCCGCTCCACCCTCTTCCGCCGGGCAGCCATAATAGCGCACGCGGCCCTTGAGGCCGTTCTGCGCCAGCCAATCCTTCACGGCGACCGCCGCCAGCATGGCGCCGGCCCCGAGCAGATTGTGGCCGCAGCCATGACCATTGCCGCCGTTCTCGAGCGGCCGCGGCTCGGCAACGCCCGCCTCCTGCGACAGGCCGGGCAGTGCGTCATATTCGCCGAGGATCGCGATGACCGGGCCATCTTCGCCGGCCTCGCCGATCATTGCGGTCGGAATGCCCGCCACGTTGCGCGTGATACGAAAGCCCTGCCGCTCCAGCTCGGCCGCATGCTCGGCGGCCGACCGCGTCTCGGAATAACACAGCTCCGGCGTCCCCCAGACCCGGTCGGAGAGCGCGATCAGCGGCTCCTGCTTGGCATCGACAAATTGCCAGATGTCGCGGCTGTCGTTCATGGGACGGATGTCTCCTGATGGATTGATGCGGAAGTTCTAGCACGCTGATGGGCGATTTCATGTGCTGGCGGAGCAGAGCTATGGCGCGCCTGACGCGGCCCACGTCAAGGTTGCGGCGGGGCTGATCGCCGGAATGGCCACCAGATGCACGGGAAGGCGCGTCGCAGAAAATTCATGATGCCAACCGCTTGACGCCCGTCACCATTCATGATGTTCTCTTTTTGTTCTAAACATTCTGTAGTTGTGCCCTGGGGGTTTTCATGGACCAGCTTTCATCTGTCGCCACACCTGTTCAGCTTGTGATTCACAATGACGAGACCACGCCGATGGGATTCGTCATGCAGTTGTTGCAGGAGGTTTTCGGCAAGTACGAACAGGACGCCTTTGCGCTAACTCTGCTCATCGACCAGCAGGACAAGGCTGTGTGCGGCCCTTATCCGCCTTCGGTCGCACAAGCCTTGCTCGAAGCAGCCCAAGAACGCATTGGGCGCGCTGGACATGCCCTGCAAATCACTAGCGAGGCCGCGGCCGATGCAAGCGCGTCCGATCCGTCCGAGCTCTTGCAGTTCGAATATGGCTGCGAAGCCATCGATTGGCATTTTGCCGACATTCCGTCAGACCAGCTCGTCACCATGGTCAGACGATTTCCCGGCCATACGCGCGCCGATGTCCAGGCAGCAATCGACAAACTGTTTCCTTCGCCAATCCGCTTCTTCGGTGCGTATGAGGAATATCGCTATGAGGCGCTGACTTTCGCGCGATTGAAGCGGCGCGGACGAGGCGCGATCCCCTTGGCACCGCCGCAATATAATGAGGTCGATGTCGGAGAGGCCAGGCCGGTGCGCTGCCTGCATAACGGGCTGTGGCTGTGCCATGATGGTGACATTCGCTATGCCGTCGTTCTATCCTATGATCGCGAATATGGCAGGGAGCCCATGCTCCGCGTCGAGATCGCGGTGCCGGTGGGCGTGGCGGGCGATGCCTTCGTGCAGCGCTGCTTTGCCGAGCTGCAACAGGCCGTGCATGCGGCGCGCTCCTATCGCGGCAAGATCCTCTCGCTGGATGGCGACGCGGATTACAGCGGCCGCTCGCATGGCATCACGGTGCACCAGCTGCCTGCGGTGGACCGCGACGACGTGATCCTGCCAGAACCGGCGCTGAAGTTGCTCGATCGCAATGTGCTGCGCTTTGTCGGCACCCGTGACGCGCTGCGCCGGCTCGGTCAGTCGACCCGCAAAGGCATTCTGCTTTATGGCCCGCCAGGGACCGGAAAGACCCACACCATTCGTTATCTCGCCACCAACCTGCCCGGGCATACCACCCTGCTCATCACTGCCGAACAGGTCGGCCTGCTGGGTCCGTACATGACGCTGGCCCGCCTGCTGCAGCCGACCATGGTGGTGATCGAGGATGTCGATCTCATTGCCAGCGATCGCGACGACATGGGCCCTTGTGAGGAATCGCTGCTCAACAAGCTGCTCAACGAGATGGACGGCTTGAAAGAGGACGCCGATATCCTGTTCGTCCTCACCACCAACCGTCCCGAGGCGCTCGAGGCTGCGCTGGCCGGCCGTCCCGGACGAATCGATCAGGCGATCGAGGTGCCGCTGCCCGACGCGACCGGTCGCGGCAAGCTGGTGCGGCTCTATGGCAGGGGCCTGCCGCTGGACGAGCCGATCGTCACCGAGGCCGTGCACCGCACCGAGGGTGTCAGCGCGGCCTTCATCAAGGAGCTGATGCGCCGCATCGCGCAGTCCAGCCTTGCCCGCGATGACGGCAATTCGGTCACGTCAGATGATATCGACGAGGCGCTCGATGACATGCTGTTCACCGGCGGCCGGCTGAATGTGAAGCTGCTCGGCGGCGCACAGGAGATGGCGGCGTCGCCCGGATGAACGCGAACCGGCCGGCGCGCCGTGCTATTTATACGTCCGCTTGTACATCGCGCGCATATGCTCCTCGACGGTGACAGGCGGATATTTCGGCTGCTCGCCGGCTGCGAGGCAGGTCGGGATACACTCGACCTTGTGGGCGTAATTGCCGGTATAGAAAAACGGCACCGAATAGCGCTCCTTGCCCGAAGTGTTGACGACACGATGCAGGGTCGAGCGGTAGCGGTTGTTGGTCCAGCGCGCGATCATGTCGCCGAGATTGACCACATAGGTCCCGGGTAGCGGATCGGCATGGATCCAACCGCCGCCCGCCTGGTCCCAGACCTGCAGGCCGCCGATCTCGCCCTGGCGCAGCAGCGTGAGCCCGCCGAAATCGGTGTGGGCTCCGGCGCCCATTTGTGTGGGATTGCCGTGCGGGGACTGTGGCGGATAATGCAGCAGCCGCACGGTGCCCATGGCATCGCGGCAGTAGCCGGCGAAATAGTCCTCCGGCAGATCCAGCGACAACGCGATGCCGCCCATCATGCGCGCCGCAAGCGCCATCATCACATCGAGATAGGCCTGCATCACCGACCTGAAGCCGGGCCGCGCTGCCGGCCATTGGTTGGGGCCGTGATTGAACAGGCCGGCCAGCACGCGCGGATCGTCGGCTGCGTGCTCGGGACCGATATAATAGCCCTCCTTCAGGTCCGGTGGCGCGCCTGGCTCCAGCGTCTGGCCCTGCAGCGGCTCATAGCCGCGATTGGCGCTGGAGCGGGACTTGTCGAGCTGGGATTTGACGCCGGGGGGAAGCGCGAAGAAGGAAGCCGCCTCGGCGAAGACGTCGCCGACCAGGGCCTCGTCGACACCGTGGTTGGAGATGTAGAAGAAGCCGTTGTGCAGGCAGGCTGTGCGCAGTTTCGCGGCAACGGCCTTGCGATCGGACAGGTCAGGCGAGGACAGGCCGCCGATATCGATGACCGGCAGGCTCGTTGCCGACACGCGTGCTGCTTCAAGCATCCTGGGCGCTCCTCCATCGCGGCGGCGAACCGTCGCTTCCATCTGGTAGCGCTGCGACGAGGGAGATGGATGCTCAAATAGTCATCAGAAACATGACCGGTCGGCGCAAACTTTATCCATCGCGAGCTGCGCCAGTTCCCGAAAGCGAAGGATGGATCTTGGTCCTGTGGCACCAAAGCAGGCTTGTCGCCTCGCCCGCCCGTCATGCCCCCTTGCCGCGGCCGGTCTTCTCGGCCGCACGGCGCAGCGCTTCGGCCAGCGCTCCACCGCCGCCGCCCTGCGGCTCGCTCTTCCGGGCGGCCGTGGTCGAGCGCGCCGGCGCACGCCCCTCGCTCACTGGCGCCTTCGCATCCTTCTTGGCCCCGACCTCGTCGTCGAGCCGCAAGGTCAGCGAGATGCGCTTGCGCGCGACCTCGACGTCCAGCACCTTGACCTTGACGATGTCACCCGGCTTCACAACCTCGCGCGGGTCCTTGACGAAGGTCTTCGACATCGCCGAGACATGCACGAGGCCATCCTGGTGCACGCCGATGTCGACAAAGGCGCCGAAGGCGGCGACGTTGGTGACGGTGCCCTCCAGGATCATGCCGCGCTTGAGGTCCTTGATCTCCTCGACACCTTCCTTGAACACCGCCGCCTTGAACGCAGGCCGCGGGTCACGGCCCGGCTTTTCCAGTTCGCGCAGGATGTCGGTCACGGTCGGCAGGCCAAACGTCTCGTCGACAAAGTTTTGCGGCTTGAGCTGGCGCACGATCTCATTGTTGCCGATCAGCGCCTTGATGTCGCTCTTGGTCGCCGCGAGAATCCTGCGCACCACCGGATAGGCCTCCGGGTGCACGCCCGACGCATCGAGCGGATCCTCGCCGCCATTGATGCGCAGGAAGCCCGCGCACTGCTCGAACGCCTTCGGCCCGAGCCGCGGCACCTCCTTCAGCGCCTTGCGCGACGTGAACGGGCCCTTCTCGTCACGATGCTGCACGATGCTCTGCGCCAGCGACGGCCCGATGCCGGAGACCCGCGACAACAGCGGCACCGACGCGGTGTTGAGGTCGACGCCGACCGCGTTCACGCAATCTTCCACCACGGCATCGAGCGACTTCGCAAGCTTGGCCTCGCCGAGGTCGTGCTGATACTGCCCGACGCCGATCGCCTTGGGATCGATCTTGACCAGCTCCGCCAGCGGATCCTGCAGCCGGCGGGCGATCGACACCGCGCCGCGCATGGTGACATCGAGCCCGGGCAGCTCCGAGGAGGCGTAGGCCGAGGCCGAATAGACCGAGGCGCCCGCTTCCGACACCACGATCTTGGTCATCTTCAGGTCGGGCAGCAGCTTCACGAGCTCGGTCGCGAGCTTGTCGGTCTCGCGCGAGGCCGTGCCGTTGCCGATCGCGATCAGGTCGAC
>Ga0070738_10005078_pt1 | contig 14955 bp, 11 predicted proteins | sample Coa_R2_2_FD_66446 | JGI IMG/M metagenome (GOLD analysis project Ga0070738, IMG submission 66446) | Surface soil microbial communities from Centralia Pennsylvania, which are recovering from an underground coalmine fire - Coalmine... | ecosystem: Environmental > Terrestrial > Soil > Unclassified ...
GCCGCCTCGATGGACGCCGTGAAGTCCATCAGCTTCTGGCCCATGTTGTCGTTCTTGCCCCAGCGCTTCAGCGAGGCGGCGCAGTCCTCCGCGGTGACCGGCGCGCCGTCGTGCCATTTCAGGCCGTCGCGCAGCGTGAAGGTGTAGGTCAGCTTGTCGTCGGACACCTTCCAGTCCGCCATCTGCGGCTGGACCTTGAAGTTGGAATCGGTCGCCAGCAGGGTGTCGAACACCATGTAGCCGTGGTCGCGGGTGATGTAGGCCGTGGTGAAGAGCGGATCGATGATGCGCAGATCCGAATGCATCACCGCGGTAATGGTCTTCTTGCCGGCGGCAGAGGCTTTCGACATCCATGCGGACGAGAACGCGGACGCGACTGGCGCGACGCCCGCAAGCTTGAGCAGTTTACGACGCGAGATCTTTGTCATTCGTGGTCTCCTGACACGACGTGAAAGCAGTAGGATGGGTAGAGCGCAGCGAAACCCATCTTCTTTCTAGCTCGCGCTCTCCGTGTCAGGTGGGTTTCGCTAGCGCTTGACCCACCCTTCACGGCCGGACGGCTGTTACGCCTCGCTCTTGTCGACGTTCCACCAGATCGGCGTTGCCGGACCGTCGAGAATTCCCGACAGCGATTTGCGCCAGGCGCTCGGGGCGAGATATTGCCCGAGCGGAATATAGATCACCTGGTCATAGGCTTCTTTCTGGATTTCCTCGGCGATCTTCTTCTGCTCGTCGGGCGAGGACGCCCGCACGAACTTGTCCTTGAGCTCTTCGATCTTGGGATCATCGGCCCAGCCGAACCAGCCGCCGTTCTTGCCGCGTCCGCCGATCGAGGAGTTGACCACCGGGTTCGCCACGTCGGCCGCGACCCAGTTGGTGAAGAACATGTTCCAGCCGCCCTCGCTCACAGGCTTCTGGCTGGCGCGGCGGCTGACCACCGTCTGCCAGTCGGTCGCCTGCAGGTCGACCTTGAAGCCGGCCTTGCGCAACGCTTCCGCGACCACGATCGGCTGCGGCTTCACCGTGGTGTTGTCGCCGGGCGCCATGATCACGACCGGCGTGCCGTCATAGCCGGATTCGGCCAGCGCCTTCTTGGCCGCCTCGATGTTGCCGCCCTTGATCAGGTCGCCGGCGCCGACCTCGGTCTCCAGCGGCGTGCCGCAGCCGAAGAACGCGCCGCAGACCTTGTAGTATTTCGGGTTGCCGGTCAGCGCGTCGAGCACGTCCTTCTGGTTCATCGCAAGCAGCGCGGCGCGGCGCACCTTGACGTTGTCGAAGGGCGGCAGCAGGAAGTTCATGCGCCCGAGCGTCTGGAAGCCGAACTTGTTGAGCGTCTCGACCTTCAGATCCGGATTGCCTTCCAGGATCGGCAACATGTCGAACGGCGGCTGCTCCATGAAATCGATGTCGCCGGACTGCAACGCGTTCACCGCGGTCTGCGCATCCGCCATGGTGATCCATTCGACGCGGTCGACCTTCACCACCTTGCCGCCGGAGGTCCAGCTCGGCGGCTCCTTGCGCGGCACGTAATCGGTGAACTTCTCGTAGACCGCCTTGACGCCCGGCTGAAACTCGCTGGCGACGAACTTGAACGGACCGGAGCCGATCTGCTCTGCCATCTGCTTGCCGACCGGTGTCTCCGCAAGCCGCTTCGGCATCATGAACGGCACATAGGATGAGGGTTTCCCAATCGATTCCAGCACCAGGCCGTAAGGTTCTTTCAGCTTCAGCACGATGGTCTTGGCATCCGCCGCTTCGATGGACGCCGTGAAGTCCATCAGCTTCTGGCCCATATTGTCGGTCCTGCCCCAGCGCTTCAGCGAGGCCGCGCAGTCGTCCGCCGTGACCGGCGCGCCGTCATGCCATTTCAGGCCGTCGCGCAGCGTGAAGGTGTAAGTCAGCTTGTCCTCGGACACCTTCCAGTCCGCCATCTGCGGCCGGACCTTGAAGTTGGAATCGGTGGCGAGCAGCGTGTCATACACCATGTAGCCGTGATCGCGCGTGATGTAGGCCGTGGTGAACAGCGGATCGATGACGCGCAGATCCGACTGCATCACCGCGGTGATGGTCTTCTTGTCGGCCGCAGAGGCTTTCGACATCCATGCGCTCGAGAACGCCGAGACGATGGGTGCGGCGCCGGCGAGCTTGAGCAGTTTGCGGCGCGAGATCTTTAACATTCGTGGTCTCCTGAAGTGACGTGAAAGCAGTCAAAGCGCGGTCATTGCTTAAGCATGCCGTTCGTTATTTAGGCGAATAAACGAACTAACACGCTGTAAATCCTTTCAGATTCGAGACTTGCACCAAGCCCGCAGCGCGTCAATCGAGATTTGGTCGAGTGCTGCCCTGCAGATGTTCCGCTTTACAAACCGTTCACGGCGCCGTCTCACTACGGCCATCCATCCCGTCCCTTCGCCTCGCCGAGCTTTCAAGAGAGTGTCATGAATCCTGCCAACCTCCCATTTGATTCCGAAGCCATGCTGCAGGGTTTGCGCACCTGGGTGGAATGCGAGAGCCCGACCTGGGATGCGAGCGCGGTTGAACGGATGCTCAATCTCGCGGCGCGCGACATGGCGATCATGGGCGCGACCATCGAGCGCATCGCGGGACGGCAGGGCTTCGCCGGCTGCGTCCGTGCGCGCTTCCCGCATCCCAGGCAAGGCGAGCCCGGCATCCTGATCGCCGGGCACATGGATACCGTGCATCCCGTGGGCACGCTGGGCAAACTGCCGTTCCGCCGCGAGGGCGACAAGTGCTACGGCCCCGGCATCTACGACATGAAGGGCGGCAACTATCTGTCGCTGGAAGCGATCCGCCAGCTGGCGCGCGCCGGCGTCACCACGCCGCTGCCGATCACGGTGCTGTTCACGCCGGACGAGGAAGTCGGTACCCCCTCGACCCGCGACATCATCGAGGCCGAAGCCGCACGCAACAAATATGTGCTGGTGCCGGAGCCCGGCCGCGCCAACAACGGCGTCGTCACCGGACGCTATGCCATTGCGCGCTTCAATCTCGAAGCGGTCGGTCGTCCGAGCCACGCCGGCGCGACGCTGTCGTCAGGCCGCTCCGCGATCCGGGAAATGGCCCGGCAGATCCTGGTCATCGACAACATGACCACCGACGACTGCACCTACTCCGTCGGCATCGTGCATGGCGGCCAATGGGTCAACTGCGTCGCGACCACCTGCACCGGCGAAGCGCTCAGCATGGCCAAGCGCCAGGCCGATCTCGACCGCGGCGTGGAAAAAATGCTGGCGCTGTCAGGCACCACCGACGACGTGACGTTCACGGTGACGCGCGGCGTCACCCGCCCGGTCTGGGAGCCGGATGCCGGCACCATGGCGCTGTATGAAAAGGCGCGCGGCGTAGCACAGGAGCTCGGCATGGACCTGCCGCATGGCAGCGCGGGCGGCGGATCGGACGGCAATTTTACCGGCGCCATGGGCATCCCCACCCTCGACGGCCTGGGCGTGCGCGGCGCCGACGCGCACACGCTGGGCGAGCACCTGATCGTCGAAAGCCTCGCCGAACGCGGCCGGCTGATGGCAGGCCTGTTGGCGACGCTGTCGTAAGGCATCAGCGCGGTTTCCGGCGCAAGCCTGCCCCGGACTTGATCCGGGGTGGCACCGGTCGGCGCGAACGAAACGCTTCAAAAACAGCATCCGGAGCCTCGGTTCTGATTCAATCGGAACCGAAAATGCTCTAGGCTAGCGCTCATGCCCAAGGCACAAGCGACGCCCCGCTCCATCCCGTTCAAGACCATTCGCGCCCGCGCGGAGAAGCGCAAGGGCGGCGCTGAGGCGTTGCAAAAGCTGTTGCCGCGCAAGCCCGATCCGAAGGCGCTGGCAAAGCTCACCGACGACCGCGTGCTGGCGGAAATGACCAGGCGGGTGTTCTCCGCAGGCTTTGCCTGGAGCGTGATCGAAGCGAAATGGGACGGCTTCGAGCAGGCCTTCCTCGCGTTTGCACCGGGGAAGTTGACGTTCCAGCCCGATGACTACTGGGACGCGCTGCTCTCGGACGCACGCATCGTGCGCAACGGCGCGAAGATTCAGTCCGTGCGTGAGAACGCCGCCTTTGTGCAGGCGGTCAGCAAGGAGCATGGCTCGTTCGGGAAATTTCTCGCGGCCTGGCCGTCGTCCAACGAGGTCGCCCTGCTCGATCTCCTGGCCAGGCGCGGCAGCAGGCTCGGCGGCAATACCGGGCAGATGCTGCTGCGCTTCCTCGGCTATGACGGCTTTGTCACCTCGCAGGATGTGATCGCCTGCCTGCGTGACGCGGGACTCGACATCACCCCCGAGGCCAAATCGAAAGGCGACCTTGCGAAAGTGCAGGCGCAGTTCAATGCCTGGGCCGCGGAAACCGGACTGCCCTATGTGCAGCTGTCCCGCATCTGCGCGCTCTCGATCGGGGAAAATCGCAGCGAAAATCACGCCGCCTGACTCGAATTTGCACTGCACAATGCTTCGGCAGCAGCGGTTGAAAATTTGGCCTTGTTCAAAAAAGAGGCGCATCGTAAGAGACGCCCGTCCACGCGACGATGCGGGAGAGATCGATGACGAAAGCCTGCGGCGTTCGTCATCGGCGCCGACGGAGCAACCGCCCCGGAAACTCTCAGGCAGAAGGACCGTATCGTCAGGACATCTGGAGAGAGACGGCACGGCAGGCATGCGCGTGACGTCCACCGAAGGGGATAGTTCGCCGGCGGGCCCAAGGCCCGAAGGCGGATCAAGCTCTCAGGTACCGTGACAGATGGGGCGTCGCGACCGGTCTATCGCCGGCGCGGGCGACTCTAACGCACGGGAGCCTCTCGACCATCATGACCCATATCGCCATTGTCGGCGCCGGCATTACCGGCGTGACGACCGCCTATGCCCTGCTCGAACGCGGCTACACGGTGACTGTCCTCGACAGGCATCGCTACGCCGCGATGGAAACATCCTTCGCCAATGGCGGCCAGCTTTCGGCGAGCAATGCCGAAGTGTGGAATAGCGCAGCGACCATCCTCAAGGGCCTGCGCTGGATGTTTCGAAGCGACGCACCGCTTCTGATGAATCCGCGGCCGAGCTGGCACAAATATTCCTGGATGGCCGAGTTCGCCGGCCAGATCGGCAACTACCGCGCCAACACGGTTCAGACCACGCGACTTGCGATCGAGGCACGCCGGCATCTGTTCGCGATCGCCGAGCGCGAGGGCATCAGCTTCGATCTCGAACGTCGCGGTATTCTCCACATCTATCGCGACAGGGCCGGTTTCGAGGCCGGCCTGCGCGTCAACGCGCTGTTGCAGCAAGGTGGCCTCGATCGCCGCCCGGTGACGCCCGAGGAAATCCGGGCCATCGAGCCGACCCTGCAGCAGGCCTATTACGGCGGCTTCTTCACGCCCTCGGATGCAACCGGGGACATCCACAAATTCACCCGCGGGCTCGCCGACGCCTGTGTCCGCCGCGGCGCGACCTTCGTTCACGAAGCGGATGTCGACACCATCATGCGCGCAGGTCCGCATTTTCGTATCGGCTGGCGCCAAGCGGCCTCGACCGATGCCGCATCCTCGGCACGGCGCGAGCTGCAGGCGGACGCTATCGTGATCTGCGCCGGGGTTGCGAGCCGTGACTTCGCCGCGCGTCTCGGCGATCGGGTCAATGTCTATCCCGTGAAGGGCTACTCGATCACCGTCCAGCTCGATTCACCGGACAGCCGCAACGCGACGCCGACCGTCAGCCTGCTCGACGAGGCCGCCAAGATCGTCACCAGCCGGCTTGGCGCCGATCGGTTCCGCGTCGCCGGCACCGCCGAATTCAACGGCTTCAACCGCGACGTTCGCGCCGACCGTATCCGTCCGCTCGTGGACTGGGTGCGGCGCAACTTCCCGGCTGTGGACACGTCGCGGATCGTGCCATGGGCCGGGCTGCGCCCGATGATGCCGAACATGATGCCGGTCGTTCGCGCCGGACGCCTGGCCGGCGTGTTCTACAACACCGGCCACGGTCATCTCGGCTGGACCCTCTCGGCCGCAACGGCCCAGATGGTCGCCCAGGCCGTCGACGACTGGCACGAGCCCGCCGCGCGCCCGGCCGCGCCCTCAATTCGTCTCGAAGCCGAGGCCGCACCGTCATTATTAGCAGCCGCGCCGGCCGGTCCGCCCCTTGCTCCGGCGCAGCCATTGGCACACTATTTGCCCGGTCGGGGCGGGTCCTCAGGCCAACTTTCCGGTCAAGACGACAGGCGCACATGATGCAGATGACGGGAACAATGGACGCGTTGAGGCCGCGCGAAGGCCTGAAGGCCAGCGCCAGTCTCGGGCCCGGCCCCCACCCCGTTCCGTAGCCGGAGACAGTAATGCTCGGATATCTCGTTCGCCGCGTGCTCGCTGCCGTGCCTGTCATGGGCGTGGTGGCGCTGTTCGTATTCCTGCTGCTGCGGATCACGCCGGGCGACCCCGCCGCCATCATCGCCGGCGATAACGCGACCCCGGCGCAGCTCGAGCGCATCCGCACCTCGCTCGGCCTCAACGAGCCGCTCTATGTGCAGTTCTTCACCTGGGTCAACAAGCTGCTGCATGGCGATCTCGGCGTGTCCCTGATCTCCAACGTGCCCGTGCTGAAGATGATCGGCCAGCGCGTCGAGCCGTCGATCTCGGTCGCGCTCGCCACCATCATTCTTGCCGTGCTCATCGCCGTTCCGCTCGGCGTGATCGCGGCGTGGAAGCACGGCACCTGGATCGACCGCTTCGTGATGGGGCTGTCGGTGCTCGGCTTCTCGGTGCCGGTGTTCGTGATCGGCTATGTGCTGATCCAGGTGTTCGCGATCGACCTGCGCTGGCTGCCGGTGCAGGGCTTCAAGAGCATCACCGCAGGCTTCGGCCCGTTCCTCGAGCGCATCATCCTGCCGACTCTGACGCTGTCCTTTGTCTATGTCGCGCTGATCGCGCGCATGACCCGCGCGGCGATGCTCGACGTCATGGGTGAGGATTTCATCCGCACCGCGCGCGCCAAGGGCATCGGCGAAGCCGCGGTGCTGTTGCGCCATGGCCTGCGCAACGCGGCGGTACCGGTGATCACCGTGATCGGCACCGGCTTCGCGCTCCTGATCTCGGGCGTGGTCGTCACCGAAAGCGTCTTCAACCTGCCGGGCATCGGCCGCCTCACTGTGGACGCGGTGCTGGCGCGCGACTATCCGGTGATCCAGGCGATGATCCTTCTGACGTCGCTGATCTATGTCACGGTCAATCTGCTGATCGACGTCGCCTACACGCTGCTCGATCCACGAATCCGATACTAGGGATTAGGTACCAATGGCGATCGACACCCTTCCCGAGCCGTCGCTTCCGATCACGACGCCGTTGCGGCCGAAGTTCGGCTTTCTGACCGCGACCCCGATCATCACGGTCGCGACCATCCTGCTGGTCCTGATCGTCGCGATCTCGGTGCTGGCGCCCTGGATCGCGCCGCACGATCCGCTGCAGCTTGCCCCTGCGCTGCGGCTCAAGCCCTCGAGCCCGCAATTCCTGCTCGGCACCGACGGCTACGGCCGCGACCTGCTCTCCCGCGTCATCTATGGCGGACGGATCTCGCTCCTGATCGGCGTCGGCTCTGCGATCTTCTCGGTCGTGGTCGGGCTCGCGATCGGGCTGGTCTCCGGCTTCTTCAAATGGGTTGACGCGGTGCTGATGCGCATCATGGACGGCCTGATGGCGATCCCGAGCATCCTGCTTGCGATCGCCGTGGTCTCGCTGTCGGGCGCGAGCGTCATGACCGTCCTGATCGCGATCACCATTCCCGAAGTGCCGCGCGTGGCGCGCCTGGTCCGCTCGGTCGTGCTGGCCGCGCGCGAGGAGCCCTATGTCGAAGCCGCGATCTCGCTCGGCTCCAGCCTGCCCAAGATCATGTGGCGGCACCTGATGCCGAACACGGTCGCGCCGCTGATCGTGCAAGGCACGTACGTCTGCGCCTCCGCCATTCTCACCGAGGCGATCCTGTCCTTCCTCGGCGCCGGCATCAGCCCGGAGACCCCGACCTGGGGCAACATCATGGCCGAGGGCCGCGCCTACTTCCAGATCAAGCCGTCGCTGATCTTCTGGCCGGGCCTGTTGCTCTCGATCGCCATCCTCAGCATCAACCTGGTCGGCGACGCCGCACGCGATGCGCTCGATCCCCGCATGAAGCAGCGCGAAGGCGGGAAGTGATGGGAGTGCAGAGAATTCCGTCATTGAGAGCGAAGCGGCCGAGCGCAACACACTCCGTCATTCCGGGGCGGTGCGAAGCACCGAACTCTGGTGTGCTGTTGCACACCCGAGAATCTCGAGATTCCGGGTTCGCCTCTTCGAGGCGCCCCGGAATGACGGTGGAGAAATGAACGTATGACCGACACCATCCTCGACATCCGCGATCTCGTCGTCAGCCTCGGCAACAAGCCGGATGCCAGGCGCATCATCGACCGCATCTCGCTCCAGGTCGGCGCCGGCGAGACGCTGTGCGTCGTGGGCGAAAGCGGCTCGGGCAAATCCGTCACCTCGCTCACCACGATGGGCCTGCTGCAGAAGGGCACGCTGGTGCCGACCGCAGGCAGCGTGAAGCTGGTCGGCGAGGAGCTGCTGACCGCGAGCGAAGGCCGGCTGCGGCAGCTGCGCGCCACCCGGATGGCGATGATCTTCCAGGAGCCGATGACGGCGCTCAACCCGGTGGTGCCGGTCGGCCGCCAGATCGACGAGGTGCTGCGCGCCCACACCCGTCTCGATGCGCGGGCGCGGCGCAAGAGGATCCTCGACATGATGGAGCAGGTCCGCCTGCCCCAGGTCGAGCGCATCTTCGCCTCCTATCCGCACCGGCTTTCCGGCGGCCAGCGCCAGCGCATCATGATCGCGATGGCGCTGGTGCTGGAGCCGAAGCTCTTGATCGCGGACGAGCCGACCACCGCGCTCGACGTCACCACCCAGAAGCAGATCCTGACCCTGATCCGCGACCTGCAGCGCGACCACGGCACCGCCGTGCTGTTCATCACCCACGACATGGGCGTGGTCGCCGAGATCGCCGACCGCGTCGCCGTGATGCGCCAGGGCCGCCTGGTCGAGACCGGCGCGCTCGACACCATCCTGCGCAAGCCGGCGATGGACTATACCCGCAACCTGCTCGCGGCGGTGCCGAGCCTCGTGCCACGCGCGCCGCGGCCTGAGACGCAGGAGCCGATCGTGCTCGAGGCCAACGAGCTCGGCAAGGTCTATCGCGAGCGCTCCTTCCTCGGCAAACCGCGCGAGGTCCATGCCGCCGACAACGTCACGCTGACGCTGCGCAAGGGCCGTACGCTCGGCATCGTCGGCGAAAGCGGCTCGGGCAAGTCGACGGTGGCGCGCTGCATCGTGCGCCTGATCGATCCGACCTCCGGGGGCATCCGCCTGGTCGGCCGCGAGATCTCCGATCTGTCGCGCCGGCTGCTGCAGCCGCACCGCCAGCGCATCCAGATGATCTTCCAGGATCCCTACCGCTCGCTCAATCCGCGCATCACGACCGGCGAGAGCATCGCCGAGGGCCCGATCAATTACGGCGTGCCGCGCGAGAAGGCGCTCGCCCGCGCCCGCGAGCTGCTCGAGCTGGTGGGGCTGCCGGCCGACGCCGTCACTCGCTATCCGCACCAGTTCTCCGGCGGCCAGCGCCAGCGCATCGCGATTGCCCGCGCGCTCGCGCTCGATCCCGCCGTGCTGGTCGCGGACGAAGCGGTCTCCGCGCTCGACGTCTCGGTGCAGGCGCAGGTGCTGGACCTGCTCGACGAGATCCAGAAGCGGCTCGGCATTGCGCTGCTCTTCATCACCCACGATCTGCGCGTCGCAGCCCAGATCTGCGACGACGTCGTTGTGATGCAGAACGGCAAGGTGGTGGAACAGGGCCCCGCCGGGGAGATCCTCACCAACCCGCAGCAGCCCTATACCCGCGCCCTGCTCGAAGCCGCCCCCGGCCGCGGCTGGGATTTTGCCAATTTCCGCCCGGTGGGCGAAGCGGCGGTGGCGTAGGGCACAGTTCATCCGCACCGTCCATTCCGGGGTGGTGCGAGGCAATGAATGCCGTCATTCCGGGGCGCGCGAAGCGCGAACCCGGAATCTCGAGATTCCAGGTTCGGTGCTACGCACCGCCCCGGAATGACGGAGTCAAAGGCCGCACGCTCATACACCATGCAAAAGTGGAATGCTCCGCGCCTTGCGCCGGTTGCAACGACGGGGCTAACGTCGCCCGCCAAACGTAACCTCGAGACCTCCTTGATGACACGCATCGCGATCGGCGGCTTTCTGCACGAAACCAACACTTTCGCGCCGAGCAAAGCGACTTACGACGACTTCATGCATGGGGGCGGCAAGGCCTCGATCGCCGACGCGGCCAACGTCCTGACGACGATGCGCAACATCAATGCCGGACAGGCCGGCTTCATCGATGTCGCGGAGGCCAAGGGCTGGGCGGTGGTTCCGACCGTCGCCTGCCATGCCAGCCCTTCCGCCCATGTCACCGAGGATGCGTTCGAACGGATCGTCGGCGTCATGATCGATCGCATCAAGGCGGCCGGACCGCTCGACGGCGTCTATCTCGACCTGCACGGCGCCATGGTGACCGAGCATCTCGACGACGGCGAAGGCGAGATTCTGGCGCGCGTGCGCAAGGTGATCGGCCCGGGCGTGCCGCTGGTCACGAGCCTCGATCTCCACGCCAACGTCACGCCCGAGATGATGGCGAACGCCGACGCCCTGATCGCCTATCGGAAATATCCGCACACCGACATGGCGGAGACCGGCCGCGCCTCGGCACAGCATCTCGCATTGCTCTTGAATGGCCAGCGCTTCGCCAAGGCGTTCCGGCAGCTTCCGTTCCTGATTCCGATCAGCTGGCAATGCACCAACGACCAGCCCGCCAAGGGCATCTATGAGACGCTCGCGGCGCATCAGAGCGAACAAGTTCCGACGCTGTCGTTCGCGCCGGGCTTTCCGGCGGCCGACTTCATCCATTGCGGGCCGAGCGTGTTTGCATACGGACGCACGCAAGCCGACGCCGACGCGGCTGCGGACGCGATTGCGGCGCTGGTGACCGGCCACGAGACCGATTTCGCCGGCACCATCTATTCGCCCGACGACGGCGTGCGCCATGCCATGGAGCTTGCGAAGCAAGCCACCAAGCCGATCGTGATCGCCGACACCCAGGACAATCCGGGCGCCGGCGGCGATTCCAACACCACGGGCATGCTGCGCGCGCTGGTGCGCAACCGCGCGCAACGCGCCGCGATCGGCATGATCTATGATCCGGACGCGGCGCTGGCAGCGCACGCCGCCGGCAAGGGCGCGACGGTGACGCTGTCGCTCGGCGGCAAATCCAATATTCCAGGCGATGCGCCGTTCGAGGAAAGTTTCGTTGTCGAGGAACTGTCCGATGGCAGGTTCGTCGCACCGGGACCGTTCTACGGCGGCCGCAAGATGCATATGGGACCATCAGCCGCTTTGCGGATCGGCGACATCCGCGTCGTCCTCGTCTCGCACAAGGCCCAGCTCGCCGACCAGGCGATGTACCGCTTCGTCGGCATCGAGCCGACCGAGCAGGCGATCCTGGTCAACAAGAGCTCGGTGCATTTCCGCGCCGATTTCGAGCCGATCGCCGAAAAGCTGTTGATTTGCGCCGCGCCCGGGCCGATGTCAGCCGATCCCGCCACCCTGCCCTGGACGCGGTTGCGTCCGGGAATCCGCGTCAAGCCGAACGGCCCCGCGTTCAAAACCTGAAGCACGACCATTTCAACCGGACCAGAGAGACATGCCGACCATCGACCGCATCCAAGGCTACGCCGACGAGCTGACCGCCATTCGCCGCGACCTCCACGCCCATCCCGAGATCGGGTTCGAGGAGGTGCGCACCTCCGGGATCGTCGCCGAGAAGCTCGCGCAGTGGGGCATCGAGGTGCATCGCGGCCTCGGCGGCACCGGCGTCATCGGCGTGCTCAAGGGCAAAGGCGATGGGGCCAAGCGCATCGGCCTGCGTGCCGACATGGATGCGCTGCCGATGGAGGAGAACACCAACCTGAAATGGCGCTCCACCATTCCCGGCCGCTTCCACGGCTGCGGCCATGACGGCCACACCACCATGCTGCTCGGCACCGCGCGCTATCTGGCCGAGACCCGGAATTTCGACGGCACCGTGCACTTCATCTTCCAGCCTGCGGAAGAAGGCCTCGGCGGCGCCCGCGCCATGATCAAGGACGGGCTGTTCGAGAAATTTCCCTGCGACGAGATCTATGGCCTGCACAACGCGCCCGATCTCAATCACGGCGAGATCGCGATCCTGCCGGGCCCGGCGATGGCCGGCGCGGATTTCTTCGACATCGTCATTCAGGGCTATGGCGCCCATGGCGCGATGCCCGAGCGCTCCAAGGACGCGGTGATCATCGCCATGACGGTCGCGCAGGCGCTGCAGAGCATCGTCAGCCGCAACGTCGATCCGATGCATCCGGCGGTGCTGTCGATCACCCAGATCCATGCCGGCTCGGCCTATAACGTGATCCCGGGCGAGGCGCGGCTCTGCGGCACCGTGCGCGCGTTTTCGGATGAAGCGCGCGCGCTGATCCGCGAGCGCATGCGCGCGATCTGCGCGGGCGTGGCGACCGCCTTCAATTGCGAGATCACGGCCGACATCCGCGACACGTTCAGCGTCCTGATCAATCAGGAGGAGCAGTCCAGGGTGGTCGAGGAGGTCGCGCGCACCGTCGTCGATCCCGCCAAGGTCTTCACCCGCTCCAAGCCCAAGATGGGCAGCGAGGATTTCGCCGACATGATGCAGGCGGTTCCCGGCGCCTATTTCTGGATCGGCCATGACGGCTCGGTGCCGGTGCACAATCCCGGCTACGTGCTCGACGACAAGATCCTGCCGATCGGCGCCAGCATGCTCGCCCGCATCATCGAAACCCGGCTTCCGGCAGGCTCCCATGCATAGCGAGGGAAGCGACGAGACCGTCACCTCGCTGCACGATCTGTCCGCCGTCGACATCATCGCCGGCTATCGTGCCAAGCAGTTCTCGCCCTCCGAGGTCATGGAGGAGGTGCTGGCGCATGTCGCGACCTGGGAGCCGCATATCAAGGCGCTCTATGCCTTCGATCCCGACGGCGCGCGCGCCGCTGCGAAGGCCTCGACCGACCGCTGGCAAAAGGATGAGAAGACCGGCGTGCTGGACGGCGTGCCCGTCACCATCAAGGACAATATCGCAACCAGGGGCCAGCCGGTGCCGCTGGGCGCGGCCAGCGTCAAGCTCGTGCCTGCGGCCGCCGACGCGCCGCCCGCGGCGCGGTTGCGCGAGGCCGGCGCGATCATCTTCTCCAAGACCACCATGCCGGACTACGGCATGCTGTCGTCCGGGCTCTCCAGCTTCCATCCCTTGACGCGCAATCCCTGGGATCTGTCGAAGAATCCCGGCGGCTCGAGCGCGGGCGCCGGTGCGGCCGCCGCAGCCGGCTATGGTCCCCTGCATCTCGGCACCGACATCGGCGGCTCGGTGCGGCTGCCGGCCTGCTGGTGCGGGCTTGTGGCGTTGAAGCCTTCGCTCGGGCGCATCCCGATCGATCCGCCCTATGTCGGCCGCGTCGCAGGTCCCATGACGCGGATCGTCGACGATGCCGCGCTGATGATGAGCGTGCTGTCCAAGCCCGACCGGCGCGACGGCATGAGCCTGCCGCCCGACGACATCCACTGGAAGTCGCTGGAGAAGTCGCCGCGCAAGCTCAGGCTCGGGCTGATGCTCGATGCCGGCACCGGGCAGGCGCTGGAGAGGCCGGTGCGCGAGGTCGTGGTGAAGGCCGCGAAAGCCTTCGAATCCGCGGGCAGTGTCGTCACCGAGATCGACGGCATCCTCACCCGCGAGATGCTCGACGGGCTCGACAATTTCTGGCGCGCCCGCATGTGGGACGATCTGTCGAAGCTTGAGCCGGCCGAGCGCGCCAAGGCGCTGCCCTACATCGTGCAATGGGGCGAGCGCGGCGCGAAGCTGTCGGGCGTCGAGGTGATCCGCGGCTTCAACGCCACCATGGCGATCCGCGCTGCGGCTGCAAAACTGTTCTGCGATGTCGACTATGTGATCTCGCCGGTATCGCCTGTTGTGAAATTCCCGGCCGAGTTCGCCTCCCCGCTCAACGATCCCGAAAGGCCGTTCGAGCACATCACCTACACCGTGCCGTGGAACATGGCGGAGAACCCGGCCGTCTCCATCAACGGCGGCTATGATGCCGACGGTTTCCCGATCGGCGTGCAGATCATCGGCCGCCGCTTCGACGACCTCGGGGTGCTGGCGATGGCCAAGACCTTCGAGAGCCTGCGCGGCCCGCAGCGCCCCTGGCCAAGCCCGCCGAAGACGTAGTTACATCCGTCGTTCCGGAGCACGCGAAGCGTGAACCCGGAACCTCGAGATTCCGGGTTCGGTGCTTCGCACCGCCCCGGAATGACGGTGCCAAAAATAAACAGAGGAAACACCCATGGCCTACGAGACCATCACCTACCAGGTAGCCGAGAACATCCTCACCATCACGTTGAACCGGCCGGACAAGCTCAACGCCTTCAACGCGACCATGCAGCAGGAATTGATCGACGCCTTCGACCAGGCCGACAAGGATGACGAGATCCGCGCCATCATCGTCACCGGGGCCGGCCGCGCCTTCTGCGCCGGTGCCGACCTCTCCTCCGGCGCCAACACCTTCGACCGCGACGCGCGGCGCGGACCGGTCAAGCGCCTGGCCGACGGCAAGGTCGACTACAGCGACGCCAATGTGCGCGACGGCGGCGGCCAGGTCACCTTGCGCATCTTCAAGAGCCTGAAGCCCGTGATCGCGGCCGTGAACGGAGCCGCGGTCGGCATCGGCGTCACCATGCAGCTTGCCATGGACATCCGCATCGCCTCCTCCGAGGCGCGCTTCGGCTTCGTGTTCTCCCAGCGCGGCATCGTGCCCGAGGCGGC
>Ga0070738_10005079_pt1 | contig 14953 bp, 16 predicted proteins | sample Coa_R2_2_FD_66446 | JGI IMG/M metagenome (GOLD analysis project Ga0070738, IMG submission 66446) | Surface soil microbial communities from Centralia Pennsylvania, which are recovering from an underground coalmine fire - Coalmine... | ecosystem: Environmental > Terrestrial > Soil > Unclassified ...
CCTCGAGCAGGTCCGGGGATTCAGCCAACGCGCCGAGTATCGCCCGGCCGGCAAATCGAGGTGGAGAGACACCTCGCCTGCGCCAAACGACACCTTGCGCTCCGGATGCTTGCGCCAATCACCCAGGCCCGTGCGGACATAGATCAGGAAATCTGAACCGGGTTTGGCCAAGGCTCGAACCGAAGCGCCTTCCGGCAGATCGGCGCTGACCAATTTGTTTTCTGGAAGCATGTGCAGGAAATCCAAGCCGTCGAAAACCTTTTTCAAGAACTGGTATTGCTTCCTCAATTCAGGGCTGCCTCCGCCAGGCTGGCTCTTCGGGAAGACGAAAGTGCCGTCTTCTCGGCCCGCTATGAACGAGTAATCAAGGTTGTTGAATAGGCCTCCGCCGGCGACAAGGAAATCCCACGCTTCCATTCGGTATTGCGAGTCATTGGTTCCACGAAACCCGGTTTCATTTTCGCCGATGACTTTGTTCAGCCCATAATTCATGCCAACAGCGTCGGGCGGAGTCGCGTAATGGAAGTTGAAGATCGAGATGGCAGGGTGCGGATCGACAATTTTCGCCTTATCGTTGGCCACATTGCGCGAGATCAGGTGCCGGATGCCCAAACCGCTTTCCGTTTGTGAAATCGTATCCGCAATGTGCCCCTGCCATTCGAGCGTAACGCCTCCAAAATAGGGTTCATTGCAGATCTCGTAGTAGAGGTTGTCGAACTCTTTGAGTTCGGAAACAATCTTCCGAACCATTTCATCCTGGACGGCGAGCAACCCGCCGTTATGGTCCAGTGTGTAGACACTCTGCCGCCCAATGGCGCCCACGCCGTTGATATTATTTGCTGCGTTCATGGGGCTGAGCGCCCACATGTTCTCTTCGTAAAACGGACAGAACAGATTCAACTCGACGATAATGCCGCGCCTGTTTGCCACGGTGAGAAAATCCTTTAGGCGCTGAAAGTAGGCCGGGTCCCATTTCGCCAGGTCGAACTTGTTGCCGCCGTTTGCGTAGCCGGGCTGGTCACTTCTCGCCCACGGGCAAATGAAACGGCCCGCGGCCGGCGCGAGGGTATTGTGGGCAATTTGAAACGCTTCAGGCGGTTCGCAATAAGCCCCGGCCCAGGTCCGTGTTCCGTTCAACCCATCTCGAGCCAGGGTCCGCAGATACTTGTTGTAATCAAAATCGAGGTTAAGGACCGCGCCATAGTGTTCGCCCGAAGTCAGAATGATCGTGGGTTTGCCGCGGAACTCAAAGTAATGCGGGTTTTCAGGATTCAAAGCGAGCGGGGCCGGGTAAGCGGGGGTCACGAGGGCAATCAGGGCCAGCACAACCTGGAATCGGGAATTCTTCATGATAGGCGCAAACTAAAGCTATTCCGGGGCCGACACCAACCGAATCCTTCGGGCAAGTGGAGAGACGGGACGAAACAAGCGGTGTGCAATTCCTGCGACGGTTTTTTGGCGCACAACGTTTAACCCATAAGAAGAATTTGGCCGAAGTGCTTGGCCACGATACTGAAACACTAGCCAGCATCAACCCGATGCCTATATTGAAACACAACGCATGAAAGGGATCCCGGGCTTTGGTTTCTTGACCGCGCGCACCGACGAGGAGGCGATGTGCCGCGTGAAGCTCCACGATGACCCGCACGACTTTGACCGGCTGGTCAAACGCTGGGAAGAGCCAATCCGGCGATTGTGCATCCGGATGGTCGGAGACGTGCACCGCGGTGAGGATCTCAAACAGGACACATTCCTGCGTTTATTCGAAAAGCGCAAAAACTACGAGCCGAAAGGACGCTTCTCGACCTTCCTGTGGCGTATCGCACTCAACATTTGCTACGACGAGTTGCGCCGTCAAAAGCGCCGCCGCGAACTGCTCAACGTCAATGAACCCGACGAGGACGGAGAGCCTCGGCATGAGCTCGCGGCGGAAACCGCAGGCCCTGATTACCACGCCGCCACGCTCGAAGAAGGTGAATTGGTGCGAAGAGCTGTGCTGGAACTGCCCGAAATTTACCGCGCGGTCGTGGTGCTGAGACACTACGAGGACATGAAACTGGCCAAGATCGCCGAGGTGCTTGAAATCCCCGAAGGCACCGTCAATTCGAGGATGGCTGAAGCGCTATCGCGCCTCAGCCGCATCCTGGAACCCAAATTGAAGAAAGCCGCTTCCCCCCTGACGTGTGTAACCCCACTGAACATGCCTAGAGAATCCATTGTTTTATGAATCATCCAAAACCAGAAGAATGGGTGCCGTTTCTTTACGGCGAAACCATCGGCGAAAACCGCCGCGCCCTTAAGTCTCACTTGGAATCCTGTGCCGATTGCCGTCAGCACCTGGATACCTGGAAACAGAGCGTCGAGATGCTCGACCACTGGAAAGTACCGCGCCCAAAACGCGCGGCTTCGGTCATGACCATTCCGTGGTTCGGCTGGGCCACGGCAACCGCTTTACTCCTATTTTGCGGCGTCCTGATCGGCAGAGCCACCTCCCCAAAGGTCGATGTCGATAAGCTCCGGGCCGCATTGGCCCCGGAGATTCGCAAACAGATTAGCTCCGAACTTGAGCAAACCATGCGCGACGAAGCCGCGAAATCCGCCTCCCTGGCCCTGGCCTCGGGGCGGAGGTATACCGACCAGGTCGCGCAACAATTGTATGTGTCGCTGAAGAAGGATGTCGAAACCGTCGCTCTCAATGCGGACGCCGGGCTGCGCGACACCGCGCGGCAACTTTTTCAATTGGCGGACTCGAACGAACAATGAAGAGGGTCGGTTCCGCATATTGCTGGAAACCCACAAGCCAAAACAATTCTTATGAAAATCTATAGTTCAATTGTAGCTCCCGCGTGCCTGCTGAGCTTGATGACAGCCCTGCCTTTGGCCGCGCAACCCGGCGCTCTTCCATCCCCCAACCCGGCGTCCACTCCCCGGGTGGGCCAGGAAGCGAAGGAAAAGGCCGAGGACGCCGCCTTGCTTCAGCAACTCGAAACCGATGACTCTGTGCCGGCCCCGCCAAAAGCAAAACGTCCGCATACCTCCGAGGTGTTCCGCGGGGAAGGCGGCCAGTTTGCGATCGGCACCGCGCCCGGTACGGTGAGTTATCACGTCCAGAATCTCATGGCCGGGCCGGTGGCCTCGCCGCGGGCGCTGGTTGTCCGCACGGCAGAACCCGAACCCAAAGCACAAGCGGCCCTTGAAGAAGACCTGGCGGTGATGTCGCACATATTCGACAAAGCGCTTGAGGATCTGCCAGGCGGTCCCGGCAATGCCCGCAACGTGATGGGCATCGATGTCTTATTCGCACCGGGAAGCGCTCCCATGCGAAGCCTGTATCTCGACAATTACGGCGCCGTTTTCTTCCTGAGTGTTAACTTCCCTCTTTTGGCGCCATCCGAGGCTCGTCGGGAACAGAAGCCGGCCGCGGACTCCGCCTGGGAAGACGCGCGCCAGGAACTTTATGGCCAGCACTCCAATGGCGGTGGCCTCGGCGAACCTGGCGAAGAATACAGCCAGGAAAAGGTGGATAAGCTGAAAGAGACCCTGTTCGAGACGCTTAAAAATGCCACCAACATCCGGGGATTGAAACCCGAGGAGTTCGTGACCGTTTGGGTTGCCGGCGGGAACAACTCACGATTCTCCAAGGTTCGAGTCCTGAAGAACAATCAACCAGGGAACTTCACGGCCAATGTTTTCCCGGCCGAACTGGGCCCAGGGCGTCGAACGGTTATGACCATCCGCGCCCTCAAATCGGAAATTGATGCCCTTTCCAAAGGCGCCATGTCTCCCGAGGCATTCCAAAAGCACGCGCGGGTCACTACCTATATGGGTGATTCGAATGGACTCTCGCCTGATGCGATCGCAATGGGCCGTTACGGGCGCGTGCAAACCAAGTGATTCCGAATGTACCTGCCGTGCCTCGTACTATTGGAACAAATGCCTGAGTGCGAGCGCGGCGAGGGTCAGGACGAGCATCATGCCGCTGGGCATGAACTTTTTTGTTTTGGTCAGGCGAATGGCGAACACGACCAGCAGCGCCGCCATGATGACGTCGGCGAGGTTGCGGCGGAATGCCGGAGCCAGCACGCCGGGCATGGCGCTCAGGACCAACAGGGCCGCCGACACCGCGGAAGTGATCAGCGAAACCTTGCTGCCCGCCTTCAGGAACCCGATCATGCCGCCGACCAGCAAAAGTACAATGTAAATCCAAAGGATGGTGTTTTGGTTCATATTTTGAGCGCCCGGAAATTAGCGGGTAAGCGCCCGAAAAGACACAACGAAAATCAGACTGTTTCGAGGCTTAGCACCTCGCCCGGTTCGCACTGGGCTACAATCTCAAAAGGACGGCAGCATACCTCGCAATCGGTAGTAAACCGCTGGTCAGAGATACTGGTGTCTACCATGACCTCGAAACCCTGGCCGCAGAAAGGGCATTGGACTGTTTCGGACACTTCCATGGGCTACCAGCGGATTGAGAATACGGACATCGATTTGACCCATTGTAAACCGTGCGTTAAGGTTATGCAAAGCAATGGATGCTCTAAATCCCTTGAACGTCCTAATCGTCGAGGACTCTGTCGACGATACCTTTTTTATCGTGCGGGAACTCCAGCGCGGAGGTTTCAACGTCGATTTCGAGCGAGTTGAGACCGCAGCGGCGATGCAAAGCGCTTTAAAGGCGCGCGATTGGGACCTGGTAATCAGCGATTACTCGATGCCCCGGTTTGGCGGAGAAGCGGCTCTCAGCATTTACCTGCACAGCGGTCTCGATGCCCCGTTCATCCTGGTTTCCGGCACGATGGGCGAAGACATCGCCGTCGAGATGCTCAAATCCGGGGCGCACCAATACGTCATGAAGGACAACCTGGCCCGCCTGGTCAGCGCCGTCCAAAGGGAACTGCGGGCCGCACACGAGCGGCGAATCCGAAAACAAGTGGAGGCCACCCAGGAATATTTGGCCTCGATCGTCAGTTGTTGCGGGGACGCCATTATCGGCAAAACACTCGAAGGGACGGTAGTCAGCTGGAATACGGGTGCTGAACGCCTCTATGGTTACACCGAGGCAGAAATGATTGGCAAGTCTATCTCTGTCCTGTGCCCCAGTTCACGGCCGGAAGAGCTGCTTGAGGTCATGGAACGCATTAAACAAAGCGAGCGGGTTGAACAACTGGACACCGTGCGCGTGCGCAAAGACGGCGCCCCGGTCGAAGTGTCGGTAGTAGTTTCCCCCATTAAAAACGCGCGGGGGCAGATTATCGGGGCGTCCAGTGTTTCGCGCGACATTGGTCAACGAAAAATGGAGGAAAACGAGCGCCTGGCCCTCATCCAGGAATTGACTGCGGCGCTTTCCCACACCCACGCCCGGGTCTGAGCGGCGCAGACGTTGGCCTTTAGAATTTATTCACGTGAAATCGCATTCGGATGTTCTTTTTCACTGAACTTTTCCAACGTGATATCGTCTTATCTATAGTATGAAAAGAATACTCCTGCTAACTGCTGTTCTGCTCGGTGCCGCCTCGGCATGCCAGGCCGGCGTCCGGTTCGGCTTTGGTTTCGGGCTTCCGCTGCCGATACCCGTTCCATCCATAACCGTGACACCGCCCGTTGTTTACCAGGCGCCGCCGGTCTATGTCGCTCCCGCGCCAGTCTACACGGCGCCGGCGCCGGTCTACACCGCCCCTGCGGCCGTTTGCGCCCCGCCGGTAGTCTATTCGGCTCCCGTCTGTGCCCCGGCCCCGTCGGTCTACATCGGGGTGGGCCCGGGTTACTATGGTTATCATGGTTGGTACCGAGGCCGGTGGGAGCACCGGGATTGGGATCGCCACGGTTGGGCATACAGAGGGCGCGGAGGCTGGCACCGTTAGAGCGCCGCACGAGTAGAACGGTAATCCTCACGCGCCGAAACAATGTTTCGGCGCTTTTTTTGCCCAGAGCTATTTACAACCGCGAAGGTATCTCCACGCCTTGACGTACTTCTGGAGCCGGGAGAGATCCTTCTCCGTTACCTCGCTCATCCTGCGCAGATCCATATTGTCTTCCAAATCCGCCAGTTTCACCTCGCGGGCTAGCGCGTTCGAACTGGACCGCTTCACAAAGTCATCGTAATCCTCACCCTCCCTCTTGGTGACAGCTTGTAGCGCGTCAAGCAGCGACGCAGGAAAACCTTCTCTGGCCAACCGGTCAAAAGTCCAATCGGTATCCTCGACCACATCGTGCAAAACGCCAACAATCTTTTCCTCGGTGCTGGACAATTTGTCCATGACCCGCAGAGGGTGCAGGATATAAGGAGCGCCGTAGCGATCTTTCTGGCCGTGATGAGCCGATACCGCGATCGTGATGGCCTTCTCCAGCAGCTCATGGTCTTTCATATGGCGGCAACATAGCTCGCAAACCGTGCATTGGCTAAGAGCGCTCCGTGCTTTAAAATCCGCAGGCATGGCAACGATCAATCGAAGGTTCGAGGGCCTCCTGGAGCGCTATTTCGAACAATTAATAGCCGAGGACCCGGTGTTCGCAACCATGACGGCCGGGGTTTCGTCGGGCGAAGGCAAACTGGGGTCGCTGGGGACGAGTTTTCACGACAAACGCGAACGCCGACGCCGGGCGGCATTGCGCGAACTGGGATCTCAATCGCCGCGGGATTTAACCAACGAGCAACAAATTGATCGGCTCGCCTTGCGGAGCAGGTTGTTGCGGGAATCCGAGGATTATGCGCGTGGGAGGCACCGGATTGAACCCAATGCGCCTGAGCAGTTGCTCGGAATCCTGTTTCATGAACTGCGCCGAGGAGCGGATGAACCGCGCCGCGCCGCAAGCAACCTGGCCTCGTTGCTGAAATCTTCCCCGGACTTCCTCGACGAGGCGGCCAAAACACTGAAAACACCGGAAAAGGTGTGGGTCAACGTCATGGAGGAAACCGTGGCCGGGAGCGGAATGCTTCTGAAAGGAGTCGGCGCTTTCCTGAGCGCAAATGGAACAGAAGGCGATGAGCGCTCAATAGCAGCGACCGCCAAAGCGATCACTCGTTACCGTGATCGGGCTTTAAGCTTGCCCTCGGCCCCGGCGGGTTCGTTCGCAATCGGGGCCGCGGGCCTGGAGCGCCGGATACGCGACGAACTCGCATTGGATTACACCTTGGGGCAGATCGACGCCCTGGCCACTGCCGAAGCCGAACGTATCGGGGCATTGCTCAACAAAGCTTCCGCCCGTTTTGGGCGTAATCGTGCTCCGGAAGATATCCTGGCCGATGCGCGACGCGCCTGGAAACCCAATGAGCCTCTCCTCGAGTTGTATCGCCATGAGACAACCCGAATCGCGCAGGCTTTCCGGAAGGCACAGGCCGTGAGTTTCCCTGACAAGGAATCGCTCGAAGTCAGACCCGTGCCGGAATTCCTGAGGATGCTGATACCCACTGCCGCCTACACTCAGCCGGGCGCATTCGACCGCAAACAAAAGGGCATCTTTTGGGTGAACGATCTTGGCCAAACCAAAAACACCCCGGCGGAAAAGCTGGCCGAACAGCAACAACATTTTGGACTGTCGCTCACGTGCGCGCATGAGGCCTACCCGGGGCATCATCTTCAGTTCGTCACGGCGAATCAGCATCCGCGCAAATGGCGGCGGCTGTTTGCGCATGCGGTCTTTTACGAGGGCTGGACGCTTTGGTGCGAGCAGATGATGGTGGACCTTCGGATCGATGGATCAAGTTGGTTGCAGTTGCAGCAACTCCATGACGCGTTATGGCGTTGTCACCGAATCCTGGTCGATTTGCGGCTGCAAACGCGACGCTACACCTACGACCAAGCGGTGCGGCATCTCCAGCGCCACGTGGGCTTTACCAAGGCGCGCGCGCAGGCTGACGTGAACTGGTACACGGGCGCGCCGGGTGTCCCCATGAGCTATTGGCTTGGCCGACTCGAGAACGAGCGGTTGCACCGTCGCTTTGTGCAAGGGCGAGGTTGGCCGCTGCGCCGGTTCAACGATTGGCTTTTGAGTTTTGGAACGGTCCCGCAAGCCTGGATTGAGAAGTACGGAACCGAATGACCGCGGTCCTGGGCGGTGGGGTAAATTCCAGTTTGCATTCCCGTCGCCTGGAGTATCTTGCGGCCATGGATTTGTTGCCGTTTAAGGCTTTGCCGCCGTTCCGGCCGCGTCGCTTCGTGCCGCAGAATACCGACCTGGGCGACTGGGAAAGCGTGGCGCCGCTGTTTGACCGTTTGGAAGCAGAAGCGCCCGGCGTGGAAAACGCCGCCGGCCTGGAGCGCTGGCTTTTGAACTGGAGCGAAGTCAGCGCCGCGTTGGACGAAGAGTCCGCGCGCCGCTATATCGCGATGACCTGTCATACGGACAATCCTGAGGCTGAGAAAGCTTACCTTCATTTCGTAGAATCGATCGAGCCGCGCCTCAAGCCGCGGCAATTTAAACTGTCCCAGATTTACGTCAGCCATCCGCGCAGAAAACAGTTACCGGAGAACCGGTACCGGGTGTTCGATCGCGACACGCGGCTGCATGTCGAGTTATTCCGCATGGAAAACGTGCCGCTGGAGACCGAGGAGGCCAAGTTAAGCCAGCAATACCAAAAAGTTAGCGGTTCACTGACGGTACGATTTCGCGGCGAGGAAAAAACTCTGGTCCAGATGGGCCGTTACCTCGAAGAAACCGACAGGGCGTTGCGGCAGGAAACCTGGGAACTCGTAGCCCAGCGCCGGTTGCAGGAGGCGGAGAAATTCGACGAAATTTTTGACCGGCTGGTCCAGGTCCGGCATCAAATCGCCTTAAACGCGGGTTTCGACAACTACCGCGACTACGCGTTCAGGAGAATGGGCCGGTTCGATTACTCGCCGGCGGATTGTGAGAGCTTTCACAAAGCAGTCGAAACCGAAGTCATGCCGGTGGTCCGGGAACTGCAGGCTCAACGCCGCGACCACCTCAAATTGGAAGCGCTTCGGCCCTGGGACCTGACCGTCGACCCGCTCAATCGCCAGCCTTTGCGCCCATTCGAGACGGTCGAGAGCATGGTCGCGCGCACGAGCCGCATTTTCGAAAGGCTCGATCCGGACCTTGCGGGTGGTTTTTCCGAAATGCAGCGGTTGCACTTGCTGGACCTGGGCAATCGCAAGGGCAAAGCGCCGGGCGGTTACCAATCAGCGCTGCCGGAGGCGCGTGTGCCGTTTATTTTCATGAATGCCATTGGCGTGCAGCGGGACGTCGAGACGATCCTGCACGAATCGGGGCACGCCTTTCACTCCCTGGCGACGCGTGAAGAAGACCTTTATTCGTACCGCGGAGCGCCAATCGAGTTCTGCGAAGTCGCCTCGATGAGCATGGAACTGCTGGGAAACGAATTTCTGGAGGAATTCTACGCCCGGCCCGAAGCCCAGCGGGCGCGGCGAACGCACCTGGAGGGCATCGTCACCATCTTCCCGTGGATTGCCACGGTGGACGCATTTCAGCATTGGATTTATACGCATCCTTCGCATTCGCGCCTCGAACGGGAAGAAGCCTGGGTTGACTTGATGCGGCGGTTTGGAGGCGATGTGGATTGGAAAGGTTATGAACCGGTTCGAAGCCGGCTATGGCAACGACAGTTGCATATTTTTATCCACGCTTTTTACTATATCGAGTACGGCATCGCCCAACTTGGCGCTTTGCAGGTCTGGGCCAATTCCCGGCAAAATAGGACCCAAGCCTTGGATCGATATAAGAGCGCTCTGAGATTAGGCGGATCGCGGCCGCTGCCGGAGCTTTTCACAGCGGCAGGGTGCCACTTCGAATTCAGCCGAGCCACGGTCGGCCCCTTGATCCAACTGGTTCGGGACGAACTTGAATCCCTGAAGGCCGCGTGAGGCTCGAGGAGAGGCACCTGGTGGTAGTATGCACCCATCGTCCGGCAGCGTGATGCCGCCACCCGTGTGAAGGTCTTCGTTACCGGCGCCACTGGTTTCGTAGGGACGCAGATTGTCAGACAGTTGCGCGCGGGCGATCACTCGATTCGGCTGTTGGTGCGCCGGCGGTCGCAGGCACAGGGGCTTCAAGCGACGGGGCGGGTGGAGTTGCACGAGGGAGATGTCACGCAACCGGACTCACTGCGGGGCGCTTTGGCTGGAGTTGATGCCGTCATCCACCTGGTCGGCATCATCAGTGAATGCGGCCAAAGCACGTTCGAAAACGTACATGTTGAAGGCACCAGGAACATCCTGGCTGCTGCGGTGTCGTCGGGGGTGTCGCGCTTCGTTCACATGAGCGCCTTGGGCACACGACCCAACGCTCGTTCCCGATATCATCAAACCAAATGGAAGGCCGAAGAAGGGGTGCGCCGCAGCGGCCTGAGATTCACAATTTTCAGGCCCTCGCTGATTTTTGGTCCTGGGGACCATTTCGTAAATCTGTTTGCAAAGATCGCTCGGTTTTCGCCGTTCCTGCCGGTCATTGGGAATGGCCAATCACGATTCGCGCCCGTGAGTGTGGACACCGTCGCGATGGCGTTTGCCAGGAGTCTCACTACGCCGGAAGCGATCGGGGGAACATTCGATTTGTGCGGCCCGCAGAACGTTACTTTTGATGAACTCCTGGACGAGATACTCCGGGCGTTGAACCGGAGAAGGATGAAATTGCACGTGCCGCTTTGGCTGGCGCGCGCGCAGGCTTCAGTGCTGGAGTGGGTCTACCCGCGGCTGCTTGGCCGAGCGCCGCCGCTGAATCGCGACCAGATTCTCATGCTGGAGGAAGACAATGTGGGCGACTGCTCGCCGGCCGAAAAGCTGTTCGAGTTGCCGCGCGTGCCGCTCCAGGAGGGAATTCGAGCCTGCCTGGCGCAGCGGCAATGGGTTTAAACTTCGATGCCGTACGCCTTGATCTTGTTATAGAGGGTTTGGCGGCCAATGCCTAAGCGTTTGGCGGTTTCGAGCTTGTTGCCACCGGTCTCTTTGAGCATCTGGACAATCGCATTGCGCTCGACACCTTCCAGGAGCGTGAAGTTCGTGTCGAAAGATTCTTCGCCGGAGCTGCGCACCTTTGTAATGGAGAGGTCTGTGGCGTCGACTTCATCCCCTTCGCAAAGCAACACAGCTCGCTGGACTTCGTTTTGCAACTGACGAACGTTGCCCGGCCAGTCAAAGCCGGTGAGCCGGTCGATGGCAGCCTGGTTGAAACCTTTGATGACGCGATTGGCCTGGGACGCAAAGCGTTTCAGAAAGGCGTTCGCCAGCGGCATGATATCTTCGCGGCGCTCGCGCAACGGCGGCAGATAAACCGAGATGGCGCTGATCCGGTAAAAGAGGTCTTCGCGGAGCTTGCCGTCTTTGATGGCGTCCTCGGGTCTGCGATTGGTCGCCGCAACGATCCGGCAGTTGGTCTTGTAAGCGGTCTTGCCTCCGACCGGCCGGACTTCCTGATCCTGCAACACACGCAGAAGCTTGCTTTGTGTGTCGATGGGCATTTCTGAAATCTCGTCCAGGAAAAGAGTGCCGCTTTCGGCCTGGCGAAACAAACCCTCACGGTCACTGTGGGCACCGGTAAAGGCTCCCTTGACCGACCCGAACAACTCGCTTTCAATCAGCTCTCGGGGCAGAGCGGCGCAGTTAATCTTGATAATCCGGCCTTTGCTGCGGGGACTGAACGTGTGGACCAGGTCCGCGATGACTTCCTTGCCGGTGCCGCTTTCGCCTGTGATGAGCACCGCGACATCGCTGGGCGCAATTCGTTCCACGGTGCGAACCAGGTCGCGCATGGCGGCGCTTTGGAAAACAGGCGAGGCCGTCCCGCTCATGGTTTCGAGGGCGCGGCGCAAGTTGCTGTTTTCGGCGGTTTGTTCCTTGCGTTCCAGGGCGCAACGAACATCGGTCAGGAGCTTCGTGTTCTCGAAAGGCTTGGTAACGAAATTGTAAGCGCCGCGCTTGCCGGCCTCTACGGCCATGCTCACGTCGTCGTAGCCGGTCAAAACAATGACCTCGGTATCGGGCCAGCGCTTTTTGAGCTGGGGCAAGAGATCCAGTCCATCGGCATCGGGGAGCTTGACGTCCAAAACGACGACGTCGGGTTGCTCGAGGCCAAAGGCCCTCTGCAGGGAGGAGCCGCTCTCGGCTTCGCTCACCTGGAATTCGTCTTCAAACAACGCGCTGAGTATCGCGCGCAAATCCCGATCATCGTCAACTATAAGGACTTTGCCCTTCATATTATTTGTACCGGCACGCAGCGCAAACTCGGACGAATGACTGGAAAATCGCGTGATGCGCCGGATACCGGTCTTCCAGTCGTTCGGGGTGAAACTGCACGCTCAAAAGAAACGGCAGCCATCGAGATCCCCCGGGCTTCAATTCCAAGCCTTCTACCATTCCGTCCTCGCTGGCAGCCGTCACCCTCAACAGGGGTGCAACCCGAGCAACGGCCTGATGATGTGTGCTGTTCACACCCAGCTTAAGCCCGCCGGTAATCTTGGCCAGTAATGAACCCGGTGTCAATCGAACATCGTGAACAACCCGGTTGCGCTCTTTATTGCACCCGTGCCGCAGCGCTTTTGGCCATTGACGTGGAATGTCCGCCACCAGGCTCCCCCCTAAAGCGACATTAAGAATCTGATGCCCACGGCATATGGCCAACAGTGGCTTGTGCTGCCGGAACACTTCGTCGATCAACAGCAATTCGCTTAAATCCCTTTGTCCGGAATCGGGCGTCACTTTGACAGTGCGCTTAACAGATTTCGGCAAGGTCCGTGTGTAAAGTTTTGGCTGAACATCGTTGCCACCGGTCAGAAGAACGCCGTCGGCGCTGCGCACATATTCCGCGATCACGCGTTGCGAACTAGTCGCGGGTATTGCCACCGGCAAGCCGCCCGCTCGGGTCACCGCGTTCAAATACCTTAAGCTCAGGCTTATGGAACGATCCTGGTGCTCGCGCCCCCGACTGTCAAAATCGGGCGTGACAAGGATCAACGGGGGCTTCACCTGGCGAATTTAAGAAGGAGGCAGGATTGTGTCAGGCAAAAACGCAAGCCAGGTCAATCGATTTTCGCCTCGGGAAAGCGTTCCCGAATGGACTGCTTCACCTTGCTCTCTTCTTGCGGCTTCAGCCGCCTGCGCGTGATCAGCCTTTGAACGGCGTCCAGCAATTCGAGCCAATCTTCCAACGGCGGTTCGGGGACAGCTTGCCAGCGGTCGAAGCGCTTTTCACGCGCATAGAAGAGCCAATCCCGCCCAACATGCTGGGCATAGACCTGCAATTTTGAGCCGTCGTCTGTGACTCGTTTCCAACTGATCTCGGCTTTGGGCATGAATCCGGAGTGGGGCGCGCGGTTCAGGCCGTGCCCGGCGCAAGGGCTTCTGTTACGGGTAAATCGACGCAAGCCACGGCCATAGCCGCAATGCCCTCTTCGCGTCCGACAAAACCGAGCCGCTCGTTCGTCGTGGCTTTGATCCCAATCTTAGTGAGATTAATCCCCAAAGCTTCGGCGATGTTGAATTTCATTTTTTGCGCGTGCGGCAGGACTTTGGGCGCTTGCGCTATGAGCGTGGCGTCCACGTTAACGAGTGTGCCGCCCCGTAACCGGGTGATCCGCGCTGCCTCCTCCAGAAAAACTCGACTCGGTGCACCGCGCCACCGTGGGTCCGTGTTGGGGAAGAAGTGTCCGATATCGGCTTCACCAAGAGCGCCGAGGACGGCGTCGCAAATCGCATGCATCAGAACGTCGGCGTCGGAATGGCCCTCCAGACCCTTGGAGTGAGGGATTTCGACCCCGCCCAGAATCAGTTTACGGCCTTGTACCAGGGCATGAACGTCATATCCAATGCCAACGTGCACCATGCGCCGGGACTATAGGCATCAACAGAACCACAACCAAGGAATTTGTCGGGCCGCGGCAGGACAAGACCCGCCATGAAAAGTGAAGCTGAGAATGTCACCAGGTGCCCTTAGCCGGTTACCCTGCACCCCAGGTTCATCCGTTTTCCAAATCCGGCTCAAAATTCGGGCAGGCCCTTGATGATGGCCGCTCGTTCTTCCAGAAGGCCACGAAGCGAATCCCGGCTGGCTTGCAATACTTCCGGGGGCGCGGTCTCGGGTGTGCCGCTGTTGAACGGAGGCTCCGGCGAGTATTGCAGGAAAAGCTGAATTTCCTGGGCTGCGCGATCGCCGCGGAGCATGGCTGCGACGCGCAGAGCCCCGTCATAGCCCGCGGTGACGCCGGCAGTAGTAACCAAGTGACCATCAACAACCACGCGCGCATTGACGGGCGTCGCCCCGAAAGATTTCAGAAAATGGTGTGAAGCCCAATGCGTGGTCGCTTTACGGCCCTTGAGCAAGCCCGCGGCGCCGCACACCAATGCCCCCGTGCAAACGCTCAGAATCATCGCGCCAGCATCGGCTTGGCCGCGAACAAACGCGAGCGTTCGCTCGTCCTGCATCGCCGCATTCACACCCCCGCCGCCCGGTACAACAAGGAGGTCCAATTGCGGCGCTTCGGAGAATGACTTCTGCGGGGTCAATACCAAACCCATGACGTCGCATACGGGAGCTGCGTGTTTGCCCAGAATGTGAAAACGTGAATTGGGCAACCGGGAGAGCACTTCAAATGGCCCGGTAAAATCCGCCTGATCCAGGCCTGGAAACAAAATCGCCCCAACCTCTAATTGACGTTCCGGTGCAGAGTGCGCGTGCATTGTCGAATCTTAGCACTACCGCGCTGGGCTTGCACCTGCCAGGTTGGATGGCACGTTTCAGTAAGAACAATTCGGTGAAGTTGTCCTTCCGAGGGCCGCCCCAAAAACCCAAAGGGGTTCTCTCCGCTTTTGACAGATCGACACGCCTTGGTACGATTCGGGAATGGCCATCGCACCAGCAAGCTTCTGCTTCACCCGGATCATCCCAATAACATGCGCAGTTTAAATTTCCCCGTTCGGGTGACTGCAAGGATGCGAGTTCTCTCCTTTCTCCTGGTCACGCTCCCTGCTGTGTGGTGGGGCGC
>Ga0070738_10005080_pt1 | contig 14953 bp, 25 predicted proteins | sample Coa_R2_2_FD_66446 | JGI IMG/M metagenome (GOLD analysis project Ga0070738, IMG submission 66446) | Surface soil microbial communities from Centralia Pennsylvania, which are recovering from an underground coalmine fire - Coalmine... | ecosystem: Environmental > Terrestrial > Soil > Unclassified ...
GCGTTCGCGGAGGTGGGTGCGGATCTCGCGCTCCAGGATGTGCGCGTGGCCCGGTTCCTGGAGCAGCTGGCCACGGCCACACCGCTGACGAGGGCGCTGGACAAGCTGGCCGCGCCGCTCGCGCAGATCGCCACGAATCACGGCCTGGTCCCGGTGGGGACCATGGGCTCTGTCGCGGTGGGCGATGTGCTCAAGGCCGGCCGTAAGGCTGAGGTGAAGGAGAACGCGGGGGCGGGCCGGCTGTGCTTCCACTGCAACTCCCCGGAGATCGTGGTCGTGGACCAGCACGGCCGGTACTACTGCCAGCAGGCGTATGACGAGATGAACGCGAACGCGGCTCTGGCGGAGGCCGCGGCGGCGGTGGCCGGCGACGGTGTGTCGTGAGTCGCCGCTCCACGCGGACGCGCCGGCTGTTGCGCTTCAGCCGGGAGGAGTTCGTCAAGGAGCGGTTCCGGTATCGGCGCGGTGAGCATGTGACGTTCGCCGCGCCGACCGGCGACGGGAAGACACAGCTGGGGTTCGAGTTGGAGAAGGAGGTCGTGGGGCCGAGGCTGCCGTTGCTCTCGCTGCTGATGAAGCCGAAGGACGACACGTTCACGGAGTTCGTGCCGAAGCTGGGGTTGCGCACGGTCAAGCAGTGGCCGGCGCCGTGGTGGCAGCGGGAGCTGTTCAAGGGCAACGGGTGGGTGCTGCATCCGCATTTCAGCTTCGATCCGGATATGGACGAGGCGCGCCAGTACCAGCAGTTCCGCCGGGCGATCCTGTGGGCGTACCGCAAGGGCAACTTCGTGCTGGACGCGGACGAGTGCTACGGGCTGTGCGATATCGGGCTGGACCGGGAGCTCAAGCACATCTGGACGCGTGGCCGCTCGCAGGGTGTGGGGCTGTGGGCGAAGGTGCAGAAGCCTACGCACGTTCCGCTGTGGGCGTACAACTGCGCGGAGCATCTGTTCCTCGGCCCGGACCCGGATGAGGGGAATGTGAAGCGGTTCACGGAATTCGGAGGAGTCGAACCGGAGATCATTTTTTCAGGTGTGGCGCAATTGGGGGACTTCGAGCACCTGTATCTAAGGCGGTCGGGCCGTGTGGCCTGCATTGTAGAGGCGTGAACAGACCTGTACACTTCGCGTCAAGAGTCTTGACGTCGAGAGGAACAGGTCCATGGCTGGCACCGCCACCGCGACACCTCCCGCGCCGGCCGCTGCGGCGCCCGGCCAGAAGCAGGCGGCCATGCCGGCGCGCCCGTTCCGGGTGGGTGTTCAGGAGGTTGACGACACCCCGTACGATCAGACGCTCGCGCAGACGGCGGGTACGCAGGACTTCCCCACCTACGAACTGCCGTCCACCGGGTTCCTGAACAAGCTGTTCATCTGGGTGACCTGCATCGTGTCCGGCAACACGAACACGACCGTGAACTTCGCGAACGAGGGTCCGTACAACGGCCTGGACACGGTGCAGTTCCTGGACACGAACAATCAGCCGATCGTCGGCCCGTTCACCGGGTGGGATCTGAAGGTCGTGGAGAAATGGGGCGGTTACGCGTTCTCCGACGATCCGCAGGGCGATTCGCAGTTCGTGGTGTTCACCGGCGCGGCGGGCACCTACACGGCGTCGTGGGGCTCCCCGGTGTCCACGGCCACCTCGGGCACCGCGAACCCGCTGGGTGTCGCTCCGGCGGTCGGCAACGCGGGCTCGTACCAGTACATGCTGAAGCTGCCGCTGGAGCTGTGCCCGCGCGACGGTCTCGGGTCGCTGCCGAACAAGTCGGCCTCGACTCCGTTCAAGGTGAAGATCCGTCTGGCGGCGGCGGCCACCGCGTACGCGACCGCGCCGAACGGCACGAACACGGTGCGGGTGCGGATCATCCCCGAGTCGTACTGGCAGCCGGCCACGACCGACGCGGCCGGCAACCCGCTCCAGTCGCAGCCTCCCGCGGTGGACACGACGCAGTACTGGCAGAAGTCCAGCTACGCGATCGGCGCGGGCAACGTGAACATCCAGCTGACGGCGTCCACCGGGTTCCCGCTGCGCAACCTGATGTTCTATCTGCTGGACAGCAACAACTCGCGGTTCCAGGGTGAGGCGGACTGGCCCGACCCGCTCACGCTCCAGCTGGAGGCGTCCATCGTCCACATGCGCAACAAGGCGCTGTGGAACTCGATCCTCTCGGAGGACTTCGGGTACTCCGGCGCGGTGGCCACGGCGGCGGCGGCCACGGGCGCGCCCGAGCTGGCGAACGCGAAGGAGGCCGGCCTCTACATGCGCGCGTTCAACAGGGACTTCGGCCCGAAGCCGGGGTGGGAGACGCGCCGCGGGTACCTCCAGACGACCGACGGTATGCGCCTCCAGTTCCGGGGCACGGTCGGCGGCGCGGGGCAGCACACCCTGAACGTGCTGACGAACTACGTCGCGCCGGGCGCGGGCGCCACGCTCGCTTCGATCACGGCCTGAGTACTCACCCGCAACGGGTGAATACCCGCTCGTTGCCGAAACCATCACAGAGAGGTTCGAGGAATGGAACTGCTCAAGCCGGATGCGGGCAAGATCCTGTACCTGCTCATCGGGTTCATCGTGCTGCCGCGCGTGATCCCGATGATCCGCGCCAAGGCGTAGCCGATCGTGGCCGGCGGAATCTCCGGCGCCGGCCTGGCTCTGGCGACCGCGGGAGGTGTGCTGCTGTGGTCGGGCCTGTCGGATGTGACGCCGGTCGAGCTGGTCAAGTCGATCAGCAGCGGCAAGCCTCTGCCGAAGATCCACGTCGGGTCGCCGCTCGAGCTGCTGAAGGACGCGATCGGTTCGGCGTTCTCCGCCCTGAACCCGTTCAACAGCTCGAATCCCGGAGTGCAGGGGTTCTTGCTGGGGCTGACCGGGATCTCGGACGCGACGGGCTCCGCGCTGGGTAACGCGATCGCTCAGGCTGCGGTCAAGTACAAGGGCGTGCCGTACAGGTGGGGCGGCGCCACTCCGGCGGGGTGGGACTGCTCCGGGTTCGTGACCTATGTCCTGCATCACGATCTCGGGCTGAACCTGCCGAGCAACACGCACACGGTCACCCTCCAGTTCCTGACCTGGTCGGGCGCCACGACGATTCCCACCTCCCAGGCCGCGGCCGGGGACCTGGTGTGCTGGCCTACGCATGTCGCGATCGCGATCAGCAACACGGAGTGCATCGGCGCGGAGACTGTCGGGGTGGGCACGGTCACCGGGGCGTTCAACGCGATGGGACCTGGTGGTGAGACGTTCGTGATTCGCCGGGTCAAGGGGCAGGGCGCGGCGGCGGCCGGGGCGGTGGCGGCGTGAGCGCATCGACCACACCGATTGTGATCGCCGGGGGCATGACCATGCTCTCGGACTATATGCAGGGCAAAGGCGTTCAGTACCGCGTGGCTCTGGCGACCGGGATCGCGGCGACGATCTTCTCCGTGGTCGAGCCGGCCGACCCTGGGCTGATCGTGGCGACCGCGTGGCTCGCGCTGGTCGCGTCCCTGGTGGTGACCCGTCCGAACGGCGCACCCTCACCGATCGAAGTGTTCCTGGCAAAGTGGGAGAAGGCAGGATGAGTACGGTAGAGAAGCTGGGACTGGCCGTGATCGGCGTCGGGATGCTGGAGGTTGCGGTCTCGAACCGGTCGAGCACGGCCAAGGTTCTGTCCGCGGCGACGCGGTTCACCACGGGCACTCTCTCGACCGCGATGGGCACCAGTAGCGGGGCGGTGAGCTAGTGGGCTACTCGAACGCGTGGAGGACTCAGGCGTATCAGCAGCCTGGTATCGCCTCTCCGCGTGACCCGAACCACTCGCAGCCGGAGGCCGGCGCCGGTCCTTTGAACTGGGCTCAGCCGACCGAGCACGCGGTCCCGGACCAGACGGTGACGGAGGCGCCGGGGATCTTCGCGCTGGACTCCGCGCCGGGCGGTCACCCGTGGACGCCGGATGGTCCCGACGCGGGAGTCGGGTACGGCGCCGGCCTGTCGTGGGCAGCTGCTTCCGCTCAGGCGGACGCGGCGCACTTGCGCGATGACGGCTCGATCGAACAGCGGCTGTGGAACGCGCCGGCCGACCGGGACGGCGTTCAGCACGTGGACCGGTATCAGTGGCTGCCGGACGACGCGCCCGGTTCCGGGCTGCGGCCGGCCGGGATGCCGGACCTGCCCGCGTCGCCGGGGATGTGGCAGGGACTGGACCGCGCGCAGTACCCGAACCGGCGGGTAGGGCACCGCATCACGCGCTGGATGGACCGCTCGTACGCGCGCCGGGACTGGCATGTGGAGTTCCGCCCGGTGGTCATCCCGAACGCGTACAGCGCGCCCCCGCAAGGGGTGGTGGCGAACGGGAACCAGTACACCAGCCCGGTTCCGGCCGCGCAGTCGGCGAACGTGCGGCTGGTGACGTTCATCGCTCCGCAGTCGCGGCGTACTCCGGCGCCGTGGGACGAGCCGCTTCGCGTGGACGCGACGGAGGCGAGCCCGTACGCGGCTGCGGACTCCGGGTTCCAGTCGTGGGGGCTGTAGATGGCCGGCTCCGATGTGGTCAACGTCCCGTTCTTCGGCGATCAGCGCAAGGAATACCTGATCGCCGGGGGCGCTGTGGTGGCCGGGTATCTCGGCTACAAGGCGTGGAAGAAGCGCGCCGGGGGCGCCACTCCGGCGGCCGGCGCGGGCGCGGCCGGCGGGACGAACGCGCTGGGTACGTTCGTGGGGTACGACGCGACCGGCGCGCCGGTGTATCAGAACGCTCAGGGTCAGGACGTTGACGCGAACGGCAATCCGGACACGGTGGTCACTCCCGCCGGAACCATGGGCGGCGGGTATCAGAACCCTGGTCCGATCACGGTGTCCGGGTCGCAGGGAGGCGGGGACGCGGGCAGCGCTCCGCAGACGGACGAGGCGTGGACGGCTGCGGTTGAGCAGGACTTGACGGGTATCGGGTACGACCCGCAGGCCGTGGCGACCGCGATCGCTCAGTATCTCGCCTCCCAGCCGCTGAACTCTTCGCAGGTGACGATCATCCGCACGGCGTGGGCGTATGAGGGGCGCCCGCCGCAGCATCCGAGCCTGCCGATTGTTCAGCAGCAGAACGGCGGCGGTCCGCCTCCGGGGGGTGGACCGCCGCCTCCGCCGCCTCCCCCTCCGCCGCCGCCGCCTGGCGGCGGTAAGCCTCCGGTTCCGCCGCCGCCGCATCCTCCGGCGCCGGTACCCGGCAAGGCGTATACCTCCGTGACGGTGGTGCGCTTCGCGAACCCGGCGCCGTGGAACAGCACGATGTGGGGGATCGCGCAGCACTACGGGTACGGTTCCGGATCGACGAACTACGTTCCTATCTGGAACGATGCGAAGAACGCGGCGCTGAAGGCCAAGCGCGGTCAGCCCACGAACATACAGCCCGGCGATGTCGTCTGGGTCCTGCCGAAGTAGGGATGAGGGAAAAGGGATGGCGCTGCGTCCGGAAGTCTCGTTGCCGGTCGGGCTCGCGACCGCGGCTGTCGTATGGGTGGTCTACGATCACGCGTTGCCGAACATCACGGACGCGCGGGTGGGAGGCCACAACGATGATCATCTGTGGGCTGCGGAGAAGCAGGCCGGCCTTGTGTCGGTGGCTGTGGTCGGCGGGATCTCGCTGCTGGCGAAGGACCCGACCGTGTTCATCATCGGCGGCGCGATGACCATCGCTCTGTCGTGGTGGCATCGGCACGCGAACATGGTCGATCCGGGTACGGGCAAGCTGAACCTGGGCGGTATGGGCGGCCCGGTGCGTACGCCCGACATGTACGGCAACGGGTAACCGGTGGCGACCGCTAGCACGTCGGGCGCGCCTCCCACGCGGGGGCCGGCCGGGGCGAAAGCGGTCGCGTCGGACGGCGCTTTGGCGTATCTGGTGGCCGGCGCCGGGTTCGCCGCGGCTGCCGTCCCGACGATGGTCGCGATCTGCCTTGCCGAGTCCGGCGGGGACTGCTTCGCGGTCTCGGACGCCGGGGACTACGGCGTCGCGCAGATCAACTATGCGGCGCACAAGGAGCTGTTCCAGCCGCTGTCGGGGCCGGTGGCGTGGGCGTTCCCGGATCAGAACCTGAAGATGGCTCTTGAGGTCTACAACGAGTCGGGTTCGTTCAAGCCGTGGGTGACCTATACCTCGGGGGCGTACGGGTCGTTCCTGAGCCGCGGGCAGAAGGCCGCTTCCGCCCCGTCGAAGCAGGACGCGGACACGCTGCTGGCGGACGTGGGCGCGCAGATAGCGGCGGCTGCTCTGGTGAAGACCGCTCAGGGGCTGCCGGTGCCCACCTCGAACACGCCTCCGCTGGTGCGGGTGCTCGAAGTCGTGCTGGGTGGTGTCATCCTGTTCATCGGGTTGCAGCGGCTGGCCAGGCCGGTGACTGCTCCGGTGGTCTCGGCGGCGAAGGGCACGGCGAAGACGGCGGCCAAGGCCGCGGCTGTGGTGGCCGCGTGAGGAAGGGCGGGAGCATGGAGAAGCAGGTCAACTCGCACGGGCATCCGATTCCGGCGCATGAGCGGGCGCTGCTGGCCGGGGCGATGCCCGCGCGGTTCGATATCGCGGACGTGCTTCAGGAGAAGGAAGCGCCGGATATCGAAGCGGTGCTGGTGCGGTTCAACGGGCCGCAGCCGGTCCACGACCAGCCCAGCAAGGCCGGCGCGCCGTTCTCGCAGGTCGTGGGACCGGCCGGTGACACGATCCTGGGCAAGGACCCGCGCCGCAAGCGAACCGTGATCATCTCCACGGACAATCCGTTCTACTACTCGACCAGCGCGCAGGCCAAGCCGTCTACCGCGTCGGCGTGCCTGTGGCCGGCGAACGTCCCGCTGGAGCTGCACAACGGCGACGCGGTGTGGTGCGCCTACGCGTCGGGGGCGAACAACCTCTCGACGCTGGGTGTCGTGGTCGAGCTGTACGCCGACTGACCATGGCCAACGTCGAAGATCAGCGCATTCCGTACAAGGACCAGCTGTTCTATACGACTCAGCCCGGTGACGTGGGCGGTTTCCCGGTCGTCCAGTTCTCCCCGATCCCGGCGAAGATCAAGATCCGGCTGCGGATGGTCACGTTCCTGGACGGTTCCGGGATCGGCTGTACTCAGGTGCTGTTCTTCACCCCGGTCGTGTTCCCGGTCAACGTGATCGCGGCGTTCGTGGACTACACCGGGACCGCGGGCAACGTGAAGTCGGGATCACAGGTGGTGGACGTGATCCTCCAGGGGCCGACCACGATCAAGGCGCAGTTGGTGTCGGTGACCGCTGCTAATCAGAGCTGGGGTTTCGCCCTATGGGGCGAGTATCTAGAGATGGGAAGTGGCTCAGGTGCCGTATCTTGACCTTGACCAGGGGACACCCGGCGGAGTGAACCCGGCCGCGCCCGGTTTCGTACGCATCGGGCGCGGTACGCCCGGCCTGGGCGACGCGGTGACGATCGACGCGACCACGGGCGCGATCGTGACGGCCGGCCCGGTGCAGTCCGGATCGAGTCTCGCCCTGTCGGGCGCCGCGACCGTGACCGGTGTCTCCACGTTGCAGTCCCTGGTACCGGGCTACACGCTGCCGGCCGGGTCGCTCGCGGCCGGCCAGATTTTCGAGTTCGAGGCGTGGGGCGTGGTGACCACGACCCTTGCCGCTCAGACGGTCGATCTCGCGCTGTTCCTCGGCGGGATCGGCGGGACGAACATCCTGGACATGGGGGCGCAGCAGCCCAACTCCAGCGCGGCGGTCACGAATGCCGCGTGGGGTATCCGCGGTACGGTGCTCGCGCTGGACGCCACGCACATGACCGCGGTCGGGTGGGACTTCTACAACTTCTTCCCCTCCGGCTGCAACCAGAAGTCCCCCGTCGTGGTGAGCAACGCGTCCGCGGCTCAGCTGGTGCTGGGTGTCACTCCGTCCGCCGCGGCGGTCTCGATCACGGCGAACGGCGGGTATATCCGGCGGGTGCAGTGAGGTGGTTCGAAACGCAGGTGGTTCAGACCATCCCTAACCTGCTGGCCTCTCCCATCCTGCTGACGATCGGGTTCGTGTGGCATCATCGGCGCATACTGCGCGCGCTGGACGAGCGGTTCGGCGCGATGAGACGGCACGTGGACAAGGCCACGGGCACACAGGAGGCGGGCGAGCATGACGGTAGTGATCCCGGAGACCAGCGGGGGCGATGAGGCCGCGGCCATGGCGTCGGGCGCGGCGCTGAACGAGGCGCAGCACGCGAGCGAGGATGCCGCGGAGGCGAGCGCGACCGCGGAGGCCGCGGCATCGGAGGCGCAGTACGCGGCGGAGACCGCCGGCCGGGCCGAAGTCGCCGCGGTCGAGGCGCAGTACAACGCGGAAGACGCTCAGGCACGGATCGGATGGCTGGAGGCGCGGGTCATGGAGCTGGAGGCCGCACAGGAGCAGACCGCGGAGATAGCCGCGGACGCTGAGGAGGAGGCCGCAGCCGCGCCGGAGAAGGTGGAGAAGGCCGCGGAGGAGGCCAAGGAAGAGAAGAAGGAGGAGGCCACCGCGGACGAGTCCGGCTCTGAGGAGAAGCAGGGCCGTTCGTACGGGTCCTCCACCTGGTTCGGATCGAACCACCGCTAGACGACTTGCCATTTTCCGCAGCGTGCGGAAGACTGCAAGCATGGTTGAGATTACGGCGCGGGTGAAGCTCTCCATGGAGATCCCCGCGGAGATGGCACAGGAGATCATGGAGCTGAGGCGACCGCTTCAGCTGCCCATGACGGTCGCCATTCGCCACCTGCTGACCATCGGCCTCCAGACGGTGCGCAGCGAGCACAACGGCTCGCTGGGGACCGCGCTGGAGGCCATGGGCCAGAGCGGAGGCGAATAGGTGGACACCTCGTTCACGTGGAACGTCCAGACGACTCGAGTCGTGCGCGTCCAGTTCGCGCCGACCGGTCAGGACACGATCGAGCTGAACGTCACGGAGGAGAACGCCGAAAGCGTCGCCGCGGAGCTGGAGCAGGTGGCCGCGGCCATCCGCTCGAGCCTCAGCGGGTCGATGCCCGCGCGCCCGTACGTCAGTCCGTATCCGCAGCCGGCGCATGCACTCGGCGGCGGACTGGTCCCGGCCGCGCCTCAAGGCGCGTGGTTCGCGCAGCCGGAGGACCCGCGATGACGCCGGATCAGGCATCGAAGGTCGTGGAGGCCGTGCGGGATCTGGCCCGGCACGGCCTGGAGGACAAGAGCGTCGGCGCGGCGCGCGAGTGGGCGCGGGAGCTGCTGGAGGCGGAAGACCTGCCGTACTGGCCGGCCGAAGCGCTCCAGCTCGACCAGGAACCGGCCAGCTTCCCCGGTATCGAACTGCGCGTGTCCGTGGACGCCGACCCGGTGCTTCAGGCGGATAGCGTCCACCTGCACCTGATCGCGAAGTACGCGGGGTGTGAGGGGGACGACTGGTACGACCCATTCAGCCCGATGGACGGTCCGCTCACTTCGACTTCGGTCTACGTGGGCGGAGAACAGATCATCGTGTCCGTTCCGATGAAGATCGAACTGCGCCCGCGCATGCTGAGCCTGCCGGCGGACCCCGAATGAGGCCGCAGACGGTACGGATCAAGCGGCTTCAGCCGGTCACCGGAGATGTGATCTCCGACCGGACGGAGATCCTGAGCGACACGGCCATGCTGATCAGCTGGGCCGGGAACGTTGAGGAGCCGCTTCTCTCGCTGGAACTGGTCCCGGACGAGCACGACGAACAGGAGTCGATCGCGTTCGATCTGGCGTTCGACCCGTCGATACTGTGCGCGGTCTGCGTGGCCGGCCTGAACCCGCTGCGGTACGAGTGGAAGGTCAAGGCGTTCGCGCCGAACGGCGCGCCGATGGACTTGCACAACGTCCGCACGACGGCGCGATGGGCGTTCGAGCTGATCGCCCGTGGCGGCCGGATCGAAACGCCGAACGGGAACACGCTGCTGTTGCACGCGGCATCGGTTTACCGCGGTACGCCCCTGTGTGAGTTCGACCTGACCCCGGCCATCATGGGCCAGGGTCCTTACAAGTTCTAGGAGAACCTGAGATGAAGTGGTCGGATATCGCTCCGTACATCGGCCCGACTCCGAACGAGCGGCCCGGCGGTATGGAGTCGATCGAAGGTGTGGTGCTGCACATCCAGCAGGGCAACGAGGCCGGCTCGATCGCGTGGTGCCAGAACCCGACCTCCCAGGTGTCGGCGCACTTCTTCGCGCCGAAGATCGGGCGCCCGGTGCAGATGGTGGACACCAGCGATGAGGCGTGGGCGCAGGCCGCGGGCAACGCGCGGTGGCTCTCGATCGAGAACGAGGGCTACAGCGGGCAGCAGCTCACCGCGGACCAGATCGAGGCGTGCGCGCAGATCCTGGCCCGCGCCCACACCGTGTACGGCGTCGCCCTGGTCGCCACGGACGACCCGGCGCGCGGCGGTCTGGGATGGCACGGGATGGGCGGCAACGAGTGGGGCGGTCACCCGGACTGTCCCGGCGAGCCGGTCAAGGCGCAGCGCGCGGAGATCATCGCGCGTGCGGCGGCGATCGTCGGGCTGCCCAACCCGCCGGCCACCTCCGCGCCCCCGTGGCCCGGCCGCACGCTGATCTACAGCGCGGAGAGTGTGCCCCAGATGCACGGGGCCGACGTGAGCACGTGGCAGGACCGAATGCGGGCGCGCGGCTGGAGCATCACCGTGGACGGCTGGTACGGGCCGCAGTCGTGGCGAGTGTGCGAGGACTTCCAACGGGACTCGACCGCGCACGGCTGGTACCTCCAGGTGGACGGGATGGTCGGGCCGCACACCTGGTCCGCCGCGTGGGAACGGCCGGTGTCGTAATGCACGATGCCCCGAAGAGATTGTTCGTGTCGGTGCAGGTCTACCGCGACATGGTGAAGCTGGGAGACGAGTGCACGATCGCGCTGGAGGTGGGCGCCGGGTCGCGCAACGTCGCCATGCCGCCGGCCGGTGGCCTCCAGCTCAACAGCGCGGCGTGGATGCGGGTACGGCTCGATAACGTCATGCCGTTCGTGGACGGCTGGTTCACCGGTATCACGTCGTTCGAGATGGACGCGTATCTGATCGGTCACTGGCGCCAGTTCCAATTCAACGCGCGCAACGACGATTGCCCGAGCGTCGTGCACTACGAGCCCTCTGCGCACCTGGTTGGGTTTCAGCCGGTGACCGGGATCGATCAGTACGTCTACTCGGTTTCGATCAAGCCGACGTTTCCCCAGGACTCTGCGATCCTCACCACGGAGCACCAGCAGCCGGCGATCGGCGGCCGGGTCACGGACCGGTGGGGACGCTCATTCACGCGCGTAAAGGCCGGCTGGGTCAATTCCTGGTACTACCAAGACGCTCAGCCGTGGACGCGCCTGCTGGAGGAGTTCGGGCCGCTGCTGCTGGCGCCGGTCTCCACTCCCGCCGATGGGACGCGCTCGTGAGCGGCGACGGGATCACGCGGCAACAGGAGCTTTTGACGCAAGCGACTCAGGCGTGTCTGAACGCGATCCGCGGCGATGTGACTGCGGGCATTTACAACCACGACAGTGTGAAGACTTCGCTGGAGGTCATGGAGACCCGGACCGACGCGGAGCCGGGAAACATGATCGTCCAAGAATCGATCTGGTCGGAGGAAGACGGCAGGTTCCGCTATCGGCTGCTGGTGGCGGTCGTGGTCGAGCGGGAACGCATCGTTCCGGAAGTGCAGCCCAGCGGCCGGGCCACCGGAGCACGTTCCCGACCCGTGACCGATCAGGCGACCGGTAGCGTGCTGCCGATCAGCGAAGAGTCGGCGGCCGCCATGGGGCTGCCGGGATACGGAGCCGACGAATGAGAATCCTGATTCAGGCGGCGATCGGGTTCGGTGGCTGCGGTGTGATCGTCGGCGTGGCGTTCCTCGCGGCGCGTCGGTGGGCGCGGATTCTCGGCGCCGATGGGCCGCAAGACACTGGTAAGACCAGGTAAAAGGACTATAGTCAGCCTTACCGCGATCATTACGCAGGACGCCCCCGGACTGGGAATCCGGGGCGTCTGCTGTAAGGACGGGCTGCCCTCACGAGCACAAAGATGGGAGGACCGTACCACAGTGACAGGGGTGGAACAAGCGCCGGGCGGTACAGGGCGCGTCGAGTGGTGGCGGGATTTCAACGTTTGGTATTCGGAGTCTGAGGTACGGTACCGGGACATTCCCCGGCCGCAGCCGCTGATTCCGGAGCTGCTGTTCCGCGGTACGGCGGCGATCCTCGCGGCCGGCCCGAAGGTCGGTAAGTCGTTTCTGGCGCAGCAGTGGGAACACTTCCTCGCGTACGGGCGCCCGTTCGGTGGGTGGGGCGTTCAGGAGCGGGTCCGGTGTCTGATCCTGGATCTGGAGGGGGACGCGGGCATTACGCAGGACCGGTCCCGCTCGATCTCTCCGCTGGGTGTGCTCGACGGAGAGAACCGGTATGGCACCGGGCGCGCGGCGGACCTGATCGACTACGTTCACGAGTGGCCTACGGCTCACGGGACGTTCCGGGAGCGGCTGGAGCTGCTGGATAAGGTGCTCACGGAGGCCGCGGCCTCCGGCGCCCCGTACTCGTATGTGCGTATCGACACGATGAAGCTGTTCATCGGGAAGAACCGGAAGAACGAGAACGCGTACGACTTCGACGCGACGAATGCCGCGTGGGTCAACAAGCTGGCCGGTAAGCACAACGTCAGTATCCTGATGCTGCATCACCTGAAGAAGGACGGCGGAGAGGAAGACTGGGTAGAGCGGCTGTCCGGGTCGATGGGCTCCGCCGGCTCCGTGTCCACGATCATGTATCTGGAGCGGGCGCGCGGCGCGGAGACCGGGATCTTGCACGTGGCGTCCCGGCGCGGCATGTCGTTCGATCACCCGATGCGGTACGACGTGCACAGCGGTCTGTGGGAGTTCGCTCCGGACCTGACGCTCGCGGAGGCTCAGCACTCCAGCACGCCGCGGCTGATCCTGGAGTATCTGGCCAAGCACCCGTCCGCGACGATCGCGGAACTGCGCGCGGATATCCCGGCCACCCCGCAGACCATTGACCGGGCGCTCCAGCGGCTGCGTCAGGAAAACACGATCGACTACGCGGGGAAGCTGTGGACGCTGACGAACTCGCCGGCCAACCGGCGCGCTCAGGAGCCGGTACCCGAGTCGCTACCATGGGCGGACCGGCCGGAGCGACCGGCGCCCGTACCCGCCGCGCCGAGTGCGGACGCTCCGGCCGGGTTCGAGCACGTGTCCTCCGCGCTGCTGAACGAGGCCGCGGCGCCGGACGGCGCGGCTGAGGCGTTCGAGCCGGAGCAGCTGCCGGAGATGGCCGGCGGGAATGGCGCGCTCCAGCAGCTCATGGAGATCACGAAGCAGTCCCGTTTGCACGCGGTGTGGAAGCTACCCGATGTGCAGAAGGAGCAGCTGGGGTACGACGCGGTGTGGCTGGGGGGCAAACCGAATCAGTACACGATGTTCCCGGCCCGGTGCCCGGACTGGTGCTCGCTGGTCAAGGTGTTCGACCGTAAGGCCGCGTACCCGCAGTCGATGAAGGCGTGGGTGGTGCCGAACGTGCTGCGGCGGTTCGGGCCGATGGAGTACGCCGAGATCCGCGCTCAGCGGCTCGCCGGGATGTTCATGGTGACCGCGCAGAGCTGGAGGCACGGGGACGGGCTGCCGAACCCGTTCGGGCCGCTGGTGGCCGGAGAGAAGGCGCTGATGCCGCGCGCCACGCTCGATTGGCTCGCACAGCTGGCGGACCGGGAGCTGATCGAGGTCCCGAAGGTGCTGTGGTCTCTGGCCGGGAAGGGCTCTGAGAACCTGCTGGCGCCGTGGGGACAGTGGATGCTGGACCAGCGACGGTCAGCAACGAGCGCGGAGCAGCTGGCCGCGCGTAAGGCGGAGCAGAACAGCGCGTTCGGGTGTCTGCGGATCGTGGACCCGGACAAGCAGCCCGGCCCGGTCGATCGGTGGGACTGGCAGTACGGCGTGATCGGCGCGCACTACGCCGCGATGGGTCGCGTCGCCATTGCCGCGATCGACGCCGGGGACCTGGTGCTCGCGGTCGGCAACACGGACGAGATCGTGTTCGCGGTCCCGGCCGACGCGGACCCGGAGACGTGGGTACCCGAGTCGATGCGCGAGCACGTGGACAAGCACCGGTTCTCGATCAAGTACACCCGGCCGGTAGCCGAGTGGTTCGACGATCCGCGCCGGACCAGCCGTGGCTGAGCGACCGCCCGGAGCAGCAGCACTCGGCGCCGCGGTACTGGCCATGCTCTCCAAGCAGGGAGCGGCGCCCCCGCCGGCCCGTACGGTACGTCAGATGCTCGCGTACCTCACCTCCGTGAAGACCGGAGCGAGCGAACTCGCGGTAGCGCGCCGGCTGCACACACAGCCGGCCACGCTCAAGCGGTGGCGCTCCGGCGCGGTCGCCCCGAACCCGGCGCACCGATCATCGATCCTGGAGGAGTTCCGCCGGACGTGGAACTTCAACAACAGATATCAGAACATTAAGAAGGTTGATTCGGCCAAGATCAAGATTACGGGCACTCCACTAGGCGCGATCACCATTCAGAATCATCCACGTTCTTCGATACTGGTCGAGAACGACCGTAAACGTTCATGGGTTGGTATACGGCGCGCGACGGATGATATCGAGGCATACGACGAATTCGTAAGCGGCGTACTCGCTCACAGCCCATTACCACACATCGCGCCCGACTACCTGTGGTTCCACGTCGGTAACTTCCGGGTGCAGGTGGCTTGACAGCTCCCCCTACTTCCGATAAATTCAGAAGTGCAGGGAGCGGAGGCAAGCTCCTAACCGAACGTCCATCGGTAGCAGTCATCCGGTAACGTAAGAACCCTGATGACAGGGCGGAGCGCTGGACGATCCGCTCCCTGTGCTCGACTAAGGAGGCCGGCCAACGTGTCGGCGTACCGGGTAAGGTGCCCGGAACCGGCCTCCTTGGCAAGCCGGCCGCGCACCCCACCCCGCG
>Ga0070738_10005082_pt1 | contig 14951 bp, 14 predicted proteins | sample Coa_R2_2_FD_66446 | JGI IMG/M metagenome (GOLD analysis project Ga0070738, IMG submission 66446) | Surface soil microbial communities from Centralia Pennsylvania, which are recovering from an underground coalmine fire - Coalmine... | ecosystem: Environmental > Terrestrial > Soil > Unclassified ...
AGCGCGCCCTGGAGGACTTGAACCCCCGACATCAGGTTTTGGAGACCTGCGTTCTACCAACTGAACTAAGAGCGCCCACGCTAAGTTTTTGACGTTAGCACTACCAGTTTACCAGTTTGGTTGCTGATTATTAGCTGTCAGCGATCAGGCTTACGTTGCTAAACACTAAGAACCAAGCGCCAACAGCTTACTGGAGGGGACGGTCAAACCGCTGCTTGAGGCGGGTCGCCTTACCAACACGGTCGCGCAGGTAGTAGAGCTTAGCCCGACGTACCTTCGATCGACGTAGCACTTTGATGCTTTCGATGCGCGGCGAGTGAATCAGAAAGACACGTTCGACACCAACACCTTGAAAGGTGCGACGAACCGTGATGTTTTGATTGATACCAGCACCATGCTTGGCAATCACAACACCCTCATAGGGCTGCGTTCGCTCTTTACCGCCTTCCTGGATGATGACACCAACTTTAACGGTGTCACCGATATAAATGGCGGGTAGATCCGTCTTCATTTGCTCCGCTTCAATCGAGCGGATAATTTCCTGGGCGTGCATAGATTTGGCAAAAACTCACAGTCTTCAATCATAGACCAAGAGATGCCATTAAGTCCAGACAGATGATGAATCGAGCGCAAGACATTATCAGTGGGCTGATGTCCCATTACTGGATGACGGTCGAAAATCGGGAACGGAAAGAGTCGTGAACTTCTTAAGTCCTGCTTAAATCTGCTTTCAGATGCCCCCACGTAGGATTGAATTCCTTATGGTGTTTGTCAGAGAGTTAGTCATCCAGCGCTTCTATGTCGGATCGTTAATGCTTTAAGTGCGCTAGTAGTGCTTTAACCACGCTAGTACTTTACGGCGGGGATTGTGACAGGTTGCCTGATCCTGAAAAAGCCAGTCTGCCTCGGTTTGATCCGTTGGCAGCCCAATCCAAATTTATCTAGTAGACTCTTAGTTCGTTTCTTCTCCAATTCTCACAGAGGATCTTGTTTTGATTACAGTTGAAGCGGTTTTCCCATCCTTGCCATCCATTCAACTGCTGCGGTGGGTGGCACCATGCCATCTTGCGATGCACATTCCTGATGGGTTTCTCAGTTTGCCCGTGAGTTTGGTGACGTGGGTCGTTGCGATCGCGCTCATTGCGATCGCGCTCAACCGGGTGCAGTCAGAATACAAGGAGCGAACCGTGCCGCTCATGGGGGTAACAGCGGCCTTCATTTTTGCGGCGCAGATGATCAATTTTCCCATTCCTGGCGGAACATCAGGCCATTTGCTCGGTGGGACATTGGCCGGTGCCCTACTGGGGCCGTGGGCGGGATCGCTCGTCATGGCAGTCGTGTTCATTGTCCAGGGAAGTTTATTCCAGGATGGTGGGCTGACCGTTTTGGGCGCAAATGTGTTCAATATGGGTTTAATTGGCACCTTTGGCGGCTATTACCTGTATCGCGCAATCCGCTTTGCTGTGGGGCGAAATTCTCTGCGTGGCACCCTGGCCGGGATTGCTGTAGCAGCCTGGGTCAGTGTGGTTGTAGCCGCGATCGTCTGTGCGATCGAGTTAGCCTTATCCGGGACGGTGCCATTGGTCGTCGCTCTAACGACTATGGCATCGTGGCATGTGCTGATTGGGATCGGCGAAGCCGTGATTTCTGTGACCACGGCCAGCTTTATCTGGCGATCGCGGCCGGATCTGTTTTACGACCCACCCCGCAAGTCGCGATCGTTGGCGGCAGAACCGTTGATACCGCGCTAAGAGAATGCATTAACGCCCAACCCGTTCTCCCTTCGGTCGTGACCGTAATCCAACCTGTCAACTTCTGCAAGTTATCCCTGTCATTCGCCAAGGTTTGCCCTATGAGTAGTGGTTCTGATCGGCAACGGCATCGTGCGCTTTTGATGGCGGGACTGGGAACGGCCCTTTTGATGGCGGTGTTTCTATCGCCGTTTGCCAGTAAAGCGCCCGATGGACTCGATCGCGTGTCTCAAGACCTCAAGTTCGATCAAAAGGAGATGCAAGCGAAGCCAGCGCAAAAGCTGCCTTTTTACGCCATTTTTAATGAGTACGCGTTGAGAGGGGTTCCGGCACCGATTGCCAAACCTTTAGCGGGACTGGCGGGGACGTTAGTCACGTTTGGTCTGGCCTGGAGCGCTGGAAAGCTGCTGGTTCGGAACCCCAGTAAGCGCTCTGGAGACGACTCCCGCTCCTAAAGCAAGACCCATCGAACTGTTTACACGTTTCCACCGCATAAGGACTGTAATGAATGCTGTTGCACATTGGTGCGTTTCGTCTAGACATTGACAGCAAGCATGCTTCACTCTGGCATAGTTTGGCTCCTAAGACTCGCGTATTGTGCACATTGCTGCTGATATTTGCGATCGCCCTGACCCCCAATGGGCGGTGGTGGACTTGGGCACATTATGCCGGGGTTGTGGGTGTAATTGCGCTGTGCAGTCGCGTCACTCTTGCCGTTCTGTGCAAGCGGGTTGCGATCGAATCCGTGTTTATCAGTATTGTGCTGGTAGGGACATTGTTTCGCGGTGGTGGCACCGTTCTCTGGCATTGGGGCTGGTTGCAGGTTACCACTGTCGGGTTGCAGGTATTGGGCAGCGTCACCCTCAAATCGGTGCTATCGCTTGTGATGGCCAATGTCCTGATTTTGACGACTTCGGTGCCATCGCTCCTCCAGGCGCTGGTCGCACTCCGAATGCCACCGTTGCTCGTCGCGATTCTCGCGTCCATGTATCGCTACATTGCTGTCCTGGCGGACGAGTTTCAATCCATGCAGCGTGCCGCGCGATCGCGCAATTTGATGGGAAGCAACCGCTGGCAGCGCCTTGTTGTCGGCAATATGTTCGGTTCGCTGTTTATTCGAACGCTAGAGCGTGGTGAGCGTGTCCACCAGGCAATGGTGTCACGCGGCTACGACGGTTTACCCCCGATGGCAGAGGCAACCACTGCCTCTCGGCGGGATATTGTAGCGTTGACTGTCATTACGGGTCTTACCTTGCTTGGACAGGGTGTTTATCTTCTCCGCTAACTCACGGCCATTTTCATGCATCATAATCCCATCGCGATCGCCAATCTCAGCTACACCTATCCGGATGGCACTCAGGCGCTAAAAGGAATCAATTTATCGATTCAAGCCACTGAGCGCGTCGCCCTTGTGGGCGCAAATGGATCGGGCAAATCCACTCTCTTGCTACATTTCAACGGGTTGATCATTCCACAGGAAGGCGAAATCGTTGTTGGCGAAATGCCCATGACTCCCCAAAATTTGAAAGCCATTCGCAACTTTGTGGGATTGGTTTTTCAGAATCCCGATGACCAACTATTCATGCCAACGGTTTGGGAAGACGTTACCTTTGGCCCGCGGAACCAGGGAATGCAGGGGCATCCGCTTGAACATCGAGCCGCAGCCGCCATGCGCGCTGTCAGCCTGGATCCACAGGAGTATGGCCCCCGCAACGCGAACAACCTGTCGGGTGGCGAAAAAAAACGGGTCGCGATCGCGGGCGTACTGGCGATGCAACCACAGGTGTTGGTACTGGATGAACCCTCCGCCCAGCTTGATCCCCGCTGTCGGCGCGAGTTGATCTATCTCCTCGACAGTTTGCCGCTGACGCAACTGATCGCAACCCACGATCTAGATCTGGCCCTTGAGCTGTGCGATCGTACAGTCGTCCTCAGCCAGGGACAGATTGTTTACGACGGCCCCACGGAAAGCATTCTCGGCAACTCCAAACTCCTGGAACAACATGCCCTAGAAATGCCTCTCAGCTATAGTCGTCCTTACTGCCAGCTAGACCATGCCCCCGCTGCGTGAACGATAGTTGGGGTCAGAACGCTGAGGTCAAGGCCCATTGTCAATCCTCAAGTCTGGGTCGGCGTTCTGACTTGCCTCTGTCCCACGTTGGAGAATGACAGCTATCGTACTGCGGAAGGGCATCACGCCCAGCCGTCAACCACTGCATTCACTCATCCTCACAGGACTGACACCTGATCGCCACTGTGAATGCATTAAAGTGAATGCATTAGCAGCACAGTGAATTAGCCACTTTGCGCTGCTGACGACGATTAATCTTTTCAGAGATTTGCCCGCACGCTATATGTCTCTTGCAATTCTTTTCCGCCGCTACGCTCTTCCTGGTTTACTGTTCAGTCTTTGCCTCGGCCTGGTTCTGTTTTCAGAAATGCCGGCAATCAGCCAGCCGATCGCATCCAACGTCCAGCAGTCGTCGGCGATCGCGGTACAGACTAGTGCCTCTCCCTCACAGCCATCACCCAAACTGCCGTCAGATGGACTTACGGCAAGCGTTCACAGAACCGTTTTAGACAATGGGCTAACCGTTTTAACTAAGGAAGTGGACACGGCTCCAGTCGTGACCGTGCAGGTATGGTATCGCGTCGGGTCACGCAACGAAACTCCCGGCATTAATGGCATTGCTCACCAGCTTGAGCACTTGATGTTTAAAGGCACAAAGTCGCGCCCTATCCAATTTGGACGCTTTTTCAGCGTGCTGGGAAGCGAGTCGAATGCCTTCACTAGCTACGACGAAACCGCTTACTTTGGCACCGTTGAAAAAGACAAGCTGAAAGCGCTGCTCGTGCTAGAAGCCGATCGCATGCACAACGCGTTGATTGACAATCAGCAGTTGACCAGCGAAAAGCGCGTCGTGATTTCAGAGCTGCAAGGATATGAAAACAACCCCAGCTATCGGTTAGGCCGAGCCGTCATGAAAGCCGCCTTCCCAAACAATCCCTATGGGCTTCCAGTCGGCGGCACGAAAGCGGATGTGCAAAAGTTTGCGGTGGATCAAGTGCGCGCTTACTACAACCAGTTTTACCGACCTGATAACGCAACATTAGTAGTAGTGGGCAATTTCAAGACAGAACCCACGCTGGCGATGGTAAAAGAAATTTTTGGCCAAGTTCCCAAAGGTACGGGGCCTGTACCCGATAAAACCACCAAACCAATGCCCGCCACTCAAGCATCTGGTGCGGCCAAATCTCCGATCGTGTTGCGTGAGCCGGGCAGCGCTGCATTACTGAATGAAGTTTATCCACTCCCCAATGTGGAGCATCCCGATGTCCCAGCCTTGCAGGTCATGGACTCAATCCTAACGGGGGGGCGCAGTTCGCGGCTATATCAAGCGCTCGTCGAAACGGGACTGGCCAGCGATGCCGGTGGCTATGCTGCTAATTTGATCGGTGGCGGCTGGTACGAACTCTCAGTCACAGCGGCTCCGGGCAAGGAACTATCGCAAATTGATACGGTGCTGCAAAAGACGCTCGCCGATTTACGGGACAACCGCGTGACTCAAGAGGAACTAGAGCGGGCAAAAACCCAACTCAAAGCCTCGATCGCTCTCCGCAATCGCGACATTACCAGTCAGGCACAGCAACTCGGTGATGACCAGACGGTAACGGGGGATTATCGCTTTAGCGATCGCCTCCTCGCGGCCATTAACACCATTACTGTAGCCGACGTGCAGCGAGTTGCTCAGGCTTACCTTGCACCGGCAAAGCGCACCGTTGGGTTCTTTGAACCAACCCAACTCAACGGAAAACCAGGCACCAGTTCTGGCAACTTTTCCCAAACAGCAGAGAATTTTAGCCCTGGTGCGCCCGTCGATCCGGCAGAAGTCGCTAAATATTTGCCCAAAACGACAATTGGTGAACAGAAGACAGCACAAGCATTGCCTGAAAAGCTCAATCTGGCCAATGGGTTGAGCGTGCTGCTGCTGCCCGATCGCAGCACACCAACAGTCACACTCAACGGCTATATCAAAGCCGGAACCGAGTTTGATCAGTCGGATACCGCTGGTCTGGCAAGTCTTACCGCCGCCAACCTGATGAACGGCACCAAAACTCGTGATGCTCTGACAATCGCCAAAACGCTTGAGAACCGGGGAGCCAGTCTGGGCTTTAGCGCCAATCGAGAAGGTGTTGCGATCAGCGGAAATGCGTTAGCAGCGGATTTGCCGACGCTGACGCAGGTATTGGCGGACGTTCTGCAAAACGCAAGTTTTCCGGATCATGAGCTGGAATTGAGCCGCCAGCGGGCGTTGACCAGCCTCAAATTAGAACTGGATAATCCAGCGCGTCTGGCACGACGCATCTTCCAGCAAACCATCTACCCCGAAAACCATCCCTTCCATACCTTTCCCACGGACGCCAGCCTGAAGCAAATTACGCGCGATAAGGTGGTGCAGTTCTATCAGGAGCATTATCACCCCGACAGCACCGTACTCTCCCTGGTCGGCGACTTTGACCCGGCTCAAGTCCGAAATTTGCTCAATCAAGACTTTGGCTCCTGGCAAGACTCCACATCCGATGCCAGGCTGGAGTTTCCCCAAGTGCCACTGCCCAACTCAGTGATTCGGGTCAACCCGGTGTTGCCCGGAAAGACTCAATCCATCACATACATGGGCTATAACGGCATTGCTCGTAAAGATCCCCGCTACTATGCCTCGCTGGTCATGAACCAGATCGTCGGCGGCGACACACTGGCCAGTCGTCTGGGCACCGAGATTCGCGATCGCCAGGGGTTGACCTATGGCATCTACAGCGTTTTCCAGGCTGGCATCACGTCAGGGCCTTTCATCATTACGATGCAAACGGCTCCAGAGGATGCAAACAAAGCGATCGCCAATACCCTCGTCCTCCTCAAGCAACTGCGCGAGAAGGGGGTCACGACCAACGAGGTTGCAGCGGCGAAACGATCGCTCACTAGCAGTTATCCAGTGGAACTGGCAGACCCGGACAGCCTCTCTGAGACCATTCTCATGAACGCCGTCTATGGCCTGAACCGCAGCGAAATTCGCGATTACACGGACAAAATCAATGCGGTCACGCTGGCCGAGGTGAATCAGACCATTCAAGATCTGCTGAACCCCGATCGGATCGTTGTCGTGACTGCTGGGCCAGGCACCGCAACCTCACAAAAATAGAGGATTGTATCCGTTGGATGGCCGTTAGAAGACAGGCGAGCCTGGCAGGCTCGCCTAACCAGCCAAATTGAGTGCTGAGCCGGTTGTGCACTCAGCACTCACTATCTCAAACGCACCGGCTCAACCATCCTTGCCAGTCATTGATCCCAAAGGATTATATCCGCTCTAGAATCGACAGCGCATTGTTTGCTAGTGTGAAAGTACCTTCACCACAAGACTATGAGCGGCCTGATACGTTGTCTTTTGGGACTCTTCATTTCCTGGGTCTGTGTTTTACCGGCAGTGCCCGCATTTGCCGCGCCGATCGCACCCGCAGCAGGGGATTTATCTCAGCAGTCCGCGATCGAGCTGAAGGTCAGTCTGGGTACCGCCACAAACGAGTTGAAATTCGTCCCCAATCAATTAGATTTTGTGGCTGGAAAACGCTACAAATTAGTCCTCTCCAATCCCAGCAACGTGAAGCACTACTTCACCGCTAAAGATTTTGCCGATAGCATCTGGTCACAGAAAGTAGAAGCCGGCAAGGTTGAAATCAAAGGCGCGATTCACGAACTGGAACTTAAACCCGGTGCTCAGGCAGACTGGGTTTTTGTCCCCATTAAACCCGGAACCTATACACTACGCTGCATTGTCCCCGGTCACAGCGAGGCAGGGATGACAGGCACCATTACCGTGCGATCGCCCAAACAGTAGATCTATTCTCTAAATTCGGGTTCCAGATTCTCGTAGTAGCGTACGGCTGCAGCAACAATCTGAACGGAAGGATAGGTACCGTTGAGTCGTTTGGCGATCGACCCCATTGTGAGGCTCAAGTACACGTCACCGCAAAAGAGGGTTGGAGAATGATCAATGGCCAGTGACCTTTCTGATATGCCCTTAAGTCTTTATGACCAATGCCGTTTGATCGCCGACCCCAATTAATGACGATCACTACTAATTGGTAAGAGCCACCGTAGCCGACTGCGACTGACGATCGCTGATTTGATCCAGCAGGGTCAACATCTCTCGCTCAAACGTTACCTGAGCACGGTTAGTGGTGCCGCCAATGTAGAGTCGTCCGTCCTTATGTAGCACCCAGACCTGGGAGTGGGAGACGTAGCTCATCATAACGCCCAGCATCAGCAGCCCGAAACCAGCATACACAATTGGAATACCTGGGTCGGCTTTGATTTGCAGTCCCGTACTGCCAACAATCGCTTTTACGGCCAGGGTTACACCATTAACTGGAGTAGACATGCCAGCACGAACTGTGGCAATTAATTTGCCAGTCGTATCGTAGATCAAAAGCATGCCTTGCAGATCCTTGGCCAGCAGCGATACCCCCGCGCTCAGGTCGGGTTTCGTGGGAATCCAGGTGCCCCAGATCCGCCCCTTATTGCCCGTATCCAGTTGCGCCATCGGCAGTTGAAAAATGGGGCTGCGATTAATCTGCACCTGCACCGCCGCCAGACCCCAATCAGCCTGGTACAGGGTTACACCGCGATAGTGCAACGGTTCATTTACGTGAATCGTCTTGCGCTTTACTTCCTTCCCATCACGATCCAGCACAGACAAATCGGAGTAAAACTGGTCGATCGCCCCCTCTGGCGTATAGTCAATCCAGAAACGATTCACTTTTACCGACCAGTCTTGAGGGATCTGTGCCGCCGCCAATGGCCCCGCATCCGTAATGTTTTTGATCTGAAACGTCTGACCACTGGGAACCATCTCCTGCCCCACAAATCCTGTCATCGCACCCACGATCGCGCCCACCAAAATCAGCAGCATACTGGCGTGAACCACAATTGGCCCAATCCGCCCAACGATCCCCTTGCGGGCATAAACGGTGTCATCCTGACGAAACAGCTTGTACCGCTGTTGTTCCAGCAGCGGCAGAGCATCTTCCAGAGAGACATGGTCAAATTCCGCGCTCAATGCAAATTTTTGAAACTGACGCGGCTGGGTGTAAAACTTGCGCGACGTGCGTGAAAACCAGCGCAACGCCGGAAGCTGACGTGTAAACGTGCAGGCCGTCAAACTCGACCCAAACAGGATCAGCAGCGCCAGGAACCACCAGGTACGATAGACATGGTCTAAACCCAGGGTCAACAACACGTTCCATGACAAAAATCCAAACAGCGCTGGATGCTCTGGATAGTTTGACTGATAAAATTCGACCGATTGCCCCTGCTCAATTACCGTACCAGCAACACTAAACAGCGCGATCGACAGCAGGAGCGCGATCGCTAACCGCAAATCAGATAGAACTGGCAGCAGTTCACGCTTCAAAAAGATCAGGGGAGCATTTCTCCACCCGGCGAGACGGTCTGAAAATGAAGGTGCAGTCATCAGAGCAGTGATTAGTGGGTCGGCGCTAGTGGGTCGGGACTTGTGGATAAGCATCCCAGCATCGGAGTATGACACTGACCTGGCTCGATCAGGATTGCCGCGTTGGCGAGTCGTCTATTTCTGGGCCACTCCCTGGGGGTTGCTCATGGTTAGAAGCCAAGTAGTCTTGAAACCACTAAAAACTAACCACTCTAGAAAGCAGCGAAAACACGCCAAATCCAACCAGTAAAACGCCGCTCACTGGCGTAATCCAACCGGACCAGCGGCGCAATTCCAGCAATTTTTTGATCGACGCCGTGAAGGTACCGGCCAAAATCAAGGGAGCCGCATAGCCAACTGTGTAAGCGAGCAGCAACACACTTCCCAGGACTGGATCTTTCGTCGCGGCAATCCACGCCAAAATCGTCGCCAGCACAGGCGTACTGCACGGCGAAGCCACTAACCCAAACGTCAGCCCAATCAAATAAGCCCGGACACCGGATGGTAAGTCTTTGGAAATCCAATCCAGCCCACCAGTTGATGGCAATCGCAGCGGCAAGGCTTCTAACAAATTCAGCCCCATGAGAATCGCGATCACGCTAACCACGATCGGCAACCCCAATCCGACCTGACCGTAGATTTTGCCCAGCACCGCCGCGAGGACACCTAACCCGGCTAGCGTTGTGGCCAACCCCAAGGAAAACCAGGTAGACTGAATGGCGGCTTGCGCTCGCGTTTGCGTCTCATAGCCGCCAATGTACCCGATCGTAATCGGTAGCATTGACAGCATACAGGGCGTCAAACTAGTCAGTAGTCCAGCCATTAGGATGATGCCGACGCTCACAGGCGTAAGATGCGCCAGTTGCTCAGAGACCAGGCCATCGGCAAAGTGTTCCAGCCAGTACAGTTGAGTTTGCAGCGTTTCAATCATTCTGTGTCCAGCATCCGTTTGTAAGAGAGGCCGCGAATTAGCCCGCTGTCTTCTATCTTACTGGAGGCAGGACTTTCGGTGGGAGTCCCTACGCCCCCACCATCTCTGCTCAAGTCGCCCGTCGAGGATACGGTCGTGACGGCATTCCTTTGGGTGGGCGGCGATCGTCAAGGCGGATGACCTTGGCTTCGCTACTTTCGCGCGCCACTCGAATGAGCAGACCAGCCGCTAAAAGACTGGAGATCATTGAACTACCGCCATAGCTGAATAGCGGAAACGGTAGCCCGGTGGTCGGCAATGCACCGGTGGCAACACCAATGTTGAGTAGAGATTGCCCGACCATTAGCACCATCACACCAACCGCAACCAGCCGATACACAGGATTTTGGGCATTCGTCGCCACACGCAGTGCCAGCGTCGCATAGGCCAGCAACAGCACCATCAGTATCATGCAGCCAACGAAGCCGAACTCTTCGGCAAACACCGCAAAAATAAAATCGGTGTATTGAATTGGAAGATAGAACAGCTTTTGCTGCGACAGCCCAAACCCAGTCCCCCAGCTGCCCCCGGAGCCTACTGCCAGCAAACTTTGTACCAACTGATAGCCATCTCCAATCGGATCAGCCCACGGGTTGAGAAACGACAAAATCCGGCGGCGTTGATAGCTTCGAATGCTGACACTCAGTACAGCTACCAAAAATCCCACCAGGGCTGTTCCTCCCATATAGGAATAGGGCAACCCTGCCGCTAACGCCACTAGCCAGAGCAACATGCCACACAGCGCCGTTGTGCTCAAGTTTGGCTGGAGCAAAATACCAACCAGTACCAGCCCAAAGATGCCGAGCCAAAGCACGCGAGTGCGCCGCTTGAGCCGATCCCACTGCCCAAAAACGCGAGCGCTTTGCAGCACTAAAAATGGCTTAATGAGTTCTGAGGGCTGAATCTGAAATGAACCGAGAAAAAGCCAGCGTGTAGCACCGTTGACTGAAGTACCCACGCCAGGAATTGCCGTGACCAGAATCATGCCCAGAATGATTACCAGCACCCAATCAGCAATCCCAACGATGTAGCGCAGCGGCGAGTGCACGATCAGGTTGAAGCCAACCAGACCAATCAGAATCCAGAGGATCTGTACCTTGAAGTAGTACAACCCATCGCCTATATCAGCGTCCGCGATCGCGTAAGACGCCGAGAACAACACCGTCAGGCCAATCAATAGCCACAAAAACGTAAGCCACCGGAGCCAACGCGCCTCCGAAGACCAATCTTGGGCCGATGTATCAAAAAATGGAATCAGCAGACGCAAGTTCACAGCGGTCGTCGGAGCGGGGCGGAGGGACAAAGCGTAGAGGTAAAGTATATTCTCTACACAGAACTAAACCCGTACTCTAGGCTAACCAGTCTATGTCAGCTTGCTGATTCAGGCAAGATTTTTTGGGGAAGGGGTACTGTACTCAACCGTTCGTCATGACAGGTTCCCTCGCCTGCGTTGGAGCAATCGTGGTTTCGGCAGCAATGCCATAGACTTCACAGGAGTTGTTTGGGCTTTCAATGAGCTTGACTTTGTAAAGCTGTGCGCCGATCGCGCTGATTGGGGCTTGCAGCAAATCACGAATACGCACCGCAATGTTTTCGGCGGTGGGCACAACATCCATAAAGTAAGGAATATCCTTATTCAAGAAGGTATGGTCGAAGGGTTCGACTACGTACTGCTCCACGGCGTGCTGGAAGGCAACCAAGTCAGCAATCATGCCCGTTCGGGGATCGATGTCCCCCTTAATGGTGACCTCAAGATGGTAGTTATGGCCATGACCATTCGGACGAGCGCACTTGCCGTAAATCTCGCAGTTTTGCTCATAGCTGAGATCAGGACGGGCAAGGCGGTGTGCGGCACTAAAGTGAGTGCTGATCGTAAGGTACGCTTCCATAGTGTTTCCGTAGTAGTCGGCCCAAAGCTCAGGATGTTCAAATAGCTGAATGCGAACCAGTGGCAGATGGGGAGCCAGACGATGCCAGATCGTGCGGGCGATCGCTTCCGTAGTCGGTAAAATCTCCTGAAACTCATGCCAAGCTTCATTGAGATAGGAGAAATCTAGCTGACTCGTCACCTCGCGCTTGATGACCTGCTTGACGTCCGACAGGTTCAAGACCATGCCATACTCGTCCAGGTCGCCCGCCATCGAGACATAGAGAACATAGTTGTGTCCATGACCCGGCGATCGGGCACAGGCACCAAACTGCTCAAAGTTTTTGACCTCACTCAGCTCTGGCAGCCAGTAGCGGTGACTGGCAGAGAACTGCGCCCGACGATTGATGATGCATTTCATGGGTAGGGAGACAGAGAGGGGTGTCTGTTAAGTTACGTAACAGTACTTTCTCAAGGATAAACCAATTGCTGTCCAGATCGGTGCTGAGCGAGCGAGTTTCTAGAGGCCGCCGCAATCGAACCGGTAGAGAATGGTGAAGCGTTAGGGACTGGCGACAAGGCGAGTCGTCTTCCAGTTGCGAAGTATGGCATTATTGTGCCCCTGCCAGAATATCTGCGTTGGCTGATTGTCTATGTTCTGTGCCTTTCCGGGAGATTTATGCGAGGGATCAGTGGCATGGTTTACTCTCAAGATCGGGCGCTCCACAGCCGATGCCGGTTGTGTCGGCGTTATCTTCTCTACCCTGCTTATGAACACTGCATCCTGGCTCAAATTGCTCCAGCAGCATCGTGCGATCGCTGTTATTCGTGCCCCACAGCTTGAGGTGGGCTACCATATGGCAACGGCTGTTGCAGCCGGTGGGATGAAACTGATCGAAATTACCTGGGATAGCGATCGTGCTCCCGAACTCATTCACCAACTGCGTCAAACATTGCCTGACTGCACGATCGGCACTGGCACGCTGCTCAGTCAAACGCAGCTTCAGGAGGCGATCGCGGTCGGTGCCCAATTTTTGTTTACGCCACACGTTGACCAAACCCTCATCCAAACGGCTGTCGCACAGAATGTGCCGATTATTCCTGGTGCCCTATCACCCACTGAAATTGTCACGGCATGGCAAGCTGGCGCGAGTAGCGTCAAAATCTTTCCCGTGCAGGCCGTGGGCGGCAGTGCCTATATCCAAAGTCTCCAGGGACCATTGGGCAATATTCCGCTGATTCCCACGGGGGGTGTCACGCTGGATAATGCTCCCGCATTCCTGGTCGCCGGGGCTGTAGCGGTTGGGCTGTCGGGTCGTTTGTTTCCCCCACGGGCTGTCCAGGAGGCGAACTGGAACGCGATCGCGCAGCAGGCCAACACCTTGATGCACCGTCTTCACAGCCTAGCTACCGTCCATCCCCAACCTGAAGTGTATGAACCATAGACCATCGGCGCGATCGCCAACCGTAAAGCAGATTTGAACGTTTGGCGACCAACCAGAATTCAACCATCCAGTCCTGTAGATCGGAGTATGAAACCCATGCAGCGAGTCCAGTAAAATGCAGCGATCCCGCTATCTTCAGCCAATTCTAGTCTCATTGGTACTGATGAGCGCCGTTTGTGGCCCCTCCAGCTCATCGATCGCCCTTCCTACGACAACGCTGATTGCTCGCAGCAGCACGGTCGCAGGCACCATCAAACGCTTAGAGCACTCGCGACAACGCTGGATCGAAATCAATCTGTCCAGCCAACGATTGATCGCCTGGGAAGGCAAAACACCCGTATACGCCGTTTTGATCTCCACTGGCAAGTCCTCCACTCCAACACAACCGGGCGTCTTTGCCATTCAATCGCGCTATCGCTACGCCCACATGAAAGGCCCTGGCTACGATGTCTCCGATGTGCCCTACACAATGTACTACGACGGTGGCTATGCCATTCATGGTGCCTACTGGCATCGCCGGTTCGGCACCCCCGTCAGCCACGGTTGCATTAACCTTGCTGTTGACCATGCCCGCTGGCTATTTAACTGGGCTTACATCGGCACCCCAGTCATCGTCCGGTAGCAGCCACACCGACGGCGTGCTTTAACGGGCCTGGGTCCGGCAGTATTGGTAAAGACGATCGCGACCCTGAACCCTCAGGAAAGACAGATTTGGCCGCTTTCCCTGGTGTTCTCAACGGGTAGTGCTCTGAACGGGTAGTATTCTCAATGGGGCAGAAGGCTTGAAATAAAGCGGACCCTACAGGATTTGAACCTGTGACCGACCGCTTAGAAGGCGGTTGCTCTATCCACTGAGCTAAGGGTCCTGACCGGAGTGGGGCGATCGCTCCAAAACCAGCATAAACCAAGAATCTCTCACTTTCGATGGCGTTCCATAGATAATGAATGAAACTGGGTTTGCAGCCTCAACCAGAGTAGTCAGCACAGAAAGGATAATAGTCTAATTGTTAGATTTTACTTTCTTATTGCGAGACTTCAATCAGAAAGCATGATCAACAGGTGTTTTCTGCGTTACCCTGACTCTAGCCACTTGCACGTTATCGAGCGGCCCCCGTTTAAGGCAAAGTACATTGAGTTAAGTCAATGTGCCTGAAGCAATGTACATTGACAGCCCAAAAATGGGAATTGATTAAGGTAAGGTGTTACCGTAGCGCAGTTGAACCCCCTACCCTTAGTTCTGATTGCACGATCTCCTTTCCCCTTTGGCGCGATTGCACAGCATGATTGCGCCCAAACGCCCAGCCCCGACAGGAGTTAATTGGCAGCGTCATGTTTATTCTGAAAAGGCAGGATGTTGAGATTACCAGTGTTCAGCACCCGAAGCGCGATCAACAAATCCCAATCCTTACCTAT
>Ga0070738_10005083_pt1 | contig 14951 bp, 14 predicted proteins | sample Coa_R2_2_FD_66446 | JGI IMG/M metagenome (GOLD analysis project Ga0070738, IMG submission 66446) | Surface soil microbial communities from Centralia Pennsylvania, which are recovering from an underground coalmine fire - Coalmine... | ecosystem: Environmental > Terrestrial > Soil > Unclassified ...
AGGCCGTGCGCGAACTTTTTGTGTTCGCGCAGGAAGAACGTGGCGAGTACTTTGGCCCGCACGGTCATGGGGCTGAAGCGGTGCGGGGGAACTCTGACGGTTTCCGGGCGAAGGCCGAAGGGGCTTTGCTCGTAGACTTCCTTTTCGATCGTCATGTGCTCGAGGAAGTCGTCGGGGAGTTGGAATTCGAGGGTGAGGACGGAGCCGGCAAAAAAGTCTTCGTCGCATTCCAGACGCAGGCCGCCGGCGCTCAGATCGTTTGCGCGCGCGTTGCGCCGGCCGCGGCGGCCCTCCAGCGTGTAGACGACGTCGAATTCGACGGGCATGCGGAAGGTGCTGCGCTTTTGGCCCGGTGATCCGGGCTTGGGCGATTTCAACAGCGCGTTGCGCCGCGCGGGTTTCTTCTTCTTGCGGAAAAGCGAAACTAGGAACCGCATCAAGGAGCCGCAGGTGCGCTGCCGTCAGCCATGCCGCGGTGTTTCAGCGGAGGTGCCCGGATACCTAGGGAAACTCCGTGTCACGACATGGTCGAGATGAGCGACTCCGGTTTGGTTCCACGGTTGATCGATGCGCTGGGCGCGGACGCGGTCAAAACGTCGCCCGAGGACCTGGGCGTGTATGCTTTCGACGCCTACTCGCAGGGGCGCCCGCCGGATGCGGTGGTGCTGCCGTCGTCGACGCGGGACGTTGCGGCTGCCGTCAAGGTTGCGCGCGACTGCGGCGTACCGATCGTGCCGCGCGGAGCCGGAACGGGGTTGTGCGGCGGTGCGGCACCATCGGCCGGCGGCGTCGTTTTCTCGCTCGCGCGCATGAACCGAGTCCTGGAGCTCGACGTAAAGAACCGGCGCGCGCACGTGCAGCCCGGATTGATCAACTTCGAACTCTCGGCGCAGGCGGCGCCGGCCGGTCTGTTCTACGCACCGGATCCATCGTCGCAGCGCGCGTGCACCATCGGCGGCAACATCGGAACGAATGCCGGCGGCCCGCACTGCCTTTCGTACGGCACGACGGTCAACCACGTTCTAGGGCTCGAGATCGTCGACGAATGCGGTGAGATCGAGCGCACGTGGGTCGAGCAATCCGGTTACGATCTCACCGGAACGCTGGTCGGAAGCGAAGGAACGCTCGGGATCACGTGCTCGGCCTGGGTACGTTTGCTTCGCTTGCCGGAGGCGGTTCGCGTCTGGCTTGCCGCATTCGCGGATGTCGAATCGGCGTCGGCCGCGGTTTCGGCGATCGTCGCTTCCGGCATCGTCCCGACCGCTCTGGAGATGCTCGATCGGCTCGCGATCGCAGCCGTCGAAGCGGCGTTCGCCTGCGGCTACCCCACGGATGCCGGCGCGGTGCTCTTGATCGAATGCGCGGGCTTTTCGGACGACTTGGACGCGTACGAATCGGCGATGCAGCAATTCGCGGCCGATTGCGGCGCGCTCTCGTGGCGAAGCGCGCGATCCCCGCAAGAACGCGACGCATTATGGGCCGGGCGCAAAGGTGCACTTGGCGCGACGGGCCGGATCGCGCCCAACTACTACATTCAAGACGTCGTCGTACCGCGAACGAAGCTGCCCGCCGCGCTGGAGGCCGTAGCGACCGCCTGCGCGTCGCGCGGCATCCAAGTGGCCAATGTATTTCACGCCGGCGACGGCAATCTGCATCCGCTGCTGCTCTACGATCGCAGCGTTTCCAAACAAACGGCAGCCGTCATCGACGCGGGAAACGACATCCTGCAGGCCGCGATCGAACTGGGCGGCACGATCAGCGGAGAGCACGGCATTGGTTTCGAGAAGCGGGGGACGCTCACGCGCGTCTTCAGCACGGAGGATCTGGCCGCAATGGCGCGCGTTCGCGACGTCTTCAACCCCAGGGGGATGTTGAATCCGGAAAAGATCTTTCCGTCGGGTGTATCCTGCGCGGAGATCCCGAGATGATCGCGCAGCGCCTTGCGCCAAGGTCGGCGCCGGAAGTCGGCGATGCGTTGCGCGAATGCGCGCACTCGAACGGGGCGGTCCGGGTGGAAGGGGGCGATACGCTTCGCGCGATGGGTTACGAATTGGATCGCCCGGTCATTCCGCTTTCGATGAGTAAAGTGCACGGGATGGTCGCGCATGAGTATCACGATCTGACTTGCGCCGTGCGCGCCGGGACGCGCTTGGCAGCGTTCGATGCCGCCCTGGGCGAGCGCGGCCAATTCGTTCCGCTGGATGCTCCTCAGCGCGCGAAAGCAACAGTGGGCGGTACGCTTGCGGCCGGCTGGCTAGGCCCGCGCCGTCATCTGTACGGCCGCGCACGCGATGCGGTGATCGGAACGCACACGGTGCTCGCGGACGGAACGCTCGTACGCGCCGGCGGCATGGTCGTCAAGAACGTGACCGGGTACGACATGAGCAAATTGTACGTCGGTTCCTTCGGAACGCTGGGCGTACTGGTCCAAGCGAACTTCAAGACGCTGCCGCTCCCGCCGGTGCGCCGCGTGCTGTTGGCACCGCTGCCCGAAGGGACGCGCGATCGCGCCGCCGCGCAGCTGTGGGCCTTGCCCGTTCCGCCCGCGGCAGCGCTCTGCGTCGAAGGGTTCCGCAAAGCCATCGACGGCACCGACGGCATCGACGGACGCGTTTTCGTCTTACTCGAAGGATCGCAAGCGCTGGTCGATCGCGCTACCCGCGAGATCCGTTCCGCGCTTGGAAGAGCGGGGGTTCCGGAAACGGCGATCGTCGATACCGGCGCAGCGGCGTGCTTCGAGCGCGTGCTCGATGCCTGCATCGAAAACCTCGGCGAGCGCTCCATCACGTTTCGCGTTTTGGGCGAGCCTGCAGGCGCGGTGCCGCGCGCGGTAGCCGCGCGCGATGCGGCTCACCGGTGCGAGCTCTTCACCGATGTGCTTTTCGACGTCATGAACGGCGATCTGTTCCTGCGGGTGAGCGACCGCGACGCGCGCACGTTCGATGCCAAAGCCGAAGCATTCGTCGATGCGCTGACGGCGATCGCGCCGCACCGCGCGATCGTCGGGGGAAACGCGCGCATACGAACCGCGATCGACCCCTGGGGCCGGCCGCCTGGGGCGCTCGAGCGCATGCGCGGACTGAAGGCGAGCTTCGATCCGTCGCGGATCTTGAACCCGGGCCGTTTTATCGGCCGCATCTGACGCAACGTGCTCTCGTCGGAGATTTCGTGGGCGATACGCCGCGTATTGACCGATCCGCAGCGGCTTGGGTTTCTTTTCGCCGGCGGGTTGGACGACGCGCTCGAGCTTCGCCGCTTCCTGATCGACGTCGTGCCGTTGGCGCGCACCGCGCTGGCCCGCTTGGAACTGCTGGCCGATCGCATTCCCGATGCAGCACTGCGCGAACACGCCTTTTCGAGTTTGCGGGGCAAGGCCTATCACGTCGCCGGCGCGTGCGTGCTTGCAACGTTTCTCCCCGCAGGGGCGCGGCAACATTACGTGGACGTGGTGGCTCCGCTGGAAACCATCTACGATTTTCTCGACACGCTCTGCGACCGGCATCCCGAGACAGCGCCCCAAGCATACCGGCAGTTGCATGAGGCGCTCTTCGATGCGCTCGACCCTGGGCGCGACATCAGGCACTACTATACGCTCGGGCCTCCGGGCGACGACGGCGACTACCTGGTTTCACTCGTTCGCCTGACGCGGCGCGCATTATGCCGCTTGGCGGACTACGAAACGCTGCTCCCCTATTTTTCGCGCGCCGTCGAACTGTACGCCGATACGCAGTCGTACAGTCATTTGCCGCCCGGCGAGCGCGAACGGGCCTGCATTGCCTGGCATGCTCGCGAGGGCGCGGCGTTCGGGGATCTGTCGTGGTGGGAATTCGCGGCCGCCGCAGGCTCGCAATTCCACGTGTACGCGCCCTTGTACGAAGCATTCTGCAGCGATTTCGAGCGCATCGGCCTCGCGTTCGACGCCTATTTTCCGGCGATGAGTGCGCTGCACGTGCTCCTTGACTCGTTCATCGATCAGGCGGAAGACCGCGCGCACGGCGAGCTGAATTGGGTCGCGCAGTACGCCTCACGGGATGCGTTCCTTGAACGCGCGCATCAGCTCGCCCGGCGCGCAAGGGACGGGTTTACCACTCTGGGCATGCCGCGCGCGCACGCGTTCGCGCTGCGAGTGATGGCCCTTTTTTATCTCACGCATCCGAAGGTGCACGCACAAAACCTCGATCACGATGCGATCGCGCTGCTGCGCGCGCTCGCGTAACCGCCGCTTACGGCGCGCCGGCCCCCAACGAAAAATGCCGCAGCGCTCAGCAACGGCAGCGCACTGACCCACATTAGCGTCGGGGAGGCGCCGGCGCGCGCCACCCCCAAGCCGACCGCTGTTACGAGCGCCGAGCCCGCTCCGAATGCGACGCCGTTCATCAATCCCAATGCCAGAGCGAGATTACGCGGGAGCATGCGCTGGACGATAGCTACGCTCGGTGCGCTTTGGACGTTGAGCAGAATGTTTCCGAGCATCAATAGCGGCAATGCCGCCGCACCGCCCAGTACCGTATAGCCGCACAGCGCCGGAGCCGCGAGCGACAGGCTGGCCACCGAGATCGGGACGGTGCCGAATCGATCGCCAAGCCATCCGCCTGCGTACAAGCCGATCGCCGCGGACGCCAAGAATGCGGTGACGACGAGGCCGGCCTGCGCGAGAGTCGCTCCGCGTCCCACGAGCACGTTCGGCAGATACGTCATGAATGCGGCGCCGGTCAGGTACCGCAATGACGTCCCGGCGACGAGGATTGCGATGCCCGCGGTGTCGACGGGCACGCGAGCTTCGTCCGAATCGCGGTCTTCGGTCGCCTGCCGGGCGCGCGCATCGATACCGTGCATTACGGCAAAGAGCGCGCCGACGGCGACGACTCCGGGCAACAGCATCCAAAGCGAGCCCGCAAGACCGTACCGTGAAATCACCATCGCGACGGCCGCGGGGCCGGCAGCGTATCCCGCAGCGCCGCCGATCTGAAAGATGGAGATGCCGCCGGATTTACGTTCGCCGCTCAGAAGTGCGGCATATTTTCCGGCTTCGGGATGCATGACGGCCGAACCCAAGCCGCCGATCGCAACCAGCGCACCCAACATCACAACCCCGCCCGAAAGGCCGATCAGCGATACTGCACAGGCAGTCAGTGCTACCGACGCCGGGAGAAACCACCATCGCCCGGCGCGGTCTGAATACGCGCCGAACAGCGGCTGCACGATCGAGCTCGTGAGATACCAAAGAAACCCGATCGCGCCTTGGTAGACCGGAGAGAGCCGGTGCGCCGTAACGACCGTGAAGACGAGCAGCGGCACCATACCCGAGTAGAAGTCGCTGACGCCGTGCGCGAAGCCCGTCGTCAACAGGCCGCGCACGTGCCAGCCGCCGCGCCGCGTCATTCCGGCGAGTTATGATTCGACGGCAGTAAGCTCCTCGTATTGCAGGCCGAACTCGCGATCGCCGCCCTGCAGGCCCGGCCGAATGAACGACTTGACGAAGCCGTCTTGATGCTTGGCCATGAGCGAATAGAACGACGGCGCATCGGCGAGCGCGCCGCGATGCGTGATGATGAACGACGGATCGATCTCGCCGCGGCGAATGCGGTCGAGCAGGGGACGCACGTAGCGGTGCGTGTGGGTCTGCCCGGTCCGCAACTGCAGCCCTTTTTCGAAGATGGAGCCCATCGGCATCTTGTCGATGAAACCTCCGTAAACTCCGGGAACCGAAACCGTACCGCCCTTGCCGGTCGATTGGATCGCCAAGCGCAGCACGTGCGCGCGATCCAATTCGAGCCGAACCGCCTGCTTCGCTTTGTCTATTAACGCGTCGGGCGTGACGCCGTGCGCCTCCATTCCGACGCAGTCGATCGACGCGTCCGGTCCGCGCCCGCCCGTCAATTCGTGCAGCGCTTCCAAAACGTTGCACGCGTCGAAGTCGAGCGGGATCGCGCCGCCGTCCTGCGCCATTTCCAGGCGATCGGGGATGCGATCGATGGCGATGACTCGATCGGCGCCGAGCATATACGCGCTCCGGATCGCAAACTGACCGATCGGGCCGCAGCCCCACACGGCGACGACGTCGCCCGCTTTAATGTCGCAGTTCTCGGCGGCCATGTAGCCGGTCGGGAACACGTCGGTCAGAAACAGCGCACGTTCGTCGGGCACCGATTCGGGAATCTCGAACATGCCGACGTCCGCAAACGGAACGCGCACGAGCTCCGCCTGGCCGCCCGAGTACCCGCCGAACAGATGCGAGTACCCGAAAAGGCCCGCACATGAAAACCCGTACATGCGTTCCGGAAGACTCGCGTTCGGGTTGGAATTGTCGCATAGCGACCACAGGCCGCGCGCGCACGGTTCGCAGTTACCGCACGCGATATTGAACGGCACGACGACTCGGTCGCCGGGCTTTGCATTCATCACGCTGGGGCCGACGGCCTCGACGATGCCCATGAACTCGTGACCCAGGACGTCGCCCGGCTTCATCGTCGGCATCATCCCGTTGTACAAATGCAGATCGGAACCGCAGATTGCGGTTGCCGTCACGCGCACGATCGCGTCGCGCGGATTGACGATTTCCGGATCTTGCACGCGCTCGACGCGCACGTCGCGTACGCCGTGCCACACGACCGCCTTCATTCGTAGCGTCTCCCGGAGGGCGTTTCGCCGCTCTCCAAAATCGATTTCGCGCGGCGCAGCACGTCTTTCATCGCGTACTTGCCCACGCCGCGCATGGTCAAGTGCATCTCGGTTCCGCGCCCTTCCGGTGCGTCGCGCAGCTCCAGCCGTTCGACGTTGTCGAATAGGCGCTTGGATTCGAGGGCCTGCAGCATCGACTCGCGCGTTTCGACGAAGCGCTCGACACGCTCGCGCGGTGCACGGACCGTCATCGATTGCGTCAGCGGTTTGCGCAAACGGGAACGCGCCCGGCGAGCCGCGTAGGTCAGCGTCACGCCGGCAGCCGCGCCGGCCGCGAACAACACGAGAGCGGCATTGGTGTTACGCTCTTCCATGCCGCTCATTTTCCCCGCATTGGGTATTTGACACGTATGCGGCGCTCGAAGCGGGCGGGGGGTCAGTACTAACCATTGCGGCCGCGAACGGCGACATAGAAACCGGGCGCGCGCGAGACTGCGAGAGTGAGAGCCCGCTTGCCAAATCGCCGCTGACGGTCCTCGACCGAAAGGCCGAACGCGATCGCAGCCAAATACCGTAAGTCGTATGCTTGTCCATCCCTACAGCGAGCGGCGCGCTCGCCTCATCGAGCGGCTCGGCGGCGCCCCGGCGGTCATCCCGTCGGCACGGATCGTTACCCGCAGCGCCGACACGGAGTTTGCCTTCCGGCAAGACTCCGACTTCTTCTACCTGACGGGCTTTGACGAACCCGACGCCGTGCTCGTTATCGCTCCGGCGCACCCGCGCGAGCACGTCGTGCTCTTTCTGCGCCCGCGCGATCGAACGAGCGAGATCTGGAACGGGTCCCGTTTGGGCGTTCAATCCGCGCCCGAGCACCTGGGCGTGGACGCCGCGTTCTCCATCGACGAGCTGGCCAAGCGTCTTCCCGAGTACCTGGTCGGGGCACGCGCGCTGTACTACGAGCTGGGCCGGGACGAACGCTTCGATCGCACCGTCCGCGAAGCGCTGCAGGAAGCGCACGTGCGCGCGCGCCGAAAAGGCCGCGTTCCCACCGCAATCGTCGAGCCGGGCGAACTGCTGCATGAGATGCGGCTGCGCAAAGAACCGGCGGAGATCGAAGCCATGCGCGGTGCCGCGGCGGCGACGGCGCAAGGGCACTTGGCCGGAATGCGCGCGACAAGGCCGGGCGCAGCGGAGTACGAGATTAAAGCGGCTATCGAGTTCGAATATTACCGGCGCGGCGGCGAACCCGCCTATCCGTCAATTGTTGCAGCGGGCGATAATGCGACGATTCTGCACTATACCGCAGTGCGAGCGCCGCTGCGCGACGGAGAACTGCTGCTGGTCGACAGCGGATGCGAGCTCGACCTCTACGCCTGCGACGTGACGCGAACCTGGCCCGTAAACGGGCGCTTCAGTGCCGAACAGCGCGCCATCTACGAGATCGTCCTGGCAGCGCAAGAATCAGGTATCGAGCAGGTGCGAAGCGGCCGATCGATTCGTGCGTTTCACGACGCATGCGTTCGCACGATTACCGAAGGGTTGATCGATATCGGGTTGCTTTCCGGCAGCGCCGAGGAAAACATTGAAAAGGAACGGTTCCGCGACTACTACATGCACGGCAGCGGGCATTGGATAGGCCTGGACGTGCACGACGTCGGGCGCTACCGGGACGATGCCGACGAGCATCGCTTGTTCGAACCCGGGATGGTCACGACGGTGGAACCCGGCATCTACGTTCACCGGGACCTCGAGTGCGACGAGCGCTTCAAGGGTATCGGCGTGCGCATCGAGGACGACGTGCTGGTAACCGCAACGGGCAACGAGGTCCTTACGTCGGCGATCCCCAAACGGATTGACGACGTGCAGACGGCGGTTAAACCATAGCTTCTTCGACCGCGAACTCCATCGCTTCCAGGTATTTCTCGGCATCCATGGCCGCGCGGCAGCCCAGGCCCGCGGCCGTGACGGCCTGTTTGTAGCGAATGTCGTAGACGTCGCCCGCGACGAAGACGCCTTCCACGTTCGTGGCGGTTCCGTCGGGCGAACTGATGTAGCCGGCGGCGTCGAGGTCGAGTTGCCCGGCGAAAATTGCCGTATTCGGATCGTGCCCGATTGCAATGAACAAAGCGTCCGCGGGAAGATCCCAGCGCTTGTGCTCGACGACGTCGTAGAGGCGCAGAGCCCGAACCGTTTCGTCGCCCAGGACTTCTTCCACCACGGCGTTCCAGACGAACGAGATCTTTTCGTGGGCCAAAGCCCGCTGCGCCATGATCTTGCTGGCGCGAAGCTGATCGCGCCGGTGCACGACGGTGACCTTGCTGCCGAACCGCGTGAGGAAGAGTGCCTCTTCCATCGCAGAATCGCCGCCTCCGACGACGACGATGTGCTTCTGTTTGAAGAAGGCACCGTCGCATGTCGCGCACGTGGATACGCCGCGCCCGCGCAACTTCTCTTCGCCCGGGATGCCGAGCCACCGCGCGCTCGCCCCCGTTGCGACGATGACCGTGCGTGCCTGGTATTCTGCATCCGGCGTCCGGACGATGAGGGGCCGTTTGGTGAAATCCACCGACGTGACGTCGACGTTCTCGATCCGCGCTCCGAAGCGTTCGGCCTGTTCGCGGAACTTGATCATCAGATCGGGTCCCATGATGCCGTCGGGAAAGCCGGGAAAGTTCTCGACCTCGGTCGTAAGCATCAGCTGGCCGCCGTACATTCCGCCCGCGAGTACGAGCGGCTGCAAGTTCGCGCGAGCTGCATAAATAGCGGCGGTAAGGCCGGCGGGTCCCGACCCGATGACGATCACGCGTTCCATGACGGGGAGACTTCGACGTGCTCGAGGATGAATTCTGCGACGTTCTCACCAAGGCGATGCGCGGCACCCGGAAGGACGCATCGGCGCTCTCCCGCGCGCTCGGGATCGATGCCGCTGCGGTGCGCGGCTGGGCGTCGGGCAGCGGTACTCCCGATGAAGCGCAAGCCCGCGCCCTGGCGCGGGAATTGCGCTTGGACCCCGGCAAGCTGGCCGACGCGGCGCTGGGGCGATGGCACCCCGATCCCATCGACCTTCCCGACGTGCGCCACCATCCGCAGCGCCCGCATCCGAGCAACGGCTACGTCTTCTTTCTGGACGGCGGCAAACGCGCGGCGCTCGTCGACCCGGCGGGCGTCCCGGCCAATCTGCTGCGCATCCTGCGCGACGGCGCGTACCACCTGGAATACCTGCTGATCACCCACAAGCATGCCGATCACTGCGATGCGACAGCCGAGATCGCGCGCAATTTCCCGGCTGCGAAGATCGTGATGCACGAAGCCGACGTGCACGCCATCGGCGCTGCCGGACACGGCGCGCTGCGGATCAAAGACGGCGAAGAATTGCCGTTCGGCGACGCGTGCGTCCGCCTGATTCACACGCCGGGCCACACGGACGGCTCTTCGTCGTTCTTGTTCAAATCGACGCTCTTCACCGGCGATACGCTCTTTGCGGGCAGCGTGGGCGGCGCGTACGGCGATGCGAGTACGTATTCGGACATTCTCAACAGTGTGCGCTCCAAGATTTTCACGCTGCCCGATGATACGGTACTGATGCCCGGTCACGGGCCGCCGAGCAAAGTCGGCTGGGAGAAACAGCACAACCCGTTTTTCGACTAGGGCGCTCTAACGCGCTCTTACGTCGGCGTGCACCGGCGGCCCGTCGCCGGAAACGATCGTCACGCGAACGCGGCGCCGCGCGCGGTCGTCCGTCCGCACCGCTTGGAATTCGACGATACCGCCGCCCAGAGCATCGAGCCGCATCCGATATTGAAACGGCGAGCAGACGTCGCGCGTGCAGAACGCGGCGATCCATCCGGCGGGCAGCCCGGCTGCGCGCAAGTGGACGCTTTGCCCCGGGTGCCCGTGCACGGAGAGCTTGTACTTCACGGCATCGGGCGACGCGGCAGCCGGCAGCGGTCCCTTCCACGGAGCAAGGGTCAGAAGGACGGCTAAGAGGATCACGTTCTCAATTTGTATCCGGCAACGGCCATGCGAAGCGCGATTCCCAGTGCGAGCAGCATGAGCACGACCAGCACGCCCGAGGAAAGCCAGAGCGGCAGGTAACTCGTGCCCGTGTAGCTGTGCCTGAACGCGTCGATCGCGTAGAACATCGGGTTGACGTACTCGAACCGCAGGATGCCCTCGGAGAGAAAATGCGCCGGGGTGAACGCGCTGCCCACGAAGACCAGCGGCGTGATCGCGAAGGTCGTAAGTACGGCAAGGTGGTCGAATTTTTCAGCCAGCAGGCCGAAGATCACGCCCAAGCCGGAAAAAAGCAGCGACACGACGACGATGATGCCGAAATATAAGCCCCAATCCTTCGGCAGCGTGTGGACGAGCAGCAATCCCAACGCCATAATCATGTTCGCGATGAGCAGCGCGCGAACCAGGCTGCCCAAGACGTACCCGAAGACGATCTCGAACGCCGACATCGGCGCGATCAGCATCTCCTGGATCGAGTTCATGAAGCGGCCTTGAAAAACCGAGCTGCTGCACTCGCCGTATGACGAATCGATGACCTGCAGCATGATGAGCCCCGGAATGAGAAACTCCGCGTACGTAGTTCCGGGATCCATCCGGATGCGCCCGCCGAGCGAGACGCCGAAGACGAAGACGTAGAGCAGCGTCGTAATTACGGGCGGCCAGATCACCTGATTGATGATCTTCAAGCTGCGCACCATCTCGCGCCGGATCAGCGTCAGCATGGCGACGCCGTTAAAATCGACGGCGATCACGAGCGAGTCAGCTCCAGGAAGACGTCCTGCAAGCGCCTTCCCTCGCGTTCGAGCAAGTCGCGCGTGGATGCCAGCGCGACGAGCCTTCCGCCGCGGATGATGCCGATGTTTCGGCAGAGCGTCTCGGCTTCTTCCAGGTAGTGCGTCGTGAGAAAAACCGTCATGCCGTCGGCGTTCAAGCTGCGCAGCAGGTCCCAGAGCTCCAGGCGGAGCTCGACGTCGACGCCCGCCGTCGGCTCATCCAAGATGAGCAGCTTCGGCGAGTGAATCAAGGCCCGGGCCAGCGTGAGGCGCCGTTTCATGCCGCCGGACAGCTTCATGTAGTCTTGTTTGGCCTTGGACGCCAGCCCGAAGCGTTCCAGGAGCATATCCGCGCGATCGGCCACGTCTCGCGGGCGAAGGCCGAAGTATCCCGCTTGATAGATCAGCACGTCGCGAATCGACAAATAGCGGTCAAAATTGTATTCCTGCGGCGCAAGGCCGATCAAACGCCGGGCTTGCCGCCATTGAAGCGCCGTATCGTAGCCATAGACGCTGATGGATCCGCTGGTCAGCCGGGCTAAGCCGACGATCGCGTTGATCGTCGTCGTCTTACCGGCGCCGTTGGGCCCCAGGAACCCGAAGAAATCGCCGGCCTGGACGTCGAGCGTGATGCCGTCGACCGCGGCGAAATCGCCGTAGTGTTTGACGACGCGCGAAAGCCGCACGGCGGGCGTCGAGCCGTTGCGCGGGAGGGGCGCGGTTAAGGGATCAAGGTCTTTAATCGTTTGTACCGGTGGCGGCGAAGGGTGGAGATCAGCTCTGCACTCCCCGGAATCCCGCTGGCGGCCAGTTGGGTTGCGACTTTTTTGACGTCGAACGCCACGCGGCGGTGCTTGACCTCCCACCCGCCGGTCCGCTGCGTGAGGATCGCGTAACACGCGCGCGGATCGCCGTCCTTCGGGAGCCCCGCCGAGGAGACGTTCACCAGCAGCTTGCCGCGCCAGCACCGAACGTACGGCAGGTGGAGATGGCCGAATGCGATCGTGCTCGCATCGACCGCTCCCACCAGGCGCGAAAGGGTCTCGTCGTCCGCATCGGGCCACAGGTGCTCGTCGTCGGACACGGGATTGGCATGAACGACCAGCAGCTCGTTGCCGGGCTCGCCGAACGTGAGCGAGAACGGCAGCGCGCCCAGCCACGCAATCCATTTGTCGCCCAAGTCGTTCCGAATCCACGCGATCTGCGTGCGATCGGCTTCGTCGGCGCCGCGCAGATCGTTCTCATCATCTGCGGCCACCATACGATCGGTGTTCCCCCGTAAGCACTGCGCGCCGACTTCGGCCAGCCGCTGCAGAACTTTCTTGGGCTTGGGACCATCCATGCAGAGATCGCCGGCCGCCACGATGACGTCGGCCCCGCCCTGCTGCTGCAAATCCGCCAAACACGCGTCGAGGCCGACGAGATTTCCATGAATGTCGGAGAGTATCGCGATCCGCACCGGCTGCGCCCTAAACGCGTTTTAAGTCGAGCGCCAGCATCGACGGCGTCAATCCGATGCGGTCGAAATCGTAGAGATCCAGCGCATCGACGGTCACGCCCGCTTTGCGCAGCATCGCGTTGACTTCGCGGAACCGCACGTCGGCGACGACGTGCCGATCGCCCACGTTGAGCACGCCCGCACCGAGTTCCTGACCGCGCGGCGTAATGAAGGTACGGAATCCGGCGAACGCGGCATGGTCGATGCGATCCGCCGATGCAAGCACGACCTCGTCCTCGGCCACGATCCCCGCGGCCGAACGCAGTGCCACGCCCGGCGCCAAACGCACTTCGACGACTCGAAAGCCGTGCGCGCGCGCAATCTCCGCAAACCCGCCGCGGCCCAGCGCGTTGCTGCGGTCGCCGGCGCCGACGAATGCCGTCGTTCCAGCCATGAGAACGTCGGTGCCGTCCAGCAGACCCGGTGCCGTCAGATGGCCGGCGATCGGCACGTCGAGCTCGACCAGCTCGGCCTCCAACCACGCGCTCTCGGGGCGGCGGAACATCGACGAGGGCCTGAGCATGACCGCGCCGTTTTCAAAGGCTACCGCTGCGTCCACGACCGCGGCCGCGAGCGGATCGTTCGTGTGAGCGTCGAGCACGATCGCTTCGCAGTTGAAATACTCCAGCGTCTTGGCCAGAATCTCGTGCTGGGCAAGCGCGCGGACGTGAACGGCGTTCGGTTCTCCGGGAAGTGCTCGCGCGAGCTCGATCGCCGCGGGCGGCCGAACCAGAATCGCGGCGCGAAGTGCGCCGGTGGGACGCGCGACCAGCCGCGGCCCCCAGGAGATGTGTGTGTGTTGCATTATTCGTTTGCGTTTCCGTGCAGTACCCGCAAGGCAGCGCCGTACAGGTCGCGCTGCTGCGCGGCATACTCACCGGCCGGCATTGCCGCCCGCCGCTGCGCGAGCCGGTCGGCCCGGCGCGAGAGATCGACGATCCGCGCTGACCGTTCGACGTCCGCGTCCGGACCACTCTGATCCGTCTGCGCGAGGAGCGCCGCGATGCGGCGGCCTTCGACGCTCGCCGTCTGCGCCGGCACCGGAAGCGCGGTGTACGGCGATGCGTCCGCCTGGGGTTGGAAGAACGACGCCATGTCGCTGGCGAGCAGATCGCCCAGCGAGAGCGGCTGCAAGCCCAGCAACTCCTCCTCGGTCTTGAGGATGCTGACGGTCGACAGGTGCGTCGCGTCGGTGTAATGACGCTTGGCGAAGGGCGAGACGACGACGGCATAGCTGCGGTGCTCGTCGACGTGGTCGCGCGAACTCTGCGCGTCGTCGGGGGTGATGAAGATCGCCGTGGAGCTCCATTCCGGGCGATGGGTGAGAAAGTCGACGATCGTGCCCAGCGCGCGATCTCCGTCGGCGACTTCCTCCGGGAGCGGCGGAATATCGTTTCCGAAACCGCCGTGGTCTGCGGGCAGCCAAATGTACGTGAACGCGGGAACGGCGTTGCGCATCTCCAGTTGCGTGTAGTCGCGGATGAATTCCGCAGCCCGGCGTGCGTCGCGGATGCGCAGGTTCCACCCCGGATAATTCAGATCGACGTGACCGGAAAGCGCGGCGAGCGCCGGCGTGTCGAGCGTATACAATCCCCCCAATCCGCTGGTGACGGCCGTTTGGTCGTTCACCCCCCGGAAGTACGGATCGTCGGCGCGCGGATCGGCTGCCAGCCCCTTGTCGTATCCCGAGAGACGCAAGAAGTCGCCGTAGTCGCGATAGCTCAGGCCGGCCCGGGCCAACGCGTTGAAGATGTAGCCGTCGCGCGGATAATCTTCCGGGTCCTCGTTCTTTTCATCCAGCGGCGCGCGGCCGGCTTTAACGAGCAGCGTCTTCTCGGCGTAAGCCGTCGTAATTCCGGCTGCGGCGAATTGATGGCCCGCGTCCGATTCTTCGGCATCGGCATAGTAATTGGTCGCCAGTCCGAACTCGGCGGCCAGCGCGTGCAGATTCGGAGTGACCGGCGCGCCGAATGAGACCAGCGAAGGATCTCCGTTGCCCAGCGGCGCCCCAGATGCGTCGGTCAAATCGCCGAGCATCGCGTCGT
>Ga0070738_10005084_pt1 | contig 14947 bp, 15 predicted proteins | sample Coa_R2_2_FD_66446 | JGI IMG/M metagenome (GOLD analysis project Ga0070738, IMG submission 66446) | Surface soil microbial communities from Centralia Pennsylvania, which are recovering from an underground coalmine fire - Coalmine... | ecosystem: Environmental > Terrestrial > Soil > Unclassified ...
CGATTGCGGGTTCCGCCACGTGCTCGGCTACGGGCACGCGCCGGACGAGCTGGTCGTCCCGCGGCACGGCACCCTGCGCTGGCCATGCGTCTGCCGGGTGCCGGTGCTGCGGCCGTGCGCCGAGCGCGGCTGCGTGGTGTGGACATGGTGGATAAGCGAAGCGACTCGGGACGAGACCTGGTGGTGGCAGCACGGCGAACATCCGGAAGCGGTCCTGTCCCTGCCGGCGCGCATGAAGCGGGCAGAGCTGCGCGCGCAGGTGGTCGACTGGTTCGCCCGCTGTCACGCGTACGAGGACGCGCTCGGCGTGCCGCGCTCGGTTTTCGGCATCGAGGAACCCGCCGACCCGCACATCCCCAGCCCGCACGCCACCTTGCCCGATTACGGAGCGGATGTGATCGCTTACATGGTTTGGACCATGACCTGCCGGAGCGCGAGGACGAGGAGGACGGCGACGTGAGTCCGGAACCACCTACCCCGCTAGCGGCGGTGCCAGCGCCACGCCTCTCGATGCTGCGGCATTTGCGCATGCAGCGTCATCGCGCGCGGGCGAGTGCGTGGCGAATGGGTCGCGGAACGACGTACGTGAGCAACGATGCCGCGACGCTCACTGTACTCTTCGCCGAGCGATTGTTGTCGGTCGAGTTCCAGCACTACGAATGCGCGACCTGGCAAAACAGCACGTCGCACCTGCCGGATGCCATCAATGGGGTCGAGGTCCATCGGACGATGGCCGAGGAATCGGAAGACTGGGCGCTCCTCGGCGTCTGGCCGGGCGGCATCCTGCACCTGGTATGGACATCCGGGTGGCTTACCGCACATGTTGCCGGCGATCGCCAAGGCTGCCGCACGCTCATCCAGCACCTGAAGGAGCGGTATCCCGAACCTACCCCGGTGGAGAACGACCGAGTCGCGGTGACGCTCTGGTACGCCGTCAAGGGCCAGCCGTCGTCGTTCACGCGATGGATTGACGCGGCTCGATGGGATGAGGTTGCTCGAAATTACCCTGTGCGGGAGGCACTGGAGCAACTCGTGCAGCGCGGCGAACCGAGTCCTTCCGACTCTGGCCGGCTGATCCTGTGGCATGGCTCGCCGGGCACCGGGAAGACCTGGTTGATTCGCTGTCTCGCCTGGGAGTGGCGAGAGTGGTGCCGGGTCCACGTGGTGACCGACCCGGAGGCGTTCCTGGGCGGTGACCCGGCCTATCTCATGCACGTCGCACTCGGATCCAGAAAACGCGCCTGGGACACGGACGACGATGAGGAGCCGCTCGAGGGCAAGTGGCGGCTCATCGTGCTCGAGGACGCGGGTGAACTCCTGGCGCTGGACGCGAAAGAGCGGACAGGGCAGGCGTTGTCGCGGCTTCTGAACGTGACTGACGGCATCCTAGGGCAGGGACTGCGGACACTCCTGCTGATCACGACGAACGAGCCTATCGGGAGACTGCACCCTGCCGTTCAGCGAGCCGGACGCTGCCTGGCGGAGGTCGGCTTCCGCGCGTTCTCCGTCGAGGAAGCGCAGGAATGGCTGTGCTCGCGCAACCGCCGCGATATAGCTGACGACCTGGGCCGCCACGCATACCCCTTGAGCGACCTTTACGCATTGGTTGCTCAGGAGCGGATCGGACCGGAGCGGCTGCCCCTCGGTTTCGCTCGATGACGGCCCGCTATCCAGACCACCCGAACTGTTTGACTGCCGACCACCGAGGAGGCGGCCGCAGTGCTTGACGTCGCGTTGCGCTCCATCCGCCGCCGCATGCGTGTCGGCTGCAACAAGTCAGCATCCAGAGTGTCGCCGTGATCAAGGTGAAGGGCTTCGTGCAGAAGGTGCTGATGGTCCCAACGCCGTTTGGCACCCGGTGCCGCGTGACTATCGATTTGAGCGATGAGCCCTCCCATCTCGGCGATCTGCTGGGCGAGTTTGCCGACCGAATGGGCGGAATCGAGGTTGAGGTTCAGTGCCCCGAGGCGCTCGATCCGGAGAGCAGCTGATGCCGAATCCCAAACAGCCAGGTTCTATCGAGGACGAGCCGGAGTTCCGTAGGTTCTTGGAGTTCCTTTTGAACGACGGTCTTGCGCATCCTGAGACGCTGATCGATCCGGAGAAGGACGTCGAGGAGGACCGCAGGCTACTCGATGGTGTCGTTGCGGCGATCACAGACGATGCGCTGCAGGTCGAACCGGGCTACGCTGACGCGTCGTGGCTCGACATTCTCGACAAGGAAGACCGGGCAGAAGTGCGCCGCGCGGTGCGAGGAGCGCTGCTCGAATGCATCCGCCTGCGCGATACCCGTCCCATGGTGCAACTGCTGCGTGGCTGGAAAGCTACAGCCGAGTACGTCGCTGCCGGCCGCCCGCTGGACGACGTGGACTGGTCCAGCGTCATACCTCTTCTTCCGCCATACCCGGACAACGGAGACCAGAGTTGAGCCGCGTGCTCGTGGTCGCATCGCCCGGGAGCGCTCGCGACCTTCTCCAGGAGGTGCTGGAAGGGGATGGCTTTCAAATCAGCACTGCCGACGAACCGGATGAGGCGATCAGACATTTGCGGACTTCGGAGCCGAACCTGCTGATCCTCGATCCCGAGCCGATGCCGTCCCTGGATGCGGCCCCCCATGTGCAGCGGCAGCTCGCCATGCTGATTGCGGAAACTGCTGCCACCCAGGTGCCGACGCTGCTCGTCTGGGGAAGTTCGCCCCGATTTGTCATGCCCGAACACTTGAGCCCGGCCCTTCGCGGGGTACCCACGCTGCGGAAGCCGCTGAATGTCTGGGCCCTCTGGTCGGTGGCGCATTCCATGAGCAGCAAACGACAAGCGCTGCCCGTTGCGCCCGACGATCGCTGGATCGGCACAGTCGCGGCGCAACGGCTTCTTGGGGTGAAGTCCCTGAATACTGTCAAAGCATGGGCGCGCCGCGGCATCTTGCGCTCCATTCAGCTTCCGAACGGACGCACCAAGGTTCATCGTGACGACGTGGAACGCTGGGTTGCGTTCTTGGACGCGGAAGTGATCGATGCCCCCATGACGCGCGCAGAACTTCGAAGCCTCACCGCAGCTCGGCGGGCGCGAAACCCGTGGACGTCCTTGGAGGACCGTCAGTCGAATCATGGAGAGAAGGCTTCTCGTGGCTAGGGCCAAACTGATCGCCGTCGATGCCAGACCGCTCGCCACGACCATGGTTTCTGTGAAGCTCGGCTTGACGGCGTGTATGGCTTTTGTGAACTACCAGACATGGCGTTGGACGTTCCGGGTGGTTCAGGGCCATGAGATGCCGGCGTGACGACAATCGAATCGAGCAAGCGGCCGGAGAGCTTGGATGAGCTGTGTGACTGGATCGAGCGCCATACCGCGGCGATCTATCTTCGTGAACAGGTGGACGGTCGCTGGACCAAGGTTTCGCTCGCGGAGCTGCCACCGGATCGGGCTATCCACCACGCGCTGCACTTCATCCGCCTGGGCCGCGTGCCGGTAATAGTGTTGCGGGACAAACAGAGGAACAGTTGAGCCCCGATCTTCCAGCAGAAGAGCAACCGTCGGATGCGGACGTTATCGGCGTTCAGGAAGCCGCGGAGGGTCTTGGGATTTGGTGGCGTCCATTCGCCGGCGTGTCCAGTCAGGCGAGTTGCGGGCCTACGTCGATGAGAACGGCGACCTCCGGATTTCCAGATCGTCCATCGACGATATCCTGCGGCGACGACGCTATCTCCAAGCCGTTGCCCAGCTTGGCAATAATTGAGCAAGAGGAGAACCGAGGAAACCGGGACCTAACGGTGTTTTTGGGACGAGAGCGTCCTAAAAGCCATACCTTGTAGGACGCTCTCGGTGCGTGACCGGCTGGACACCTGTCGCGGACATGGGGAAGAGTCCTGGCTGATTCGGTGTGAGCCTGAGCTATGCCGTCCCGACTCCCACGAGCAGCTCGCCGGGAATGTGCACCCCGTCGCGCCCAATGTACGCCTGTACCCTGCGGCCGATCTCTTGCCACGCGGCCTCCCGCTCCCCTTCCGGCAACATGTTCACGGTCTCGGCGGCTGGTCCGATGCTCATGTGCTCCATGGCGGCAGCCACAGACGCGTGATGCCGATCAGCGGGGACCACCTGTACGGCGATCTCGCTGAAACCCGCCTGGCCTAGCGCCTCTTCCGACAAACCAGCTTTGCCCATGCTCAGCGCGACCCGCATCGCCGGGTGGTCGCCCGGTCCGAGACGCGGCTCAACCACTTCTAAATGCAGCGTCAGTGCCGGGTTCTTCTCAGCGCTCCCCCACACAACAGTGGCGAACTTACCGCCGGGCTTCAGCGCCCGTCGGATTGCCGCCAGAGCCTTGGCCTTGTCGGGGACGAACATCAGACCCAGTCGGCAAATGGCCCGGTCGAAGCTTGCTGGCTCTACTTCAAGCTCCTGTGCGTCGGCTACCTGAGTGCCCATATGCGTGAGTCTGGCGTCGGCAGCGGCTCGAGCGGCGGTGGCCAGCATGCTGGCGGACAGGTCCGTAGCTAACAGGTAGCCGTCTGGAGCCACTCGGCGCGCCGCCTCCAGTGACTGGTCGCCAGTGCCTGCGGCGACATCGAGTACTCGGTGACCCGCTTGGAGTTCGGCGAGGTCCAGCATCAGGTTAGTGGCCGGGGCGAGGAATCTGTTGCGGAATGACTGACTGCGCTGCCAACTGGTCCCCGCGTCGTCGCGTTGCCACGTCTGTACTTGCGATTCGTCCGCCATTCGCACTTCCATAGTCGCCATCCTAGCCGACTAGATGTCCCGAAAGGAGTCCCGACCGAACGGCCCACACGGCCATTTTCGTCATTCGTACGGCATAGTGCACCGAGGCATCCCTGCGGAGCAAAGTAGAACCCGTTCTATAGTGCCCACGGCGACATGCATCTGCCCTGATTTCGGATTAGACCTGGCGTGGTTCGCCTATATGGACGAGAATCCGCTCTCCACCAGTGGTTTCTCGATCGACCAGCCGGTAGCGCTCAGAGAGGCTGCTGCCGCCGTGAATTCGCATCGCTTCAATCCCCTCGGGGTCGTCTGCCGAGACTTCAAGGTCATACAGTGCGCCGTTTTCGGGACCGCCTACACAGCGGGCGTGAATACGTGGAATACTGCCCATAAATGCAGTATTGCTCATCGCCAAGATCGGACTCAAGCGATGTGTTGCATACGCCGGGGAGGCCGCCTCTCAGTATGCGTTTCGCGCCGGTTGACCAAGCGCCGTCGACCGCAATACCATGAATTGCCTGCTTGCAGGTGCATTAAGAGTAATCCCCATTTCGATATAGCAATCCCAAGCACAAAGGAGTCATCATGCCCGCGAGCACCCACGCTGCGACCGATCCAGGCGGCCTCATTTTTTCCGACGCCTGGATCACAGCTCCTCCCGGCCACGATCACCGCGACGGATGGAATCTTCGCCTCAGCCAGCTAGAAGCCAAGGCTCAGCCTGAGCAATGGGACGATCCCAACGAACCGACCGGCACCCTACCGGTGCTCTCGAGTTACGTGCGGTACACGTACGCTCGGGCGAAGGAAGAGGGTAAGTTCGTTACCGGCGCTGATGATCGCGGCACGGAGATCGGCGCGTTCAACACGGGCCTTTTCACACCCCGCTTCGAACCGATACTGGCCCTCTTCGAGGCGAACAGGAATCCAGGCCAGCAGCCCTGGGTCTTCAAAGACTGGGTAACGCTCAGCGATTGGCGGCTTCGGCCCCTCCACGTGGACGCTCTCCAGCCGGCGACCTATTTCAACGACCCAGCCGAGTTGGTTTACGACCCGACGCGCGAGTTGGTCGCTAACCTCGACCACATTCTGGTCGATCGCGAAGAGCGATGGCCGCCTGAGCTGCCGGAGGACGAAGTCCAGCGACGGATCATGCTGGACGGCGCTATTCGCGAGGTCGGGAAGCGCGTTCGCATGAACTGGCGGCTTGCGGTGCCCCAGTTCTACTGGCCCTCGGGAAGCCGAAACGGCCGGATCCAGCTGCTTCTTCCCTTGCGACTGGGGGCTGATCGCCCTGCTCACCTGGCGCTGGTAGTCGACCGTCGAGAAGACGTCTATGTCGGGTACACGATCCTGACGCTTTCCATGGCCTACAAAAACGCGCGCCTCGTTACCCGTCCGGAATCTGACTGGCTGTCGGTGGCACCCACTGCCCTCTCCGATGCGACCGAAACGGACGACCATGCTGCGGCGAAGTGGCGGCGGGTCACGGCAGGTGATCGATGCCCCATCTGCGGAGAGCCGACGAAGTGCGCGATCTCGGCTGACAACCACACCGCTGTATGCTGCCGAGTCTCCGAAGGCGGAGTCCCGCGAGCAATCCCGGCTGGCGCAACTGTTTGGATACACCGTTTGCGTTAGAGGCCCATGCAGCTACGCCGCTTAGCACGTCAGAGTTCAGATGCGCGGTACTCCACTCGCTGCACGATGCGCCGAATTGCGTGAACCTGATCGACACAAGCAGATCTCACCCGTGTCCAAGCAAGAGGCCAGTCAACCGGGTAACCGACCTCGAAACGAGCGAGCACGTCACCCGCACGATCGGCGTGATGCTGCATCGCGTTCCGGAGCGCGACGATGGATCGCAACGTTTCGACAGCGTCCCCAAGTGCAGCACTCTCGCCGTCGTCGCTCAGTTGCTCCCTCAAATACGCCTCCAAACGCACCAGCGGTCCAGGCGGCGTTCCGCCGTACGTGCGAGGGGCAGAGGGCAAGGGTGGCACCTGGAGCGAATTCAGGACAGCCGCCAGATCGGTCATTCGGGCCAGAAAGTCGTCTCGGCTGGCGCACCCAAGTGCAAGACCGGCATGGGTCGTCATGTCCCCCTGCTTCAGCAGGCGCTCGCCCGCGAACACGTTGCGCCACGACGAGTCCAAGAAATCCAGCGCTTCGACAAGCGCGGTGGGCGGATAGTCACTGTATGAGATGGGTTCGGGCGGCAGCTCGATCTCCCTGTAATCCACGGGCGTGCCATCTGCTTCGACGATGATTGCGGACGCTTGCTCCAGCCGGTCGCCGACGTCATACCGAAACGTTCCCGCGCCATCTATGTCCTCCTGCGTGTCGGCCCAACTGCCGTCGGATTGACGCCAACCGACGTGCAGCACATGCGGCCGGACCGGGGTGGATGCTTCCGTCGGTTCGACCTCGGCGATCAACTCGGAGCCATTGAAGCCAAACTCGTTGAGCCGCATCTGCTTGTCTGGGAGCCGCAGGATGAACGTTCCGACCGCCTCTGATCGATACGCCAGTTCGGGAACGTACCCGAGCAGCACCTCGCAGAGCGCCTCGAGGCCACTCGGGAAGAACCGCTGCCTCGGTGCGACCAGCGGGAGACTCAAGGCGCTGCCGTACTGCATCTGCTTTCCAGCCGGGACGTCGGTTTTGAACACGTAGACCGGGTGAGGCAGCGCAGGGCATATCCAACCAAGCGGCATCTTGCTGGGCAGCCAGTATGCCTGCCCCCAGTCGTTGGCAAACTCAATCGGATAGAGCGGGTCCGCGCTGTTCATGACCTGGTGCTGAATCCGGTAGGCGGCCTCTTCCGCCGGCAGCATCGTGGACCGGAGCAACATGTGATCGTAGGTGAGTTGCAGGCTGGGCACCTCGACATCGCCACGCACGGTCAAGTTGATGACCTGAAATGGCGCGTCGCCGAGTTGGTCGCGGTACGCCGCCCAACACCAAGCGACCTTCCGTGGGAACGCCGCAAGCCGGTCCGCTACGCCCGCTAGCGGCTCATTGGGCATGTGCCAATACATCGATCTGGTGCTCCTGAACATCGACGCGTGCTCCTGACTCGAGGGTACGAGTGAGTAGAACAGATGATCGGACGAGCGCGAGGAGAGGTTGGGTCGCAAGCGTGGTTTCGGGCTTCCGTCGGCTTACGACAAGTTCCTGGTGCCGAACCTTATGGGCCCTTGGCCGAGCGGCTCACTGACTTCGTGGGACTATGGCGCGGCGCGACCGTCCTCGACGTGCCGACGGGACTAGGAACCGTCGCTCGGCTGCTCGCCGACCGCCTGGGTCCGACCGGACGAGGCTGAGCCGCAGTCTGGCGAGCAGCGTGCCTGAGGTGCGAGAAGTAGAAGTATTGCAAACTAGCGGGCGGAGTTGTATAAGTTTGCCGCACGTATGCCCGCGAATCCGTTAGACGCTTTGGTGGCCGCCATCGTGACGTTCGTGCGGCAGCCGCGTCCGCGATGCGTCTTGCCAACGGCGATGACGACCGGACTTTCCAAGCGATCTCAGCCGAGCGCTGGCTGCCGCCGAGCAGTTCGAATACCGTGCCTCGCTCATGGCTTGGTGGAACGCATTCACGTCGCCCTTCAAGCTCCGGAACAGGAAACCGCCGGCTGGAGGGCAGGTTGATCACGATCAAGTCGCGAGACGAATTGGCTTCGATGGGTAAGGCCGGCCTGCTGGTGGCAGAGGCTCTTCAAGAGCTACAGGAAGCGATCAGGCCAGGGATTTCAACGGCCGGGTTGGACCAAATGTTTTACGAATACATCACCAAGAATGGCGGTGTGCCGTCCTTCAAGGGCTACCACGGCTTTCCGGCATCCATCTGCACCTCCCTCAATGATGAGGTGGTCCACGGAGTCCCGAGCAAACGACGAATTTTGGAGGACGGCGACATCCTCAGCATCGACTGCGGGATCACCCTCGACGGCTGGCACGCCGACGCAGCGGTGACGGTGCCTGTCGGCAATGCTCCGGCAGAGATACTGCGCCTGCTGAAGGTGACGAAGGAGGCTCTGTGCGTAGGCATCGAACAGACGGCACCAGGCAAGCGGGTTGGCGATGTCTCGGCGGCCATTCAAAGGCATGCCGAATCGAACGGCTATTCAGTGGTGCGCGAGTATGTGGGGTACGGCATCGGCCGCCAAGCGCACGAAGAGCCTCAGGTTCCGAACTGGGGCACGCCCGGCCGGGGGGTGCTCCTGAAAGAGGGCATGGCTCTGGCAGTAAACCCCATCGTCAACGTGGGCGCACCGGGCGTCCGGGTTTTGAAGGACGCTTGGACCGTCGTCACGGCGGACGGCAAATTCTCCGCAAACTTCAAGCACACGGTAGCGATCACACGTGAAGGCCCGCGCATACTCACCGAGCTGGCACACTCACGGGTTCTAACCGCGGTTGGGCCGGTCGCGACTCCAATCCAACCGACGACCGCACGCCCAATCACGACAGCTAAGGAGGTACGAGAGGCCACAAGAGCAAGCCAGCCAAAGGGGTATGCGGCAAACGCATTCCGGGCTCTGCGATTGCCTGTTACGGCGACAGACCAAGAAGTGCGAAGCACGCTCCAAGAACTCAGGCTCCGGGCGGAGCTATCTGGAGAAGGCCCGGACCGTCTCCAATTCATCCAGTCAATCGAGGAACTTCTGGCTGATGCTCCGAGTCGTTTGCGGCAAGAACTCTACTGGATTCACTTGTGTCCTGATCCGGTGCCCCCAGATCTCGACCTGACCGACGCAAAGCGAACATCCGCGGCAATGGAGGGGCTCCAAAATCGGGTAGCGCAGGAGTCTGACATTGCGTTGCATGACTTGGCAGTCCTTCAACACGCGGCTTCATTAGAGACTGGGTCTCCCTGTCTAGAGCAGGCACTTCTCCATTGGCGCTCGGTTTGGGAGAAGGACGAGTTCTGGTTCAGACTGGTGATGCGCGCCGAGGAAATGCACGATCCTCGCGCAACACCGGCGACCGTTGACATGCTTCGCAGCGAACTTCCCCGCACAGTTCTCCAATTAACAGCGCAGTCAGCGCGAGCGAAGCTTGCGCGCTTCGAGGACCGGTCGGCGACACAGTTTATTAGAGAGATCGTCACGTCCGGATTTCCGGCTGATGCAGTCGAAGCCGCCCGCGAAGAGGCTACCGCTGATCTGAGAGCGCAGCTTCGTGGACTGCAGCACGAACTCCAAGAAACGGCCTCGAGATGGACTGAGGGCACATCACTGGACGTTATCGAGGAAGACAGCGCGACGGTACTCATCGAGAAAATCAAGGATTGCAGCAGCCGCCTACATGATGCCGACCAAACCGGTGCAGCCACTCAGACCGCATGCGATCCGATGGCATCAACTCTGAGACAAGCAGCGATCGGTGCGTGGAACGCAGACGCTCCCGGACTCTCGGTGCTTACTCTTCAGGTCGCCCTTAGGCTTGTATTTTCGGCGGGGGTCCGCCAGCAACTGGAAGATGACTGGCGGACAATCGACGGTTACATCAGCCAGCCATTCGGAAACGCTGCTGCTGCAGTGAATCAATTGATCCTTGCGGGAAATCGAGCAGCGGCGATCTCAGCTGCCCGCGAATTGTCCAACAAAGCGGTGACGACCGCTGAGAGAACGCTAGCCGAGCAGCTCATTGAAAAATCTCAAAGCACCTCTTCCGTCGCAGTGCCTGCTCAGCGAAAGGCAAGGTGGCCCTGGGGACTACTGGTGTTCGGGCTAATAGCGGGTGGACGCGCACTTGCCTCCCAATCAAGTCCCGGCACGACAACGAACTCACCACGCGTGCCAACTGCCGCCGTAACGGTTGCGCGAGGGGGCTTCCCACTGTCCTCGCCAGCCATCGTTACATCATCCGGTCCGCCCAGAACCCAAGGAGGGACCGCAGCCAATCCTGCAGTTGTATTTTCTACGCCGACCACAACGGCCTTGTCGCTCTCAAGCTTGAGATCTCAGATCGAAAGTGAGCGCCCACAACTCCAGGCCGAAGAAGATACGCTGCGAAACCTAGATCAGCAACTTACTTCCCTGGAACAACAACTCCGTGCACTGGAAGCGCAGTACCCCAACGGCGCACCATCCTATGTGGTGAGTCAATACGACAGTCTCCGAAGCCAATACAACGCCATTCTTGCCGATTACAAAGCTCGCCAAGCAGCCCACAACCAACACATCGACTCGTTTAATGCCGAAGTCGATCAATACAACGCGGGACGAGGAAGCTAGTGACTTTTCGATTCCCCGATGAACGCAACTCGGCGGAAGCTACCTCCGGCCAGCACGCCATCTCAGTGAACTTTCTGGCGGACCTCGGGGTAGAAGCGTGGCGGGTGACGAAGCGACTTCGCCGCCTTGAGGGATTGGTCGGCCAAGAGGTTGCGAGTCCTCTCAGGGATGCGGTCGAGCGTTTGAATGACACTCTGGAGCGTTACGAGTTATTCGTGCGCGACCATGATGGGGAAAAATACGACGAAGGACTTGCTTTGGAGATTCTCCACGCTGACGGTGCTGGCGAGATGCAGGTGGAGGAGACCATCACGCCGACGGTGAAATTTCGCGACCTTCGGCTGGTGACTGGGAAAGTCATTCTCGGTGTGCGAGGAGGCCAGCAGCAGTGAGCCAGACGATCGATTTCGGGATTGACCTCGGCACAACAAATTCGGCCGTAGCAGTCATGACCGAGGATCGCATCGAAACCATTCGCAACAACGATCAGCAAGAACTGACCCCGTCGGCAGTAATGGTCGACCAGCGAGGTGGAATCTCAGTCGGGGCCAGAGCATACCGTCAAGCCGCGGCCCGGCCGGAGTCGGTGGCAACCGAATTCAAAAGGTCCATGGGCACCGACAGAAGGTTCATCCTGGGTTCGCGGGAATTCAGCCCTGAAGAACTGTCAGCGGAAGTTCTCAAATCCTTGCGAGGCGATATCCAGGCTCGGTTCGCTCAGGATATCTCAGCATGTGTCATTACGGTGCCCGCTATGTTCCATCAGCCGGCTAGTGAAGCGACAACGAGGGCAGCACGGCTGGCAGGCATAACACAGGCACCTCTTCTCCAAGAACCGATCGCCGCCGCCCTCGCATATGGATCTACGGCAGCTGGTTCGGATGGTTACTTGCTAGTTTATGACTTTGGAGGCGGTACGTTCGACGCCTCGCTCGTCCAATTGAAGCAGGGTCGGCTGCAGGTTATCGATCACGCTGGTGACGACTACCTCGGTGGTAAAGACTTTGACGAACTCCTCGTCAGTTACGTGGTGGAACGCCTTCGGGACACTTATCAGATCGACGAGCCGGTTCGCGGGAACCCGCGTCGGCGGCGTTTCTACGCAAAGCTAAAAGAAGAGTGCGAACAAGCCAAGATTCGATTATCTCGACAAGACGAGGTCTCTATTGAACTCGTTGGCGAAGAGGATGATGACGGGCAGACTATTGATGAGCTGATACCCATACGCCGCACGGACTACTCTCAAATGATCGAGCCGCTCATTCTGCGAAGCGTCGATGTGATTCGCGGATTACTGAGCAGGAACAAACTCGATTCATCGGCCATTCGGACAATGCTTATGGTAGGCGGACCAACCCTTACGCCGCACCTACGGACATTCGTCTCGGCCGAAACCGGCATTTCGCTAGAAACTCGCCTTGATCCGATGACTGTGGTCGCTCGGGGGGCGGCTTTATACGCATCGAGCCAGGTTCTTCAGCGCGAGGGGGCCGCGTCACTGCGGGCGGGTGAGATCAGCGTGGATTTGAAGTTCCCACCAGTCAGTGATGACGAGACCGTGATGGTTGGAGGACGAGTGGACCAGGCGGAGAAAGTCCAACTCCAATTGATGCGTGTGGATGGCGGGTGGACATCGCCTCAAATTCCGATCGAAAATGGGACCTTCGTCGCAAGGGTCCTTCTGGTTCCAGGGAAATCCAATGAGTTCTCCATTTCAATGGTGGACGAACGTGGTACTCGCCTGCCGGTCGCCCCTGATCGCTTTACCATTCGACACGGAGTCACTGTCGAGCACGCACCGCTGTCGCGAACCATCGGTGTCGCCGTCGAAGGGGAAAATGAGGCGAGAATGCTTCCGTTGCTGTTGCACGGGACTTCGTTGCCAGCGACCGTACGTCATTCCTTCTACACCACTCGCGCTTTAAGCCCTGGACAGACTGAGGGAATCAACATCCATCTTCTTGAGGGCGAGGCGTCTCGGGCGGATCGCAACGATCACCTTGGCATGATTCGCATCGACGGTACTTCGCTGACTCGACCTCTTCCAATGGGTTCAGAAGTCGAGGTGACCCTTTCGATAGACGAAAGCCGACACCTCTTTGTGAAGGCTTTCATATCCGTTTTGGATAGCACTATTCCTTTGCGTATCACGGAGCATGAGAGGAAGGCACCGGATCCGGAGGTAATCCAACGTCAAGTCCGTGCGGAGCAACAACGTCTGAGCAATTCGCCTGGCCTCGTCGATGATTCAGAGGCTGAACAGCTTCGCGTACAACTCCACGACGCCCTGGAGCAACTGAATTCGCGTGCCGCAGATGCTTCCTTTCAAGCTCAGCAACGACTCCGAACCGTCCAGGTGAAAGTTGATCAAGCTGCCGATGCTGCTGAGGTTCCCCTACTAAAGTCCCAGATTGCCGAATGGCTTACACATACAGAGGAACAGGCGGAGTTTCCACATGCGACCGATAGCCACCGGACGCAGCTTGCACTTTTGCGACCCGAAATCGAAGCTGCCATGAAAGCTGGGAACGGCGGACAGCTTAGGCAGAAGCTCGAACAACTCCAATCGCTGTACTGGGCCATCAGGACTCAGCATCGAGGATTTTGGATTGGCTATTACCAACATCTCGTTGAGCGCCATGAGCAAATGAGCGACCCCACCTCTGCTGCCCTGATCATCAGATCTGGAAGTAGTGCGCTTGAACAACAGGACTTCGGCCGTTTGCGTCAGATCTGTTTCCAGCTCTCCGCTCTTTTGCCCAAGGATGATGACTCAGGATTTCCCGAGTCGCTTGCTGATGTGAAGATTCGGACATAACCATGGCACTCCCCGTTGGGACCGTAATCCGTGACACATACGTCGTGGATAAGTTCCTTGGACGTGGGGCATTTGGCTCCGTTTATCAGGTGAGGCACCGCTTCATGGGCCTTCAGGCCGTCAAAGTCTTCGAACATGCAAGCCCGCAAGTGAGTCGAGACGGGCTAATAGCTGAGGCTGCCATCCTGGCGTCCTTGAATCACCCGAACCTGGTTCGCATCTTCGAAGCGAACCGTCTGGATGAGGGGCTTGGCGGCAACATCTATATAGCGATGGAACACGTTTCAGGAGGCACCCTCTTTCAAGTCGTCGAGCACGCGGTGCGTCTCCAAACGATTTCCGCGATAAAGGTCGGTGTGCAGCTCGCCGAGGGGCTGAGTGTTGCCCATTCATATCGGCCGCCAATAGTGCACAGGGACATCACTCTCCAGAACATTCTCGTTTCCGACTTCAGCAGCCACGGCACACCCCAAGTGAAGCTGGCGGATTTTGGTCTAGCACAGCACGTCCACCCGGAATCGCAGATGGCAAGTGTCGCGGGCACGATTGAGTATCTTCCGCCAGAGGCAGCCGACGGATATTACACGACGAGAAGCGATGTCTACTCACTGGGAATCGTTCTGTACAGACTGCTTACCGGCGTCTATCCGTATCCTCTGGGCAACAACCGCGACCTGTCCACGAGAGTCGGCGTCCGTTCGGCGATAACCCGCCGAAGGGATCCTCCAGCGCCACCATCCGAATTCAGGCTCGGCATACCGAAGGCACTAGACGATATAGCTCTTCAAGCCTTGGCTCCCGAACCCGCAAATCGTTACGCGAACGCAGCTCAACTTAGAGATTCCCTAGTTCACCTTCTGTAACCCCATGCGAAAGGCGGAGCCACTCTCCGGCCGTAGCTACCCTACGACCGCTGAAGTCATCCGCACAGTGCCGTCCGGGTGCGCCTTGAAATAGTCCTGGATCTTGTACCCAGTGGCGAGGCATTTCACCTGCGCTGATTCCCCGGGTTGGACTCTCGGAAGCACCTGGGAGCACGATCCAAGCTTGGTCGTTTTTGCGTCGTCCCAGATGGTGAACTCGATGACTCCATTCCCGGCGACCGACCCGACATTACGGTATGCGGCGCTCACAGGACACCCATACTGCTGACCAGGCGTGGACA
>Ga0070738_10005086_pt1 | contig 14939 bp, 12 predicted proteins | sample Coa_R2_2_FD_66446 | JGI IMG/M metagenome (GOLD analysis project Ga0070738, IMG submission 66446) | Surface soil microbial communities from Centralia Pennsylvania, which are recovering from an underground coalmine fire - Coalmine... | ecosystem: Environmental > Terrestrial > Soil > Unclassified ...
CTTGCAGAGCCAGGCAGTAGTCGGCGACCAGTGTGGGGCGAAGGGAGACCTTGATCCGCGCGCCGGGTTCCGTGTCCGCCGTCCACAGCGGCAGCCAATGATCGCGGCTTGGTGCGTCTTGCACCTCGACCGAGCCGGCGCCGGCCTCGCGACAATAGCGCGTGGTGTCGTCTATTTTCCTGGCCAACGCCGCGGGTGCTCCGGCGTGCTCGACCAAAAGTGTCCAGCCCTCCGCATCTGACACCTGGACCATGGAGAGCGGATCGAGCGGCGACCGCAACAGGCGTAGCACCGCCTGCATGCCGCCTGCGCAGTCGGCGAATCCCGCGACGACGGTCCGCACCTGACGCGGGATCGGATGGAGCTTGAAAGACACCTCCACGATGACACCCAGCGTACCCAGCCCGCCGATGTGCAGCTTGTGCAGGTCGTAGCCGGTGACGTTCTTGACCACTTTGCCGCCGGAGCGCGTCAGTCGCCCGTCGGGCGTGGCTACGCGCATGCCGATGACGAGGTCACGGGCCGTGCCATAGGCCAACCGGCGTGGCCCGCTGTCGCCGGTGGCCAGGATGCCGCCAATCGAGGCACCCGCCGTCAGGGGCGGGTCGAGCGCCACCATCTGGCCGTGCTCGGCCAACGCCTGTTGTAGGGCCGCGAGCGGTGTCCCGGCCAGGACGGTCACCGTGAGATCGGCCGGTGTGTAGTCCACGATGCCGCCCAGCCCGCGCAGGTCCAGCCAGGCCGTGGCGGCGCGTGGCGGGTTGCCAAGGGCCATCTTGGTGCCGCCGCAGCGCGTCAGGACCGGCCAGCCCTGGGCGTCGGCGTAGGCCAACGCCTCCGCCACCGCCGCTTCGGTGCCGGGCGAGGCCACGTAGTGCGGCGAGAGGCCGTCCACCTGCAACGCGGCAAGATCCGTTTCCGTAACCGGGGCGTATGGCATTGTCGACGGATCGCGGGAGCTGCTCTGTGTGGTTGCCATGATTGAATAGCCGTCAGGATTGGGGCCGGACGCGCACCTCCACGCCGGCCACTTCTTCTAGATGCCGCACCACCGAGGTGTAATCGCGCCGCCCGTAGCCCTGTGCGCGGGCGACCTCATACATCTGCATGGCCACGGCGCCCAGGGTCACCGGAACCTTCAACTGGTCGGCCATCTGCAGCACCAGGCGGAGATCCTTGACCAGCAGGTCCGTGAAGAAGCCCGGCTCAAAGGTGCCGCTGAAAGCACGCAGCCGGATGGGATTGTCGAGTTGCCAGTTGCCCCCGCTGCTGCTGCCAATCACCCGCGCCATGGTCTCCACGTCGGCACCGGCCTTCACCCCGAGCACGAACGCCTCCAGGGTACCGGCGGCAATCACCCCACACAGATGCTGGTTGATGAGCTTGACGACCTGACCGGTCCCGACCGGACCGACCAGCAGCGTGTTCTCCGGACGGCCCACCGCCGCGAACACCGGCAACACCCGCTCGAAGGTCGGCCGCTCGCCGCCCACCATGATGGTGAGTGTGCCGGCGACCGCGCCCTGCGAGCCGCCGCTAACCGGCGCGTCGAGGAAGCCGACCTGGCGCTCCGCGCAGGCTTCGCCAACCTTGCGCGCCGTGGCCGGGGCAATGGTGCTCATATCGACGACCACCATGCCCGGACGCACGCCTTCCAGCACGCCCTTCGGCCCGAGGATAACCTGTTCGACATCGGGCGAGTCGGTGACCATGGTGATGACGATGTCGGATGCCTGCGCCACCGCCGCGGGCGAATCCACAAGGGTAGCCCCCGCGTCCACGACCTCCTGAACGGCCTCGGGCCGCCGGGCATAGATCGACAGGGGAAACCCGGCCTTGCGCAGATTCAGACACATAGGCTTCCCCATGACGCCAACGCCGATGAATCCTACTCGCTCCATTTCGTCTACATCTCCATCGCCCAACTTAACCAAAGCAAGGGTGAAACCAGCAGGGTCGGTAGCAGCCAGCACTGTCGGTCCCGCCGCAGCTTTGGTTTACGCCCTCGTGCCCAGATCATCATACCCGAGTTGGAGGCAGCGGCGCGGCCGGCGCAACGTCGCCGCCCGATCCACGCCGTGTTGCCACGTCGATGGCCGGTCACTCTGCCAGCGGGCTGTATCGCCCGGCGGCTAGTTGCCGGGCGATGGCGTCTTCCTCCGCCGTCATCTGGGCGTCCTCCAGGCGCAAGCCACGCTCAAGCAGTTGCGCCTCCAGGGCGGCGACAACGGCGTCGCGCTCCAGCGGCCTGCCGCGGCGATCGCGCGCGGCGGCAATACGCGCCTCCAGTGCCTCGACCAGATGGCCACGCTCCGCCTCGGCGACTGCCAGGATGTCGGCCAAGGGGAAAGGCGACCAGCGCAGCAGTATGGCGGACTGGAACAACGCGCCGTGGCCACGCCTTACCTGCGCCAATCCGACCACCTTGCGCTCGTCCACCGTGACCTCGAATGGCGACAGCCCGCCAAAGCAGGCCAGCCGCGCCAGGCGAGCGGCCCCATTCTCGGTGGCACCCGCCCGGGCGCGGCCGATCGACACCGGCTCCGCCGCGACCCCAAGCCCACGCAACGCCCGCACCCACGCCGCTCCGAGCCACTCGTAACTGCGCGTCAGGTCGGACAGAACCAGGGGATGATGTCGTGGCAAGGCGATATCAAGGCCCAGCAGCCCGCTGTCGGCCAGCACCACGGTTCCCCCGGCGACTCGCTTCACCACCGGTAGACCGAGGCGCCGGCAGGCCGCCATGTTCACGGCAGCGGCGCTCTGGCTGGCGCCGATAATCACGGCAGGTGGATCGATCGCGTACCAGCGGATGGCGGGTACCGCGGCGGTCCGCAGGCCCTCCAGCATCGCCTCCGCGCCCGCCAGAGCCAACGGCGCGCTACCCTCGAAGGTTGGCATACGGCGACAGCAGGTCACGTCCGATTGAGGTAAGCTCATGATATACGTGTTACCACGTCCGAGCTTCGATGCCCCACTTGTAATCGTAATCGGCGGCGGTAAAGATGGTCGAGATGGGGCGTGACCTATCAGGCAGGCGTCTGGTAACAATTCGCCACGGAATCGGGCCGACCTCGTTAGCAACGGCTGGCCGCGCTGCGTCCGGATAGGGCACACTTAACTGGGATGGACACCGTGGCATCAGCCGGCACGCGGCGTGACGGAGTGAGTCTGGCCGAGCGGTCTCGGGATGCGCCGGCGATTGCCGTGCACAACCTTGTCAAGACCTACGGCCCGATCCGGGCCGTCGACAACCTGAGCTTTACCGTACAGGGCGGCGAGGTCTTCGCTATCCTGGGGCCGAATGGCTCGGGCAAGACCACCACGCTGGAGATGATCGAGGGCTATCGCGTCCCCGACTCGGGCGCCATGACCGTTCTGCGCCTGGACCCGCGGAAGAACGCCCGGGAACTGCGCTCGCGCTGGGGCGTGATGCTGCAACAGGATGGCCTGCATCCGGGCCTGACCGCACGCGAGACTCTGCGCCTGTATGCGGGTTTCTTCGCCGATCCCGTCCCCGTGCAGAGCATGCTGGACACTGTCGGCCTGGCGCCGGTGGCCGGCGTCAGGTGCCGGCGCCTTTCCGGAGGCCAGAAGCGCCGTTTGGCCCTGGCCGTGGCGCTGATTGGACGCCCCGAATTGGTTTTCCTGGACGAGCCGACCACCGGCATGGATCCGCAAGCCAGATTGGCCACCTGGGAGATTATCCGGGGGTTGAAGGCGGATGGCGTCACCGTCGTGCTGACCACGCACCTGATGGACGAAGCCGAGCGGCTGGCCGATCGCATCGCCATCCTCAATCACGGCCGCCTCGTCGCACTGGATACGCCCGCAGCTCTGACGCGCCGCGGCACGTCCGGCACGATGCGACTGCTTGCCGAGCCCGGCCTGAATCTGGCGGCATTGCCGAGCGTACGATCGGCCAGTGAGGCCGAGCCCGGCGTCTATCTGCTGGAATCCGACGACCCCGCCGCCTTGGCCGTGGAGGTGACGGCCTGGCTGCGCGATCAGGGCGTGACGCTGCGTGAGCTGCGCATCGGGCACTCCACGCTGGAGGAGACATTCCTATCCTTGACCGATGAAGGGGAGTTGACGTGAGCCAGGCTTCGCCGCTCGCGCGGGCCGTTGCATCTCAGAGCCGCGCCGAGTTGTTGCTCGCCGCGCGGCGCGGGGAAAACATCTTGATCACGGTCGTCGTCCCGGTCCTGCTGCTGGTGTTCTTCGCCTCGCTCGGCGTGGTACAGGCCGGGACCTCCCACCCCGTCACCTTTCTCTTGCCGGGGATGCTCGCCCTTGCCGTGATCGCCACCGCGATGGTGAGCCTGGGCATCTCCACGGCGTACGAGCGCTACTACGGGGTGCTCAAGCGTCTTGGTTCATCGCCGCTGCCGCGCGGCGGCCTCATCACCGCCAAGGCGCTGTCGGTGGTGGCGCTGGAAATCCTCCAGGTGGCGTTACTGGTCGCCGTTGCCGCCATTGGCTACGGCTGGCGGCTGCCCCAGACCCACAGCGCCGGCGCGGTGGGCATCACGGCCCTGGCGCTGGTCCTGGGCACGCTGGCCTTCGCCGGGCTGGGGCTGGCGATGGCGGGAGGCTTGCGCGCCGAGGCCACGCTTGCCGGGGCCAATGGCCTCTATCTGGCCTTCCTGCTGTTGAGCGGCGCCGTGCTGCCTCTCGACCACCTGCCGAATGTCCTGCAGGCGATCGCCAGTGCCCTGCCCGCCGCTGCCATGACCAACGCCTTGCGCGCGGCCCTGGAGTCGGGGACCTTCATGGCGGGCGATATGCTAATACTGGCCGTCTGGGCCGTGTGCCTTCTCGCCATCGCCGCACGAACCTTTCGCTGGGAGTAGTGGTCTATCAAGAGGAGGGGAGATGTCGGAGCTACCGCTGCAAGCCATCCTTCAACGCATCGACGCCAATCGCGAGGAGATCGTCGCGGACGTGGCGAGCTGCGTGCGCATACCGAGCGTGGTTGGGCACGAGGGACAGGTCCAGCGCTTCATGCAGACGCTCTACCGGCGCCTTGACTTGGAGCTCGACGTCTTCGAAGCTAACCTCGACGAGGTCTCGCGCCATCCCGCCTTCGTGGCCACGCCATGGTCCACCGCCGGGCGCCCCAACGTGGTCGGCACCTTGCGTGGCACGGAGGCGACGGCGCGTTCTTTGGCCATAAACGGCCACGTCGACGTGGTCTCCCCCGAGCCGGTTTCGGCCTGGTCCCACGATCCCTGGGGGGCCGAGATCGTTGGCGACGGCGCCGGGCAGCGCCTATATGGCCGTGGGGCCCTGGACATGAAATCGGGCACGGTGGCCGGCTTCCACGCCCTGAAGGCCATCCTCGATTGCGGGCTGCGGCCGCGAGGCACGGTCTCGCTGCAGAGCGTGGTGGAGGAGGAAGCCGGAGGCGGCGCCGGCACCTTGGCTACCTTGCTGCGGGGCCATACCGCCGATGCCCTGCTCAACCCGGAGCCGTCGTATCGGAGCATCCTGCTTGGCCAGCCCGGCGTGATGCTGTTCAGGGTCACGGTCATCGGCAAAACGGCCCACGCCGCCGTCTCGCAGGAGGGCGTCAACGCCATCGGCAAGCTGCTGCCGCTGTATCAGGCCATGGTCGACCTGGATGCCGAGCGGGCGGCCCGCTGGACCGATCCGTTTTTCGGCGGACGGACCGGCCGCGCCGTCAATTTGAATATCGGCGTGTTCCAGGCCGGCGACTGGCCGTCGACGGTGGCCGGGCGCGCGGTCATGGAGTGCCGTGTCGCTTTCATACCGCCGCAGACACGCCAGGAGGTGCGGCGTGAGATCGAGTCGCGCATCGCCGAAGTTGCGAGCGCCGATCCCTGGCTGCGCGAGCATCCGCCGGCTGTCGAGTGGTTCGGCTGGCAGGCCGACCCCTGGCGCCAGGATGAGCGACACCCCTTCATCTCGACGCTCGGCGATGCCGTGGAGCACGTGACCGGACAACAGCCACCGCGCGAGGCTTCGACAGGTGGGCTGGACGCACGCCTGTGCGGCGCATTCGGCATTCCCGCCGCCTGCATCGGCGCCCGCGGCGCCAACATGCACAGCATCGACGAATATGTCGACCTCGACACCGTGATCGAGACGACGAAGATTATCGCCGCCACCATCGTGTCGTGGTGCGGTGTCGCCGGGTGATGCGGCGTGCAAGAGGTGACGCCAGCGCGCGGGCCGCGCTACCTCACGTTCCCCACCTTGACGATGCCCGGCTTAGTGCACGCCATCTTCACGCGCCGGGGCGGGGTGAGCCTCGCACCCTTCGATTCGCTCAACGTCAGCACCTCCGTCGGCGATGACCCGCACGCGGTGGGACAGAACCGGGATCTCGTCGCGGCGGCGCTTGAGCGCGAGCGTGACAGCCTGGTCATGGCCGGCCTGGTTCACGGCGTAGCGGTCGCCACCGTCACTCCCAGCACGCCGGGGCGCCCTCTCCCGGGCGGCGGGCGTTCGATCCCCGGCATGGATGCCCTGATCACCTCAGACCCCGGCGTTACGCTCGTCGTCACAGCGGCCGATTGTGCCCCGGTCTTTCTGATAGATCCGTCCCGGCGGGCCATCGGCCTGGTCCACGCCGGTTGGCGGGGCACCGTTGCCGGCGTCATCCCTGCTGTGATCGCGGCCATGCGAGTGGCATTTGGCAGCGACCCCGGCGACATCCGTGCAGCCGTCGGGCCCAGCCTGGGACCCTGCTGCGGCGAGTTCAGCGATCCGCGGCGGGAGCTGCCTGCATGGTGCGCACCCTTCATCCGGGGCCGGTACGTTGACCTGTGGGCGATGGTAGCGGCGCAATTGCGGGAGGCCGGGTTGAGCGGCGATCATATTGCGACAGCCCAGATATGCACGGTCTGCCGGCGGGATATGTTCTTTTCACATCGTGGCGACAAGGGCCATAGCGGGCGCTGCGCCGCCGTTCTCGCCCTGGAACGCGAACAGCGCGTGAGGCCGGCGAGCATCCCGCCTGGCGACGGCAGCCCGTGACGCGGCGCCTGTATTCGGCGGGCGACGTGCGCAGCTTCGCCCGGTGCCCCGAGCTGTGGTGGTTTGAACGCCGCCGGTCGGACCTGACCAGGCTCGATGCCGCCGAATTGCAGCGACGCCGCGACGAATTGCAGCAGGAGTACGGCGCCGCCGCGGCGGGCCTGCCGGAGGACCGCCTGCTGGCTCAACTTCTGGCGCGGCGCCAGCACGTCGCACGCGGTAAGGCGTACCACCAGGCCCATGCCACCCGCGCGCTCAGGACGCGTGGCGGTTGCCTGCTGCCCCTGATGCTTGCCATGGCACTGCCGTGTCTGGCCGCCCTTCTGCTGCGTTCCCTGGACGATGCCGGGCCGATCATCGGTACCGAGCGCAGCACGCGCTAAGCAGATGCCACGACGTTCGCGCATGGGTTGCCATACCTGGCGGCGGCCTGCGGGCCGACGCCGCCGGCATCCCTGCCGGCCCCCGAGGGCAGCACTGCAAGGTCAAGCCCTTAATCGTGTACAAGGGATCCCAGACGTCGGCAGCGCCGGCTGGCCGCAGTTACCCTCCATCTTCGTCACGCGTCTATACTGAAGGAAGTGGGGTGAGGGCGACCGGCCGGCCTGAACCTTAGTGCGGGCAAGTCTTGTCGAGGAATCGAGGATGGCGTTGTGTTTCCGTGTGTGTGCCGCACTGCTGGCCGTGGCCGGCGTGATCTCCTCCACCGGCTCGGTCGCCGCTCAACGCATACTGGATGGAACTCCGGGCGTCCAAATACAGGTGCAGACCGGCTACGGCTTCACCGGCGGCGCTAACTACCGCTTGCTTGGTCCGGGCCTGCTGCCCACCGACACGGTCTGGGTACCCCTGTTCATCACCTTGAGTAACAACAGCGCGACGGACATCAACTCCGGCCGGCTGAGCGTGCTGGACAGTTCGAGCCCGGCGGTCAATAACGTGCAGTTCGCGCCGGTGAACTTCACGCTCGACGTCAGCTTACCGGCGGGCGCGCACAAACAGGTCGAGATGTACGTGCCGGCTCAGGACATTGGTTCGAGCCAGCTGCAGGTCAACCTGACCAACGGCAACACTACCCTCGCCAGCCAGCAAGTCAGCGGGCAGTTACAGCCCGGTGGCGCACTCTCAATCGGGGTCCTATCGGACGACACCGCGACGCGCACGCTGCTGCACAGCCTGACCATCGGCGCCACCACCCCCAGCGTGGCCCAATTCGGCGCCTCAACCCCGCTCGATACGCTGCCACAAGCCCTGAGCAATTTCGACATTATCGTGGCCTCCAATTACTCCTCCGATAATCTGACGTCCGGCCAGCTGGCCGCGCTGCGCTCGTGGATACAGGCCGGTGGCACCTTCCTGGTGGCGGGCGGTCCGGACCTGCTCAAGACGGTCCGCCATTTGAGCCGCGACTTGCTGCCGGTGGTCCCAAACGTCGCCGGTCCGACGGCGGTGGACTCGAACGTGGCTGAACTCGCGGCATTTGGCGGCGCGGTTCAGGGTGGTGGCGGCCCTATTGAGTACAGCGTCGCCCGAGCCCTGCCGGGTGCGCAGGTCCGTCTGGCCCATAACGGCGTGCCGCTGATCGTCGATCGGCAATTCGGCCGGGGACATCTCGTGTATAGCGCGCTGGAGCCCACGCTGGCCCCCTTCAATAGGTGGTCGGCCGGGGCTGCCGGCGCATTCTGGCAACAGATGCTCGGGCCCGACCTCTCAAGCGCCCTGGACACCGTCATTCAGGGAAACAATTTCTCGGGCAGCGGCTTCACTCAGGCGGGAGGTTCCAGCAGCATCATCGGCGATTTCAATCAGGTTATTGCCCGCAGCCTGCCCTCGTTGCAGATCTACGCCGTGTTGATCCTGCTATACATACTGATCATCGGTCCCGGCAATTTCCTGGTGTTGCGCGCCATGCGTCGCCCGGAATTGACCTGGATTACGCTACCGGTCCTGTCCATCTTCTTTGGCCTGGCCTCGTTCGCCCTGGCCTATCAGCGCAACGGCGGTGACGTCGTGACCCGTCTCGACTCGATCATCATGTTAGATCCCGGCTCGCCCGTTCGACAGGTAGACTCATACGTCGGCGTCTTCGTGCCGTATCCCGGCGACTACGAAGTGTCCGGCCCGCAACAGGCCATCGCGCAGAGTATCACCGACAATACCCCAGCGGCCTCGGGACAGGACACCACCTCCCAGCCCATGCGTGCCGACCAGGGCGCGCCCTTCCATGCCTGGCTCTACGGCATGCAGATGTGGACGATGCGTGGCCTGACCATTCACCAACAGGTGGAGATTCCGGGCGACGTGATCGCCCATCTCACAGTGACGGGGAGCAAGGTCGGCGGAGACATCACGAACCTGACGCGCACGACTTTCTACGATGGCGCCATCGTCACCGCAAACGGCTATAGCAAGGTCATTCCCAGGCTTGCGCCGGGACAGAAGGTGCACCTGTCCGCATTCTCGCTCAATCCGGCAGGCTTTTCCTCCGCGCCCAACAGCGGCGACGGTCCGTTGAACAACGTGTACCCAGATTCGTCGGTCGCCACGGGCTTGCAGGCTTCTGGCTCAGACCAGCAGATCGACAGCCGGCGCTACAGTAACATCCTGTCCTCGCTGTTTCCGTCGGGTTCGCTGGCCAATCCGGCCGCCCCGGCTTACTTCATCGGCTGGAACACCGAGCACCTTGTACCGATCGACGTGAACGGCTCAGCTCCGCATCGCCAGGACCTGAATCTGTTCATCGTCCCGCTGTCGCTGGAGTTGGGATCCGGGCCGATCAAGCTGGACCCCGGAACGCTCCCTGTGTCCGTAGCCAATAGCAACGCGCCGGTCGGCGCAGGGGTCAACGCAGGTATCACCCTCAGCCAGAACGATACCGCGGACCTTCAACTGCAAGTGCCGGTGGGCAGCGGGCACCTCACGGCCCGCACGGTGACCGTCACCGTGAATACAAGCACCCTGACCGCGGGTTCAGGGACCTATCAATTGTTTAACTGGGCGACTCACGCCTGGAGAACGATCAATCTAGGCTCGGGCACGGACGTCCAGAGGAACGCGGGCGCCCTGGTCTCGCCGGACGGCCGTATACTGCTGCGCATCACCGAGACCGCCGGCTCGCAGAATTTCGGCAACCTTGACCAGAACGTCGGCATCGGCCTGACCGGCGAGGTACGACCGTGAGCGGCAACGGCAGTGTGGCGGCCCCACCGGCTGCCGAGATGATGCTGAGGACGCACGAACTGCGCAAGTCGTATGCCCGGACACGGGCTCTTGACGGCCTGTCGATCAATGTCCCTCGCGGCAGCATCTACGGTTTCGTCGGCCCAAACGGCGCCGGCAAGACCACGACCATGCGCATCATGGCCACCTTGCTGCTACCCGACGCCGGCGAGGTATGGGTCGATGGGCAGCCGCTGACCTCCAATACGTCGGCGGTGCGCAACAAGATCGGCTACATGCCCGACTTCTTCGGCGTGTACGACAATCTCACCGTGGCGGAATACCTCGCCTTCTATGCCTCGGCCTATCGGGTCCCGACCGCCGAAACCCGGCACATGATCGGCGAACTACTGGAATTGGTCGACCTTGGCTCGAAGCGCGACGAGCTGGTGGAAGGGCTGTCGCGCGGCATGAAGCAACGGCTGGGCCTGGCCCGCTGCCTCGTCCACAATCCGCAGGTCCTGCTGCTCGACGAGCCGGCATCTGGCATGGATCCGCGGGCCCGGGTCGAGATGCGGGAGATCGTCAAGGAACTGCAGCGCCTGGGCAAGACCGTGCTGGTGAGCTCGCACATCCTGCTGGAGCTGTCCGAGATGTGTTCGCACATCGGCATCATCCAGGGCGGCCGACTGATCCGGGAAGGGCCGGTCGGCGTGATCCTCAGCTCGCTGAAGGCGGCCCGCACCGTCCGCATCGGCCTCCTGGGCGACCTCGATGCTGCCGCGGACACCGTGAAGCGCCAGCGCTGGGTGACGGATGTACAGATCGTCGACGGCGCGCTGGAGGCTGCCGTTTCCGGCGAAGAGCAGGATCTTGCCGATCTGCTGCACGCGATTGTGGAGGCCGGCGTCCGGGTCGTCCAGTTCGCACCGGCCTCGAACTCGCTGGAAGAGATCTTCATGCAACTGACGGAAAGCGAGGAGTCGTGATGTACCAGAACGCGGTGCTGCGCAAGGAGCTGACCACGCGCATGCGAGGCTGGCGCTCCAGCCTGGTGATCATCGCCTATGTCACGGTGCTCGCGGGCATCGTGCTGCTGCAGCTCAGCACCTCGGCCGATCCGCAGAACTTATCCGACTCAGCTCGACTCGGTCAAAGCCTGTTTGCCGCCCTGGCCGGATTCCAGATGGCCCTGGTCATCTTCGTGGCGCCTGCCTCCACGGCCGACGCCATCAGCGGCGAGCGACAGAGGCAGACCCTGGATTTACTGCTTGTCACGGGTTTGTCGTCGCGGGCCATCATCTTTGGCAAGCTGTTTGCGGGCCTGGCCTATGACGTGCTGCTCATTCTCAGCTCGATTCCCTTGTTTAGCCTGGTCTTTCTCTTCGGCGGTGTGGGGCCCTCACAGTTTGTCGACCTGTTTGTGACGTTCCTGATCACCACCCTGCTCATCGGCTCCATGTCGCTCTTCATCTCCACCTTCACGCGTCGCAGCGGCACCGCGGTCGTGCTGAGCATGCTGGCGACGCTGGGGCTAACGGTCGGGCTGGTCATCGTCACCCTGCTGCTGGGTGCAGCCAGTTCTGCCGCGGGCAACCCCAATACGATGCCCTTCACCGGATACTTCGACCCGCTGGTGGGCCTGGTTGCCGTACTGCCGTTCTCGCAGGATATCGGGTCGCTCGACCATTTCACGGCCGGCCCCCTGCACCTGTCCCTGTGGCAGGATCAGATGCTGGCCAATCTCCTGATGTCTGCCCTGTTCATTGCCGGCAGCATCCGCTTGCTACGGCCGAAAGGAGCGCCGCTGCGATGAACCTCACCGCGCTGATGTCGCTCATCCACCGCCGCATGGTGTGGCGACACGTACTGCCCTGGCTGGCCCGGGCACTGGCCGCGGGCCTGCTGGTTGGCGCGGCGCTCACCGCGGCAAGCCGGGGGCTACATTGGGATGTGCCGGCCGTCGCGCTATTGCTCGCGGTCGTCGCGGCCTTGATCGTCGGCGCCGCCGGGGTGCTGCGGCGGCCGGGGCTGGCAGGGGCACTGCGAGGGGCGGACGGCTTGCTGGACCTGCACAATCGCCTGCTGACGGCGTGGGAGTTTCGAGACAGCCAGGCAACCCTGCCTCGTTTGCAGCGCGAGGATCTTCTGGCCATCGCCCACAAAGAGAAGCTGACCCGGCGGCTGCCGCTGCGACTGTCGCGGCTGGATTCTGTGTTGCCCGCCGCCGGCGCCCTGTTGCTGTTCGGCGCCCTGTTGGTCCCGCACGCGCAGGCGCCGGCGCAGATGGTCGATCGCGTCGCCTCATCGCGACTCAAACATGCCGTCGCCCGCATCTCGGCCACACAGCAGAGCACCAGGAACGTGGCCAAACAGACCTCCGGCGCCTTGTCCGCGCTGGATCGCCAGCGACAACGCCAGATCGACAAGATCCTGGCCCAGCTCAAGCGCGACCTCGCCGCCGCGCATACGCCGGCACAGGCATTGAAAGCTATTGCCCGGGCCCAGGACGCGCTGAATAGGCTCTCGAACCCACAGGCCGGCCAACAGCGTGCCGCGCTGCAGAATCTGAGCAAGACGCTCTCGTCCAGCCCTGCTACTAACGGTCTCGCCCAGGCCATTAAGCAAGGCAAGCCGGCCGACGTGCAGAAGGCCGCACGGTCCCTGGCCAGGCAACTGAGCAAGATGAGTGGTGCTCAGCGGGCGGCCCTGGCCCGTACCCTGCAGGCCGCGGCAAACGCGGCGTCTCCGGATTCCAGCCTGGCCAATTCGCTGCAGAATGCGGCTACGTCGCTTGCACAGGGCGACACCGCCGGGGCCCAGAATTCGCTAAGACAGAGCGGGCAGCGCGCGGCAAGCGACCTGGCCCGCTCGCAGCAGCAGGCCAGCATCGACCAGGCCAATACAACCCTGGACAATGCGCGCAATGACATCACCTCCCAGACGGGCACCAACAGCGCATCGGGCAATCCGCCGGCCGGCAGTGGCCAGAAGACCGGAAGCGGGAGCAAGTCGGGCGCAGGGACCGGCCAGGGATCGAAGGGCAGCGCGAGGAGGTCCGGCGGCTCGGGTGGCCAGGGCTCGGCTAAGGGCAATGGTACTCAAGGCAGCGGCTCACAGGGCTCTGGTACCGGCTCCGGCAAGGGCAGCGGCGCGCAGGGCAGCGGGAATGGCTCCGGCCAGGCAAACGGCGGACGTGGTAGCGGTAACGGGTCCGGACAGGGCACCGGCTCCGGCAACGGTAACGGCCAGGGTGGCGGGAGAGGCGGCACCGGCCAGGGTGGTGGACAGGGCGGCGGGGGCTCGCGCGGGGGCAACACCAATGGTGGCCAGCAGGGCGGAACGCAGGGAGATCGCGTCTTCGTCGGCGGCCAGCAATCGCAGGGGCCGTCGTCGTCGCAACAGGGCAACCTCAATGCGCCGAGCAGGGGCCACGTCAGCTCGTGGCGCGCCGTGCTGCCGGCATACGAGCGCGGTGCCCGCGACGCGGTCGATTCGGGATCGGTGTCGCCCTCGGATCAGGGCCTTGTCAAGGGCTACTTCAACGCGCTCGATCAGCTCAATCATTAGGCGGAGGTAAGCAGCAGGTGAGTATGGCGGAGGACGCCGCGACAGGCGTCGACGAAGCGGCCGTGGCGGCGTTCGCCGAGACAGGGACCCGGTTGGTGGAGGCCATCGGCCGCGTCGTCGTCGGCCAGGAAGAGATCGTGCAGGAGGTCCTGATCGCCGTGCTCACCGGCGGACATGTGCTGCTGGAAGGTGTGCCCGGCCTGGGCAAGACGCTGCTCGTCAGGACGCTCAGCCAGGTGCTGGACGTGCCTTTCTCGCGCATCCAGTTCACACCCGACCTGATGCCCGCCGACGTCACGGGCACCAATATCATCGGCGAAGATGATCGCGGCCGCCACATCTTCACCTTCCAGCCGGGGCCCATCTTCGCCAGCGTCGTTCTGGCGGACGAGATCAATCGGGCCACCCCCAAGACACAGTCCGCCTTGCTCGAAGCGATGCAGGAGCAGACCGTGACCGTGGCCGGCGAAACGCGGCGTCTGCCCCAGCCGTTCTTCGTGCTGGCTACTCAGAATCCGCTGGAGATGGAAGGCACCTACCCCTTGCCGGAAGCGCAGCTCGACCGCTTTCTCCTCAAGCTGCTGGTGCCGTTTCCGGGCCCGGAGACGCTGGCCGGCATCGTCGGGCGTACCATCCGGCCGCCGGATACCCTGCAGCCGATTATCAGCGGCAGCGAGCTCTTGAACTTGCGACGCACCGCGCGGGCCGTTCCCGTGGCCTCGGCGGTAACCGAGTTCGCGGTGCGCCTGCTGCTGGCAACGCATCCCGAACGGGAGGAGGCCACGCCTGAGATCAAGCGTTTTGTCCGCGCGGGCGCCAGCCCGCGTGGCCTGCAGGCACTGATCACGTGCAGCCAGGTGCGCGCCCTCTTACATGGGCGCTACAACGCCTCTATCGAGGATATCCGGTATCTGGCGGCGCCCGTCCTGCGCCATCGCATCTTGCTGAATTTCGAGGGGCAAGCCGAGGGAGTCACGACCGACGCGTTGGTAGACCACCTTCTCGACGCTCAGCGCGAGTGAGGTATGCTACCGTTTACGGGTCATGCGCGCGGAAACTGTGCGGCATCGCGCAGACGCAAGTACGCGTCAAGCCGCTGCGACGTCTGGACGGTGCGCGTCTGGCGCGCCAACAATTCGTGCATCTCTGCCTCGTGTGGATGGCACAGGCGACAGGGCGGAGCAGGCAACGATAGGTCGACGTGCGCC
>Ga0070738_10005088_pt1 | contig 14936 bp, 9 predicted proteins | sample Coa_R2_2_FD_66446 | JGI IMG/M metagenome (GOLD analysis project Ga0070738, IMG submission 66446) | Surface soil microbial communities from Centralia Pennsylvania, which are recovering from an underground coalmine fire - Coalmine... | ecosystem: Environmental > Terrestrial > Soil > Unclassified ...
CGCGATCTGCCAGAAGCTAGCGAAATTTCGCGAATATCGACCGGATAAGCCTTACCGCTGCGAGTCAACACAACTAAGGTCTGGCCTGTCGTTGCAAATTCTGTCTGGATTACGAAATCGTCCCCGTCTTCCAGGACTCGCGTTGGCTTGTCTACCGCTCTACTCTGCTGGCGCTGAAACGCTTTCGGCGAGAGGCGGCGGACATATCCCCGCTGGGTCAGTTCCACGACCGTCTCTTCAACTTCCAGATCCAACGGTGAGTCGTCCACGTTAAAGGATGCGCCATCACCCGCTAATGCCGAATCGGTGGTTGTGAGCGCACTGATCTCTAGCTGCTGCCCAGTTTCAACAGTACGTTGGCCGTTCGGGCCTGACTCCTGACCTCTGACGCCTGACTCTCGTCGGCCAGCGCTTTGAGCTGACGCACTCCCGGACACAATCCTGGTTCGTCGGGGGTCAGCGTACTTCTTCTTAAGCGCTCGCAGATCTTTTTTGAGCACTTTGAGCAGCTCTCGTCGATCGCCCAGCAACCGCTGTAATTCTTGCATCCGTGCCGTTAATTCGTCGAACTCAGCCTGCAGATTTTGGCGTTCGGTGCCGATGAGTCGCCGCAGCGGCATCGCGAGAATGGCATCTGACTGGCGATCGCTGAGGTCAAGCCGTTCCTGAAACTGCACCTTGGCAGTACTGCCATCAGGCGCGTGACGCAGAATGTCAATGACAACATCCAGACTGTTGAGCGCGAGCAGTATCCCTTCAACAATATGAATGCGGGTTTCGGCCTGACTTAACTCGTGACGATAGCGGCGCGTGAGCGTCTCTTCCCGAAACCCCAAAAACTGCTGGAGTAACTCGCGTAACGACATCTGGCGGGGCTGCCCATCTGCTAACGCCAGCATAATGGTGCCAAAGTTTGACTGGAGCGCCGTTTGCCGATAGAGCGTGTTGAGCAGCTTCTGAGGATTGGCTTCGCGTCGGAGTTCGATCACAACACGGATCCCCTCACGATCGCTCTCATCCCGAATATCAGCGATCCCATCCAACCGTCCCTGCGCGACCAGTTCCGCAATTTTCTCAATCCAGGCGGACTTGTTCACCTGGTACGGCAATTCCGTAATCACCAGTGCCGTACGACGGTGCCGCCCGCGCCCCATCTGCAGTTCTTCCGTCCGGGCAATCCCACGGACGGGAATGCTGCCCTTACCCGTCGCATACGCTTCGTAGATACCGTCTGTGCCAATAATCTCGCCGCCTGTAGGGAAGTCAGGGCCGGGAATGAGTTCAAACAGTCTGGCGTCAGGCAAATTGGGATTATCAATCAGCGCGATTAACCCATCGACGATTTCGCCCAGGTTGTGCGGCGGAATGTTGGTGGCCATACCGACCGCAATCCCCGAACTGCCGTTGAGCAGGAGAACCGGCAGTTGAGCGGGCAGCACGATCGGCTCCTGCTGGGAGTTGTCGAAATTGCCGACAAAATCAACCGTCGCATCACCAATTTCAGCGAGGAGCGCTTCGTTCCCGATCGGGGCCAGTCGGGTCTCTGTATACCGCATGGCAGCCGGAGGATCATTGTCCACAGAGCCGAAGTTGCCGTGGCCACCCAACAACGGGTACCGACTGGAAAAATCCTGCACCAGTCGCACAAGCGCGTCATAAACGGCCTGGTCGCCGTGAGGGTGGTATTTACCGAGGACATCCCCAACCACGCGGGCGCATTTTCGGTAAGGGCGATCGGGCGTTAGCCCCAGTTCGTGCATGGCGTACAGAATCCGCCGATGCACTGGCTTCAGGCCATCGCGGACATCGGGCAAGGCCCGCCCCACAATGACGCTCATGGCATACTCCAGATAGGACTGCTGCATTTCGGTATGCAGGGCAGTGGTAATTACAGCCATGAGCAGTGATCCTCAATCATTGATTTCATACAAGCTTTTTGGCGTTTGCCGTAGGTGACGCGTACGATAGGTGCAAACCCTAATGCCCATCCTTACTATTTCACAGTAGAATCGGCGCGAATTACTAAACTGCTGCATCGGTGTCACGTTTCGAGGAGAGTGCCATGAAAACCGTTCTGATTGTCGAAGACGATCTCATTAATGCACGGGTGTTTTCGAAGATCTTGACGAAGCGAGGCGGTTTGGCAGTTAAGCATACAGAGAACGTCGAAGAAGTCATCCAAATTGCCCAGGCGCGGGAAGCCGATATTATCCTGATGGATGTCTCGCTGTCGCGGAGTGTGTATCTGGGAAAAGCCGTTGACGGCATTAAGATTACCCAAATGCTGAAGGCAGACCCCAAAACAGCAGAGCTGCCCATTATCCTGGTAACGGCCCATGCGATGGAAGGCGATCGCGAAAGCTTTTTGAAGCAAAGTGGGGCTGACGCCTACATCTCGAAGCCCGTAGTCGATCACCAGGCATTTGTCGATCAGATTGTGGCACTGCTGCCCGCCAGCGAGCTGCCGCCAGAGCATTGAGAAGGCACCATGAAAACCGTACTGCTTGTTGAAGACGACCTGAGTAATGTGCGCGTATTTTCGCGTTATCTGACGCGACTGGGTGGTCTGGCCGTCACGCATACCGAAGATGCTGAAACTGTTATGCAAATGGCCAGAACCGGAGCCGCCGATTTGATCTTGATGGATGTGTCGTTGTCTCGCAGTACTTACCAGGGCAAAGCCGTGGATGGGATCAAGCTGGCGCAGATGCTGAAAGCAGACCCCACCACCGCCGCCTTGCCGATCGTCCTGGTGACGGCACACGCCATGATCGGCGACAAGGAAGCGGCACTCCAGCAGAGCGGTGCCAATGGCTATATTTCGAAGCCGGTGGTAGATTACCAGGCATTTGTCAAGCAGATTGTGGCACTGCTGCCAGAGGCCTGAAGCATGCTGGTAGAGATGAGCGATCGCGCGATGCATAACCTAGAACCTTTACGCAGTAGCGGCATTGACTCTCAAACTACTGTAGACTACGGCAGCGGTTAGCGCTGTTCCACGGTTTGAGACAGCGACCATGCCACTCCGAATTTAACGGCTTTTGAGGCTTGCAGTCAGTGGATCATACGCCCAAAACAGGGATTTAGCACCGGATGCCCAACCCCTAGCAAACCCCAGCGTGAGTTCGTCCCCGCTTCGGTTCGGCCACGCTGAGCGCTGAGGGCCAAAGCAGAACAGTCGTCTATTTCGCCTTGTACTACTAGCCGGTGATCACCGTCTGTCCAATGATCACCAAAGCAGAAAGCACGCTTCGGACGTTGATTGACAAAACCCAGAGCGGCGATCGCCGTATTCCATCTTGAGCACATTAGTACTATTTTAAGCAAATTTCAACCAGCCCTGCCCCCATGCTCCCCGGCAAATCGGTTTAAGGGTATGGTCATAGAGCGCGGCAATGAACCAGGCAACAAAACCCGAGTCGTGCGACGATCCAGGCCCCACCAACTCTAACGACAGGCGCAAGCGAGTCATTCGTTACCCGGTCATTCAGTTGGCGTCGGTAATTCGCCTGAGGCGGCTGGAGTTGGTGCATCAATGATCTCTGGCAGCGTCGGAGGCAAGTCGGGCGTTGGCAATTCTGGGGTGACCACGCTGGGCGATGGCACAGGACTGGAAGATGGCGCAGGGGTAGGCCGGGAAGGACTGGTCGATCGCGAACGACTGAGCCGCTCCTGGTACTGCTGTAGTCGCTCTTGCCAGCTTAATGATTTCGGCTGTGGTTTCTTGCGGGCAGGCTTCGTGGGGACATCTGATGGTGTGTCGGACGCTGGCATCTCAGCAGGCTGTGGCGATCGCAGCGGTTCGACAACCGGTGCCAGCGGACTGGGCGTAGGCGTGGGCAGCGGTTCAGGCGGAGCGGGTAGAGGAGTAGGCGTGGGTGATTCAACCGTAGAATCGGAAGGATTAACGTCGGGGATCGGCTCCGTTAGCGGTGGACTGGTTGGACTGGGAGCGGGTAAGGGCGCGATCGCGCTGGGTGACGGCGACGGTTGGGCACGATCGTCAGGGTTGGGAGCGGGTTCTGGCGTTGGCGCAATGCTTGGCTCCGGACTGGGTGTAGGGGCCGGTTCTGGCGGTGCGGGTGGTTCAGGCGCGGGGGGCACATAGTTTGGATCAACAATGCCTTGAACGTCGGCTGCGGCGAGGTCTCCCCGCACCAGTTTCGCGAGCGTATCCTCCCCATTGGGCTGATAGTCAACCAATCGCACAGTGTTATTGAACTCGTTTTTAACGGGATTGCCCTTTTCATCGAGATACTCAAGCTGTACCCAGTTCTTACCGGGCCGGAAGCCCTTGAGATAAATGGGCTGCCAGCGATCGAGAATAAAGCGATCCCCATTCACCGTACAGCGAATGCGCCAATCAGCTATGTCATCCTGTTCATCCGCTTGAGCAACCAGATGCAGCGGGGCGTTGGTCAGGTAGAAATCGAGCAAGATTGGCTCTGCCCCATAAACCCCCTGGGGACGGCTGTAGGTTAATAGCGGCAGATCTGGGTCAGGGCTGTTGTCTTGTGTCTTTGTCAGGACATGAAAGGTCGTCTGGGCAAACGCCCCCTCATTTTTGAAGCTTTCATGCCAGGGGCGGGACGCAAACGCACGAATGGTATGCGTACCCGGTTCCAGATCATTGAATACCAGCGGTTTACTCAGGTCATAAACCGCCTGGTAGGCGTGATTGTCCAGCAGGACGTGCAGGTGGGGCCCCAGACCAAACGTTTCATTCTTGAAGATCGGCAGATCTTTGACGAGAAAGCGTACGGCCACCGTATTATCCGGCAACACTTCATTTTTGCGCGGGCTGAGAATTGTGACCTGCGGTTGGTAGCCTTCCAGAGCTTGACCAAGTTCCTGGAGCGCACTGGGTGGTGACGCCTCGGCAATCTTGCCGGAACTTTTAATTGCTGACTGGGACGGGTCGGCAATGCGCGAGCGTCCTTTTAGCGCCGCATAGGCAGCACTACCAGCGCCCTCGACCCCCATGATTAATGCAACAACCAGCACCAACGCCAGCAAAGTTTTGGCGATCGTCCGCCAACGGTTCATTCCCACCACAAACACACTCCTAAAAGCTGCCCATAGCGAACTATAGCGGAAAAGATCAGGCTTCCTCCGCAAAGTTTCGTGGCAAGCAATCAAACGGGGTGTTTGCGACCGGGCCAGTCACTTATTTGCTTGTTGCTTAACCCGTTACTTATTTAGTTGCTACTAGTTATTAGCAGAAAGCGCCTCGATTCAGCATTACTCAATCAAGCATTGGTTTATAGACGGTTTTGACGGCAGTTCATAGAGTCAATGCAATTGAACATGACCATTGACGCCCTTTTCGAGAAAATTATGTATATAGTTTTCTAATAATTTAGTTTTGTAACCGCAATTACAACAACGCTTGACTTTTTGACTTGGCTTCGGTTCGCAAGCTCTTCTATGCGCGAGATCGGAGGAGTTTGAATTATTGTTAAATGCGTCCGAGAACGATGTAAGGCAAGTCCTATAATGACACGATGAGAACTCCTACCAGGCTAGTCGTATGTCTGCATCGACCTTTCAGGTTTTGATGACGATAGTTGTTCTGTTCTCTTAACCGCGATCGCTAAGATTGCATCCCTAAGTGCCCTGGTGTGAGCAGACTCGTTCAGTGAATTTGGGACTCATACATCATGTTTCTCGATCGCAACGATGACGGCTTACAGGCTCAGAGGGCTGGTTTCGAGAACCAGAGCAGCGTCTGGCAGGGGGGATTCCTCGTTCCTTGTCTAGAGAGAGGAGAGTCTCAATGACAACTACCCCACGGGAGCGTGATGCGAAAGTGAGGGTTGCTGTCGATAATGACCCGGTTCCTACTTCATTTGAGAAGTGGTCTCAACCTGGTCACTTTGACCGCACTCTGGCTAGAGGTCCCAAAACCACAACCTGGATTTGGAACCTTCACGCTAACGCCCACGATTTTGATAGCCATACTAGTGACTTAGAAGACGTTTCTCGTAAAATCTTCAGTGCTCACTTCGGCCATCTTGCCGTTGTGTTCATCTGGTTGAGCGGCGCATATTTTCACGGCGCTAAGTTTTCAAACTACGAAGCCTGGTTGACCAATCCCACTGGCATTAAGCCCAGTGCTCAGGTGGTCTGGCCAATCTTCGGTCAAGAAATTTTGAATGCAGATGTTGGCGGTGGCTTCCACGGCATCCAGATCACGTCTGGACTGTTTTATCTGTGGCGGGCGTCTGGCTTTACAAACAGCTTCCAGCTTTATTGCACCGCGATCGGTGCGCTGGTCATGGCCGGCCTCATGCTGTTTGCTGGTTGGTTTCATTACCACAAGCGTGCCCCCAAGCTGGAATGGTTCCAGAATGTTGAATCGATGCTGAACCACCACCTGGCAGGCTTGCTAGGGCTGGGGTCGCTCGGCTGGGCTGGACACCAAATCCATGTGTCTCTGCCCATCAACAAGCTGCTGGACGCTGGGGTCGCTCCAAAAGACATTCCCCTACCGCATGAGTTCATCTTGAACTCGAAGCTGTTGTCGGATCTGTATCCTAGCTTTGCTAAGGGTCTGACTCCCTTCTTCACGCTGAACTGGGCAGAATACTCTGATTTTCTGACCTTCAAGGGCGGATTGAACCCTGTAACGGGCGGTTTGTGGTTGACGGATAGCGCTCACCATCACCTGGCGATCGCGGTTCTGTTCATCATCGCTGGACATCAATACCGCACGAACTGGGGCATTGGTCACAGCATTAAGGAAATCCTTGAAGCGCACAAAGGCCCCTTCACTGGCGAAGGCCACAAAGGCCTATATGAGACGCTGACGACCTCCTGGCACGCCCAGTTGGCAATTAACCTGGCCCTGCTGGGTTCGTTGAGCATCATTGTGGCGCACCACATGTACGCTATGCCGCCCTATCCCTACCAGGCAACGGATTATGCCACGCAGCTTTCGCTGTTTACGCATCACGTCTGGATCGGTGGATTCCTCATCGTCGGCGCAGCCGCACACGGTGCCATTTACTTTGTGCGGGATTATGACCCCGTTGTGAACCAAAACAACCTGATCGATCGTGTACTCCGGCATCGGGATGCGATTATTTCGCACCTGAACTGGGTCTCGATCTTCCTGGGCTTCCATAGCTTTGGTCTGTATATTCACAACGACACGATGCGAGCACTGGGCCGTCCGCAGGACATGTTCTCGGACACGGGGATTCAGCTGCAGCCAGTCTTCGCTCAGTGGGTGCAGCACCTGCACGCGTTGGCTCCTGGTGCAACGGCTCCAAACGCGCTGGCTCCAGCGAGCTATGTGTTTGGTGGTGAGACGGTTGCAATCGCTGGCAAGGTCGCGATCGCGCCCATTCCACTCGGCACGGCAGACTTCTTGGTGCACCATATCCATGCGTTCACCATCCACGTCACCGTTCTGATTCTGCTCAAAGGTGTGCTGTATGCCCGCAGTTCGCGTCTGATTCCAGACAAAGCGAATCTCGGCTTCCGCTTCCCTTGCGACGGTCCTGGTCGCGGCGGCACCTGCCAGGTTTCTGGTTGGGACCACGTCTTCTTAGGTCTGTTCTGGATGTACAACTCGCTGTCGATCGTCATTTTCCACTTCAGTTGGAAAATGCAATCCGATGTGTGGGGGACGGTCAATCCAGACGGTACAGTCGCGCACATCACTGGCGGTAACTTTGCTCAAAGCGCGCTCACCATTAATGGCTGGCTGCGCGACTTCCTCTGGGCACAGGCCACGCAGGTGATTACCTCCTACGGTTCAGCGCTGTCTGCTTACGGGCTGCTGTTCCTCGGTGCTCACTTTGTTTGGGCATTCAGTCTCATGTTCTTGTTCAGCGGCCGAGGCTACTGGCAAGAATTGATTGAATCGATCGTTTGGGCGCACAACAAGCTGAAAGTTGCTCCGGCAATCCAGCCCCGCGCACTGAGCATCATTCAAGGTCGAGCAGTGGGAGTAGCGCACTATCTCCTGGGAGGCATTGTCACCACATGGGCATTCTTCCTGGCTCGTACACTGGCACTCGGATAAGCGCGAGGAGAACGACGTAAAACTATGGCGACTAAATTCCCCAAATTTAGCCAAGACCTCGCTCAAGATCCGTCTACACGTCGGATCTGGTACGGGATCGCCACTGCCCACGATTTTGAAAGCCATGACGGCATGACGGAGGAGAATCTTTACCAAAAGATCTTCGCCTCCCACTTTGGTCACCTGGCAATCATCTTCCTGTGGACATCTGGTCTCCTGTTCCACGTAGCGTGGCAAGGCAACTTTGAGCAGTGGATCAAAGATCCATTGAACATCCGTCCCATCGCCCACGCGATTTGGGACCCTCAGTTTGGTCAACCAGCGGTTGATGCCTTTACCCAGGGTGGGGCCAATTACCCGGTTGATATTTCCTACTCGGGCGTCTACCAGTGGTGGTACACCCAGGGTATTCGGACGAATGGCGACCTGTATTCGGGTTCCATCTTTCTGTTGATTCTGTCGGCGGTCTTCCTGTTCGCTGGCTGGCTGCACTTGCAACCCAAGTTCCGCCCGTCGCTGGCCTGGTTTAAGAACGCAGAATCACGCCTGAATCACCACCTGGCAGGGCTGTTTGGCGTTAGCTCATTGGCCTGGGCCGGTCACCTCATTCACGTTGCGATTCCCGAGTCTCGGGGTCAGCATGTGGGCTGGGATAACTTCCTGTCCACGCCTCCCCACCCCGCTGGCTTAGCGCCCTTCTTTACGGGCAACTGGGGTGTTTATGCTGAAAATCCTGACACTGCAGGTCATGTGTTTGGGACATCTCAAGGTGCTGGTACGGCGATTCTGACCTTCCTGGGTGGTTTTCATCCTCAGACGGAATCGCTCTGGTTAACGGACATGGCGCATCACCATCTGGCGATCGCGGTTCTGTTTATCGTGGCTGGTCACATGTACCGCACGAACTTTGGGATTGGACACAGCATCAAGGACATGCTGGACAGCAAGAAAGGTCTGCTGTCTCCCAGCAGTGAAGGTCAGTTCAACCTGCCTCACCAGGGGCTGTACGAAACCTACAACAACTCGCTGCACTTCCAGTTGGGCTTCCACCTGGCTGCACTGGGTGTGATTACATCCCTGGTCGCGCAGCACATGTATTCGCTGCCACCCTACGCATTCTTGGCGAAGGACTTCACGACGCAAGCGGCGCTCTACACCCATCACCAGTACATTGCTGGATTCCTGATGGTCGGTGCCTTTGCTCACGGAGCCATCTTCTGGGTACGGGATTACGATCCAGACCAGAACAAGGGTAATGTGTTGGATCGCGTGCTACAGCACAAAGAAGCCATCATCTCTCACCTGAGCTGGGTTTCGCTGTTCCTCGGGTTCCACACGCTGGGTCTGTATGTGCACAATGACGTGGTCGTTGCCTTCGGGACACCGGAGAAGCAAATCTTGATTGAGCCCGTGTTCGCACAGTTCATTCAGGCGTCCCACGGGAAGGTGCTGTACGGTCTAGACACCCTGCTGTCTAATCCAGACAGTATCGCGACGACGGCCTGGCCTAACTACGGCAACGTCTGGTTGCCCGGTTGGCTGGATGCCATCAACAGCGGCACAAACTCCTTGTTCCTGACCATTGGTCCTGGCGATTTCCTGGTTCACCACGCGATCGCTCTGGGTCTGCACACCACCACCCTGATCCTGGTCAAGGGTGCGCTGGATGCACGCGGCTCGAAGCTGATGCCCGACAAGAAAGACTTCGGCTACAGCTTCCCCTGCGACGGTCCTGGACGGGGCGGCACCTGCGACATCTCAGCTTGGGATGCCTTCTATCTAGCCGTCTTCTGGATGTTGAACACCATTGGTTGGGTTACGTTCTACTGGCACTGGAAGCACCTTGGCATCTGGTCTGGGAACGTGTCTCAATTCAATGAAAGCTCCACCTATCTAATGGGCTGGCTGCGCGATTACCTCTGGCTGTACTCCGGCGCGACCATCAATGGTTACAACCCGTATGGCATCAACAACCTGTCTGTCTGGTCCTGGATGTTCCTCTTTGGACACCTGGTTTGGGCAACGGGCTTCATGTTCCTCATCTCCTGGAGAGGATACTGGCAAGAGCTAATCGAAACGTTGGTTTGGGCACACGAGCGGACTCCACTGGCGAACCTGGTTCGCTGGAAGGACAAGCCTGTTGCGCTCTCCATCGTCCAGGCTCGTCTGGTCGGCCTTGCTCACTTCACAGTTGGATACATTTTCACCTACGCAGCCTTCCTGATATCCGCTACGGCGGCAAAATTCGGGTAGCCTCTGCTGAGTGCACTTAGGTATCTAAAACAACATCCCTCCGGCTTAAGCCGGAGGGATGTTGTTTTAGATACGCATCCTACCTGTCGGTTTGCTGTCAGCAGTCAGGGCATGGCCGTATCAGCCATATTACGTAAGTAAACAGGGAAATTGCTTAAATGTAGTTGTAAAGTTGGCAAAGCAACAATGTACTTTCCGTGTGCCCCCTGAATTCTGGAGGTTCAACTTTAGAATTGGCTTAACGATACACGGTCAACCGCGTTGAGAACCTCATAGAGTTAATGCAAGCACTATTAAGGAAGGACACTGTGCCAAACTGGTCACCGACAAAATTCCACTCTCGAAGTGGTCGGTACTATCGATATCAGGAATCAGACGTGACAGTACGTATTCTCGATGCTCACCATTGGGAAGCGTTGGAGCCTAACCATACTGAACCCCATAATCACTACTTCAAAGTCAATGGACGCTGGTATTTATATGCAGAAACACCCAACCAGTATCTATTTGAGCAACCGGCTGCGTCAAGCGTTACTTTAGTTGAGCCAAGTGAGCACTTAGACAACCTGCTCAACGAACTCAAACAAGCTGAGTCGTTCCATCAGGCCAGCGCCAGCAGTCGAGTTGCTGAAATGCCAAAGCGAGCCTATCGAGGGGTTATCTATTAAACAAGGCGTTGGTAGCGCGATCGCCTTGAACAGCGATCGCGGCCTGGTTAGCCCACGCCTACCGCTCAATGAATCAATGGCATTTTCGCAACACGAATGCCACGTTTCAGTTCAAAAACTGATTAACTGGGCCTCTCGCTAGAATCATTGTGGCGAGAGGCTGCGTAATTTAATGGGTATAGCCGTTGCCACACGGTAGATGGCAACGGCCAGTCAATCAGGTCCACTGACTGAAAGGGTGCAGTCCTGACTGTGGCTTCAGCATTCTGACCAACGCGCTAAATTTGAGTAAATCTTTTGGTGCGCTATGACTCATTACCAACAGGTACTAAGCATTCCAACAACCGGCAAATCGCTGTGCCGAATTACGCAGAAAGTACAGGCAGTAGTTGCCGAGTCGAAAATTAAAACTGGACTTTGCACGTTATTTTTGCGGCACACGTCTGCCAGCCTCATTATCCAGGAGAATGCCGATCCCGACGTGCTGCAAGATTTAGAAAACTTTTTGGCGAAGCTAGTCCCGGAATGGGAACACTATATCCACAGTACAGAAGGGCCAGACGATATGCCAGCCCATATCCGAACGGCACTAACCAGTACCTCTGAACAAATTCCGATCGCCAACGGTCGTCTGATGCTAGGCACCTGGCAGGGCATTTACCTTTGGGAACATCGGCAGCGGGGCCATAGCCGCGAGTTGGTTGTCCACGCGATGGGCGACTAGAAACGGCTGCAGTCAATGCCACCGATAGTGGACGGAAGCACTGGTTTGTGAATTCTTTTGACTAAACTCCACGTCTTTTGACTCAGATCGACTATTGATAGGACATCATGATACTTCTGGCAAAGAATTAATGAGGCGTTTACAGAACTCGTTGCTGGCTTGTTTCGTCATCATCAGTAGCGGATTGTTGACAAGCTGCAATGTTGAGAAGGCGCGGGCAATTCAAGGGGCAGCGGTGCAATTTAAAGCAGAATCGCTAGCAGCCATCCAGGCGATCGACGACATGCATCGCCAGGAATTGGAGCCACCGCCGCGATCGTCCACTGATGTTCGTCGCGACTTTGTCACGGGCATTTTGAGTTCGAAAAGTGAGATTAACGCCAATTTAATTGATCTGGCGATCGATCCCTTAAAGCCACCGGATGACCCGGAGTGGGATGCCTTCACCGCCGATCTCCGTAGTCAGTATGAAAACTTTGCCGCCATTTTTGACAAACTGGATGCTGGCAACCTGGTAGCCGTTGATGAAGTTCGTCAGTCAGCCGAGCACGCCAAAACGCTGACTGTACAGATGGCACTATTTGCCGATGCCGTGAGTAAAAATCCGCCCGTCCTCTACCGCTATCGCAACGATATCATTGTCAAACTGCGCAAGCAGCGCAAAGCCTATCAAGACCTCCAGTCCCAACTCAAGTCCAGCTACGGCTCCGTTGATGCCAGCCCGCAGTCATCGCGAGACAAGCTCCACGACATCGAAAACCAGGTCGGCGAATTGATGGGCGCATGGCAGCAAGTCAAGGCGCAAGAGCAAAAATTGCTGGAAACCACGGTCGCTCAGTGCTTGAAGGCAGCGCTGCTGGGTAAAGACCTGGGGCACCTGATCAACGATTACGACAAACTCGACCTCAACACCATTAACCTGCTGATTCCGCGCATTCTCAATACGGCGGCTATCGTGACCGGACGTGACTATACCTTTCTACGTGCAAGAACAACCAGCGTGCTCAGCGAGATCAGACAAGATCCACTCTGGCAGGGAGCGGCAAACCTGGCTCTGGATGAAGTCAATAACGCTGCCGCCAATCGCCGTAAAACGCAATCCCCCCTGACGAGCGTTCAAAAGTAGTAAGGACACGTACTATGCCCGATAGCAATACTGTATTTCTGCAAACGGCCTCGGCTGTGATGAATGAGTTGGATATCCGCTATATGGAGGCCGACCTTGACGGCAAAGTGCAGCTCAAGGATGACCTGGACAAAGCAATGATGACGTTTTCCGAGATCCGCTGTCGAATCCTGGAAAGTGAAGTTCTCTGTACGCCAGCGGATGTCGCGAAGATGCAGCAGTTAAGGCAAGACGTGGAGAACGCTGAGGAAATTCAAGCGGTACTGTCGGCTATGGTGCGCGTGACTGGTTTTTTGGCGCGGTTATAGGACAGGAGCGGTAACAGGCGGCACAAGCGTGGGAGACAAACCGCAGAACCGTTTTAGCCACAGGCAAACGCTGGCACGATCGCGATCGCAAACTATTGTAAGAAATTCACTGAACACAGTTCGGTGAGATAGACTGAGAGCCAGATTTAAACCAGATTTAAAGCCGGATTTAAACAGAATGTGAAAAAACTGGAGGAGTCTACTATATTTAGGTATTATTTGAAGCTTCGACGGGAATCGACCTATTCCTGAGTACCAGATATAGCGTTTTGCCACGTGAATTTAGCGACGCCTTGGCGTGGGTGTGAAATGAAACACTGGGAATTTTTATTGCAGAAAGAGGGCGATCGCTCCTGGCTCCCCCTGGATTCACCAGACGTGGAAATCCTTGAAGGGCGCTATCGGATCGTGGCGCGATCAGGTATTGTCAATGCCGATATTGACATTCGGATCGTACACCTGGCCACAGAAGCTGTGCCTCCAAAGCGTCGCGTGCAGAAACGTTCTTGTCGAACGAATCAGGATGGTTTGATGGTGGTGATTCCGTTCACCCAGCTCGAACCAGGATTGTGGGAACTGCACTGCTCCCCTGCCGACCTGTTATCAGACCTGATGACAGGCGCACAGCCCTACAGCGTGAAGTTACAGGTATTGGCCCGCGAAGCTGAAGAAGAAGACTGGGATCCCGATTGGTCAGCCGCTGCGACCGATGCCGACAGTGCCGGGAGTATCCCCCCCGTCGCGCCTGCGGCTGTGCCTGCAGCGATTATCGAACCACAGTCAGCGGCCCCTGATCGGATCCCAACGGCCTTGTCACACCCCACGTCAACGGCAGGCGATCGCGCTGTAGACCTGCCGCCAGAGGTAGCCGAGATTTTAGGAGCATCGATGGATCGGCTATTTCAGATTGCAGCGCAGATGTCTGAGCAGCTCGTCGATGAGGTGCTCCAAGATTTTGACTTTAGTGCGATCACCGATAACGCCGCTACGGCAACCGATGTTGTGGCAACCAACGCCTTACCCCGATCGGATGCAGCGAGTCCCGCGCAACCGGACGCAGTGAGTCCCGCCGCCACAATCCGTGAGCCTGGGGAACCGACTCCATCCACTCCGACCCTATCCACTATTGATACTGGCTATACGCTGGCAGCAGGCGAAGTATTCACCCTCTCTCTGGAACATACGGCGCTGGTCGCTACCCGCAGCGAACCATTGACTGTATCGGGATGTGTCGCGATCGGACAGGCACCTGCCACCTCACCAATTGCGGTCAATGGGTCTAGCCCAGCGGTCAATGCCTCCGCCAGCGAGATTGCTGACCCCTGGGATCTGGATGACAGCGCTCTCGATCTGACCGGCGCAACGGCTCGATCGATTCAGCTTTGTTTACGCGATCCACAGAGCCTCCAGGTTCTGGTGAGTGATCACCAACCCTTGCCACAGCAAGCACTCCCCTTTCCGTTCACCTTTGCCGTTTCACTGCCCGAGTCCCTTGCGACTCATTTAGTTTTAGGGGAAGTCCTGCTGTGTGGCACCCTGCCATCCAATCCCGAGAAGATGGTGGCGTTGACCACTCAGGCATTTTCGGTGACTGTGGATCCAACAGCATTGGTTGATGAGCTGACCAAGCTCAACCAGGTACTCACGGCCGAAATTGAAGATGAAGAGCGCATTGATCTGCCTTTAGAGCTGTCATCACGGGTGAAGGAGCAAGAAACGCCGTCATTGAACCTGTCGTTCCTGAACCTGACGATCGCGACTGCTCCCGAAGAGCCCTCACCACGCTTCCCGTCTCTAGCTGGGCAACCCCTGCCCCCCAAGATTT
>Ga0070738_10005091_pt1 | contig 14932 bp, 8 predicted proteins | sample Coa_R2_2_FD_66446 | JGI IMG/M metagenome (GOLD analysis project Ga0070738, IMG submission 66446) | Surface soil microbial communities from Centralia Pennsylvania, which are recovering from an underground coalmine fire - Coalmine... | ecosystem: Environmental > Terrestrial > Soil > Unclassified ...
CGGCGGCCAAATATAGAACCCAACCAAGTCCGGAAGACGCGAGCAGAGCTGCAGCGACCCGAATTTGCCGACGGAGGTTCATGTCCGTATAAGAGCCCAACGCGGAACTGAGGCACAGGCGCTGGGAACTAGGCCAGAACGAAGCCGTGGAGCACCGAATCTCGCACAACCATTGAAAGCGAATAGGGCAGCGCCTGTTGCCTCCAGTGAAAAGTTAGCGCTCATGGAAGCTCTCAAGCTAAGGTCTCGGCTTTGGTTTTGGATTGGGCATTGTCTGGAGCTGATAACGTCCTGTCGGCTCAGACCACGTTCCACCCTTGAAATCGGCGTTGCTCTGTATGAATTCCCGACAGCAATCTCCGCAAAAGTGGTGCTCAATCTCTGTGCAACCTGCCTCAGCAGTCCCGCCTGGCGCCTTATTCGTGATATGGACTTTCGCCGGTCTCACTTTGCATTTCTCGCATAGCATAGAACATCCTAACGGTCTGGCTCTGGCGCTCCGGGACACTGGCTCAGGAGCAAGCGCTTTCATGGTTTGAGCATCGCCACATAAACTCCAACAGCTAGCATAACCAATACCCACCAAACGATCGATATGCCGAACCACAAAACAATTGCTTTGATACGAGGTGCAGCATCGGGCATTAATCTAAACAATTCTGTGAACAAATGTATGCCAGGAGGTCCCGTAAGTTTTTCATCAATTTTTTGCCGCCTCATCGATAAGCCCAACCTAGCAGCCAAGAACATGGCCCAGAGGAAAGGCACTATCATTACAAGGAAGAGAACGAGGGGTAACATATCTTGAATAGGTCTGGCGCTTAACGGTCCCGGTCAACGAACCGGCGCAAATGGCGCTCAGAATCACATCGAGACGCCGTCGCCGGGTTCGTTGCGGCGGGATGGTTCGGTGATGGAATTTCCCTGTTCATCGCATTAAGAACACTGCAAAGACCGCCAACACCAAAGAAATCCAAACACCACCGGCAATCCTGACACCCGATGCTTGAGGCAATGTGGCGCGACCACGATGAAACCAAGTGTAAAATCTGAGGACGGTGGAGGGGAAAATCAACCACCAGAGGCCGAAACTTAGCGCCAGGCAAAATCTAAGATAGTCGCTACCTTTCATGTGAGGGACGCTGGCACCGAACTGTGGATCTGCGACACCTGTCGTTGAGCAAAAGTGAAGGTTCCCGGGATCGGCGCTTTCATATGCTGTTCTGCCCAACTCCCATACATATGAAGCTTACCCCGGCCGGTTCGTTCATTACAAGCCGAAAATCACCACGGTTTCGTCACCGTCGGGTCGCGGAAGGCACTGCAGGCGCGTTAAGTAGCAATGTTCACCACCGGACAAAGAAGTAGTCCGGGTGCCCAGTCAGGAGCATTGGTTTAGCGTCTCGGATGCAGTTGACCGGTTCATACTCGTGCTGAATGAACCAAAATGTCGTAGATGGTCGCATCAGCACTGATGTGAGCCGTAATAGGCGGAAGGCGCCCAGTAATAAGGGAGCAAAAAGTCTGATCTGAATGGCGCTTAGTTTAGACTCGTGATTTTCGGGGTTATTTTTCCAGTTTCCTCGCAACCACCCGGTTCCGTTGCACTATTTTTTAAAGTTGGGATGTGACGTTTCTTGAGAGGGTGCGTCGCTGATTTCGTGGAACAGCCAGGCTCGGGAGTAGGTCCACCAGCGTTTGGCGGTGGCTTCGGAGATGCCAAGAACCTCGGCGGCCGCTTCAATCTTAAGACCCACGAAATAGCGGAGCTTGACCAGTTCGGCCTGCCGCGGTTCGGCCGCGGCGAAGCGATTCAGCGCTTCGTCGAGAGCGAGCACCCGTTCATCAGGAAGGGGACTGGCAATTTCAAGTTCGTCCAGATCCAGATGCGCGGCGCCCGCCCCGCGACGCTGGGCGTGTTTGCGGCGGGCACGAGCGATCAAGAGCCGCCGCATCGCCTCGGCAGCGGCCCCGAAGAAATGAGCGCGGTTCTGCCAGGATTGGGCGGGGGAGTCCACCAGCTTGAGCCACGCTTCGTGAACAAGCGCGGTCGGTTGCAGGGTGTGGCCGGGGGATTCGTTGGCCATCTTGTGGGCGGCCAGTCGGCGCAGTTCGTTGTAAACCAGTGGCAGCAATTCTTCCGTGGCCTTGGCATCGCCTTGCTCGATCGCGGTGAGGATGTGGGTGACTTCGCTCATGGAGGTGTGGGCGTCGAGATTGTGGCGGGCGACCGAACTGTAGCGGTCTCGCTCCTGGCTGGCAGCTGAGTGACAGGCTGCCGGCTATTCGGCATGGCGCTTGCAATCGTTTGCGCTGAGAATTCCGGCCAATCCCAGTCCAAGCCCAGCGGCTTCAAGCCCGCGCGGATGGCGTGCAAATCCCAAAAATGAATCGCGGCGGTATAAGTGGACAGGACAATCAGTTTTGTTCCGTCGTGGGTAAACAGGATCATGTTGGATCGATCTCCAAAAGGATCTTCCAGTTCCGCCACGGTGCGGCCAGAGGAGACTTCTTTGAGGTGGATTACAGCCGGCGTCATCTCCATCGCCATGAGTTTGCCGTCCGGAGAAAAGGCCACATTGCCGGGATAGAGACCCATCTCCCGTTTGAGTCGCCGGCTGATTTCGAGCGTCTCGACTTTAAGGAACTGGAACTCACTGCCCCGCTCCACTATCAGTTCGCTGCTGTCCGGCGTAAAGGCAACTCGTGTCTCCAAACCCACGACCCAATCCTTCGCTAGTTTGCCACTCTCGAGGTTCCACAGCTGAGCGCGATCGGAATGCCACCCGCTTGTCGCCAGCCATTTCGCATCCGGACTTAGCGCGATAAAATCAACCATTGGATCGCGAACCGGGAGAGAACGCGTGGATTTCTTAGCCAAATCCAAAACCATGACCTGGCCCTCATTCTGGCTGACGACGGCCAGCGTATGGCCCGCGCGATCCACGGCAAAGCGCAGCGGGACGAACGGCAGTTCGATTCGCACGGGAGGCCCGAGAAGCTGTTCCAAATTATTCGTCGCTTCCGGGTGAATTGTCCAACGTTGCAGCGCGTTGCTCGTGTCACAGGTCCACAATTCCTTTCCGCCGGGCCCAAACATGACTGTCTCGGCTAGCGCCGCCGGCGCCAGCGCGACCTCGCGATCCGCCTGGAGATTCCATAGGTGAACCCCGTCGACCATTGCAACGGCCAGAAAACGATCGTCGGTAGCCGCGCAAAGATGCTGTGCGATGGGATTTACCCCCGAGTTGTTCACCAGCGTGAAGTATCCCTGCGGTGACACAAACTCCAGCAATTGCGCCCGTTCTTCACTGGGCCAAAAAAATCCCAGCCACTGGCCATCGCGGCTGAATTGCAAATTCCCCACTACCAGCGGGATCTGCATGGCTTGCCGTCCGGTGGTCGGATCCCACAAACACATCGCCCCGTCCCACGACCAGGAGGCCAGCCATTTGCCGGAGGGATGAAAGGTTAGAAAGTCCACCTGAGGCGCCTGACCTTCCAATCGCGCCAATTGGCGTTGTGCTTCCACATCCCAAATCTGGATTCCGAGAGCCGTGCCCCCGACAGCCAATTGCCGACCGTCCGGGTGCCAACTCACAAGCATGTGCCGACCCTCCCCGACTTTAAGTTGCGCGAGTTCACGCCCGTTCGTCGCGTCATACACCGAAACCCAAGGCCAATCCTTGTATCCGACAGCAACCCGATTATCTGCCGGGTGAAATTGCAGCGTATGCACGCGGCCTGCCGTTTTCCAGTGATTCATCTCGCGGCCGGTTGCCAGATCAAAACAGAATACTTCCTCCCCACGGGCCAGCGCCACGAACCGGTGATTCGCGCTGAATGCCGGCGCACATGCCCCCTCCGGCGCATCCTGAAGGATTGCTTTACCACTATTCAGGCACCACACCAAGGGTTGTTGTCCGTCACCCACTTTCGCGAGAAACATGCCGTCTGGGCTAAACGACAGGTCGGTGTAAAGATCAACGCCCGCAGGCTTGGTTTCAAACCGTTGGATTTCGCGATTATCCGGGATGCTGCGGACGGTAACCTTGCCCTCATAATCCAGCGCTGCGTACCGTTGGCCCGTTGCGTCACAGGCTAGCGCAAGGAAATTTGTACGCCAGACGTGCCAACTGGGTCCGCGGCGGAGATCCGGCAAAGCCATCGCCGCGATCGCTTCATTCCGGAGCCTCCCATCAACCCGAATGCGGGCAGCTTCGGTCACCACCGCGAGGGTTTCGAGTTTTTGTCCCATTTGCCGGCTGTAGCGGCGGGCCTGGGCTTGATTTTCTAACGAGGCGAATAGTTCTTCCTTCGCACGTTTCTCGCTCGAGTAGGCCACGTCCAGGGCCGCACCTTTAGCCCGCAGGGCAAGGTCTTTTTGATTTCGCTCCTGAATGGTTCGCACATTGCTGGCCACGAGAAGTACGACCGCCAAAAGAATAGTCACTGCGACAATGGCCGCGGCGGCGAACGCAAGTTGGTTTCGCCGGACCAGTTTTTGCATCCAATACAGCTTGCCCGGCGGTCGCGCTGTTACCGGCTCGCTTTCCAAGTGGCGCTGAACATCGGTCGCGAGACCGTTGGCCGTTTCATAGCGACGGGCGCGGTCCTTTTCCAGGGCCTTCATCACAATCCAGTCCAAATCACCGCGGACCAGGCTCAGCAGTTTGGGCGGTTCGGATCGGCGATGTTTGGCGATCTCCGTGAGGTCGGCATTTCGCATGGTGCTCAAGCGGGCGGAAGGCCGGGCCGGGTCCTTTTCGCAGATGGTGCGCCGCATCTCATCCAGACCGGCTTGGAGGAGTTCCCTGGCATCAAAAGGCGTTTTGCCCGTCAGTAGTTCGTAGAGCAGCACGCCGAGGCTGTAAATATCACTCCGGGTATCAATATCCAATCCGCTCAACTTCGCCTGCTCCGGACTCATATAGGCGGGTGTGCCGAGGAATTGCTCGAAGGCGGTGAACAGCGTTTTGTCCGTCAGCCGCTGGTCGGTCGTGGCCTTGGCAATGCCGAAATCTATGACCTTGGGGACGGGTACCCCGTCATGATCCGCGACGAGAATGTTCGAGGGCTTGATGTCGCGATGGATGACGCCTTTCTGATGCGCGTGCTGGATAGCCTGACAGACTTGAATGAATAATTTGAGCCGGTCTTTGGTCGAAAGGGTGTTCTCGTCGCAGTAGTCGGTGATCCTGACGCCGCGCACCAGTTCCATCACAAAGAACGGCCGGCCCGTTGCCGTAGCGCCGGCGTCCAGCACTTTGGCGATGTTCGGATGGTCCATCAGAGCCAGGGCCTGGCGTTCCGCCTCGAAGCGCGCAATGACCGACTTTGTATCCATCCCCAGCTTGATGACTTTGAGCGCGACGCGACGCCGCACAGGTTCCTCCTGCTCCGCCATGTAAACGACACCACATCCGCCTTCGCCAATTTGCTCAAGCAGTTTATACCGTCCAATGCGGTCGCCCGGTTTTTCGTTGAATCCGGTCACGAGCCATGTTGATCCATCGCCGACGACGAGTCCCGTTGGCGGTTGTTCGAGAAACTCACCGGCACTCTCGGCGGCGTGGAGCAACGCCTCAACGCGCCGGCGCAGGACAGCGTCCGCTCCGCAAGCGCCATCCAGATAGGCAGCGCGGGTTTCAGGGCTGAGGTGCTGAAGTGCCTCTGCGAACACGTCCTGTTCGCGGGATGCGGGCTTCATGGAGTTCGGATCATCGCCCATACATGCGCCATTGGAGGTGAAAACAGCTCACGACGCGATTAGAAAATATCGTGTGAGCCATTCGACCGCGTTTTGGCGCATATAGGGTGGAGCACGATGAACCTGTTCCGTGTGAAATGCCCAACTGGGAGAATCACAACGAAATCACTACGACAACGTATGAACAAAATGTCTCCTTTCCTGAGCGCCCCATTGCTCGGGCTGTTGGTTCTGACCGGGGTCAATCGAGTTGCGGCCGCCCGGTCGAAGCCCGCCAGAAAGCGGCATTTCGGCAAGCGGAGCATCCACCATTGGGTGACGTTGGTGCCGGCACTTTCCGCCGCGTTGATCGGACCGGCTGCGCTCCACGCTCAGACGGCTGGCAGCCTTGATCGGGCATTCAATCCGGATGTGACCGGGTCGTTTGTCTTTGGGACCGCAGTGCAGCCGGACGGGAAAATCGTGCTCACCGGCAGTTTCACCGGTGTGGGCGGCCAGCCGAGCAGCAAGCTCGCGCGGCTGAATGCGGACGGCACGGTGGAGAGTACCACCACCTTCAATCCCGGCACCGGCACGGGCGTCTACACAGCCAAGAGCGCAGCGGTGCAGGCGGATGGGAAGATTATTGTCGTCGGGCAGTTCCCCACCGTGGATGGCCAGCCGCGCAATAAGATCGTGCGGCTTCTTTCGAACGGCAGCGTGGAGAGCCTCGCAACCTTCAATCCGGGCACCGGCGCGAACCTGCAGCCTTATAGCGTGGCGATCCAAGCGGATGGAAAAATTTTGATCGCAGGCCAATTCACTAGCGTGGATGGCCAGCCACGCAACGGGATCGCCCGGCTGAATGCCGACGGCACCGTGGAGAGCACCGCCACCTTCAATCCCGGCACCGGGGCGGAATCCATCGGTATTCTCGGCGCACAAGCCAACGTCTATAGCGTGGCGGTGCAGGCAGACGGGAAGATTCTTATTGGCGGCGACTTCATCACCGTGAACGGCCAGCCGCGCAATGGGATCGCCCGGCTGAATGCCGACGGCACGGTCGAGGACACCGCGACGTTTAATCCCGGCACCGGTGTGAGCGGTGGCGGCGGCGTCGGCTCCTATGTCGCAAGCGTGGCACTGCAGGCGGACGGAAAGATTTTGATCGGGGGCAATTTCACCAGCGTAAACGGTCTGCCCCGCAACTACGTCGCCCGGCTGAATGCCGACGGCACCGTGGAGAGTACCGCCACCTTCAATCCCGGCACCGGCGCGGGAACCGTTGTCAATAGCATGACATTGCAGGCGGACGGAAAGATTTTAATAGGAGGCAATTTCACCAGCGTGAACGGTCTACCCCGCAATCACGTCGCCCGACTCCTTCCCAACGGCACCGTGGAGAGTACCGCCGCCTTCAACCCCGGCACCGGCGCAGACTTTTTTATTTATAGCATGGCACTGCAGGCGGACGGGAAAATTCTAATTGGAGGCTCTTTCGCCAGCGTGGACGGCCAGCCGCGCAACCGGCTCGCCCGGCTCGCCAACGACGCGAGCACACAAACCCTCGCCTTGCCTGATAACACTCGAGTGCGCTGGCTGCGCAACGGGGCTACGCCAGAGGTCGAGCAGGTGACTTTTGAAGTCTCCACGGATGGCGGCGCCAACTGGACGTTGCTCGGCTCCGGCGCCCGCATTTCCGGCGGCTGGGAGTTGAGCGGCCTTAGCCTTACCGGCAGCGGCTTCATCCGCGCCCGAGGCCGCACCGTCGGTGGCAACGGCGACGGCTCCTCGGGACTGGTGGAGTCAGTGTCGGCGTTTCCCGCCGCACCCTTGTTGAGTGTCGCGCAATCAAACGGATTCGCGATTATTTCGTGGCCATCGCCTTCGACCGGGTTCGCGTTGCAGCAGAACACCAATTTGAACACCACCAACTGGGTCACACCGTCTGAGACCATCACCGACAATGGCACGAACAAATTCATCATCGTAAACCCACTCACCAACCGCTTCTACCGCCTGCGCCGACCGTGAGAATCCGAGGCACTCGCTTGAATGGTTCGACCTGGGTGGCGCAACAACGCGCCCAAAAAAGTGGGAGCAACCGACACAACCATGAAAACAAACCTCGAGTTGCACTTGTTGCTTCTGGCCTTGTGGCGCTTCCCGATTTCGCGCGCGATGAGCGAACAGCTGCTTCGCTTGTGCTGTTTACCCTGACGCACTGAGCCTTTTTGCGTGGTTTTCGCGCATGACGGGGTGAACGCGGCGAACGCTGGCCCAACCGGAACTTTTATGACAACAAAAAGCACTTTTAGCCCCCTGTTCCCGTCGCTGTTGAGCCTGTCGCTCGTGGGAGCGTTTTGGCCAGGCTCTCTCTCGGCGCAAGGAGGCGGCGTCTTACTGGCCACCATTACAAACCCTGCCCCGGCCTCGTTCGGTTTATTCGGCTCGTCGGTGGCAGCGGTGGGGAATGAGCGAGTTCTCGTAGGTGCGGAAGGTGCCGGCGCGGCATATCTTTTCAGCCTAAATGGGGACTTGCTAACCACGTTCCGCAAGCCCGACCCGGCGGCGGGCTCGTTTGGCGCGGTGCTGGCGCCAGTGGGAAACGACCGTGTTTTAGTGGGGGCGTACAATTATACCATCGGAATCGCGCAAGTCGGAAGGGCTTACCTGTTCAGCCTCAACGGTTCGCTGCTGACCACCTTCACGAATCCCTCGCCCGCCTCGGTTCAAGGCTTCGGCTTTTCAGTGGCCGCGGTGGGGAGCGATTTGGTGCTTATTGGCTCTGGGAGTGGAGGGCCGTTCCTGTTCACCACCAATGGCACGTTGCTAACCACTTTCACCAAACCCGCCTCAGGAGTCTCCGCCACGTCCTTGGCGGGCGTCGGCAATGATCGGGTGCTCATTGGCGCTCCTTACGACAACACCGCCGCAGTTGGTGCCGGGGCCGCATATCTATATCAGACAAATGGGACATTGCTTGTTACCTTCACCAATCCCATTCCAGCGACCGACGACAATTTCGGCACGTCAGTGGCCGCTGTGGGAAACGGCCAAGTGCTCATTAGCGCAATCGATTATGGAGGATCAAAAGGGACAGGTGGCGCGGCGTATCTATTCAGCACCAACGGCACCCTGCTCACCGTATTCACAAATCCGACTCCGGCGGCGGGCGATTTTTTCGGGTGGTCAGTGGCGGCAGTGGGGACAACCCGCGTGCTGATCGGCGCATATCAAGACAGTGCCGGCGCGTTTCAAAGCGGTTCTGCCTATTTATTTAGCACCAACGGCACTTTGCTGAACACCTTTACCAATCCTACGGCATCTACACAGGCGTGGTTCGGGGCGTCGGTGGCGGCAGTTGGAGGCGATCACGTAATCGTTGGTTCGGTCTGGGACAATACCGGCGCATCCCGCGCTGGGTCGGCTTATTTATTTGACCTTCCTTACCCGCCGCTAAGCATCGCTCGGAATCCGGCCACCATTGCACTAAGTTGGATTTCAGTCGAGACGGGCCTCTCTCTCCAGCAAACGGACGACCTTGCCGGGCCAACTTTGTGGACCGCCGCGACCAATTCCGTTTCCATCCTTGGCCCGACCAATGTCGTTCAGCAAGCGATTGCCAATGGGGCGCCTCGGCGATTCTTTCGCCTGCAACGGCCGTGAACACAGCCTTCACGATTTCATCGCCCACAATATAGCAGGCGTCGTCCTGGAGTTCGCCGATAGCCTCTCAGGGCGGGCTCAGGCACCGAGATGCACGAGCAAAATGTGGTTGCCGACCGCCTCTTGATTACCGGTCCAGTAGTGAACCGGCAGCGATTTCATCCCTCCTGGATTGCAGATTCGGTAAAAGAACAAAAAGAAAACTTGCGTGAGCCTTTTTGCCCGCTTTGCGCGCATGACGGAGTGGAACGAGATGACGAACACTATATGAACCCAAAACTACAACTTAACATCTTGCTTCTGGTTTTGTTGAGCCTGCCGGCTTGGGCGCGCGCCCAGGGAACAGCTTTTTCCTACCAAGGCAACCTGCTGGAGAACGGCGTCGCCGCGAACGGCGGCCACGATTTCATCTTCAGCTTGTTCGACTCAGCGGCCGCGGGAGCCCAGGTCGGGCAGGACGTGACGCTCAACAATACTCGTGTGGCGAACGGGCAATTCAACGTCAGTCTGGATTTCGGTCCGGGTGCGTTCCCCGGAAGCCCCCGCTGGCTGGAAATCAGCGTGCGGCCCACGGGGGTCGGGCAATTCACGAAGATGGACGCGCGTGTTTCCCTGCTGCCGACGCCCTACGCAGTGTTTGCGACGACGGCGGGCAACGTGGCCAATGGAGCGGTGACGGCCAACCAGTTGAATACCGGCGGTCTGGCTCCCGCGCAGGGGCAATTCCTCTCCTACAACGCAGGCAATCTCGTTTGGAGCGATCCCGCAGTAGCCGCCGGCAACGTGTGGTCGCTCAATGGACTGGATGCCTATTATAACACTGGCAACGTCGGGATCGGCACGGCCAATCCGACGAATGGAGCCCAACTGGAAGTCAAAGGCACGACTCGCATCTCCCCCGGAGGCAGCGGCGGATTCGTTTCGATCGGTACACCCAACGGGGAAACAGGCATGGGGATCATCGGCAGCAACCGAGCCGACATTAGATTTGATGGCTCAACACTCAAATTGCTTGCGGGGTTCGGGTCTGGAGCCATGCCTGCAACAAATGGCATTGCCATCGACACCAGCGGCAACGTCGGCATCGGCACCACCACGCCCTACAGCAAACTGTCAGTCGCGGGTAGTATGCTAGCCCTGGGAGATGTGAACATCTTGGGGGGGCGCATCGCCCTCAATCGGGACATCTTTCCGGGCACGACCGTAGAATTCAAGATGAGCCCCGGCGACTCCGTTCCATTAAGGGTGGAGGATTCCGCCGGGAAGATCATCTTGGACTTAACATACAATCCGAATGAGCTCACCATTTTTGGCGACGCACAAAAACTTTTAGGCGGCACCTCCTGGGGAGTTTATTCCGACCGGCGTCTCAAGCAGGACGTGCGGGCGTATGAACCCGGTTTGAAAGAAGTCCTGCAACTGCGGCCGGTGCGCTTTCACTATCCCGACGACCCCAAGCGCGGCCTGACCTCGAACCACGAAGAGTTCGGTTTCATCGCGCAAGAAGTCCGCGAAGTCATTCCCGAAGCCGTCACTGAGGGCAAGGACGGCTATTTGTCCCTCAAGGCAGACCCGATTCATTGGGCGGCCATCAACGCCATTCAGGAGTTGAATGCGAAGTTGCTCGAACAACGCGCCGAATTGAAGCAGAAGGAAATCGGGATGGTAGAGTTGAGAGAGAAAAACAACTCGCTCGAAAAACGACTCGAAGCTTTGGAACAAGTCATCCTTCTAAAAAAACTACACTGAAAGCAGCGTGATGAAATCAAAACCCGCCAAAGCGCTTTGTGCGTGGGTTGTGCTCCAGCCAGTTGATCACGACCAAAAAACAGACCTCAAATCGCATAAGCTTCCGTGCCCGATTTCGGCGCCTGCCGTAAAAACATTATGAAAACAAAACACAAACTCCAATTCCTGCTGCTGGTGCTGTTGAACGTTTCCGTCTTGGCGCGCGCCCAGGGCACCGCATTTTCCTACCAAGGCCACCTGGAGGAGAACGGCGTCGCCGCGAACGGTGGTCACGATTTCATCTTCAGCTTGTTCGACTCAGCGGCCGCGGGCGCTCAAGTGGGGCAGGACGTGACGCTCAACAATACTCCTGTGGCGAACGGGCAATTCAACGTCATCCTGGATTTCGGTCCGGGTGCGTTCCCCGGAAACCCGCGCTGGCTGGAAATCAGCGTGCGGCCCACGGGGGTCGGGCAATTCACGAAGATGGACGCTCGTGTTTCGCTGCTGCCGACGCCCTACGCAGTGTTTGCGACGACGGCGGCCAGCGTGGCCAACGGAGCGGTGACGGCCAACCAGTTGAATACCGGCGGTCTGGCTCCCGCGCAGGGGCAATTCCTCTCCTACAACGCCGGCAATCTCGTTTGGAGTGATCCAGGAGTCGCCGCGGGCAACGTGTGGTCGCTCAATGGACTGGATGCTTATTATAACCTTGGCAACGTGGGCATCGGGACGAGCACGCCAACCCCGGGGGTCAAACTGGAAGTGAATGGGCCGGTCCGCCTGACGCCTGGGGGAAGCGGAGGTTTTCTTCAGATTGGCACACCGAGCGGCGAAACCGGACTAGGGGTCGTCGGCGCTAGTCGGTTCGATCTTAGATTTAATGGTGCGACGCTTAAACTGGCTGCTGGTTATGGTCTGGGCCCCCCGCCCGCGGAGTATGGAATCACCATCAACACCAATGGTAATGTCGGCGTGGGAATGGCTGATCCTCTAATTGCGTCCCAGTGGAAATTGGAAGTAAACGGGCCAACCCGAATCACACCCGGAGGAAGCGGGGGAGCAATTCAATTCAGCACACCCAATGGGGAAACAGGAATAGGATTTTTGGGCGCAAACCGAGCCGACATAAGATTTGATGGCTCGACGCTGAAACTGCTCGCCGGCGCGGGCTCTGGTCCGCCGCCGCTGGAGAACGGACTCGCCATCACGACGGCAGGCTATGTCGGCATTGGGACAACGACTCCAATTGCGAAACTGGACGTGGAAAACTCGGACTCAGGCAAGTCTGCCGTTTACGGCGTCGAGGCGGGAACTTCAGGCGTCGGAGTGTATGGAGGCGCAACCGCATCTTCCGGCGTGGGTGTATTCGCCCGCAATCTTAGCGGGGTGGCCGTTTTCGCCGATGGCGATGCGGCTCAAGGGCGCAACAAAGGGGGTTTCGTCAAGGCGATGGTATATGTCGCCGCCAACGGGACGATCGCCCGCTGCTACAACGGAATTACGGGTGCCTCCGGCAACGCATGCGGTTTCAGCATTAATAATCTAGGGGGTGGTCTCTGGGGGATTGACTTCGGCTTTCGTGTAGATGACCGCTTTGCCAGCGTCACGCCCGGCCTGGCGGAAGAGGACCACCCAACTTATACCGTTTACCAAGGCCCAAGCTCGGCCAGCATTGTTTATGGGTATCAACCGACATTCATAGGACAATCACTGCCAAATTCGATATTCGTTCAGCAGGTCCTGCCGACGAGCGGGTTCGTGACTTATCCGGCCAGCTTCACGGTCATTGTTTACTGAAGCCCGGTTGACTATCTCCAAAAGCCAAATATGCGATCCCCAATTTTGTGCCACCTCGTCGCCGGCATCGCGAGACAAAAGCGAACTATATCCATGCAACCTTTGATCCAAAAAATCTTTAGCCTCGCGGTAACCTGGCTCGCGGCCACCGCGGCTTGCGCGCAAACCTACTCCATTGACACCTTCACCGTTTCGGGTGGCAGCGACACGGTGAGTAGTGGCGCTTATACGATCAGCGGAACCGTCGGCCAGCCGGATGGCAACCTCGCATTGAGCGGTGGCGCGTTCTCGATGTTCGGCGGTTTCTGGAGCGTGGTCGACGGAGCCACGCCCCAAGTTATGACGACAATTATCTTTGACAATACCGGTGGCAGTGAAAACGGATACGAAGCTGCCACCACCAATGCCTGGCTGGCGAATAAGTTTTGCCTTGGACCGCAACCATACCAACTCGACTCAGTGACTGTGCTGCTGGTCAGCGCGGGCATCCCGGGCCTCCGAACGGTCCGGCTGCAGCTCTATGCCAACGACCCGGTCAGCGGCAAACCCTCCGTCAGCACGGGAGTGATCATGAACCTCTCCGGGATAACCAACCCCATCACGCTGCCGGCGGGCTTCGCCGAAACACCGATTAAGTGGGTTCCCGCCACTCCTTTCACTCTCGCGGCAAATACGTGCTACTGGGTCGTATTAAGCACCGATGGTGGACTTGTTGGCGAAGTTGATTCCGCCAGCGCGCCCACCGGCGATGCCGGGGCCAACGGACGCACTTTATCCGCCGACGCCGGCGCATCGTGGCAGCAACCCGACACTGGCACGAACCGCAAAATGCTCATTCAGGGCACGCCCATGGGCTCCCCGCTACCGATAGCAGAACTCGCGGTGGGCGGATCGACGGCCATTCCGGGCGGTACGGGTAACTTCACGAGCCTGCCGCTCGCGCCCGGCCTAAGCGGCAGCAACCTGGTCTTTTATGGAACAGGCTCGAGCGGGCAGCAGGGAATCTACCAAACCACCCGCGGTTTAAACCAGGCGCCAGCCCGAATTGCGGACCTCAACACCGCGATTCCGAACGGCGCAGGCAACTTCTCGTCGTTTGGAACCCAGGCGGGGATTATCATCGTTGGCGGCGACATTCTCTTTTCCGGAGGCGGCGCGGGCAGCCAGCAAGGAATTTACTTTTCGAGCCACTCAACCCCGGGATCCCTGGTCCGGATCGCTGACACCTCCACGGCCATTCCGGGCGGCACTGGCAACTTCGCAGCATTCCAAAACGCCCCCGATTTTAGCGGCAGCGGCGCGGCCTTCGTCGGCAGCGGTGCGGGCGGGCAGCAGGGCATTTACACCGTGGCTGTGATTACGCCACCGCAAGTCGGGTCTCCGTTGCGCATCGCCGACACCATCACGGCAATTCCCGGCGGGAACGGGAGTTTCACCTCCTTTCCGAGCGGGCCAGCTCTTAGCGGCAGTGAGGTGGCTTTTATCGGCAATGGTTCGGGCGCGCAACAAGGCCTTTACACAGTGGCCGTGATTACGCCTCCCCAGGTCGGATCGCCGTTGCGCATCGCCGACACCTCCACGGCGATTCCCGGTGGCAGCGGGAATTTCACCGCCTTCGGCAGCGACCAGGCGCATCCGGTGGACCCGGCTATGAGAGGCAATCGTCTCGCCTTCGTTGGCAGCGGTTCAGGTGGACAACAAGGCGTTTACAACGTGGCCGTGATGGCGCCGCCCCTGGTCGGATCGCCACTGCGAGTCGCCGATACCAGCACACCGGTTCCCGGAGGCGATGGAAATTTCACAAGCTTTGGCGCCGTGAGCGTGAGCGCGACGGACCTGGCCTTTCTCGGCCAAGGTACCGGCGGTCAGACCGGGATCTACGACATGACCGCCGGCCAGCTTCTCAAGGTCGTCGCAGTCGGCGACCGAATCGGAAGTAAAACGATCGCTGGTTTGAACTTCTCGCGCAGCGGTCTTTCAGGCGATCCGATTGCTTTTCAAGCAACGTTTAGCGACGGCTCTCAAGGGGTCTACACCATTGATGTC
>Ga0070738_10005093_pt1 | contig 14929 bp, 16 predicted proteins | sample Coa_R2_2_FD_66446 | JGI IMG/M metagenome (GOLD analysis project Ga0070738, IMG submission 66446) | Surface soil microbial communities from Centralia Pennsylvania, which are recovering from an underground coalmine fire - Coalmine... | ecosystem: Environmental > Terrestrial > Soil > Unclassified ...
CCTCGCTGTACGACGCCATTTGTCTGGCGGCGAACCACATGCGGCAAGCCAGCAATTCGCGGCGAGCGCTGCTGGTTCTTTCCGACGGCGGGGACAACAACAGCCGGTATAACAGCGCGGAGACCATCGACATGTTGAGAGAAGCGGACGTGCGGCTATACGCGGTGGGGCTGTTCGACAGCGCGCGATTTCTCAAGAAAGCCGCGGAAGAAACGGGCGGCTCCGTGGTGGAAGTCAACGATTTAAAGAAACTGCCGGACGCGATCGACGCGCTGAGCGCGCAACTCCGCAGCCAATATCTGCTGGGCTATTATCCCGCAGAACCGCAAAACGACGGCAAATTCCATATCGTCAAGGTCAAACTGAGCGCCGCCGCAAGCCGCCTCAAGCTGCGCACTTCCTGGCGTCACGGCTACTACGCGCCTTACTGAAACGGTCTTAATCCGGTTCGCGGCGCGCGCCTGAACGCGCTTTGCCAAATTAATTGCCGCCCGCCCTCTGAAGCGAAGATCCTCCATAACAGCGAGCCCTGACGAGGTGACGCTTTATGGCGCTTCTGGTTCGTGTTGGGATAGCGGCAAGCCTGGCGGTTTTGGCGTCCGGTCAAAGACCGGCCGGCATGGCCGGCGCATTCGGACGGGGTTTTCCGAAAAACGGCGGAGGAGCTTCCTCGCGTCCGCCGCTAGGAGCGACAAAGCAGCCGGGCGCCGCGCTATCGCCACGGCAGCATTCTTGGAATTCACCGCCGCCCGCGGTGGTGGCGGTCCCGTTTCCGGTGTACGGCTCTCCCGACGCGAATATCGCGGGCGGGTACGGACTAGCGCCGGAAGGCGACGAAACGCCGGCGATCGATGCGGGGCCGCCGCCTGGGATCGAAGAAGGACCTGCGCCCGGGATCCCGCGCATGGGCGGCCCTGATTTCGAAAACGCTCCCACCTGTTTCGGCGCTCCCGCCGATTTGAAACCGCCGCCCGAGCCGCCCAGGCCGCCAGTTCCGGAAGCCAAGCCTATCGTCTACTTGATCGCATTGAAAGACAGCCGCATCCTGCAAGCCTTCGGTTATTGGATCGAGGGCGGGGCGCTGCATTATGTCAGCACAGCTTACGGCTTGAATCAGATCAGCCTGGGGCTGGTGGACGAGGACTTTTCGCGCCGCCTGAACGAAGAACGCGGCGTGGAGTTCGACTTGGGGTTGAAATGAAAATTTGTTTCGCCTTATTTCCTCGTTTTCAAGGCGAAAAATTGTCTCGTTTGGGACGGCGCCGATCTGAAACTTGCCTGCAAAGGGGCAGCGCGGCTTCGACTAATTGGTGACGATTTCACCCGCAAGCTTCTGCGAATGCTAAGGCGGGCGAGCGCGCGCCTCAGCGGCAGGCAGAATGCGGTTTCAGAAGCCCTGATGGAGGCTGGTTTATGTTGGACGCACCCGGCAATTATACCGACAGGGATCTTGTATATTTTGCAAAAGACGGCGACGGACAGGCATTTGGAGAATTGGTTCGAAGACATCACCGTTTCTGCGTAGGATTGGCGGCGCGAATTCTCAGAGACCGCGGCGATGCGGAAGATGAGACGCAAAACGCCTATTGGAGCGCGTTTCAGCATCTGCATCAATTTCAAGGAGAAGCGGAGTTTTCCGCCTGGCTGGCGAGAATCGTGGTGAATCATTGCCTGATGCTGCTACGGGCCCGGCGGCGGGCTCGATTTTTGCATTTGGACGCGGCCGCGCCCGGATCCTCCAGGCGGCGGCTCGATTTGCCCTCCTGGAGACCCGATCCGGAAGGCGAGGCCGGCAATCGGCAGCTCCGCGAGGTGCTGGATCAGGAAATACGGCGGATTCCGTCCCTTTTACGGGAAGTGGTGGTGCTGCGCGACGTTCAGGAACTTCCGATCGAGGAGGTGGCCAGACGGCTCGGCATTAGCGTCTCAGCGGCGAAATCGCGTCTTCTGCGGGGCCGAGTGGAGTTGCGGCAGCGCATCCTGCGGCATTGCGGCAGGTCGGGGCGGGCCAGTTTGACGATGCGCGCGCTGCCGCAACTGGAGCGGCTTCGCGCGTGGTGATTTCAGAATGGGGCGTTGCTTGGCGCCAGCTCTCAAACGGGGGATTTTTGCGCCGGGGCCGGCTGAACCAGCCCGGCCAGCCCGGTTGGGCCGCGCCTGGGACGGCGGGGCGGATTCGCGCCGAACCGCCGGCCTTAAGACGGGCTTCATGGCGTTAAAGAATGGAGAGCAAATTATGAAGCTTGGAGCGGAAAGAACGCATCAATCCACTCGCTGCTAGACAGGGGCTCAAGGATGCCCATTGAAACCCATGATTCACCACATAAGCTACGTCCAACGCTGTCTAAATTCTGCCGGTTACCCACCAAAACCAACCACTTCGGGCATCCTTGAGCCATGGACCCCGGCGCCAAAATCGAGTGGACGCAAACAAGCGAAGCATGCGCAAGGTTTGAACTGAATTGTCTTAAATACAACCGGTCCGGAATGATCGACCGAAACACGATTGACGAGATATGACTACAGAGAACTACGGCCAGGCGTATCAGGCCGGCTTCCATCGCACCGTTGGGTTTTTGCTCTCGCAGGGATTGCGAGGCGACTGTGCGCGGGACATCGCGCAGGCTGCGTGGGTCCGCGGTTGGGAGCGGCTGGATCAGCTCCGAAGCGAAGGGATGGTTCTGACTTGGGTGAACAGCATCGCGTTGAATTTATACAGGCATTCGATTCGGAGCGATCGGGCCAGCCAGCGCGCGCTGAAGGCCTTGCCGGACGCAAGAACCGCGGCGGGACCGGATCTGGCGGCGATCGACTTGAGGAGGCTGCTCAATCTGTGCCGGCCCTGCGACCGGCAACTGCTGGAGCAACAGATGCGCGGGGTGAGCGCCGAGGAAATGGCGCGAAATCTGGGCGTTAGCAATACGGCGATCCGCATCCGCCTGCTGCGCGCCCGCCGTTCGGCGCGGATGGCCGCCGAGACCCACCGGGCGCAACTGTTTCAGACGAACGACTTCGCTGTGCAGGTGAAAGAGATCGCCAGACCCGCCACGCGGGCCGCCTGATTTTCGCCGCAGTTTCCGCCGCAAGCGAGCCTTAGGCGCAAACATTTCCTAGCGCCTTCCTTCCCCAATCGCATCGAGAAAACCGTGGCGAGAAATCCGCAAATTTCCAAGCACTTTCCAACGCCGGGCGGAAGCGGCGCCGAATCGGCGCAGCAGGCGGGGCCAGATCCGGCAGATGTCTCGAAGGCGCTGAGCCGACTTACCTCGAGCCGGGTCATGAGACGGGCCGAGAAGCTTACCGAACTGCTACGTTACCTGGTGGAAACAACCCTGAGCGGGAATGCTCACTATTTGAAGGAGACCACGATCGGAGTATCGGTATTCGCCCGGTCACCGGATTACGATCCCAAGGCGGACGCGATCGTCCGAAGCCAAGCGTGCCGGCTCAGAGCCAAGCTGAAACGATATTACGCCACGGAGGGCTACCGGGATCCGCTGATCATCGACATCCCCAAGGGCCAATACGCGGCGTCTTTCGCCTGGCGGACAAATAGGCCCAGTGAGACGCCCCTGTCAGCCGAACAGCACCCTGGAATCCCGCGGCGCTAACTGAAAAGAGCGCGAAAAAAAACGGCGTCAGGCAATGGCGGGAGCGGCCGCCCGCGAATTCAAGGCGGCGTAGAGGACGCTCCTCGCCTGTTCCTGCGAGAGCGGTTTCGCCAACACATCGCATCCGCCCAAGGCGCGAACCTGGGCGCGAAGATCCACATCGGGCTCCCCTCCGGCTACGATTAGGGCGGGGGGATTGGTTAGGTCCGCGATTTGACTCAAGATGTCGCGCCAGGTGGCGTCGGGAAGATTGGCGTCACAGAGGATCACTTCCACGCGGTCGCGGCATAAGCATTGGATGGCCTGTTGGCAAGAGTTGGCGCTGATGATGCGCCAGCCGGGTTCGGCTAAAATGCGGCGGAGCGCATCGTGGTCCTCCAGGGAGGCGCTGATGCAGAGGATTTTCTGGAGCGGCGCAGGTTTACGAGCCTTTTCGGGCATGAAAGCGGAAGATGCGGGCGGGCGGGGCGGCGATGCAACTTTTGTTAAAGCCGCGCCTCTATGGGGCGGGGGCGAAATAGGCGGCACGGGTCCGAACTTCCAGGGGAGGGGAGCCCGAACGCTGCGCGACGACCTTGATGGTGTGATAGTGGCCATCCCTGTTGCCGGCAAAACCCAAGGTGTATTGCTGGCGGATGTCGCGGGCGATTTTCAGGCAAGCTCCCGTGACGTCCTTTAGCTCGGAGGGGAAGTGGGCGTTCGCTCCGGTGGCCTCGGCGATCTGAGTCAAAACGCGCGGATTGCGGTCGCGGTCCGTTTCGTCGTAAATGCCGATGCAATAGATCTGGATCCCGGAAGCTCGGGCGACCTTTATGAGATCTTCCAAGCCTTCCCGGCTGGAGTTATCGCCTCCATCGCTGACGACCAGAAGCACCTTGCGCTCAAGCTTCGACTTTTGGCAATGCTGGATGGCCAGGGAAACGGCATCGTACAGAGCCGTGGTTCCTTCGGGGGAAAACCGCGCCAGGGCCCGTTCCAATTCCGGGATCTTGTCGGTGAAAGGCTTCTCCGGAGGCAGTCCGAGGCGGACGTCGCCGTTGAAATGAACCACGAACATCTCGTCCTGGGGATTGCTGGCGCGCGCGAAGGCGAGGGCGGCGGCGATCACTTCCGAGCCCTTGTTGATCATGCTGGCGCTATTGTCGACCACGATGCCGGCCGCGACCGGCGCGTCCTCGGGCTGGAACATGGTGATGGGCTTCGGCGTTCCATCGACAAAAAGTTGGAAGTCGCGCTGGCCGAGCCCAGGGACAATCCGTCCGGAGCGATCCATTACGGTGGCGTGCAACACGGTGAGGTTCACGTCGAACCGTATGAGCGGCGGGGCCTCGCTCAGGAACGGAGTCTGCGGGCTTTCTTGGGCGGCAGGAACGGCCTGCGCGCGGGCCGGGCAGGAAAGACATCCATGGGCGAAAATCGCAATGGCAATGGCGGAGCAACGCAAAGCCGCGGTGGTAGATAAGCCCGTTGCGCGCAAGCGGGCTTGCGATGATAGGCGCAAGTTCGTTCCCTCCCCAAACCGACGCCTAAGCCCGGAGGCCGCCATCTATACTTTCTACGGCGGTGGTTGGTTTCCCGCGCGTGGACGCCTCTCAGGTCACCCCAACTAATGAGTCCGCGGCGCCTGTCTGTCATCTAGCTTAGCAACAGCGCTCCAGGACGGGATCGCTGACAAAGCCATTCCGCGGCGTCCGCGACCGGGGTCTGCCTCCCAGAGAAACAGCCGGTTTGGAGCCGGGGCCGCTTGGAAGCGGCAAAACGGGGGCGAATTGCAGAGGGTTCCCTCTTGCCAAAGGAGATCGTATGCGTCTGTTTTGGTTAGGGCCGATGTCCGTGCTGGCGGGGACCGCGTTGGCGCAGTGGGCCGGGAGCCGACCGGGCGGCGATCTGTCCGCCATGGGCCGAAACGGGATCGTCCGGGGCGAGGTCGTTTCCGACGCTCCGATTGTGGGATTGCTCACGGTCGAGCTGATTTCCCCGGGTCATGGCGCTACCTTCCAAACGGAGGTGCAAGGCGATGGGCGATTCCAATTCAGCGGTCTGGAGCCGGGCCAGTACGATTTGAGAGTTACCGGCCGCGCCGGAACTCTGCTGCATGAGGAGATGGTTGTGATTGGCGGGGGCAATCAGAATCTCACAATCCAGTTGGGCGGCGTAAAGCTTTCCAAAACGAACGCCGGGACAGTTTCGATTCATCAGCTCACGCACAAAATTCCGCCGAAGGCGCAAAAGGAATTTGAGGAGGGTCAATCCGCTTCGCGCAAAGGCGGCTGGAGCAGCGCTCTGAAGCACTATCAAGAAGCGGCGGCGATCGATCCGGAATTCGCCGACGCCTATGCCGAGATGGGCTCGGCGTACGCCGCGTTGGGACAGCTTGCCCGCGCAGCGGAACAATATGGCAAGGCGGTGGAGCTGGCGCCCGATCACAATACGGCGGTCGCCAACTTGAGCATTGTCCTGTGCGAGCTCAAGCGTTACCACGAGGCGGCGGCGCTGGCGCGCCGCGCGTTGAGGCTTCGTCCGACCATGACGGAGCTCCACTATGTCCTAGGCGTGAGCCTCGCAGAAGAGGGCGGCGATCCGCCGGAGGCTTTGGCGAACCTGCTTCGCTCGGCGTCCGAATTTCCGGAGGCGCATCTGTTGGCGGCCAAGATCCTGATCGACTTAAACCGGCGTTCCGAGGCGATCGAGCACTTGGAGCGATATCTTCACTCGTCACCGGCCGGCCAGGAGCCGGACGCGCGCCAGGAAGCGGAAATGTGGCTGGCCCAACTTCAGCAGCAACCATAACATGCCCATGGCCGGGGCCGACGCCGCATGAGCTCCGAACGCATACTGCTGGTCGAAGACGACGAGAATCTCCGCGTCATTTTACAATTGCAGCTTGAAAAGCTGGGCTATGTGACGGCGCCCGCGGCGGACGCCGAGCAAGCGCTGGACATTCTCAGGAAAACTCCGCAAGACCTGGTGATCACGGACCTGCAACTGCCGGGGATGTCCGGGATTGGACTGGTAAAAAAGATTCAGGCGGACTTTCCGGAAATTCCCTCCATTGTGGTCACGGCCTTTGGAACCGTGCAGAGCGCCGTGAACGCCATGAAAGCGGGTGCCTACGACTACATCACCAAACCGGTTCACGGTTATGAATTGAGCTCTCTGGTGCGTTGCGCTCTGCACCGGCAGCGCGGAGAATCCGAACCCATTCCGGGGATGGGCGAAAACAACTACGGATTCGAGCAGATCATCGGCTCCTCGACATCGTTGCGGCAGGCTTTAGATACCGCCGCGCGAGTGGCCGAAACCGACGCCACGGTGCTGATTCTGGGAGAAACCGGAACGGGAAAGGAACTGGTGGCCCGAGCGATTCATCAGCGCAGCGCGCGGCGCCACAATTCGCTGGTGACGGTGAGCTGCGGAGCGATCCCCAAGGAATTGCTGGAATCGGAGCTGTTCGGCTACACCAAGGGCTCCTTCACCGGGGCCGTGGCGCCCAAGAAAGGCAAGGTCGAAATCGCCGACGGGGGAACGCTATTTCTCGACGAAATCGGAGAAATGCCGCTAAGTTTGCAGGTGAGAATTCTTCGTCTGCTCCAGGAGCGCGAAATTGAAAAGATCGGGGCGACGGCGCCCGCCAAAGTCGACGTGCGGATTCTGGCCGCGACGCACCGGAACCTGTACGCGATGGTGGAGGAAGGGTCTTTCCGGGAAGATCTCTATTATAGGCTGCTGGTGGTTCCCATCGTTCTGCCGCCGTTGCGCGAGCGGGGCGAGGACATCCTGCAATTGGCGCAGCACTTTTTCCACAAAAACAAGGTCAAATACAACCGGATGAATTTGCGGTTTCCGCCGGAGCTGTTTACGTATTTTTCCGAATACCCGTGGCCGGGAAACGTGCGGCAATTGGAGAATGCGATCGAGCGAATCGTGCTTTTGAGCGACGATTCCAAGGTGACGTTTGAAGCGCTGCCGGAATTTTTGAGGCAAACCCAGTCGCACCGCGAAGTCTTGCCAATGACTTTGCCCGACGCGGGACTGGATGTGGAGGCGGTGGAGAAACAACTCATCCTCCAGGCCCTGCAAAAGTTTGGAGGCAACCAAACGCGCGCGGCGCATTTCCTGAGCATGAGCCGGAGAGCCTTTTCGTACCGTTTGAAAAAACACGGGCTGGCGGCGAAGATTCTTCAAATGCCGGGACGCAGCTTTCACCAAATGTAGAATTTCCGGGGCGATTTGCAAGCCGAAGTAACCCCACATTCTGGATCGAGCAAGGAATAGCGGCGTCAACTGTAACGCGGCGGTACGGAGGCTACAGGGGAGTCGGCCGTGACAGGCGCACGGATTCGATCTTACTCAAAACCGTAAAGCCGAGGATGGAGAAATTCATTATGAAGCTCACAGTTGCGAAAGCAGTATTAGCCGCATCCGCGGGGATCCTAATCATGGCCGCCTCCGGTTGCGCCACCAAAGGCTACGTCTCGAAAAAGATTCAGCCTTTGGATAAGAAGGTCAATGCGACCGCGGCCCTGGTGAACAAACAACAAGGCCAGATTTCCTATCTGAACGAGCAAATGACGACCGCGAACAACAAACTCGAGGCCGTAGGGGGCGTCGCCCAGCAGGCGAACGCCACCGCAACGCAGGCCATGCAGCAGTCGCAGCAGAATGCAGAGACCCTTCAGAGCCAGTCATCCCAGCTTGAGTCGCAAGCGTCGCAACTCGAGCAACATTCGAACGAGTTGGAAAGGCTTGGCAACGAATTCAACTTCTCGGTGGTGGAAACGGTGAACGTGACGTTTCCCACCAGCAAATGGCAACTGTCATCCGCGGATAAGGCGGTATTGGATCGGTTGATTCAAAAGGCGATGTCGACTCCGCGGGCCGTATTCGAGGTCACCGGCTTCACCGACGACACGGGCCCCACGTCCTACAATTTGACCCTGAGCCGCCGGCGCGCGGACGCCGTGGCCCGCTATTTGGCTTCCAAGAACGTACCTCTGAAAAGCATCGCGGTGATCGGAATGGGCAAGGAGCAGACGCCGAAGATGCTGGCGGCGGAATTCGAGGCGTTCAATCCCCACGCCAGCAAGCGCCAGATACGGGCTCTGGCGCGGCGGGTTCGCATCCGCTTGCTGGCGCCGGGAGCGCCCTCGGCGACGGCCAGCACGGCAAGCAGCGACTCGTCCCCGGTTTCCTCGAGCGTGAACTAAATTGCAGCCCACCCCGGGGCAGGACGCCGCTTTGGCGGCCTGCCCTTTTGTTTTAGGAGCAGCATTCCGCCTCCGGAGCCGGACCGGATATACCCCTTTTTCGGCGCGCCGCTAACTCCGCCAATTTCAAAAAATACTTCATCCACGCACAGGCAGCATCCACGGCGCAAGGGAGTGGAAACTATGAAAGCCGAGAATCGTTCGGGAGTAGCCGATTTGACGAAAATCCTGCTGTGTTGCGCTGGGTTGGCGCTGTTAGGACTCCCCGGAATCGCACAGAACGACCCACCGGCTGCGCCCGCGCGCGACCGCGATCGAGGGCGCGCCAAAGTTGACCCGCCCGTAGCGCTGCACGTCGATTCGAACCTGGTTCAAATTCCGGTGACGGTGCTGGATCGCGATGAACAGTCTATTCCGGGCCTCGACAAAAGCACGTTCCGGCTGTTCGACGACAAAGCCGAGCAAGCCATTACGCATTTCGCGGTGGAAACCGCGCCGGTCTCGATCGGGTTTGTCTTCGACAGCAGCGCGAGCATGAACAACAAAATGCAAAGATCGCGGGAAGCGGTTTCGACGTTTCTCAAGACCGCGGTCCGGGACGACGAATTCTTTCTGGTGGACTTCAACGATCACGTGAACATGAGGACGGATTTCACCAAGGACGCCGGCGACGTCGAGCAGCAGCTCGGCTTTATTCAGGCAATGGGAAGAACGGCGCTGTTGGACGCTATCGACCTATCGATCCATCACATGCGCCAGGCGGCCAACCCGCGCCGGGCGCTTATCATCGTCTCCGACGGCGGGGATAACCGGAGCCGGCGAACCGCGGGCGAGATCAAGAGTCTGGTGAAAGAAGCCGATGTGCAGATCTATGCGATCGGAATCTTCGACCCGATAGAAGTGCGGATGCTCACCCCCGAAGACGCGGCCGGTCCGGCGCTTTTGAAGAGCCTGACAAAGCAAAGCGGAGGACACCTGTACGAAGTCGATAATTTGAACCAGCTCGCCGGGGTGGCTTCCAAGATTGGCGCCGCGCTCCGGACTCAGTATGTGCTGGGGTACTATCCGACGCAATCCAAGCACGACGGCAAATACCACAAGGTGGAAGTGAAATTGGTGCAACCCAAAGGCGGGCCGAAGCTCCAGGCGTCCTGGCGGCGTGGATATTATGCTCCGGGAAATTAAATTTGGGAAAAATAATACGCCGGACGCGCCCTAATCGGCATCTTTGCGGTTGTGCTGGGGCCGGAAACGGCAAAGGAGGTGGCGTGGAAGACGCCGCTTCCCTTAAAAGATTCCTGAGGCGCAGCCGCCGGGCGTGGGCGGCGGCCAAAGCCGAGCCGCTGGATAGAACTCCCCTCCTTGCGCCGGCGGTCCGGGGCAACCGGATCGCCGGCCCTTTTTTTGGGTTCGTCCTGTTGGCCCGCGACCGAGCCGGGGCTCAGACCTCTTCGCTCCAGTTCTCGAGCACCGATTTCACTTTCGCCGTGAACTGATCGCCCAGCGCGCCGTCGATCAAGCGATGGTCGAAGGTAAGGGCCAGGTAACAAGTGGAGCGAATGGCGATGGCGTCGTCCACTACGACCGGCTCCTTCACAACGCTGCCCACGCCTAAAATGGCCACCTGCGGCTGATTAATTACAGGGGTGGCGAAGAGGCTGCCGAAACTCCCGAAATTGGTGATGGAGAAGGTGCCGCCTTGCACCTCATCCGGCTTCAGATGGCGGGAGCGGGCGCGGGCGGCCAAATCAGAAATATGGCGCTGCAAACCGACGATGTTCTTCTCATCGGCGTTGCGGATGACGGGAACAATCAAGCCGTTGTCCAGCGCGACAGCAATGCCGACATTGATATCGCGGTGATAGATGATGTTGGTTCCCTCGATGGAGGCGTTGACGATGGGATACTGGCGCAGAGCCGCCGTAGCCGCGCGCACCACGAACGGCAGAAAGGTCAGGCTGAAGCCATACTGCGCCTGGAACTGGCCCTTCAAGCGGTCGCGCAGTTTGGCGATCTTGGTCATATCGCACTTGTGGACCGTCGTCACGTGAGCCGAAGTGCGCTTGCTAAACACCATGTGCTCGGCGATTCTTTGGCGCATGATGCTCATGGGCTCCACGCGCAAGGCGGGCGCGGCGCCGGGCATGACGGCGGGTTCGCGGGCCGGCGGAGGAACCTCGGCGGCAGGCGGAATCGTGGCGATTTCCGCGGGCATGGGAGGAACGGGCTGGGGCGGGGCAGCTTGCGGGGAGGGAGGAGGCTGCCGCGGCGGCGCGGCGGCAGCCGCCGGGGCCGCGGAGGCCGGGCTCGCCAGGTAAGCTTCCAGATCGTGCTTGGTGATGCGGCCGCCCGCGCCGGTGCCGCGAATTTTGCTCAGATCGATATGATGCTCGCGCGCCATCTTGCGCACCAGAGGAGAAAGCGGACCGGCGGCTTCTTCCGATGCGGGCGGCGTCGCGGGCGGCGCGGCTTGGGGAGCGGCGTGCAAAGCGGGGCTGGGGGCGCCGGCGGGCGCGGGAGCGGGCGCAGGGGCCGCGGCGGCGCCAGAACCGTCTTGGATCCGCCCGACTACCGAGTTAATCGCGACGGTCTGCCCTTCTTGGACCACGACTTCGGCCAGCGTTCCCGCGCTCGGCGACGGAATCTCGGTATCGACCTTATCGGTGGAAATCTCAAAGAGCGGCTCGTCGCGCTCGACGCGCTCGCCCGGCTTCTTGAGCCATTTCGTTAGGGTCCCTTCGACAATGCTTTCGCCCATTTGGGGCATCACGACATCAATCATACTTTCTCCCTCGCGCGCTACGGAACACAGCCGCGGCTCACTCCAACCGGCCAAAGGCGGCCGCGTCCCATGCGCTCAGATTCCGTTTCTCGACCATTTCGCGATCAAACACGCGCCCGAAGCTCCGCGAAATGGCGGCAACCACGGCCTCGCGGCCGGCGGACGATCCTGCCTGGCGCAGGGAAGTGACGGGCTTGGTCAGTCCGCACGGCACAATGTAGCGGAAATAGCTCAAGTCGACGTCCACATTCAAAGCGAAGCCGTGAGAGGCGACCCAACGGCTGATGTGAACGCCTATGGCGGCGATTTTCGCGGACCCTCCCGGAGCGGAAACCCACACTCCGGTGGCTCCCGGCAGGCGCTGACTGCGGACGCCCAACTCGGAAAGGGCTCCGATCAGCACTTCCTCGATGGCCCGAACGTAGGCGACGACGTCCCGTTTCCATGCTCTCAGATCGAATATAGGATAGCCGACCACCTGGCCCGGACCATGAAAGGTGACGTCGCCGCCGCGATCGGTATGATGAAATTCAATTCCGGCTCGCGAGAGGAGTTCCGGCGAGGCGAGCAAATGCCCGGCGTTCCCATTGCGCCCCATGGTCACAACGGGAGGGTGCTCGACCATCAGCAACTGATCGGGGATTTCGCCGCGCTTGCGCCGCTCCACCAGCCGGCGCTGAATCTGGAAAGCTTGGGCGTAAGGGACGCGTCCCAAATCGCGGAATTCGCAAGGCAAAGCCAAAGCCGGGAACCCGGCGACAGACTCTCGACTGGCGACGCCGGCTTCAAACATTGATCGCGAGCCCGTACACCGCGTTGAACGCCTCGCCCATGGCTTCGTAAATGGTGGGATGAGCGTGAATGGCCTGCATCATCGTCTCCACCGTCGCTTCGGACTCCATCGCGGCCACTCCCTCGCTGATCAGCTCAAACGCCTCCGGTCCGATGATGTGCACGCCCAAAATCTCTCCGTATCGTTCGTCAGCCACGATTTTAACGAAACCCTCATGGCGGCCTAGAATGGAGGCCTTGCTGTTGGCCGAGAATGGAAACTTGCCGACCTTTACGCCGCGCCCCTGCGCGCGCGCCTGCGCTTCGGTGAGGCCCACGCTGCCGATGCCCGGCTCGGTGAAGGTGACGCCCGGAATGCGGTTTCGATTCACGGGGACCGCGGGCTTGCCGGCGATATGCGCGATCGCCACCATGCCTTCCCTGGTGGCGACGTGGGCCAGTTGCGGCGTACCGGCCACGATGTCGCCAATGGCGTAAACGCCGGGCTCGCCGGTGCGCTGATAGGGGTCCACCTTTACGAAGCCCCGATCGAGCTCGACTTTGGTGCCTTCCAGTCCGATGTTTTCCGTATTGGGCTTGCGCCCGATGGCGACCAGCAGCGCCTCGGCCTCGACGGTCTCGGTTTTGCCGTTTTCGAGCGTGACGCGTAAACAGACGCCGCGATCATGGACCTGAACGCCTTCGGCGCGCGCTCCGGTTTCGACGCGAATGCCGCCTTTCTTAAAGGCGCGGGTCAGTTCCTTTGAAATTTCCTCATCCTCGACCGGGACAATGCGGGGCAGCATCTCGAAGATCGAGACTTGGCTGCCGAACCGGGCAAAGCAGGAGGCGAACTCCACTCCCACCGCGCCCGCGCCCAAGATGGCGAGCGATTGGGGAACCTCCTCCAAGTCCAGGATTTCGATGTTGGTGAGAATCCGCCTGGCGTCGGGTTTCAGGCCCGGCAACATCCGCGCTTCCGAGCCGGTTGCGAGGACGACGGCTCGCGTTTCGAGAATCTGCTTGCCGCCCTCCGACGCCACTTCCACTTTGCCGGGGCCGGCCAGGCGCGCATAACCCTTGATCCAGTCGACCTTGTTCTTCTTCATCAAGAATTCGACGCCCTTGGCGTGCTTGGCGACGATCTTGTTCTTGCGGTCGAGGACCAAGGGGAAATCCAGCCTGGGATTGTCGCAATGAATGCCGTCCTGTTCGGGATGTTGAAAGCGCTCCCAAACCTCGGCGGCGTGCAAAAACGCCTTGGTCGGGATACAGCCAACATGCAGGCAGCATCCCCCCAGGTAGGGGTCCTTTTCAACGATGGCGGTCTTCAATCCGTACTGGCCGGCGCGCACCGCCGCCGAATATCCACCGGGGCCGCTCCCGATGACGATCACGTCGTATGTCATTTGGGGTTCTCTCCAGTCTAGCAAGAGCCCCTGCAATACGCGGGCGCCGGAAGCCGCGGCTCAAATGGCGCAAGCGTGCGCGGCGAGGGGAAAGGTGGGGCAAGCAGGCGCGGGAGGAAGGCTGGTGTCGCCCCACCTATGAGGAGTTACCGTTTTGGCCCGGAGGGGTTAGAGGCGGGATGGGGATGGGAAGGCGCGGCGGCGCCGGCGTATTCCGGCTCCTCGTGCAGAGTCTTCATCCATTCGTCGGCGCGGCGCTGAGCCTCCTCGCGCGCGTAGCCGTAGCGTTCCTGCAATTTCCCTATCAGCAGATCGCGCTTTCCGCCGATGACGTTCAGGTCGTCGTCGGTGAGCTTGCCGAACTGCTGCTTCACGCTTCCTCTGAGCTGTTTCCACTTCCCTAGCAACTGATCTTGATTCATAAATATGCTCCTTTCAATTCATGGCGTGGCGGCAGCCACGCGCACGCTTCCATCCAAATGTCGCCGGTCTGCCAGAATGGGCGGAGATGGCGGATCGACGTTTTGCCCGCCAGCGGCAGGCGATCGAGATGCGGTTTGCGCGCCAGGCGCCGGCTCAGGAAGGCCGTCTCGACTGACCCGCCCGAAGCCCGAGCAAAAACATCAAAGCAAAGCCGATCAACACAAGCGAGGATGCAAGCACGGGCAGAACCGGGACGTAAAAGAAGAAGGCGGCGGAACTCGCCAACCACAACAGCGCGATGAGGAAGATGAGGTAGCGGCCCATGGATTGAAGCTCCTGCATGCCGGGCGCCAACCGCGTCAATCTGGCAGCGTTCGTGCTTATGCATCGACATAACTATGACCCCAGGGCAGCGGAGTTCGTTTCGAGACTGGCATTTTTTCCTGGCTTCGGGTAAGCGTAATGAGCTTTTTTTCCGGCCCGCGGCTTTGGCGGCCCTTTGCCTTGCGGCGGGCCAACTCGCCTGCGCTCAATGGCCGGACGCCGGGGCGGCTGGAGGGCCGAAACCCGCGACGCCTCCGCAGGAGGATCCCTATCGGCGCGTTTCCCCCGAAAGCACGGTGCTTTCGTTTCTAGAAGCGTACCGCTCGAAAAATTTCGTCGCGGCAACCCGCTATCTCGATCTGGGGAAACTCTCGCCCGAGGAGCGCCGCAAACAAGGTCCGC
>Ga0070738_10005095_pt1 | contig 14925 bp, 10 predicted proteins | sample Coa_R2_2_FD_66446 | JGI IMG/M metagenome (GOLD analysis project Ga0070738, IMG submission 66446) | Surface soil microbial communities from Centralia Pennsylvania, which are recovering from an underground coalmine fire - Coalmine... | ecosystem: Environmental > Terrestrial > Soil > Unclassified ...
AGCGGCACGGGATGGTCTTCGGGGTTGGGATAGAGCGTCGGCATCCACAGCCCCTTAAAGCGGGCGCGCACCTCTCTGCCAAACGTCTCCGCGCTCTCATACTGTCCCATATACTGATCTTCGACATCGGGGATGACCGCGCCAAAGACCTTGCCTGCCCATGCCGAAATCTCCGCCTCAGCCGTAATCTGCCCCGCTCCAAACTCCGGCCCATAGCAATAATGATAGGGAACGACGCGCAACCCGTGCCGCTGCGCCACCTGCTTCAACATCGCCAGACCCGCGTCATCATACCAGCGATAGATGCCATCAGCCACCTTCGGGTGCAGCCCCTGCACCTTCCACGCCGCCGCCTGCCTGCAAATCGCATCCCACTCCGCCTCCGCAAACCGCTGCAACCCGAACCAGATCCACCGCCCTACCATCATCTCCGGCACTCCAACTGTCGCCATCTCAGCTGCATGGGCCTGAGCAGGAGCGGAAGAAGCCAGAGAGCCGGGAGAGCCAGGAGAACCAGAAGCCACAGAGGACGTGGAGGGAGAGGATACAGGAGGAGAAACACGTTCTTGCTGTTCGCTCATCGAGGAAGTTCCTTTCATTAAGAGGACTTGTTCAGAGGATTGTAGCAAGCAATCAAGCAAGCTACGTAAGCAAGGATAACATGGATTGCGGGAAAAGTCAAGGCCGGTTGGTTGCTTTAATGCGGCTTGACAAAAAGCATCTTTTGTATTACAATTGATGCAAAAGGAATCGTAGTCTGTGAGAATATACGAACTTGTTATTGAGCCTGGACGAGAAGAACACATTGCACGTCATCATGTGAGCGTTGCAGAAGTTGAAGAGGTTGTTTTTGGAACACCCTTTATTCGCAAGGCAAGGCAAGGACGCTATCACATTATAGGACAAACCGAGGCAGGAAGATATCTTGCAGTGTTTCTTGCTCCAAGGGAACAAGGGGTATACGGTCTGGTTACCGCCAGAGACGCAGATGAGGCAGAGCGTAGAGCGTACCGACGACACAACAGGCAAAAATACTCATGACAGAAAAAGCACGAGAACAATCAGAGAAAATGAAAAGCCGCATACCGACTTTTAAAAGCGTTGAGGAAGAGGCAACCTTCTGGGATACGCATTCCAGCGAGGAATTTGCAGACGAGTTGACTCCCGTTGAGGATGTGCAGTTTGTCAAAGCTCATCCGAAAAAAACCCTCACAGTGCGGTTTGACGAAGACACATATGAAGAACTCTCCCGAGAGGCAAGAGAGAGAGGTATAGGGCCTTCGACCTTCGCTCGTATGGTGATCCTGGAGTATCTTCGAGCAAAGAAAGCCTCATAAAGAGAGAACAGGGAGTGTTTCTCTCACAAGTATAAGCGTGACAGAAACGTTCCCTGTTCTCTCTTTATGAAGCTTTCTTTGCTTTCACTGAAGTTCTGGCTCCCGGCACTGCGTTGCCATGATGAGCGGGCCCTGCTGCTCGCCGGTAGGGCTGTCAGTGGAATTCAAGCGATCCCAGGTCGTTTGTCCGGTCGCGATAGCCAGAATCTGGTCGCGCACTTCCGGGTCGCCTGGCATACGGTTTGCCAGAAAGCGCGCGGCTATGGCGCTGATAATGGGCGTCGCGAACGACGTTCCTGACCAGTAGGCCCAGGCGTGGTGATCGGGAATGGGGGACTCTGGATAATCTTCCGGCGGCGGCAATGGCCTCTCCAGTGGCGGCGCCGGGTCATCATGGTACAGAGCGGGATAGTATTGAGACGTGTAGACGCCGCGCAAAGCATCGATGCTGTCAGGAACGACATGCGTGACCACTCCTGGTGTAGGAGTCGCGGGGTCAGGCTGAGGAATATCGCCGCCGTAGGTCGCAATCCCCTGCGGGCCGGGATAGTTGCTGTACGTGGGTATCCCCCTCTTATTCACAGCCCCCACCGGGATGATCTGTGGAATAGCAGGGCCACTGGCGGTATCACGGGCAAAGGCAGCGGGATAGCGCGCATCCCAGCGCGTTGGCGACGGCATGGAGCCGGGGCGCTGATCCGAGTCATTGCCGACCGAAGCCACAAACACGACATTGAAGTGGGCAGCGAGACTGGCGATGGGCCGGTACAGACCATCACGAAAGTGCTGTATGTCTCCCAGATGCAGGCTATAGGGCGGCATAGTCAGCTCCTCATCGGCAGGCGTTGCCACCAGGCTCAGGTTAATCACGGCGCGCTGCAGTTCGCCCCGGAGGAAGCGGTTATGAATCTCATTCAGGGCAGAGATCAGCATGGCGGTATTGCCAACGCCGAAATCGTTGAGGACGCGGATACACTCGATCCCGACCTGGCTATCGATGCTGCGCACGATACCGGCAACAAACAGGCCGTGATCAGCCATCGGGAAACCGACCAGGGTGCCATAGATATCCTTGCCCGTCGCCGGCTGCATGGGATTGACGGCATCCAGCCGGTGACCCAGGCGGCGATGGTGAATATTAATCGCGGGGGGAGCGGCATCGAACGGTTGCCGGTCGACCATGCCTTCGGCCATATCCTGAAGCAGCAGGTTCTGATTGGCCCCGTTCCGGTTGGCTTCGTAAGCGGCGTTGCGTATTTGATTCGCTGCAGGTACGGTATCCAGCACAAAAACGGTCACGTCGCCCTCACAGGATTCAGGAATGTTGCCAGCGAGCGTTATCGGCCAGTAGCCAGGGGCAAGAGGACACGTATCGGGAACCGGTATAGGAGGTGAGACCGGGCAGCCATGCGTCCCGCAGCCGAAGGGAGCGCCTCCATTGAGCCAGTTGGGCATGGCAGAGACCAGAGGCACCTCCATCTGCTGAATATCTTGCAGATTTGCATTGATCAGTTTGACGACATCAAGCGTATCATCATTTTCGAGGGACATCTTCCCATCAGCCGGTTCAGCAGTAGCAGCCATCGGCTGATCCGTCTTTTCCACGTGGAAGAATGTAATCGCGCTGGTGCCTTCGCCTTCGGGCGGCAGGAAAAAGTATTTGCCAGCCGGGGTGTTCAGCCCGCTCCCGTCATTTTCAGAACCGCTATCCATTGGCTGGCTCATAGTAGCAGCAGGCGATGCAGTGCGAAACAAATCTTCATCGCTCTTCTCGTCGTCGTCATCATCGCCATCGCCGCCGCGTGGATCAGGAATATCCTGACCGGTATAGGGCTTCAATTGATAGTTGTGTTTCTGAAGAAAGCCATCGAGCAGGTCGAGGTGCAGGGAATCAATGATGCGCTTGCTTCCCGACTCCAGCGGTTCAGGTGAATGGAAGGTGAAGACCACCTGATTTTCCTCCCACCATTGCACCCAGAGCGTACCGTATTGCATGTTCATCGCAGTATCTGCCATCTCTTTCTCCCTCCATACTGCAAAAGTACGTGTCGTTGTGCCATTCTGGCATTGTTCTGATGAAGAAACGACGGGTTCTCACATTTTTAGTGGTTCGGTTGCAGAGAAGGCAGTATGCCCGTTGATGTTGTTGTAGCGGAGTGAGCCGGTGGCGCCAACCAGCCTGAAGGCCGCCCAGAAATAGGGATGGGTATAGGCGGGCTTCGCCGATTTCAGCAAACTGCATTGAGCGGCACGCAGCGCCTGCACTTTTGTATCGCCTTTGAGCAAACGCTGATAGAAATGCTGCATCAACTCACTGGTAGAATCATCCTCCACCGGCCACAGGCTCATGACCAGCGAAGAAGCTCCAGCGGCAAGAAAAGCGCGCCCCAGACCCAGTTGCTCATCACCGCCGCCGCTGAGAGCCAGACCGGTTTCACAGCCGCTCAGCGTCACCAGTTCGCAGCCATCCAGTTCCAGATGAAAGGCATCAATAGCATTCAGTTGCCCATCCGCGAGACGAACATAGGAAAAGTGGGGAGATTCAAGGCTACTTTTTCCGTGTGTTGCCATATGAATAACAGGGCTACCCGTCGCTTCCCTCACCAGACGGGCAATAGTTGCTTCCCCTTCCATATAGCAACGCCCTTCTAGCATCGAAGCCAGTGATCTCGCCTCATCCAGTACGCTCTTCACCTGTCCACCGTCCGAATAGCCCAGGATTAATGGTGACTTCCTGCTCTCAGGAATGGGCTTCGACTTATGAGCATCCAGATGCAGCAGGATACTACTCGCGGGCAGATAGTTGATCTGGTAATCTTCTATCAGGAAGCGCGAACCGTCGTAGAGAGCGTGAAACGGCAACTTATGCAGCGGGCCGTAGGGAACAATGGTCAAGTAGCCTGAAGACGGGGGCAGCAAAGCCGCTACAGGAGCAATGAGCAATTGATAAAGCTTATGCAATAAATGCCGGATGGGAGCCTGAGGTGGTTTTTGAGCATCCGGCCAGCCGCCGGGTTCAAGATGAGCGTGAAGGAGAGGGAATAAACGTTCAAGTTGTCGTACTCCCTCGGGCTGTTCATGCACAACCACCGTATCAGCAGTCACGGCAAAAATGACCAGCGTTTCTCTTGAGAGGAAGTAGGAGAGTAGAAGCTGATCTGGCGCGAGGTGCTGGCGAAGCTGCGCTATATCCATCTGTTGTATCTTCTCCGAAGGCGCGAAATTGCCTGTACGAGGCATTCGTTGCATCCCTGACTCATAAAGATGCAAGCGTTCAAATAATTCGCTTAAGCGAGCTTCGCAGCGCCTCAATTCGGATTGCAGCACGGCACGATTCACGGTGACAGGAGCATCCTCTATTGCAGCGAGCTGCATGCTGTACTGATGATATTTTTCTTGCCAGCGATCCAGTTCGCTCCGTATGCGCAATATGGCAGCACTGTCCTGCTGCTTTCTCCGACTATTAGCCCCTTTTGATCTGTTCAGATATTGCCGTAAAGCCATCGAGCGGGCGCGTTCAAGATAGTTAAAAGCGGCTTCGGCCTTCCCCTGGCGGAGACAGAGCGCAATCATATCTTCGTAAACGGTCCAGGTGGTGCGAAGAAACGAGGGGGAGAGGTCATAGACCAGGTCATCAAGTATGCATTCGATCTGGTCAATAGCGGCACCGTAGCAATCAGTAGCCTGCGCCGGGTCGCCCTGTATCAGGGCCAGTCGCCCTGATAGATACTGGCTCTTATACGCCTGTTCAAGCAAATTATGCTCGCGCGCCTGAGCATCAACCCATCGGCATAAGGCCAGAGCTTCCTGCAGATCATCTCCGTATTGCTGTTCTTCCTTCAGAGATACGCCTTCTTTCTGTCTCTTTTCTATCAGTGCTTCTGCCATTACCAGGCTCGCACGCACGGCGCGAGAAACCAGCCCTCGCGCCTCACAATACGTCTTCACTGCTCTCGCCTGCTCATATGCTGCCTGCCAGTTTCCCATTTGAGCAAGCAGCTCAGCCTGTTGCAATTGAGCTGCGCAAGCATAATGGGCAAAGCCGCCCTGAGTAAAAAGATCGCCAGCCTGCTCAAGAGCAGCAAATGCTTCTCTCCATCTGTTAGAGGCAAGAAGGATAGCGGCATATTCCTGTAATACATCTCCTAACAGGAGTGAAATACCAAGTTGCCGGTAGATGTCTACTGCCTCATCCGCCAGGCGGCAGGCCTCTTCAGCTCTACTCAGTTTCATCAGGCAGCTTGCCATACGCAGCATAATCGAAGCCTGCGCTTCAGGGACATCAAAATGCTGCTGGATCAGGCTATCGTGGATTTGATAATAGCGCCGCAGCGCCGAACCATAGTATCCGCGCACATAATCAAGCTCCGCCAGACTGAATTCTGTGTTAAGTACCTGTCCCGTCTGACCGATAGCAGTAAAAGCTTCCTGCGCTTCATGCAGCAGGCGGTATGCCTGCTCAAAATCGCCGAGCCAGCCCAGATTTCTCGCCCGATTCATCGTAGCCAGTGCAACAGCCCGCTTGAGAGTATCCTCACTTTCATCGGTCACTGTCGGGAAAATCGCCAGTATTCTCTCATACAGTTCCAGAGCTTTATGATATTGTCCGAGTTGAGAGTAGATGACGGCTGTATTATGGTCAATGACGCAGGCCCAGTATTTTTTATCATGCTTGAGCAGGACATCGCGCGCGCGGTTCGCCTCTTGCAATGCATCCTCGGTGCGCCCCAGCCAGGCACAGGAGATAATCCAGGCCACGCGAGTACGCGCCCAGTTCACGGCATCGCCCAGCTTCAGAAACTCCTCACCGGCCATATCAAGGCATGCCAGCGCGGCCTGAAATTGCGCCATATAATCGAGAACATCTCCCTGAGCTTTGAGTCCCAGCGCATGAAATAAGGGTTGATGGGCTACCTCTCCGAGAAAAGTGAGCATTTCTGCCAGCTTAAGAGAGTGCAGCGGCTTCGCATCTCGCAAACGGAGCGCCTCGTCCGCTATCATGTTAGCAAGAGCGTCGTAGTCGCTTAGTTCACCAAGATGCGACTGGATATAGTCTCGGCCTTCTTCAAGGCTGTGGTCGCAGAGATATTGTAAGAACCGGGCGTTATCCATAAAATAGTTTGCTCCCTGGCAGCCTGTTTACGGCTCTACGGGTTCTCCAGCACTGTGACTATGAAAGCGGTTTTGTGTGGCCGATGGTGATGTCTTCGATGACCAGTTCGACTTCGGGCAGGCGGATGTTCATGACGTACTGGCCGGGCGGAACGGGGGTAAAGACAAAGTTGCCGATGTCGTCGACCTCGGTTGAGAGGAACGGCACCGGCTCGCGGTCGTTCTGCTCAGCTGCGCTAAATTCGGGCGCGGTGTAGAGGTTGGTCTGGATGCCGGCAAAGGCGTCGATGTTCTCTTCCGCGTCGATGCCGGTCATGATGCCGAGCAGAACGTAGTCGCCGTTGCTGGCGCGCGAGAGATGGAGTGAGAGATCGACGGTACCGGCGCGGTACTGGCGCGGCCATCTACTCACGTCCTGTTCCCCGCGCACCACAAACTGCGCCTGCTGGCGTACGAGCGTGGCGAAGATGCGCTGCACTTTGTGGGAGAGCGAGACGGGCATTGGCTCCGGCAGGAGTTCGTCGTTGAGAAAGGCGCGCGTTTCAGCCACTTCGGCCATGCAGAGCGGGCATTCCAGAAGATGGCTGGCGATGTGCATGCGTTCATCGGCGGGCAAGAGATTTGCGCAGTAGAAGCTGAGTTGCTCGGCATCTGGACAGGAATGACGGTAGAGGCGTGAAACCAGAAACGTGTGGGTCTCTCGATAGCGCGCGAGTCGCTCCTGACAGATGGCGCACTGTTCCAGATGCGCGCTTGCCTCCGTGGGCAACGGCTCTTCACCAAGCGCAAAGCGCAAAAGCAGCTCGTCACTGAGCGCCATAGAGTGCAAATCGGCCATCATGCATCATCCTTCTCATCATAGCATTTTCCCGTTTCATCTCTGTAGCTTCCGGCGCAAGCTACACGGGGTGTTTGTTGCCGTATAAACGTTATCGCCCTCACTTTTTTGCATATCTTTTCGCAAAAGAACATAACAGCTATGACCTCTGCCGGTAAAGACTGCTGAAAGTATCTACAAAGAACGCAACAGTTTTCGTCCCTACATTCCGGGTTCCTCGTCGCTGAGCCGCCGCCGCAATCTGTCTCGATTGCGTATCAGGCGGTCATAGATGTTGCGCCCCAGGTAGTAGACTTCTTTCACGTCGCTGAACTCATCAGGGCAGTAGTACACGACCTGGCGCGGCTTGAGGTTGCAGTAATAGAGCAGGTAGGCCAGGCGGCGGTCACGCTGATCGGGCAGCAGGCTTTCGATAGCTTCCCACAGCTCGTCACTCTCGTCGGGATCGTTTGCCTGCGGCTCGGCGAAGTGGCCCTCCTGACGCAGGGCCTCTTTCTCCTGCCATTGCGCATGCTCGGAGAAACCCACATCGGGCAGAGGAAGCTCTCTGGCGCGACGCTCTGCTCGCAGCACATCCAGAATTTCACAGACCAGGCAAGTCTTCAGGTAGTAGAGGGCAGCAGCCAGTGTGGCAAATTCCATTCGCCGTTTCTGCACGGTCGAGCGCCAGAAACGGGTGAAGGCGCGATCGATGAAATACTGCTCGCTCTCACGCTGACAGGCCAGCTCGCTGCCGGGATGGCGGCGCAACCAGCTCATCATGGTGTCGCGAAAACGCGCGACCAGCACTTCCCATGCCCGCTCATCCTGCTGCACGATGGCGCGACGGAAAATTTCCAGGCAATAGGTATCGTCGTGAGCCTCGCCACGCCGGTACTTATTGATCTCGTTCATGCAGCAGCCTGTCAGCGCGTCCAGGCGCATTTCTCCGGGTGGTTTGTCCATCTGAATACCCATTACCCTTGCCTTCCCCCAGATTTCCTCTGGCGCAAGCGTCTCACGTCGCAATACAGGTTGGTTAGATACTTCAGGTCATTACTAATAGACGCACGACTGGCCGGTATTTCAAAACTCGCTTTTGTTCAGGCGCACCGCTTCTCATCAATATCATAGGCGCTAATGCAAGAGATTACCAGTTTCCTCTGCCGCCACTATAACGCCTAGAATCGCGAGAAAAAGGTGTCAAATGCCCCATTTTTCAGGCTACAACGAACGGATAGAGATGCGGGCTGCGCAAATACGCTATCAACCTGCCGACACGGTACGCAACACTGAGGGAAAATGCATGTGAAACTTCCCGAAAAACCTGTAAACGCAACAAGCTTAATCGAAATGCACCGGTTCTGTCAAGTGCAGCGAGTAGCAAAAATCGTAGGTAATTCAGACGAACTTTCTCCCGCTATCCACAATCAAGCGAGCTTGCACACGCGCGGGAAAATATGTATACTTTATATGTACGTATACCAGAATCTCTGGCAGAAACTGCCTGAATTGACCTGAGAGAAAGAGCGTAGCCAGCATCGTTTGACCGGTTGATGACCTGAGATGGGAAACGGGAAAAGCCATGAACAAACGCATTTTGCTGGGCATTGACACAGGTATCTCTGCCACCACACGGCACGCCTTACGTTCGGCGACCGACCTGCTGGAGTCGGCGGCCCCTCACCTGCATGTTGTCCTGCTTACCGTCATTGCCGTCCCCTACATGACCTCACCCTCTCTCGGCATGTATACGGGGCAGGTGCTGCCCATCTCGGTCACGCTCGAACAGCGCAGCCAGGCCGAGGCGGCCCTGCGCAAGGTGCAGGACGAATTGCAGGAACGCGGCATCAACGCGGAGCAGATCGAGACGCTGGTGCGCGTTGGCCTGCCCGCCGACGAGATTGTGAAAGTGGCAAGGGAACTGCACGTCAACCTGATTATTGTCGGCAGTCATGGCGACTCGGCAGGGCAGAAGTTGCGGCGTTTCTTCGTCGGCAGCACCTCGCGCCGCGTCCTCTCGCTGGCCCCCTGCCCCGTGATGATCGCCGCTCTGCCGCGCTCGCGCCAGCCAGCCGACCTGGTTAGCTGGTACGAAAACGCCATCATCGCCTACCTGCGAGAGCATCCCGGCTCGCTCACCGTCTTCACGCCGCAGGAAGTCGCGCAAAAATTCGCTCCTGCCGACAGGAAGGCGATCGGGCGCAGAGAGATCGCCGCCGCCACCCTTGCCCTCGAACGCCTCGCCAGCACCGGCGTCCTCTGCTGCCATGATATCAAGGGCGAATTACGGTATGTCAATGACTGACCCGTAGGCCCCGATTTATCGTGGGCCTATGGGTTTCATCATCATCATTCATTAGAGAAAAGCTACAGCAGCTTCACCAGTTCCTCCGGCGTTGTTACGGGGGCGAGGCAGGTAAAGTTCTGGCATACGTAGGCGGTCGCCCGGCCATCCTTCATGGGGCGGTTTTCCAGCAGCGGGATGGCCTGAATTGATTCTCTGTCGGTCGGGAAGGCGGCGGCCAGCACGCTGTTGGGCAGGTAACGCTCGTTGACCACTTCGAGCAGGGCGCGGCAGTCGGCGGCGCGCAGGTCTCCGATGATGGCAATTTCTTTGACGGGGGAGAGGGCAAAATCCAGCGCGCCCAGCACTTCGCCGAAGGCGGAAGGATGCTGCACGATGACATCGGCCAGGGCGCGCAGGTACGTATCGGCGCGCTGGCGGTACTGTTCGTCGCCCGTACAGGCGGCCAGCCGCAGCAGCACCTCGGCGGCCACGCTGTTGCCCGCCGGGGTCGCGTTATCCATGATGTCTCTGGGCCGCGCCACCAGCTCCTCATGATCGCGTCCCGTATCGTAGAAGCCGGGCTGCGCATTATCGGCAAAGAGGGCGATCATCTCGTCCGTCAGGCGGCGAGCCTCGACGAACCAGCGCGAGTCGAAACTGGCCTCGTAGAGCGCCAGCAGGCCATCGATGAGGAAGGCGTAGTCTTCAAGATAGCCCTTCAGGTGCGCCCGCCCGTTCTTGTAGGTGCGCAGCAGGCGACCGTTTTGATACAGGTTATTGAGTAGAAAATCGGCGTTGCGGATAGCCACCTGGATGTAGTCGGGGCGGGTGAGATAGCGACCGGCCTCGGCAAAGCTGCGCAGCATCATGCCATTCCAGGCGGTGAGGATTTTCTCGTCGCGTGAGGGCGGTACGCGCTCGGCCCGTTTGTGGAAGAGCAGGCTGCGGTCGCGTTCCAGCGTCTGTTGCAGCACGTCCAGGCTGGTTTCCAGTTCGTCCGCCACCTCCTGCGCCGGACGCGGCACGTGCAGGATATTCTTGCCCTCGAAATTGCCCTCCGGCGTCACATCATAGTACGCAAGAAACATTTGCACATCTTCAGTCGGCAGCGAAGCCTCGATCTCCTGCGGCGTCCAGACGTAGAACTTGCCCTCCACGCCCTCGCTATCGGCGTCCTGCGTCGAGTAGAAGCCGCCCTCCGGTGAGGTCATCTCGCGAACCACATAGTCCAGCGTCTGCGTGACAATATCGCTGTAAAAGGGGTTGCCCGTCACGAGGTAGGCGTGCAGGTAGAGGCGGCTGAGCAGCGCGTTATCGTAAAGCATCTTCTCGAAGTGCGGCACCAGCCATTCAGCATCGACGGAATAGCGATGGAAGCCGCCGCCGAGGTGGTCATAGATGCCCCCGTTCGCCATCTTGTTCAGCGTAAATTCCACCATCTCCAGTTCGGGCCGCGTCGCCTTCGAGCCGATCTCGCCGCGTATGCGATGCAGGTACATGCGCAGCAGGAACTCTAAAGCCATCGTGTTGGGGAATTTGGGCGCGTTGCCGAAGCCGCCATTGACGGCATCGAAATCGGCGGCCAGTTCGCGATCCGCCGTCGCCAGCATCTCAAGGGGCAGCGCGCCAGTTGGACCGGCGTTCCTATTGAGTAGCCGCGAACCAGTACCCTGTTGTAGTATGTTCGCCAGTTGCGCCGCCTGCTGCTCCACATCCTCGCGCCGATTTTGATAGGCGTCGGCCATGCTGAGCAAGACGCTGCGAAAGCCAGGGATGACCTGCCGCCCGTAGCGGCGGTCATCGGGCGGGTAATACGTGCCGCCGTAGAACGGGCGACCTGTGGGCGTGAGAAAGACGGTCATCGGCCAGCCGCCCTGGCCGCTCAGCGCCTGCACCGCCTGCATATAGAGCGCGTCGATATCTGGACGCTCCTCGCGATCCACCTTGATCGGCACAAAATGGCGATTCATGATGGCGGCAATCTCTGGATTCTCAAACGATTCGCGCTCCATCACATGGCACCAGTGGCAGGCCGAATAGCCCACGCTCAGCACAATCGGCTTATCCTCGCGCCGCGCCTTCTCCAGCGCCTCCTCGCCCCATGGATACCAGTCAACCGGATTGTGCGCATGCTGGAGCAGATACGGGCTTGTCTCATGAATCAATCTATTCGTATGCTCATGTTCATCTCGCGCCTGTGTATGCTCATTGTTCGTCGTTTCTGCCATAAACTTTCTCCCGAAAGATACAATTGTCCTCGTATTCTACACGCATTGTACGATATCGTGGATGGAATGGAAAATTCATCAGTGGAGCAGGCCACCCGCAAGAGGTGGCCCTACTATAGACAACCGGCCCGCATGGCTCTATAAGGCTCACGAAATGCATCGTCTATAGTAGGGCCACCTCTTGCGGGTGGCCTGGGGCGCGGCGGTGACACGGGAAACTCCCTCTTGACTTTTCCCCGTTCCATGATTACACTTATGACCAGATAGAAGTTATGACTGAATTTGTTCATTTGGTCATACAGTCATTTCTGCGTCATAGATAACAGAGAAGGAGTCCCGGAATTGGCTGGACAACGCAGTAGCGGGGAGCGCGACTCCCAGGAAGAGAGGAACAGGCGGCAGGAGCGGGCGGAACGTATTCTGGACGCCGCTGCCGAATTGATACAACGCTGGGGGTATAACAAAACCACCATCGATGATATTGCGAAGCAGGCGGGGGTGGCGAAAGGCACCATCTACCTGCACTGGAAAACGCGAGAAGAACTCTTCCGCGCGCTGCTGTTTCACGAGGAGCGCAAGCTGGCCGAGGAGATCAGGCAGCGCATGGCCGACGACCCGGAAGGGAACACCTTCTACGGCATGATAAAGTATTCGATGCTCGCCACCATGAAGAATCCGCTCTGGAAGGCGCTTTTCCTGCGCGACACGACCATGCTGGGCGAACTGGCGCGCCAGGAAATTCAGACCCCGACGGCTGAGGAGCGCACCGCTTCCTTTATGAGCCTGCTGCGCCTCATGCGCGAGCAGGGCCTGATTCGCACCGACCAGAGCTTTGAGGCGCAGATGCATCTGATGAGCGCCATCTTAGTAGGGTTTCTGATGGTTGAATCATTCTTACCCGACGAATTGCGGCTCTCGGACGACGAGGCGGTTGAAGTGATGACCGACGCTCTGATACGCGCTCTGGAGCCACGCGCACCAGCCGCGCCGGTACAGGAGTCGGAGGAGGTTGTTCAAGCTGTAGATCGTTACTTTGCATACGAAATAGACCTGATAAAGGAGCAGGAAGAGAAGGAGTTAAAATGATGACGACAACGGCACCTGCTATTGAAATCGAGCAACTGAAAAAAAATTATGGCAAAATTCAGGCGGTGAAAGGCATTTCGATGAGCGTGGAGCGCGGGGAGATTTTCGGCTTTCTAGGGCCGAACGGCGCGGGCAAGACGACGACGATCCGCTGCATGCTCAACCTGATCTATCCTACCGCAGGCAGCATTCGCATCCTGGGCATGGACGCGCAGAGCGATTCAATCAACCTGCATAAACATCTCGGCTACCTGCCCGGCGACGTGCGCCTGCCCGGCGACATGACGGGCAAACAGGTCATCGATTACTTCTCGCGCCTGCAAGGGCTTGAGCCGGTGCTGCTCAACTCGCTGGTCGAGATGTTCGATGTAGAGATGAAGCGGCCCATCAAGGGCTATTCAAAGGGCATGCGGCAGAAAATCGGTATCGTGCTGGCCTTCATGTGCGATCCCGACGTGCTGCTGCTGGACGAGCCAACTTCCGGCCTCGACCCCCTGCTGCAAAAGACGTTCAACCAGTTCCTGCTGGACGAGCAGGCGCGCGGCAAGACCATCTTCATGAGTTCGCACATCATGAGCGACGTTGAGAAGGTCTGCCACCGCGTCGCCGTCATCCGCAACGGCGAACTGGTGACGGTGGAGACGGTCGAAGCCCTGCGCGAGAAGGCGGGGCAGCGTGTGATCGTCGAATTCGGCGATAGCGTCGCGCCCGAAGAACTGGCCCGTATCCCCGGCGTCAGCATGGTGCAGCAGCAAAATCACACCTTCCAGTTCAACATCAGCGGCAGCATGGACGCGCTCATCAAGACCCTCAGCCAGCACAACGTCGTCCGCCTGAACGCGGAAGAGGCCCCACTGGAAGAGGTCTTCCTGAAATTCTACGAAGAACCCGAAAAGACCACAGTGGAGACGCACTAACGCAGAAAGGACAGAGATCATCATGGCAACTACAGCCGTCACCATACCGAAAAACCCGCCCGCGCCGAAGAAACGGGCGCACTTCATCACCATTGCCATGCGCATGCTCGCCAACGGGAAACTGCCGGTGGCCTACGGGGCCTTTTACGCCGTCCTGCTGGCTATCGTCGTTGGCCTGATCTACCCCACTATATCGAAACTCAACTTTGATCCCTACGTTTCGTCCAGCGTCCTGACCGGCCTCCTGGGAGCGAAGGTGCAGCACATCTCCGGCTACACGACGCTGATGGCCGTCGAACTCTACAGCGCCCTCTACGGCCTGATCTTCGGGGGCATCATTGGCTACCTCGCCGGCGCTGCCATACCGGCGACGGCAGAGAACGGCACGCTCGATCTGGCCCTGGCGCGCCCGGTCAGTCGCTCGCGCTACTACCTGGAGACCTGGCTTGGCACCTTCCTCGCCGCCGTCCTCATCAGCGTGCTGACTATTATCGCCGTCTGGATCGGCTCGCTCTTCGTCAGCAACCCGAACATCGACTGGAAGTGGCTGCTCATCACGCAGGTGATCGAGTTCGCCTTCCTCTTCATGTCCACCGGCCTCGGCCTGCTCTTTGGCTCCTTCATAGATGCCAGCCGCAGCGCGGGGGGCATCGTTGTGGGCATTCTCTTCCTCTTTTACATGATGAACACCATCGGCGGCATCAGCGACAAGCTGAACTGGATGCTCAAAATCGAGCCATTCTACTACACGCAGGGCATCGAGGCGCTCGTCGCCCATGATATCACCGGCTGGTATCCCTGGGTGCTGGTGGTCGCCGGTCTCGTCTTCGGCCTCATCGGCCTCGTCATCTTCAACAAACGCGACCTGCCAACGACGTAAGCGGCATGCCATGACATGCTATGAAAGGAGAGCGACCTGGCGTGAGGTCGCTCTCCTTTGCGTATAGTCTGTCTGCGCTCACCTCTACGTACCGGACTCCCAGGAGTTAAGGTAGAGTTCCTGCTCAGGGCTCAGGGTGTCGATGCGCACGCCCATAGCTTGCAGCTTGAGGCGGGCGATCTCGCGGTCGATCGCGGGCGGCAGCGTGTAGACGCGGGGCTGCAACTCTGCCGCGTGCTGGCGCATGTATTCGGCGCC
>Ga0070738_10005096_pt1 | contig 14925 bp, 11 predicted proteins | sample Coa_R2_2_FD_66446 | JGI IMG/M metagenome (GOLD analysis project Ga0070738, IMG submission 66446) | Surface soil microbial communities from Centralia Pennsylvania, which are recovering from an underground coalmine fire - Coalmine... | ecosystem: Environmental > Terrestrial > Soil > Unclassified ...
GAGCCGTCGATGATGACGACCGAGTTCGGATACCGGTCGGCGAGCCCGCGGAGGACCTCGCCGATCCGGTCGCTCGAGATGAGCTCGGCCGCGTCGCTTCCGGGCCGCCCGAGCGGCAGGACGTCGAGCATGCCGAGCTTGAACTGGAGGATGAAGCCGGCCGGGTCCTTCCCCGACTCGAGCGCCTCGAGGAGCCCCTCGACCTTCATCCTGAGGCCGAAGCTCCGGAGGAGGTCGCCGCCGCGGGGGTCCGCCTCGATGAGGAGCGCGGCGCCGCGGCCGGGCATGCGGGCCCCGACGAGGGCGAGGTTCGCCGCGACGGTCGTCTTCCCCTCGCCGCGGCGGGCGCTCGTGACGAGGACGACGCGCGGCGCCGCGTGCCCGTTCCCGTTGCCGTTGCGGCGGTGGAAGATCTGCTGGTAGAGCTGCTTGAAGTAGTCCGCCTCGGGCGAGCTCGGGTCGCGCGCGCAGACGAGGCCCGGGTCGAGGTCGGAGGGGTTGAACTGCTCGACGACGACGCCCGAGGAGACGGACTCCGCGGAGCGGCCGCGCCGGTCGCTCGCCGTCCGGCCCGTGTCGGCGCGGACGATCTTCGAGCTCCCCGGCTGCGCCAGGGTCTCGGCGCGGAGGGCCGCCGTCCGGTCCTTGTCGGTCACCGTCGTCGGGGCGTCGGGGTCCACGACGCGCGTCTTGACCGTGTTGTCGCTCGACGTCTTCTCGGGGTCGAACGGGTGGTCGCGCGTGTCGTACTCGTCGGCCCCGGCTCCCTTGTGGAAGCCGTCGCGCGTCTCGTCCTCGGTGGCCTGGCTGTGGCCGGCATCCTCGGCATCGCCCGTTACCTCGGCCGTCAGGTCGCGGACCTTCTTCGAGTCGAGCTTCTTGACGGGGTGCGCCGTCTCCTCGGGCGAGGAGACGCCGCGGGCCTCGAGCTTCGCCTGGAGCTGGCGCACCTGCTCGGCGTCGGCCTCGCTGTGGACCGCCATCGTCTCCGGGAGCCGGATGACGACGCGCGACTCGTCCTCCTGCGGGAGGTCGAGCGGCGGGTCCTCGTCGGGGAGCGCCTCGTCGATGAGCGCGTACCAGTCGAGGTCCTCGCCGCCCGCCGCGGGACGCGCGGGCGTCGCGGGCGCCTCGCCCGCGCCCTGCGCCTGCTCCGCGGCCTCGCCGAGCTTCAGCTCGGCGCGCTCGTAGGTCCGGGAGCCGAGGCCCGTCGTCTTGAGGATCGGGACGACGACGGGCGTGTTCTCGAGCGCGTCGTCCGCCGGCGGGGCCTCGGGTTCGAGCTCCTCGGCGATGGGCATCTCGTGTGTCTCGGGCGGCGGCGCCATGTGCGCGAGCTCGCGCACCGTCCTCGTGTCGCCGCCGTCCCAGTTCGGGAGAGGCGGCTGGTCGGAGCGGATCGCGTCCCCGAGGCGCTTCTCGATCGCGCGCTTGGCGATCTCGCCCTGCACCTCCGGGCGGTTCACGCGGACCGTCTCGCGCGCGACGACCGGCCCCGAGTCGGCCGGCGTCGCCGGCCGCGCCGCCGGGAGAGGCGCGCGGCGCGAGGTCTGTGAGGTCGGCTTCGGCGAGTCCAGGTTGCGCGCGATCTCGGCGAGCGCGCGCACGTCGCTCCCGCGCGGAGTGGGGTCCGGCGCATCTCCCGCGCGTCCGTTGCGCCGATCGCGGTCGGGCCCCTCCGCGTCCGCTCTCGTCGGAGGGAGCGGGACCTCGCTCGTCTTGAAGTCGCGCTCGGTCTTCTTGTCGCGCGTCGAGAAGGCGCGCGGGGGCGTGAGGGCGCGCGCCGGCTCGCCGATCCCGGCGTCGAGCTCGGCGGCGAACGCCGCGTAGGGATCGACGCGGGCCGAGGCGCGCTCCGTCGGAGTGGGCTCGGCGGCCGTCTCGATCATGGGACCGCGCGGCGGATCGTCGTCTTCCTTCGTCGGTGCGTCGCGCTCGGCGGCGGTCGCGGCGAAGACGACGTCGCCGCCCGCGACGGCATCCTCGCCCACGACGACGCGCTCGCCCGGGTCGTCGTCCTCCTTCGTCTTCGCCTCGCGCTCGGAGGGCGAGACGCTCGGGAGCGCGTTCTGGCCGTCGTCCTCGAGGATGAGGATGCTCTGGCAGCGCGGGCACCAGAAGTTGAACTCGGAGGAGTAGATCTCCTCCGGCGCGAGGACCTCGGTCGCGTCGCAGTGCTGGCAGTAGGCCCGCATCGTCGCCTTGGGGGGCATCTAGCGGCGCCCCCTGATCCGCGGGATCACGCCGAGCACGGGGAGGTCGAGGACGCGCGCCGCCTCCTCGTCGGTGTGCACGGAGCGGTCCTGGGCGTCCCGCACGTAGGCGGCGAGCGCCGCGATCGGGAAGCTCACGAGGAGCCCCATGAGGAAGATCCAGAGCCGATCGGGCCCGATCGGCTTGTCGGGCGCGAGGACCGCGCCCGCGAGCGAGAGGCGCTCGGTCGCGGCGCCATCGCGTCCGTCGCCCCTCTCGAGCCTCCAGGCGCGCTCGACCCTCTCGAGCGCGAGGCGGTTCGTGGCGACGACCTGCTCGAGGCGCTCCCTCTCGGCCTCGAGGCGAGTGAGCTCGAGACGCCTCTCGGGGAGCTTGTCGATCTGGTCGTGGAGGCGCGCGAGCTCGGTCGTGCGGGTCTGGATCCGTGCCTTGAGGGCGGCGTCGCGGCTCTTCGCCGCCTCGTAGCGCGAGATCGCCTCGCGGAGGTTCTTGTAGGAGGGCGCCTCGACGAGGAACCGGTTCGCGACCTGGTTCGTCGTCGTGTCGGCGGCCGGGCGGGCGTCGGCCGTGTTCCTGGGCGCGAGGCCCGTGCGCCGGTCGAGCGGCGCGGGCGCGTCCTCGTCCTCGGGCTCGGCCTCGCCGAGCCGGGCGCGCTCGAGCTTGATCTCGAGCCGGAGGCGCTTCACCTCGGGGTTCTGCTCGGTCCAGTGCGAGAGGGCCTGGACGAGCTGCCGCTGGAGCTCGACGAGGCGAGCGCGTCGCGGATCGTCCGCCTCGCGCGTCCCCTGGCCGCGCGCGGAGTCGGCGGCGAGCGCGTTCCGCTGCGCGATCTCGGCCTCGTCGATGACGGCCTTGTTCCAGCTCCGGACCTCGTCCGCGAGGAGCGGCAGGCTCGCCGCGACCTCGGCGTCCGCGATCTGGTCCTCGTCGCGCGCGCGGGTCTCCTGGTCGAGCTGGGCGCGGATCGCCGCGTCCGAGCTCGTCGCGATGAGCGGGTTCTCGGTCCGCAGGGCCTCGATGCGCCGCTTGAGCCCGTCGAGGGGTCCCGCGTCGACCATCGTCCGCGCGAGCGTGGAGCTGTAGATCGCGCTCGCGGCCGAGACCCGGAAGTCGCGGTCGAGCGCGACGAGCACGCCCGCGAGCCGGCTCGCGACGTAGGCGGTCTCGTCCGCCTTCTCGCCCGTCACCGTCACGAGCACGAGCTCGGTCCGATCGCCGCGCCCGCGCCGCTCGACGGCGATCTTCTCGCGCACCGTCTCCTGCGGCGAGGACGCGCCACCCTCGAAGACGTGGAGGAAGCGGGGCCTCGCGAGCCGCGGGCAGTTGCGCGCGATCTCGCCGAGCATCGTGTCCGAGACCGTGAGGCGGCATAGCCGCTCGATCCGGTCCTGGATGCTGCTCTCGACGAGGGGCTTCACGTCGTCGGGGAGCCGCGCCGGCTCGACCGCCACCGTCGCGGTCACCCGGTAGGAGTCGGGCCACGCGATGGCGACGAGCGTCGTCGTGAGGACGAGCCCCGAGAGGACGAGCCCGAAGGCGATCCTACGTCGCCTGAAGAAGGCGCTCGTCCGGCGGATCCCCCCGCGGACACCACCCGACTCGGGTGCGGCCTGCTGCCTCGGAACGCCCATCTCTAGGATTCGATGCTAGCGGCCATCGCGATGGTCTTCAACCTAACCAGCTTATCGGACGCGCACTTCGAGTGAGCCAGATTGCAAAGAACGGGCGTGGTTGCCACACTTCGTCCCATGCCCCGGAAGATCTACGCGACCGCCGAGCAGGTGCAGGACTGCCCGATCTTCAAGCAGGGCGATCGCATGGCGATCGCGCTCCCCGAGGTGATCGCGAGCGAGTCCGACGGGATCTGCGCGATCGCGCTCTCGGACCTCCTGCCGTGGGCCATCAAGATGACCGCGGGCGGGACAGGCACCGAGCAGACGCTCCTCTGCCGGGGGTGCCGCGGCGGGCGAGCCCAGGCCGGGTTCACGCTCGAGAGCCAGGGCGAGGTCGTCCGCGACCCCAAGACGACGCGGAAGCTCCAGACCCTCAAGGCGATCCCGTTCTTCGGGCCGCTCCCGGACCGCCAGCTCGAGAAGGTGACGGAGCGCATCAAGGAGGTCGAGTTCGCCCCCGGCCAGCCGATCATCGAGGCCGGCGAGAGCGGGCGCGCCCTCTTCATCCTCGTCCAGGGCAAGGTCGAGGTCGTGAAGCCCGGCGAGTCGCGCGACAAGCCCGAGATGCTCCTCGGGATCCTCGCGGCGGGAGAGTGCTTCGGCGAGATGTCGCTCCTCACGGGCGACCCGGCATCGGCGACGATCCGCGCCCGCGAGCAGGTCCGCGCCCTCTCGATCGTGAAGGAGGACTTCGACGACCTCCTCGTCAAGAACCCGGTCCTGAACGCCTACTTCTCGAAGCTCCTCGCCCTCCGCCTCAAGCAGACGAACACGGCCGCGGCGAAGGCCTTCATGGAGGAGATCGAGAAGGGCGTCACGGGGCAGCTCTCCATGCTCGCCGGCGGAGAGCTCATCCAGGCGATCACCGTCACCGACCGGACCGGCGTCCTCGCGATCCGCGAGGGGAAGCGCAACCTCGACCTCTACTTCGTCGGCGGCCAGATCCACCACGCCGAGAACAACTGGGGGAGCGACAACGAGGAAGCCTTCTACGACTTCCTCACCTGGCGCACGGGCCAGTTCCGCTTCACGCCCGGCGAGCGCCCCGACCTCGCGCGCTCCTTCCACAAGGACACGACCGGTCTCCTGCTCGAAGGGATGCGTCGGCTCGACGAACGAAAGAGTCCGGCTCCCGCCTGAAGCGAGCGCTCACTCCGGGCTGAGATCGAAGATCGTGAGCTCGGGACGCGCCCAGAAGCGAACGCGCGGGGCTCCGGCGCCGTCCATGCCGACTCCTCGGTTCACGTAGAGCCATGTCCCGTCCACGCGAAAGAGGCCTGCCTCGAAGCGCTTGCCGAACTTGGAGAAGGTGACGAGCGCTCCATAGAGAGGAAGCGCGACCTGGCCGCCGTGCGTGTGCCCGCAGAGGTAGAGGTCGGCCTTCGCGCGGGCGGCTTCCTCGATCTCGTCCGGCCAGTGGCAGAGGAACACGCTCACGGCGCCGCTCGGCACCAGGGCGAGAGCCTTTCCGACCTTGTCGCGCGACTTGACGGAGATCCCGGCGATCCAGACGTCGCTTCTCAGAGGAGCCGCGTCGCCGTCGAGCTCGCGCACACCCGTGCCCTCGAAGATCCCGAGCCGAGCCGCGGCCTGCTGCTGGTCGCTCCAGGACTTCCCGCCGCCGCCCACGTCCCAGTTGCCCCGGACGGCGAAGGTCGGCGCCAGACGCGAGAGGCGCCCGAGGAAGTCCTTGAAGACCGGGACGCCCTCGACCGAGTTCGCAGCGTCACCCGTGAAGACGATCGCGTCGGGGTGCTCCCTCTCGATCTCCTGGACGACCCTGTCTTCGAGCCGAGGGCGGGGATCGCAGTGGAGATCCGAGACCTGCGCGATCCGCAGGGGGCGCGCGAGCTTCGGGATCCCGAGCTTCACGTGGGTGATCTCGAGCCAGCGAGGCTCGACGAGGAAGCCGTAGGCGATGCAGAGAGTCCCGGCCCCCCCGAACGCCAGCGCGATCCGGCCCTTGCGGCTGATCTTCTTGCGGCGCGCGAGCGTGACCAGGTTCCTGAGGGCGGCGACGTAGACGACGACGACGAGAGCGAAGAAGAGCCCGACCCGGAGGACCTCGGGGACCTCCATCTCGATCATCGTGGCCTGGCTCTGGAACGCGTGCACACCCACCTTAGAATCCTCGGCTGTGTCGTGAATCGACACGGGAGACCGCTTGGGCGACGCCGCAGCCGTCTCTGTCCCTCCGGACAAGGTATACACCGTCCCGCCGATCGGGCGGCGGATCCTCGGCATCCTCCTCGACCCGATCGAGACCTTCCGGGCGCTCGATGCGAGCTGGGGGATCCTCGGGCCCTGGCTCGCGATCGCGGCCGCCGGGCTCCTCTACTCGGTGATCTTCACCGCCCGCGTCGACGCGACGGCGATCATGAAGGTTCGCCTCGACTACCAGAACTCGCTCCTCCCCGACCAGGTCCGCCGCCAGGCGGCCCAGGTGGAGGAGTCCATGCACATGGACAAGTTCGGCGCCCTCATGGCGGCCGCCGGGAACTACGGAGGAGCGGTCCTGGGGTCGATCCTGAGGATCGTCATCGTCGGCGTCATCATCTTCTGGGCCGCCTGGTTCTTCGGGGGGCGCGGCGGGATCCTCAAGGCGATCGTCGTCTCGGCCCATGCCAAGCTCGTCATGATCGCGAGCTACGCCGTCCTCTCGCTCGCCCTCCTGCTCGGGAACCCGCTCCCCGACACGTCGCTCAAGAACGTGGCCGACGAGGTCAAGAGCCCGCTCCAGGCCGCCTTCCTCGACATCTTCGATCCGATGGCGATGTGGCACACCGCGCTCGTCGCGTGCGGTCTCGTCGTCGCCCTCCAGGTGAGGCGCGGGCGTGCGATCCTCGTCGCGCTCGCGCTCCACCTGTTCCCGTGGCTCTGCATGCTCGGCATGGCCGCCCTCTCCGGAATGAACAGGAGCTGACGCGTGAGAAGGCTCAACGTGGGTCTCGTCGCGTCGGTGTGCCTCTTGGCGCTCGCCTTCGCCCTCATCCGCCCGACCTGGCTCGCCGCAGCCGGTCCGGTCCCGACGAGCAAGGACGACAGGCCCTCGGGCGTGAGCGTCTCCTTCGGCTCGAAGGGACCCGCCGTGGACGTCCAGGTCCTGACGCACGGCCGGATCGCCGAGGTGGTCCACGCTCCGGCGACGATCAAGTCGGGGAGCGAGGTCGCCGTCGCCGCGCCCTTCGACGGCCGCGTCCGGGAGCTCTGCGTGGACGAGGGCGACGCCGTCATCGCGAGCCAGGTCATCTTCCGGCTCGACCCGATCGAGTACGACGACAAGCTCCACGAAGCCGAGCTCGAGCTCGACCGAAAGCGCGCGGCGCGGATCGAGGCCGACGCCGAGCTCAAGGAAGCCGAGCACCGGTGGGAGGAGGCGAAGAAGGAGCCCTCCACGCTCACCGAGGCGCGGCTCAAGGTGGGGCAGAGCGAGCTCAACAACAAGCTCTCGTCGTCCGAGCTCGAGAACGCGGACGCGAAGCTGAAGCGCGCGACGAAGATGCTGGAGGACCACGTCGGCACCCAGCAGGACGTGGACGTGGCCATCTCCGACAAGAAGTCGGCCGAGTTCAAGCTCCAGATCTCGAACGGCGAGCTCGACCTCGCGAGGAAGACGGTCGCCTTCCAGGAGCGGCAGTGGAAGACGGACCGGGCGAGCGCCGAGAAGGCGTTCGACACGTCGAAGACGCACGTCGAGCGCGCCCGCGCCGACGAGGTCGCGGCCGACGTGGCCCTCGTCCGGGCGCGCCGGGACCGCGAGAAGTGCGACGTCCGGACCCCGATCGCCGGCGTCGTGACGCGCCGTAACGTGAACGAGGGCGAGCTCACGTCGAGACCGCTCGCGGCCGACCAGCCGCAGTACATCGTCTCGGACCTCTCGCACGTCCTCGCCTACGCCGACGTGGACGAGGGCGACGTCGTGAAGTGCGCCCAGCACCAGCTCGCGCACGTCCGCGTCAACGCGCTCGGCGACGAGGTGAAGATCCCGGGCAAAGTCATCGACGTGGCAAACCGCGCCTACCAGAAGGCGAACGAGGACACGAAGAGCTTCCGGGTCAGGATCCTCCTCTCATCGGCGGACGAGAACGTGAAGAAGCTCCGCCCCGACATGAGCGCGAACGCGGACATCGAGACGCGCACGAGCAAGGACGACGCGCTCCGGGTGCCGCTCCAGGCGGTCCTCCACAAGACCGAGAAGGACATAAAGGGCGAGGACTCGACCGAGGGCCGGATCGCCATGGGATCCGAGAAGCCCAAGGAGGAGCAGAAGGACTGGGTCTTCGTCCTCGACGGCGAGAAGGTCGCGATCCGCCAGCTGACGCTCGGCGTCCAGGACGGCGAGTTCGCCGAGGTGAAGTCCGGCCTCACCGGCAACGAGAAGGTCGTCACGGGTCCCTACCGCTCGCTCGAGGGCCTGAAGGCGGGAGACGCCGTGCGCGCGACGCTCAAGGAAGCCCCCAAGACCGACGCGATCGCCGCCGCGACGAGCGCGAGCGCCAGGTAAGTGAGCTCTCTCCTCGTCGAGAACGTCAAGATCGCGACCTCGGAGCTGCGGGCGAACCCGTTCCGCAGCTCGCTCACGACGCTCGGGATCGTCATCGCCGTGAGCGCCGTGATCTGCGTCGTCTCGATCGTCCAGGGCGCGTCGAAGTTCATGATCGACTTCTTCGAGGGCCTCGGGTCGAACTCGATCTGGGTCTTCGAGCACCGTCCGACGGGCGAGACCGGCCGCCGGCTCGGCCACATCGAGCTCAACGTCGAGGACGCCCTCGCCGTCGCCGAGCGCTGCGCGGCGATCCAGAACGCCTGCCCCGTCACGTTCACCCAGGGCGGCGTCCTCTGGCACGGCTTCGAGTCGAAGGTCAACGTCCGCGGGACGCTCCCCTCCTACCAGCAGATCCACAACTGGTACGTCGACACGGGCCGCATGTTCTCGCCGGGTGACGTCGAGCACAAGGAGAGCGTCATCGTCCTCGGCGAGGAGGCCGTGAAGGACTTCCACACGACGCGCGAGCGGCTCCTCGGCGAGACCGTCCACTTGAAGGGCGACGCCTTCCGCGTCGTCGGCTTCCTCGAGAAGAAGGGCCCGATCTTCGGCGAGCCACAGGACGACCAGGTCCTCATCCCCATAACGACCGCGATCAAGCTCTGGGGGAACTGGCGCGCCCACCACGTCGTCATCATCGGGAACGCGAAGCCGGGGAAGACGGACGAGGCGGTCGATCAGGTCCGCTGGCTGCTCAGGCTCCGCCACGGGCGGCGAGGCGACGACCCCGACGACTTCAACGTCCGCACGCAGGAGCAGTTCATAGACGGCTTCCGCAAGTTCTCGCTCATGGTCACCGGACTCCTCTTCGGCGTCGTCGGTGTCTCGCTCCTCGTGGGCGGCGTCGGGATCATGAACATCATGCTCGTCTCGGTGAGCGAGCGGACGCGCGAGATCGGCGTCCGGAAGGCCCTCGGCGCCAAGAACCGCGACATCCTCTTCCAGTTCCTCGTCGAGGCGATCACCCTCGCCGTGCTCGGGGGTCTCGTCGGTCTCCTCCTCGGCTACCTCGGCGGGCTCGTGGCGCGCGAGGCGATCGGCGTCTTCGTGGACTTCCCGCCCGTCTACGTCCCTCTCTGGGCCTGCATGCTCTCGCTCGGCTTCTCGGGCGCCGTCGGGCTCATCTCGGGCCTGTATCCCGCGTGGAAGGCGGCCCGGCTCGATCCGATCGAGGCGCTCCGCTACGAGTAGGGGCTAGTGGGGGAGCGTCCGCGCGACGAGCTCGAAGAGCTTCTCGGGCCCCATGAACGTGAGGTGGACCGCGGGGCCGAGCCTGAGGTGGGCGTTCTCGCCGAGGTAGCGCGGCGCCCTGGGCTGCAGCTTCTCGCCGTCCACCCAGGTCCCCGTCGAGCTCGCGTCGGCGATCGTCCAGCGGTCACCCTTCCTGAGGAGCGCCGCGTGCATGCGCGAGACGCCCGGGTCCGGGATCACGACGTCGTTCGTGGGCGCGCGGCCGATCGTGACCGCGGGAGTCGTGTTGGCGCCGGGGCGCTTCTCGACCGCCCAGATCGAGATCGGCAGCGCGACGGGCTGGACGGCGTCCGCGCGTGCCTCGCCGACGGTGCTCCGCGTGTCGCTCGCCTCGGCGTCCACCGCGCTCGTGAGGAGGAGGACCGGGAGTGCGTTGACCTCGAGGAAGCGCGTGCGCGTGAGGAGCCGGTGCCTCGCGACGAACTCGAGGAAGTAAGCGCCCCCCGGAGCGTCTCCACTCATGACCGAGCGACGGGCCTTAGCGGGCGGCCTTGAGCGACTTGAGGATCCGCCGCGCCTTCTCGCGCACCGGCGTCTCGTCGTCGTAGATGAGGCCCTCGACGGCGGGCACGGCGCGCTCGTCGCCGATCGCCGCGAGCGCATCGAGCGCCTGGAGGCGGACGCGCGAGTCCGTCGCGAAGAGCTCCGTCTCGAGAAGCGGGATCGCCTCCTGATCGCGCGCGGCGCCCAGGGCCTCGACGATCCGGCGCTCGAACTGGCGGAGGTTCACGAAGTGCCGCGTGCGCAGGCTCGCGAACTCCTCGGCGAGCGAGGCGAAGACGTCGACCTTGCGATAGTTGAACGGGCGCTCGGCCTTGAGCTTCGCGTCGACCATGGCGCACAGCGCGGTGAGGGGAGCCCGGCGCACCCAGGGGCTCTCGGCCGCCTCGGCCTCGGGCTCGCGGAAGCGCTCGATGACGATCCGCTTCCTGACGTGACGGAGGGCTGAGCCCTTGGCCTTGCGGCCCCTGGCGGGCTTCTCGTCCCACTCGATCGTGAGGCAGCAGGGGCCTTCCTCGCCGGTCGAGACCGCGATCGGCTCGCCGTCGGCGCCGACCGTCTCGTCGAGGTCCTCGGCCGAGACGGAGTCGAGGAACTCGTAGCGGTCGTCGAGCCGCGCGGGGCGGAGCTTCTGGACTCCCGCCCAGAGCGACGCGAGCTCCGCCGCGGTGATGCGGCGGCCGCGGACCTTCACGAGGTCGCGGCGCTTCGTCGAGAGCTCGAACTGGAGATCGTAGTCGAGCTGGAGCCGGAGCTCGCGCGCGTTCGCGGTCTTCCCCTGCTGCTCGATCGTGAGCCGCCGGTAACGGTAACCGAGCACCCCTTGCCGCTCGGTCACGAGCTCGATCTTGACGTTGATCGGCTCGGCCGGAGCGCGCGGCTCCCGGCGCATCACCTTGTTCTCCGCCGGAACCTCGGTCTCGGCCGCCGGCGGCCGAGGAGTCGCGCGACGCCGCGCGCGCTCATTCGGGGCATCGAGTTCCGTGCGATCGTCCGCGTCTCGCCTCATATCCCGCGACCCAAGATAGACCCGGCTTCGCGCAGCCGCAAGGATCGAGGAGCGCCGCTACGTCTTCTTCGAACGTCGACGGCGCACCGCGACCGCTCGCTCGTGCGCCGCGAGACCCTCCGCGCTCGCCATCGTGCGCGCCGCTCCCTCGAGACGTTCGAAGCCCGCGCGCTCGACGCGCGCCTGCGTGCGCACCGTCACGAAGTGGAGCGCCGAGAGCCCCCCGGCGAAACGCGACGCGCCTCCGGTCGGGAGCGTGTGGTTGGGACCGAGCACGAAGTCGCCCAGCGGGATCGCCGCGAGCGGCCCGAGGAAGAGCGCGCCGTAGTTCCGGAGTCGCTTCTCGAGACGCCGCGGGTCCTCGGCGTGGACCGCGAGGTGCTCGGGGCCGATCGCCTCCGAGACGAGGACGGCCGTCTTCTCGTCCGGGACGACGATGAGAGCCGACGCCTCGAGCGCCTTCGCCGCGACCTCGCGCGTCTCGAGGTGCAAGAGGGCAGCCTCGCACGCGCGCCCGACGGACTCGGCGAGCTCGCGCGACCACGTCACGAGCCAGGCGCGCGCGCGCGGGTCGTGCTCGCACTGGGCGACCATGTCCCAGGCCGCGAGCTCCGGATCGGCGCCCGGCTCGGCGAGGACGAGAGCCTCGCTCGGCCCCGCGGGGAGGTCGGTGCCGACGCTCCCGGCGACGAGGCGCTTCGCGGCCTGGACGTAGACGTTGCCCGGGCCGACGATCTTGTCCACGGGTCGCACGCTCTCGGTCCCGAAGGCGAGCGCCGCGACGGCCTGCGCGCCGCCGATCGCGTAGACCTCGTCCACACGGGCGATCCGGCAGGCCGCGAGGACGACATCGCGGGGCCTCCCCGTCTCGCGCGCCGGCGGCGTCGCGACCGCGACGGAGCGGACGCCGGCGGCGCGCGCCGGGATCGCGCCCATGAGCGCCGTCGAGGGGAGCGGATAACGTCCGCCCGGCACGTAGACGCCCGCGCGCCCGAGGGGGACGACGCGCTGCCCGAGCGTCACGCCGGCGGTCGTCGTCCGGAAGTCACGGAGCGAGCGCCGCTGGTGCCGCGCGAAGGCGCGGATCCTCTGGGCGCAGAGCTCGAGCGCCTTCCTCACGTCGCGCGGCGTCCGCTCGAGCGCCGCGTCGATCTCGGGGTCCGGGACGCGGACCTCGCGGAGGTCGGCGCCGTCGAGCTCGCGCGTGAGCTCGACGAGCGCGCGGTCGCCTCCGGCGCGGACGCGCTGGATCACGGCGCGCGCCCGAGCGTCGACCTCGGGATCGTCCTCGCTCGACTCGCCCTTGCGGACGAGGGCCGCGATCTCGGCCGGAGTCCCGACCTCGATGAGCTTCACCTAGAGCTTTCTCTTGCGCGTCGTCTTCGCCTTGGGCTCGTTCGCCGGGACGAGAGAGGCGAGGTCGAGGTCCGCGATCTCGAGCTGGTCGCAGAGCTTCTTCCACTTCTCCGGCGCGAGCTCGCCCTCGGCGAGCTTCCCGAGCTTCTCGAAGATCGCCACCGAGACGCCGTCTTTCGTGAGCTCCGTCGACTTCCCGACCTCGTCCTTCGCCGTGTAGCCGCGCTCGATGAGAGCGTAGGCGATCGCCGTCCCGACGAGCGCCGCGCCGGCCCGCTTGAACTCGGCCGGCGGCGCGCCCTTCGCGAAGGAGCCGCCGATCTTGGAGAGCCGCTTCGGGTCGTCGGCGAGCGCGGCGGGCGTCACGCCCGCGAGCGCCTTCCCGTGCTCCGCGAGCATCTCCTTCCAGCGCGGCACGGTGACCTTGTCCGTCGTCTCCTGCCACGAGATCGCCTCGAGCTTCCTCGCCTTGACGCCGAGGACCATGCCCACGAGCTCCTTCTCGAGCGCATCCACCGACTCGCCCAGGAGCGAGATCGCGTGCGGGTCGTCCTCCTGCTCGTCGCCCGCCGGGAGCGACTGGATCGCCCGGATCCGCTCCTTGAGCGCGGGGTGGCTGTCGTAGGGATCGCTCGTCTCGGACTTGGCGGCCTTCTCGACGAGCTCGTCGAGCTTCTTCGCGATCTCCTCGGAGCCGAGGAAGGTCGCGAAGCCCTCGGCGAGCGGCGGCCGGAAGCCCGCCGAGAGGACAGGGAGGTACTCGCTGTCCATGTAGGAGTTGAACGCCACGGCAGCGCCGCGGGTCATCCTCAGGCCCGACTCGAAGGCCTTCGAGCCGACGAGCTCGGCGGCGTGCTGGTCGGCCGCGTACTCCTGGGCGCGCGAGATCGCCTGCGTGATCCAGAGGAAGAGCTTGAAGTACTGGAGGAAGAACCAGCCTGCGATGCCGCCCTGCAGGTTCACGATCGTGCGGACGAGGGCCGAGCGCGTCTTATAGATCCAGGGCCCGAGCTTCGTGTCGCCGCCCGCGAAGTGTCCGAACTCGTGGGCGATGACGCCTCGCAGCTCGTTCACGGAGAGGACCTGCATGAGCGGGAGCCCGAGCCCCATGACGCGCTTGCTCCCCATGCCCATGATCCCGCCTCGCTGCGTGACGAAGGCGTTCACGTCGGGGACGAGGTAGACGTCGACCGGCATGGCCTGCCCGACCGCGTCGGCGATCTTCTTGAGGAACGCGAAGAGCTCGGGCTGGAGGCGGGGGTCGAGGCGCGGCCCGGGCGGCTCGAACTTGTCGGGGCGCGGGACGATGCTCCAGAGGATGACGCAGCCCGTGATGACGCACCCTGCGACGAGCTTGACGTAGACGCGCGAGCTGGTCGTGGCGTGAAGGTAGGCGATCGCGAAGAGGCCGAGCGAGATCCCGATGGCGAGGGCGTAGAAGATGATGAGAAGAACGACCGCGAGGAGCGCCCTGCCCGCGAGCGATGCCGAAGACGCCACGTGCACCTTCCCCGCCGGAAGTCTACCCGCCGGGGCGGTTCTCGGGCACGTCGAGGAGGGGCTTCAGGTCGTCGAGGATCTCGGTCATGTCCTGGAAAGGCTTGTAGAACGACGCGTAGCGGACGTAGGCGACCTTGTCGACCTTCCGGAGCTCCCTCATGATGACGTCCCTAATGAAGTGGCTCGTGACCTCACGGTCGTGGACCTCGCGGATCTCGCGCTCGATCGCGTCCGCCATCTCCTCGAGGCGCTCGGTCGAGACGCCCTCGATCTTGGCGCAGGCGACCTTCAAGCTCTCGAGGATCTTCTTCCGGTCGAAGGGCTGGCGCGTGTCGTCGCGCTTGACGACGCGGAGCGCGCTCTCCTCCATGCGCTCGTAAGTCGTGAAGCGACGCTCGCACGCGAGGCACTCGCGGCGACGCCGGATCACGAAGCCCTGCGACGCCTCGCGGGAGTCGAGGACCTTCGAGCCCTTCTCGTCCTTGCAGAAAGGACAGCGCATGCACCCGAGTCTAGCAGCCGGCCTGTAAAGTTCTCGTTGCAGCTGACGGGTGAAACTTGCCGGACGCGAGTGACGCGCAGTGGCAACTCCGTCCTCGGCAGGGGGTTCCTGCCCGGCCCGCTCCGTGCAGGGATCCGGGGCATGAGAACGGTTCCCTTCCAGTCGATCCTCACCGACTCGCGTCGTGGCCGTCCCGAGTTCCTCGACCTCTGCCGTGCGCCGGCCCTCATCGTCGAAGGCGCCGCCGGGAAGCGCCCGATCGAGCTCGACGGTCGCTCTCCCTACCCGCCGATCCGCCGCACGCCGACGCGGCTCGCCATCGCGAACCCGCCCATCCTCGAGCCGGCGCGCGACCCCTACCTCGAGGACGCGG
>Ga0070738_10005101_pt1 | contig 14919 bp, 11 predicted proteins | sample Coa_R2_2_FD_66446 | JGI IMG/M metagenome (GOLD analysis project Ga0070738, IMG submission 66446) | Surface soil microbial communities from Centralia Pennsylvania, which are recovering from an underground coalmine fire - Coalmine... | ecosystem: Environmental > Terrestrial > Soil > Unclassified ...
TCCCCAGCCAGCCGTGAGCAGAGTGAGAATAATGTCGTTGTCTTCGCCGGAGGTGAGCTGTTGTCCTGTGCGTCCAAGGGCTAACCGCGCGGGATTAGTGGCAACCTGGGCTGTATAGGTGGCAAACAGGGGTTTGCGGAGGGCCATCCCAGCTCCACAAGGCGCGAAGTAGGGGTAGGATTCGGCTGTTAAGGCACCAAACTTACCAGCAGTGGTTAAGGGTGTTTCACCAAAGTCCCGCAATGCTAGAACGGAGTAGTAGTCTCTAATCCAGGATTCGGGTTCCACTTCAAACTGCGGCAGCGATTTACCCGCGATCGCCCCCAGATCTGGGTGTGCTTGAAAAATCTGGAGTACGTGGGACAGGTACTCCTGCTCTAGCACATTATCATCATCCACGAATACCATCACACTGGCACTTGCAGCATTGAATCCACATAAGCGTGCCTGTGTTAATCCCAGTCGATCTTCCCGGATGATCCTGGCCGTGGGATGCCAGCTTAGATCTAAACGGGATAACAAGGGTTGCTCACTCGCGTTGTCAACCACAATGAGTTCCCATTGCGCAAGGGAAAGCGTCTGATTTTTGAGGGCAGCGATGACGCTGGAAAGAAAGTCCCAGCGCGGATTATGGGTACAGAGAATGAGACTGATACGTGGTGACATTGGTTGGGCGTGGCTATGTCTTGGATGAGGAGGCAAATCGTCGTGTGTCCCGATTCGTTATTTCAATGATGGACGCCTGATGTTTGCAATCAAGTTTTTGAAGTCGCTGTCTGACGTATAACTTGAGCAATGGTTTGAGCGATCGTGGTCCAGTTCAGTTGCGTTTTAATCTTTTGCCGTGCTTGTTCTGACATTGCTTGCAGGCGATCGGGCTGAGTCAACAGAGCTAACATTTCGTGTGCCAGGGTTTCGGGGGTGGGTTGTGGCAGCACAATTCCATTGATATTGTGATCTACAATTTCGGGCATCCCATCCTGAGCGGCAACAGTGCAGGGAACGCCGTAGTTCATCGCTTCCATCAAGAAAGTAGGAAATGGGTCACAGCGCCCAGGGGCAATTACCAGGTCTGTATGCAGAAACAGGTATTGCAACGTTTCGCTATCTACAGGCCCGGGATTAATCACGCCTTCGTGTTTCTCTGGCAGGTCAACCCCAATCACGACGAGTGTTGCCTCAGGCAACACGGCCCTTACCTGTTGGAAGGCAGCCAGGACGCGATCGCCTCCTTTCCGCAAGAAGTCCGAACCGTTAAACAAGATTTGCTGGCTGCCAAATGTCTTTTGGCCTTGATACAGGCACCCGAAGTTGCCAGAGGAGCCAACCACCGTAATTTTTTCAGCGGGTACGCCGTAGTCTGCGATGAGAGAACGTTTAACCAAATGGCTCATACAAAATAGGTTATGGGCTTGCTGATACGTACGCCGTTCGCACGCTATCCATTGCTGATAAGCTCTGGGACTAGGAAACGGTGCCCAGTCAGTCCAGTTATGCTTTGCCAGCGCCATCGTGTAATCGAGGTACATGGCGTAAGGTGTGGTAGCGTTGCTCCAGAAGGGGCTAGACATGCCAAACACGTGAAAGATGCGATCGGGCTGAGCAGTCTGCTGCCGGATCTGGCGCTCGGTATGACGCGATCGCTCGACGAAGACACGCGCTGTTTTTAACGGATCGATATAAGCTGGCACCGTCTGTCGCCGTAGTGTTTGCCAGAGGCGTTGACTTTTGCGGCTCAACTTTTCCTGCCACGGATGGCGCGGCGGCAGGTCAATTAAAGGCAGAAAGTCCAGGTGGTCAAACTGGTGCGTCATGGCGTCAAACAGGGGACGGTGACGCTGTAAAAATTCGGGTTTACCCGTAACCAGCACACGTTGAATGGTCATAGTGACACCTGCAAAGAGAGAGAGGACGTTCGCGATCCGGCGGCTCGACGACGGGCGATCGCGCGTTCATAACTGGCTTCTTGCAGCGCACCAATGCGCTCCAGGTTGTAGTCGCTCAACACGCGATCGCGGGCACGTTCGCCCATGGCGATGCGGCGATGGGGATCATTCAATAGATCAATGACTGCCGCCGCAATGTCAGCTGGATCTTCAGGTGAAACGAGCTGTCCAGCGTTATCGCTCAGCATTTCGGTCATCCCACCTGCCTTACTGCCAACAATTCCCCGTGCCGCAGCCATCGCTTCCAGGCATACGTTGGGGAAGTTTTCCCAACGACTGGGAAAGACACAGATATCGGCTTGCGCCAGTTGCGCTGGAATTTGGGGCAGCGGCACTGCGCGGGTAAACTCTAGGGATCGGCGGTACCGCCACAGTAGACGCGTCAGGTATTCTTGCATCGAGACGTTAGGGTTCGTCGGCGAGGGGCACACTTCGCCCACAAATCGCACCTTGACCTGGGGATAGCGCCGGAGAATCAAGGGAATGGCCTGCGCTAGACTGAGCACCCCTTTGCGTACTTCTAATCGTCCGACAAACGCGATGGTTTGTGTGTGTGTTTGGGGTGACAATCCGAGTAGGTCTGCCGAGGGAATGTAGGGATTGGGGAGATGCACTACTTTTGCGGCAGGTAGTCCCCAGGCGGCAATCAGACGATCGCCCAATACCTGGGATGGTGTCGTAATTTCGTCGGCATCCAGGGTGTGCAGCCGCTCTGGATCTTGCAGGGGATTGTAGGGCTCCTGAACCGGAAAGGGTTTTGGTAACTGCCCACGCCGTAACGCGCCAACCCAGCGGCGTAGCTTCATATCCCGCGATGGTGGCACATAATTCAGTTCTTGCACCATGAAGTAAGGGGTATGCAGCTTCACCACTAGCGGCATATCGGGTACGAGGGCGATCGCGCCTCGTGCATGGGCATCGTTCTCTGGTCCTTCCACCACATCAAAGCCGATCGCGGCATGACGCTGAGCAAATAATTGTCCGGCTAAAATCGCAAACTGGCGGCGATCGGTGTTGGTTGTATAGAGAATGCGATGGACAACGACTCCATCTTCGACGGCAGTACCTTCTCGATAGGGGCTGCTGGCAAACACCTCAACGTGGTGTCCGCGCTGGTGCATCATCCGCGCTACCTGATAGACATAGGTGGCAATGCCGCCCGTTGCAGTGTCAGGGGGGTATTCATAACTAATAAACGCAATTTTCATAGTGCATGACGCTCGCAGATTGGGACAGACGAAACACGCCATGTTGCCGACCGTAGGCCCACATCGCGTCTTTGATAATGGCGGGATGCACCGTAAATGCCATCGCATCTTCAGCTTCCAGATAGGCAATGCCGTCGTTGGGGCGAAAGATGTAAACAGAAGCGCGGTATTCACCCGGAAATAAGGGCAGTCGGGGTAGATCAAATGTGACGTCTAAGCGATCGCGCAAGGTAAACGGCGCAACTCCCTCTTCGGTACTGCACAGAGTAGAAACCAGTGTGCCCACGCTATCAAACACATTCACAACCACACCGCAGTTCATCAAGGGTTCGTGTCCCTTGAGCGCAATGCGCAGGGTATAGTCACGGTTAAACACCAGCGATCGCGTTGGCTGTCGATCGGCATCCTCCAGCGTTGCCTCAACCAACTCAATGCCATACGGACTGATGCGCCGTACGTTAGCGTCCGACGTGTGTGAACTGCTGAGAAAGCGGCTGACGACCTGTTCCCCGGTGCCTACCATGATGAGTTGCCCTTTCTGTAGCAGAATGGCAGACGTGCAGAGTTGGCGAACAGCAGCCATGTTGTGACTGACGAACAAAACGGTGCGACCATCTTGCGCGACATCCTGCATTTTGCCCAGGCACTTTGTTTGAAACTGGACATCACCAACCGCCAGCACCTCATCCACAATCAGGATTTCTGGCTCCAGGTGTGCCGCTACGGCAAACGCCAGCCGCACATACATTCCTGAGGAATAGCGCTTTACGGGCGTATCCAGAAATCGCTCCACTTCGGCAAACGCGACGATCTCATCAAATTTACGCTGGATCTCAACCTTGCTCATGCCCAGAATGGCACCGTTGAGGAAAATGTTTTCCCGGCCTGTCAATTCCGGGTGAAAGCCAGTCCCAACTTCCAGCAGACTGGCTACCCGTCCTCGCAACCGCACCTCTCCCTGCGAAGGCTCTGTAATTCGGCTCAAAATCTTAAGCAGCGTCGATTTTCCGGCTCCGTTACGGCCCACAATGCCGACTCGATCGCCCTGGCGAATGTCAAATGAAACATCGTGTAACGCCCAGAATTCATCGGGCTGAGAGCTTGTTCTGCGTCGTTGCGATCGTCCGGTTAATCGTCGTTGGAGCGATCGCATGCCGTCACTAATGGCTGATTTGAGCGATGTTTGCTGGCTTTGCTCGCCCAAACGGTACCGCTTGCTCAGGTTTTCTACCTGCACAACAACATTCGACATTGTTTGAAATCCTCAATAAATTACTGTTGGTGACTGGGCCAGTTCCGCAAATCTCAGGTTGTGAAGCGTCCGTAACCTGGGTTAAACCTGCCCCAACTGCTGATTCTGCCTCTAAATCACATCCGCAAACGTGCGTTCGTAATTGCGAAAGAAGCGAATGCCACCGACAAATACCAGTACGGCCAGCACGCTAGAAAGTAGGAAACCAGGGAGATAGAGCGTTGTCGTATTGCCCAAAATGGCCCACCGGAAACCATCAATGACGCTCACCATTGGGTTGAGGGAGTAAAGCCAACGCCACCACTCAGGCACAATGCTGCTGCTAAACCCAACAGGTGAAATGTACAGCCCAAACTGGATCAGGAACGGAACAACCGTGCGAAAGTCGCGATACTTCACGCTTAAGGCTGCCAGCCACAGTCCTGCGCCCGTTGAAGTGAGTAGTGCCAGCAGGATAAATAGGGGTAGCGTCAAAATTCGCCAACTAGGGACGAAGTTGTACCAGGCCATCAACCCTAACAGAATCATGCCTGCCATCAAAAAATCAACGATGCTGACAATTACCGCACTCGCAGGAATAATCAATCGTGGAAAATAGACCTTCGAAATCAGATTGGCATTGCCGACCAAACTATTGCTACATTCCGACAGAGCATTGGCAAACAGTTGCCACGGCAGAATGGCAGAGAATACCAAAATCGGGTAAGGCACACCGTGAGACGGCAGCTTTGCCAGGTACCCAAACACCACGCTGAACACGACCATCGTTACGAATGGACGAATGACAGCCCAGGCGATACCGATCGCTGTCTGCTTGTAACGCACCAATAAATCGCGCCACGCCAGGAAATAAAAGAGTTCCCGGTAGCGCCACAGATCGCGCCAGTAGTGTCGATCGTGTCGTCCGGCAGCCAGAATGAGTTCGATTGGGCTAGAAGTCATGATGGAAGGAAGGGGGTAAGAGGTTGCGTTCCTCTACTTTGAAAACGTGGAGATTGCCATCTGGTATAGGGCCACGTTTGCGTTTGGGCGAATTTGTTTGCGATGTATAACTTTGGCGAAATTTGCTGGTTTCTGGGAATCCGGGCTGATAGTTGGGTTTTATAGCTGAAGGTAGAGATCAAGCGAAAAAGATTTCAAGGCTCATGAACGGTTTCCAGCAAACACTACTGCTGACAGTACTTTCTCTAGCAAGTATCGGTTATGCCGAGGTTGCTGTGAGCCAGTCGATCGTGGCTGAAATCCCTATCGTGCCAGTCGTTCCCAGGCCGACCCTTGCGCCGCTTTACCCGATCAGGCAGTTGTCTACCCCTGTGCCTTCGCCACCGGATGCCGCATCCGTTAAACCCACGACCCCAGCCAGCGGCATTCAGCCCAAACCGACAACACCCTCAATTCAGGCAGAACCGTATACATTGACCGCAGGCGATCGCTTTGCGGTAACAATTGCCAATATCCCCGAATTTAGCGGCCAGTATCAGGTACAGGTAGATGGCACCGTGAATTTTCCATCGCTGGGTGTCATCTCGGTTTGGGGTCTGAGCGTACACCAGATCGCTGGACTGTTAACCACGCGCTACAGGCAGGCCGAAATTTTGCGTGACCCAGATATTACGGTCGGGCTGTTGACCGTCAGCTCGCTCAAAATTGCGCTCTCAGGGGAAGTAAACCGCCCCGGTTCCTACGACATCGCGTCGAATGATGGCAAATTGCCCACGCTGACCGTTGCCATTCAAAAAGCGGGGGGGATCACGGAGCTAGCCAACATACGCCAGGTTAAGTTGATTCGGGCACGGCGATCGGGGTCAGACGACACCTTTCAAATTGACCTGTGGGAATTGCTGCAGTCGGGTGATCTACGGCAGGACATCACCCTGCGCGATGGTGACAGCATTGTTGTAGCCAAAGACCCCAATCCAGTTAATCCATCTGAAGCAGGACTCATCGGCGCTTCCAATGTGGCTCCGGCGTTCATTCAGGTGGGTGTGTTGGGCGAAACCCGGCAGTCAGGCGTGGTGCAAGTACCATTTAACACGCCGCTGAACCAGGTGATTCTAGCCGCCGGTGGATTTAACAATCGAGCGCGCAAAAAGTCTGTCGAATTGATTCGGCTGAATCGGGATGGCACCGTGACCCGTCGGACGATCGCGATCGATTTTTCCAAAGGCATCGACGAAGCCAACAATCCTGTTTTACACAACCGAGACGTAGTGCTGGTGGGGCGAAATTTCATCGCCAGCCTGTCTGACAATTTAACGGCCATTTTAGGGCCTGTCAATCAGACATTCTCAGTGTTTACGCTGTTCAAGGCATTGTTTCCGGCAAGTTCTGGCAACAACTCCAGCATCATCATCCCGGCTGGCGGCAGCGCTGCGACAACAACGACGCCTGCCACCACACCAGCTACAGCCACACCGGCAACCACTCCCTAATCCCTGATCACTTATACCTTTAGGTTCAATGGAGCCATCCGCCCAATCAAAACGAACTGATGCCGAGCAACCCTCTGGTCAGCCTGAAACAAGCGATTTAGCAGCCCTAAATCAACCAGCGGAGGAAGGATTTAATCCAGCGCAAATTTTGGGCATGGTGCGGCGGAAGGCACCGATCATTGTGGCCGTAGCGATCGCGGCCAGTGCGTTTTCTGGCTTTCAGGCATCCCGGCAAACCCCCTCCTTTCAGAGCAGTTTTGCCCTACTGGTGGAACCTGTGACGCAGAAGAAACAGCTTGCCAAATTGACCGATGGATCGAGCGAAAGCACAAAGGAATTGGATTATTCTACCCAAATTGAGGTGATGCTCAGCCCCAAAACGCTGGAGCCGATGATTAAGGAAATTGATGATCGCTATCCCGATGTCACCTATGCTTCGCTCAGCGGCAAACTCTCAGTCAACCGTTTAGGTGAAACGAAAATTATTGAAGTTAGCTTTTCAGGTTCTGACCCCGCCAAAGTGAAATATACGCTGGAAAAGCTGTCTAAAGGTTATTTAAAACATAGTCTGGATGAGCAAAAGTCAACGTTGCGACAGGGCATTAAATTTGTTGATGATCAATTACCCGCATTACAAAAGCGAGTGAATAATTTGCAACAGCAAATTCAGACATTACGCCAAAAGTATAACTTTGTTGATCCAGATACTTACGCCCAGCAGTTATCCGGCCAAATCGCTGCGATCGCCCAACAGCGCCAAACCATTCAAACGGAAATGCTTACATTGCAGACACGTTACACCGCATTACAGCAACAAATTGGTGCAACGGCAGCACTCAGCAATGCCAGTTTTTATCAAGAATTTCTGAAGCAGTTCCAGGCCCTCGATCGTCAGATTGCGATTGAGTCAGCACGGTTTGGCGATAAAAGCCCTACTATCAAAATGCTGCGACAACAGCAAGAAAATCTGGCCCCCTTGCTGCAAAACGAAGCCACACGCGCATTGGGTAACCAGATCGCGACGCTGCTAAATGATATGCAGGTGCTCCAGGTACGGGACCAGTCGATCGCTCAGGCCGAACAGCAGCTCAATGCGCAATTTAAGCAGACTCCTATTATCTCCCGCCAATTTACTGATTTCCAGCGGGAACTGAAATCGGCGACCGAAAGCTTACAGCGCTTTAAGGACACCCGTGAATCGTTGGAAATACAGGCCGCGCAGAATGAGGTACCATGGCAGCTCATTACACCTCCCAAAGAACCGGAGAGTAAGGTTGCCAGCAATGTATACAAGAGTCTGATGAGTGGTGCCATTGCAGGCTTAGCACTGGGAACGGCGATCGCGTTCTTCTTGGAAAAGGCAGAAAGCGCCTTCTTTACCCTTTCCGACCTGCGGAAGAAAACCAAATTGCCGATTCTGGGTATCATTCCCTTTCGACCTGATCTGGAACATGCTGGCCCCGAAGCTCACGTAATTGATTTGAGGCATCTCTATCCTAATGGAATTCCTTCCATCATCCAGGATGTCGAGAATATTAAAACCCGCCTCAAAATGCTGCTTCACAACCATTCGGTGGAGGGAGAAGCCTGTGAACTGGACGTTGCCTCACCGCTAAAACCGCACCTCGATCCTGGCGAACAGGATACCTATGGGTTCATTGAAGCTTTTCGTGCCCTGTTTGCTTCCATCGAAGGCATTAACAAAAAACAGCCAATTCGATCGCTGGTGATTAGCTCCGCTTTGCCTGTTGAAGGACGCACAACGGTTGCGGTTCACCTTGCTCAGGCCGCCGCCGCTCTGGGAAAACGGGTGCTGCTGGTTGACGCTCATCTTCGGGATGGCAGTGTTCAACTGCATAACCTGTTTGGTCTGCCGCTGAATGCCGGACTGAGTAACTTACTACGAGAAGAAATCGCTCTGGAACAAATCATTCAACGTCTAGATTGGGAAACGGGTCTGTTTGTCATCAGTGCTGGCACCATTCCACCTGACCCAACCCGGTTACTAGCATCCAAACAAATGAAAGAGTTTATGCGCCGGGTTCACGAAACGTTCGACCTGGTCATTTACGACACGTTACCATTGATGGGATTAGCGGATGTCAGCCTGATTGCAGTCGAAACCGATGGCGTGATTCTGGTCACTGGCTTTGGTAAATGGGGTGGAGCTGCTGCCTTTGGTCAAACGGTTGAGCGGCTCAGGAGTGCACAAATTCCCGTTCTGGGTGTAGTTGCCAACGGGGTGAAGCACTACTCAGTTGACCTGTACGGGCGGTAGCGATCGCTGACACCACCAACCAAACAGCACGATCGCATCCGTCGAGAAAATCTGTGACCCATTGCCTCCATGCCAGTAAGCAAACGCAACGGGATCTTTGACGACAACTGCCATCAGTGCTACTCGCAAACTACTGAGCAAAAAGGCAATGACCAACGCCACAATGGTAATTTTGATCTGCTGAGGCCTGGATAGCGGGAACAGCATAAAGAACAGTAACGCGAGCTGGGACAGCAGAATGAACAGGGGAATGCCTGTACAGCGAAACAGCACATCCACTGCACCCTGATTCAAGGTAATGATAGTGTGCTGTTGATGGGCATCAAATCCTACATAATGCAATCCAAAGGCGGCAACTTGCGCTGTAACGATCTGAAGCGGTAATCCGATCGTTTGTTCAGCCATATGTTCAACCGCACTCCTCGGCAACATCAGGGGCATGAGTAAAAGCCCAATACGCCAGTGCTGTTTTAGCTGCCCTCCCCCAGTCAGTAACCCCAGAATAAGAACCGCGAATGCCGGAAACAACCGGACAAACCACGCCTCGGCATGAGACATGGTTAGACTTTTGGTAACGATAAGTCCCAGAAGGAGGAACCCTATATAGCGCTGTGGACGATCGCACGTGACGTGGTGACGCTGATCCATCAGCAGCATCAAAATCGCCAGCCAGAATAGCGCATTAATAACCACTTGATCGGTTTGCTGCATCAGCCGCCAAGTTAGAACTAAGTGGAGTAGAGCCAGTCCAATACCCGTTCCAACTAACCAGCACCAGCGATCGTGCCGAAACCGCTGGCTGCCTCTAACTCTATAATGCAAATTGCTCACGGGGGTTAACCAGGTTATGAATGGATCTAACGCACCTTACAAGCGCCGCCGCGATCGTGTACCAAGTCCCCGAAACAGCTTGGGAAGGCTCGTTAGTGAAGATTGCCGAACGGCCTCGTACTGGTACGATTCCTTGCGGCGAGTCCAGGCAGTCATCGTCCAGATATAGATGAAAAAGCAACCAGCAATGAGGGATTCTGCTACCAGTTTGACAGTGTTTTTTACCAGGTTCTGGCGCAGGTTAGAACGGGCCTGAGTCGCCTGTTGTTCAGCCTGTTCCTTCGCTCGGTTCAAGTTGTTGAGGATCTGGTTTTTCGCTTGCTCTGGCGAATTGGGTACATCCGGCAAATTGCCGTTTTTGTCGGGTGTGGGCACCAGGCTGCGTAACTGCTCAGGCGAGGCTTTTTCTAGTTGTTTGCGCGTTGCGTCTAACTGTAAGCGCTGCTGACTAACCTGCGTATTGATTTGATTATTGTTGAACTGGTGGATGCGAACTGCATCAGTGAAAGTAAGTGGCACCAGCAACAGAAAAATGATCCCGATCGCCAGTGTTGCCCAGGACAAAATTCGCAGCGCCAATCGCTCTGGTTTACTGCGCAGTGCCGTGTCGCCATAGAAAATCAGCATCATCGCCAGCAGTGGGACGGGCACCAGTTTCACCAGATCACCGATCGTCTGATATTCCCACACAGGATTGAGCAATTCCGGCGGCAGCAAAACGTACAGCAGATCGATCAAACACAGCAGCAGCAGCGCGTAACCTACCCGGCGGGACAGCATCAGCGTCTTCTGTTGTTGATTGTTTAAGGGGGCGGCTGGGTTACTGACAATCCCCGATGTGCGCGGATCGGGAACAGATGAATAGTTAGAGGAAATTGTCATAGTAAGGGCTTCCATTAGGTTCTTGCCACAGTGTAAAAAGTGGCCGTCTAACATCACAGTTGTTTTATAGAGCAGCGATCGCAAACATAAGTTGAACAACAAAACGAACGTGATCGCACGTTGCATCAAGGAATACTGAGTGCAATGACATCTGGTAATAACCTATGGCGTTTTTGCAACGGGCCACTCTCCAACTGTTTCCCAGGCGTGCATTCAAGTTGCAGCAGCAATCGCTCAAGTTTCTCTCAGGCGTTGCGCTGGCCGCTGCCGTTGGTTATATTCCTGCTCGTTTGGCGATCGCGCGCTGGCAATCACCCCAACCCCAGGCCATTTTGACTCTGGGCGGTCATCCGGCAAGAGAAGCTTTTACTGCCGATTTTGCGCGCCTCCATCCGGCACTCAAAATCTGGGTGTCGTCTGGTCTGCTTCCTAAAGACGCACGGCCTCTCTTTCAGCATGAAGGCGTCACCGACGATCGCATTAATCTCGACTATCGTGCCCTGGATACCGTGACCAATTTCACCAGCCTGGTCAAGGATCTGGAGCGACAGCATATTCACCACATCTACCTGATTACATCTGATTACCATATGGCACGCGCCCAGGCGATCGCTACGATTGTGCTGGGGAGCCATGGCATCACCTTTACCGCGATCGCGGTTCCTTCCATGCAACCACCAGAAGCAAGTTCCCGCATTATTCGTGATGTCGTCCGCTCAATTGTTTGGTTGGCCACTGGTTACACAGGGGCTGATCTGAAACTGGGATAACACCGTTAAGCGCTGGCAATCACAAGACATTTCACGCCTGTCCCGACTCCCGACACTCCATTCCCTACAATGCCTCCCCTCGTTTCCATTCTCATTCCTTGTTACAACGCCGCGCCGTGGTTAGCGCAAGCCCTGTCATCGGCGTTGCATCAGACCTGGCAACACATAGAAATTATTGTGGTTGATGATGGTTCAACGGATCAAAGCTTGGCGATCGCGCAATCGTTTCGATCCTCTAAGCTTAAAGTTATCGCCCAACCCAACCAGGGAGCCAGTACCGCTCGCAATCACGCACTTCGGCAGGCCCAGGGCAATTTTGTTCAATATCTGGATGCAGACGATGTCCTTGCGCCAGACAAGGTTGAGCGACAAATAGACCGCCTAAGGTCTGATCATTCAGATTGCGTTGCTTCTGGAGCTTGGGCTCGTTTCTCCACCCACCCCTCAGAAGCGGTGTTTCGCCCTCAGCCTCTCTGGGCCGATATGAAGCCTATTGATTGGCTCATTTGCGCCTGGAATGGCAACTGGATGATGCATCCAGCAGCATGGCTAATTCCGCGGACGATCGTCGATCGCGCTGGTGCTTGGGACGAATCACTCTCACTAAACGATGATGGCGAATACTTTTGTCGGGTCGTTTTGGCCAGTCGTGAAATTAAATTCTGCCCAAATGCCAGAACCTATTATCGATCAAATATCCAGGGCAGCTTGAGTGGATTAAAATCGGCTGCCGCCTGGCGATCGCTATGGCGATCAATCCAGCTCGATCAAATGCATCTCTTCCAGCAGGAAAACAGTACCCGCACCCGTCGTGCTTGCGCCAATCGATTGCAACGGTTGCTTTATGATCTTTACCCCAATGAACCTGAGCTGCGATTGGCAATTGAGATAGAAATCCAACAGCTAGGTGGCTCAAACTTATCGCCTGTCGGTAGCCCACTGTTTCAGCAACTAGCGCGTATTCTGGGTTGGAAGTTAACCAAACGACTACAAAACTGGAATAGGGTGTCTGTACCACTGCAGCAACAGGCAAGGGGAGGTAATTTTTCTCAGGTTAAGACGAATCATCTTTGATCATGGTTCATCGACTCTCGTTTGATTTTAGTTTGTTGTCAAACGTGTATAAATTTGTGTTTTTAATCGTAATGGTTTTGCTTTTCAAAAGAGTGTTAGTAAAAATCTAAGTCAATCATGCCAACTTATCAAAAAACTTCACATGGCAATCTGTCGGATTTATCTAATTACATATCGGCGACATCAAACGTTACCACGGGCATTGTGTAGCCTGCTTGATCAAACGATGACCGATTGGGTTTGCGAACTGCACAATGATGATCCTGATGATTCCTTCCCCCGTCAGCTGGTGGAATCGTTGGGCGACTCACGGATTCAGGTGGTCGATCATCCCGAAAATTGGGGCGCAACACGTAGCTTCAATCGGATATTTGAACCTGTTGTAGAAGAATTCGTCAGTTTGCTAGAGGATGACAACTGGTGGGCACCCGATTTTTTGGCGACGATGCTGAGTGCGATGCGATCGTTTCCCAGCGTTAAAGTTGCCTGGGCAAATATGCGTCACTGGCAGGAAGAAGCTGGTGGCACCTGGGCTGATACGGGTAGAACAACTTGGGATGTAGCTGCAACGAACCAACCGCAATTGTTTGAGTGGGGCCATCCCGGCCAGATGCTGACCTCTTTGCATGCCAATGGGGCAATGCTGGTGCGATCGCAGGTTGCTAATCGGTACAAAACTCCCGACCATACCCCGTTTGAAGGGGCTGAAGCAATTCGGGAGCGTACCTTCCACTTCCCGATCTTATTTGTGCCTCATGTTTGCGCCAATTTTGCGATTACCCGCCAGTCCTCCCGCTCTAACGACACGGTTACCTGGGCACAATTGCAAACTCTGCTGGCCGGCAGTTTTCTGCGGCACGTGCCACTAAACCCGTCAAGTTTACGGCAAATCTGGCATGAGGCCCGACGCAAAACGCCCAAGTCCACCACAACGTTATTTTTTGCAGCCCTTGCCTGTCCAGATCTAGGGCATGTGTTGAGCGATGCCAACCTGTCCGATTGGCTGTTTTTCCTCGCTTACTGCTTGAAACATCCCGTCGCCGCCTGGAACATTTCACGGTCGATCGCGGCCTATCCCGATCTCTGGCATTTTCTCGATACCCAAACTGCTGCCAGAAGCCGTGAAGCGTCTACTTCATCCGATTCCATCAACTCTTCTACTCCATCATTCACGTGGCAAAAATCCTGATTCTAATTGGTGGTCACCTCTGCACGGCACCTCGACCGCAGAAAGAAGCCGATAGTTTGGCGGCGGCTGGTCATGATGTGGTTGTTCGAGGGGTCTGGTTTAATCCGCTGCTGGTCGATCGCGATCGTCAGTTGCTGGCCCACAAGCCCTGGCGATTTTTACCTGTGCTGGATTTTCAGCCCCAGCACTACTTCACCAACGGCTGGGTGCGCTTAGAAACGAAACTGGCCCGAAAGCAGTTTCAGCAGACGGGTAAGGTGTCCCCTGAACTACTAGGCTACGGCACCCGCGCAATGCTAAAAGCCGCTCTACAAGAAAAGGCTGACCTGACGATCGTCCATTCAGAAGCAGGGCTATGGGTGGGTGAGCAACTGTTGAAACAGGGATTTCGAGTCGGCGTGGATTTTGAAGACTGGTTCTCCCATGACCTGCTGCCTACTGCCCTTGGGACTCGTCCGGTACAAGAAATCAAACGGCTCGAAGCTTACCTGATCCGCCACTGCACCTACCGTCTGACGACCTCCCAGGCATTAGCAAACGCCCTCGCCACTGCTTACCAGGCTCCCAAACCTGCTGTTGTCTACAACGCGTTTCCACTCCCCACGTCCCCCCTCTCGCGTCCCACTCCCCATGTTTCATATCCCCGTCTCCACTGGTTCTCCCAAACCATCGGCCCCGGACGTGGACTAGAGACTCTGTTTCAAGCGCTTCCTCACCTGCAGCACCCTGTCGAGATTCATCTGCGCGGCAACTATGCTGATAGTGCCCGTCGCTGGTTAGAACCGCAAATTCCCGATGTCTGGCGCGATCGCGTCTTTATTCATCCAATGGTTCCCAATGATGAGCTGCCTAAGTGCATCGCGGCACACGATATTGGATTAGCGCTGGAACAGACCGATCCACCTAGCCGCAATCTCACCATTACCAATAAGCTTTTTCAGTATCTACAGGCTGGACTCGCTGTGATTGCTACCGATACCGCTGGACAGCGCGAAGTGTTTGATCACTGCCCTCAAATTGGCCGCTTGATTCCCTGTCAGGACTCGATCGCGCTGGC
>Ga0070738_10005103_pt1 | contig 14917 bp, 12 predicted proteins | sample Coa_R2_2_FD_66446 | JGI IMG/M metagenome (GOLD analysis project Ga0070738, IMG submission 66446) | Surface soil microbial communities from Centralia Pennsylvania, which are recovering from an underground coalmine fire - Coalmine... | ecosystem: Environmental > Terrestrial > Soil > Unclassified ...
AGCCCGCTTTTTCGCGGCATGTCCGGCGAGCTGCAGGTGTGGATGAGCCACGGCGACGCCGTCGCCGAGCTGCCGCCAGGCTTCCGGCCCCTGGCGCATTCGGCGAACGCACCCCTCGCCGCCATCGGCGACGGCCGAATGGTGGCCATCCAGTTCCACCCGGAAGTGGTCCATACGCGCGAGGGCACGCAGCTCCTCAAGAACTTCCTGTTCGAGTACTGCGGCTGCACCGGCGCCTGGACTCCCGGCTCCATCGCCCACGAGGCGATCGAGCGCGTCCGCCAGCAGGTCGGCGACGGGCGGGTGCTGTGCGCCCTCAGCGGCGGCGTCGATTCTTCCGTCGTGGCCCTCATCCTGAACGAGGCCATCGGCGACCGGCTGGTGTGCGTCTTCGTCGATAACGGCCTGCTGCGCAAGGACGAGGCGCGCCAGGTGGTGGACACCTTCGGCAAGCACCTGAAGCTGAACCTCGTCCACGTCGATGCGGCCGATCGCTTCTTGGGCCGGCTCGAAGGCGTGGAAGACCCCGAGGAGAAGCGGAAGATCATCGGCGACGAGTTCATCCGCGTGTTCATGAGCGAGGTCGACAGCCCGCGCGTCGGCACGGTCGACTTCCTGGCCCAGGGCACCCTCTATCCCGACGTCATCGAGTCCACTTCCCATGACACCACCGCCGCCCACAAGATCAAGACCCACCACAACGTCGGCGGCCTGCCCAAGGACATGCCGTTCAAGCTGGTCGAGCCGCTGCGCTACCTGTTCAAGGACGAGGTCCGGGAAGTCGGCCTGCAGCTTGGCCTGCCCGAGGACATGGTCTGGCGCCAACCCTTCCCCGGGCCCGGCCTGGCCGTCCGTGTCATCGGCGCCGTCACTCGCGAGCGCCTGGATACCCTCCGCGAAGCCGATGCCGTCGTCGAGGAGGAAATCCGCGCCGCGGGGTTGTACCGCGAGCTGTGGCAGTCGTTCGCCGTCCTTACACCGCTCCGCAGCGTCGGCGTCATGGGCGACATGCGCACCTATTCCAATGTCGTCGCCGTCCGCGCGGTCACCAGCCAGGACGCTATGACGGCCGATTGGGCACGAATCCCGTACGAGGTTTTGGCCCGGATCGCCAACCGTATCGTCAACGAAGTCCCTGGGGTGAACCGAGTGGTCTACGACATTACCTCGAAACCCCCTGGGACGATAGAGTGGGAGTGAGTTTGTCGGGGATGAATGATATGAACGCCGCCTCCATCCGATCCAACATCATCGTGATCGCCGCGGTCGCGGCCGGCCTCGACGCTCTGGCACTGATCCTCGCGTTCGTCTCCGGCGCCGTAGTCGTCGGCATGGTGGCTCTCGCCGCCGGGCTTGTGTGCATCCTCGGCGCCACCGTAGCCGGGGGCCGCGCCGCCAGCGCGCTGGACGCCAACGGCAAAGAGCTCGAGCGAGCCAACATCCAGATCACCTCGCTGACGCAGCAGCTGGCCGAGGTTGCCGACCAGTTGAGCCGGCTGGATGCTTCCGACCACGCCGGCAGCCCCATCGAGGCCCTCAGCGCCGCCAAGGAGAACATCGAGATCGTCGCCGACAGCTCCAGCTCTCAGCTGGAGAAGTCCGAGACGGCCGCGACTATCGCCTCGCGCCTGGCAGAGACCGTCGAAACCGTCGATAAGGCGACGAAGGACAACCTGGCCGCGACCGAGAACGTCATCCACGCCGTGGTCGAAATCTCGCGTGCGCTGGAAGAGACGGCCACCAACGCTCAGAAGGTCGCGGCCGGCTCCGAGGAAGCGGCCTCCCTGGCGCAGCAGGGTGAGGACGCCGTCCGCCGCACCATCCAGAGCATCAGCCTCATCCGCCAGACGGTGCTCGGCTCGGCCGAGAAGGTGCAGCAGCTTGCCGCGCGCGCCAACCAGATTGGCGACATCGTCAAGCTCATCGACGACATCGCCGATCAGACGAATCTGCTGGCGCTCAATGCCGCTATCGAGGCCGCCCGCGCCGGGGAGCAGGGCAAAGGCTTCGCCGTCGTCGCCAGCGAGGTGCGCAAGCTTGCGGAGCGCACCAGCCGCGCTACCAAGGAGATCGGCGAGCTCATCAAGACCACTCAGGACGAGACGGCCGCGGCCGTGGAAGCGATGCACATCGGCAGCCAGGAAGTGGAAGAAGGCTCCAACCTGGGCGCCGAGGCCGGCAACGCGCTGCAGCAGATCCTCGACTCGGTCGCGCGCAACAACGAACAGGTGCAGAACATCTCCGCCGCCGTGGAGGAGATGACCGCGGCGGCCAACGAGATTGTCAACGCCGTCGAAAGTCAGGGCGACAAGTTCAAGGCCAACACCGGCGTCACCGCCGAGCTGCTGCAGGACCTGGAGCAGCTCGCCACCTGCGTCACCTCCGTCACCACGATCTCGCGCGAGAACGCCGCCACCATCAACGAGCTGGCGCGGCTCCTGTCCCAGGGCGCCGCCTCCGTCGGTTCCTCCTCCAACGGCGACCTGCGACGCCTGGCCAGCGAGATCAAGGAAACCGTCGGGGCGGCGTAGCCTCAGTCGGGGCGGACGCTCGTGTCCGCTACCAGGCGCCGAAGGTAGTAGGCGAACAGGGCGTCTTTGAATCGATAGCCCTCGGGCCGGTCGGGTTCGAGGATCTCCTTCTCGATCATCGATAGCAGCGAGCGGCGGACCGTCGCCGGCAGCGGGGGCCGCGCCGGATCTATCCGGCTGATGAAGTCGCGGGACAGCGTCTTCTTGCCGCCGTACTGCGCGATCGCGACGGCCACGTCGCGCTGGACCGGTGTCAGCTGGTTCCACTTCTCCACGAAGCGGTCGATGTTCTGCTCCACCAGGTCGCGCAGCGCGGCTTCCAGCCGTTCGGACGTGATCTCGCGCCAGCGGTGCCGCCGCGCCTCCTCCAGCGCGGCAAGGCAAATCATCTGGATGTCCTGGGGAACGCCGGCGCTGGCCTCGTAAAGCGTGTCCACCACTTCGTTCGAGATGGTGATGCCGTTCCAACCGAAGCGCCGCTGCACCTCATCGCGCACCACCGGCAGCGGCAGCGGGCCAATCGCAATCTGCAGCCCAATTCGATAGAGCGGCGCCGACGGTGAGCTGAACAGCTCGGACATCAGGTGCTGGCTCGAGCCCATGAGCAGGATCGCCAGCTTGCCGCCGCTGCGGCCGCGTGATTTCAGGACTTCGGGAAACATCGGCGCCGACTTGGTGATGTCCTGGAACTCGTCGAGGACCAGCGCGACTTTCCGTCCGCCTTCCTGCGCGTCCTTTTCCAGGGCCTGCAGGATGTCGTGGTAGAGGTCGGCGTCGTCAGCCTGAGCCGCGGCTCTGCGCGCGTTGAACTTGAAGGACAGGCCGCCGGTGAGGGGATCACCTTCGACGACCGGCTGCAGCCGGATGGTCCGGGCAAACGCCAGGGCCCGATCCATCAGGTTGGCGACATGATGGCCTTCCCGCAGGTGGAATGCCGTGGCCATGAGCTTCTCGGGAAAATTGGCCGGAGTCGTCTCGCGGATGCTCAGTGAAGTCCAATGGAGCTCGCCTGCGTCCGCCATCTCGCGGCCCACGATCTCGGCCAGGGAGCTCTTGCCCATTCGGCGTGCTCCCGAGAGCACCGCAATCGTGCCGGACTCGTACACCTGCTTGACCCGCCGCCGCTCGTCTTCGCGATCCCAGAAGTACTCCGCGCTGACGAGCCCGCCGGCCTGGAACGGGTGCCTTGTATCCACATACGTATCATACAACTATGTATCATACAAGTCTGCTAGTCCGCGAGCGTGCTCCAGCGCTTCGGCTGCTCGCGCCACCACGGGCGGCCAATCCCAGTCGGCTTCCTGCCTGAACAGCCGGGCCGTTGGGTACCAGGGGCTGTCCTCCCCTCGAAGGAGCCAGCGCCCATCCGGGCGGGCGGCCAGCAGGATCCACAGCGGACGGGCCAGGGCTCCGGCGAGGTGAGCCACGGCTGTGTCGACGGCGACGACCAGGTCGAGCTGGGCGAGCAGCGCGGCCGTGTCGGCGAAGTCGCGCAGCTCGCCGGTGAGGTCCTGGATTGGCAGGCCGCTGGCGGCGAGCTCGGAGGACGCGGCCTCCCCCTTCTGCAGGCTGAAGAGGCTCACGCCAGGCACACGCATGAGTGGCTCCAGGCAGGCGAGTGGCATGGACCGGCGCTCGGCGCCAGGGTGGTCGGCCGCCGTCGCCCAGGCGACACCCACGCGGAGCGCGGACCGCGGGCCTAGGATGCCGGCCCAGCGGTCTACGTCTGTTGGATCCGGCGCGAGATATGGCGGCGGGGAGTCCTCTGGCCGGGGCCGCGCCAGCAGGTATGGCAGGCTGGTGAGTGGCGCATGAACGTGCAGTCCTGCTGGCGCCGGCTCGTCGAGCGTAATTACCTGCTGGACGCCGGCGCTGCGTCCCAGCAGGCGAGCCAGCTCGGAGGGGCACTGCATCACCACACGCGCGGCCTCAGCGGCGACGGCCGGGATCCAGCGGGCCCACATGATGTTGTCGCCGAAGCCGCCCGCCGGCGCCTGGAGCAGGATGCCACGCCCTTCTAGCGAGCTGCCGTCCCAGCGAGGCAGGCCAACCTGAGTGGCGGCGCTGCGCAGCGGCTCGGTCCGCCACTGCCACTCCAGCTCGGCCCAGCATTCGTCGAAACGGCCCGCCAGCAGCAGCAGCGACCCCAGGTAGGCGTGAAGCCAGGCGTTCGCCGGCTCAATCCTGAGGGCGCGCCGGAAGATCGCCTCGGCCGCTTCGAGCTTCCCCTGGAACTGGAGCACGCGGCCGAGCGCGCCAAGGGCTGCGGTGTTGTTGGGGTTCATCTCCAGCGCGGCGCCGAAGCACACGATGGCGTCCTCGAAGCGCTCCTCGGACGCGAGCTTGCACGCCAGGCTGACCAGGCTCGATTCTGTGGCGAATGCCACTACCGGCCAGGTTCCGCCGTGGGTTGATAGTGTTGAGACGGCATGAGCGCGCACAGACCCGACCGCGACAGACGGATCGGCCAGCGACATGGGCCGGCTGGCGCGCGTTCGCCGTCGATCAGGCTGCCGCTTCGCAAGTGGATAGGCGCCGCATTGGCGCTGCTACTGCTCGCCGGCTGCAGCGCCGGCGGCTCCGCCAGTCCTTCCGCCCAGGCGAGCCTGCCCAGCGGCAGCGCGGCAGCGCAGTCTGCTTCCTCGACAAGCGCCAGCACTGCCGCCAGCGCCCCCGCCTCTGCGCTCGCTACCGCCACTCCGGCGCCACCCAGCGCCGAGCCCTCCGCCGCACCGGGATCGATCTCGCCGCCGCCGAGCCCCTCCGCGCCCGGCGCGCCGCCGTCCGTCGACTCGGCGCCGACCGTGCCCTCGCCAGCTCCGCCGGTCCCACGGCCCGCCAGCGCCACTCCTGTGCCCGCGGCGCCGCCCGGCATTCCGCCGCCTTCCGCGCCGGCAGCACCGGCGCCAACGCCAGTCCCGCCCAGCCCAGCCACGCCGGCCAGCCCGGCGCCCGCGGGCAATCGGGTGACCGTGACCAACGACGATATGGGCAAGACCCTCAACGTGACCTTAGGGACGGTGCTGGTGCTGGCGTACGAGCGCAGCGGCATGACCTGGAGCGACACCTACAACACCGCCATCCTGAAGCCCGCCGCAAGCGGCGAGCTGTCGGCGATCGGCAAGGGGCAGACACAGGTGGAGAGCAGCGGCCGGCCGAGCTGCAGCCCCGGCCAGGTGTGCCCCCACTTCGTTCAGGCCTTCAACTTCACCGTCCTCGTGACTTAGTCCAGATCCTCCTGGGAGTCGCCGCCGCCTGTCTTCGGGAGAGCAGTCACAACTGTCGTCCCGCCCGGGCCCACGCTGACGCCAATCGCGCCGGTAGCCGTCTGGCCCGGCTGCGGCTCCGCGTAGGCGACGGCTACCGAGGCGGGCGTCTTGCCCATGCGGATGGTCTGCTTGACGCTGCCCGCCTGCGTGTCGACGAAGGACAGGCTGTCGTCGCCCGACCCGGTGACCAGCAGCAGCGTTTGCGTCTTGTTCCAGCCCAGCCCCTGCGGCTGCTTGCCCACGGCGATGGTGTTCACCAACTTGCGTCCGGCGATGTCGATGACGCTCAGGTCGTTCGAGCCGGAGTTGGCGGTGTAGAGCATGCTGCCGTCGGGGCTGGAGGCGATCGCGACCGGCGCTACGCCCGTCGCAATCGTCGATGTCAGCGACTTGGCGCCTGTGTCCAGCACGGAGATGGCGTTGCCGTCCTTGTCGGCCACGTAGGCCGTCCGCCCGTCGGCCGAGAGCAGGATGGCAGCGGGCCCGCGCTCGACGGCTACGTCCGCCACGCTCTTGCCCGCGTTCACGTCCACGAACGAGACGTTGTTGGATCCGGAGTTGGCCACCAGCAGTGTATTGCCGTCCGGGAGCAGCGCCGCTGCGCTGGGCTTGTCGCCCGTCGGGATGGTCTTGCTGACCGAGTGAGCGGCCGTATCGACGACGCTCACGTCATTCGAGCCGGAATCGACCACATATGCCTGCTTGCCGTCCTTGCTCAGGCTGATGGCGATGGGCGTGGTGCCCACCGGGACGGTGGCCACGGTGGTGTAGTCGTCGCGGCTGATGATCAGCAGATCGTTGAGGTCCTGCTCGGTCGCGTAGATGAACTTACCGGCGCCGTCGATGGCCAGAGCCGAGGGCTGGCCTTTGGTCGGGATCACGTCGACCGCCTGCATGGCCTCGACGTCGATGATGGTCAGCTCCTTCGCGCCGGCATTGGCCACGTAGGCCGAGCCGATGCCGTTGGCCGCGGCGGCCATGGGGATGAGGCTGGCGCCGGCCGCCAGCACGGCGGCGATCAGGCGGCCGATTCGGGCAGGAGTCAAGAGTTCGTCCTTCGCTTCAGATTCAATGTTGGGGCCCTTACTTCGCCACTCTCTGGAGAGCGGGCGGCCTGTGCGCTATTGAGTTTGTACACGAACGCCAGGATCTCGGCAACAACGTAATACAACTGGGGGGGAATAGCCGCCCCGAGGTCGAGCTGGGCCAGGAGCTCGACCAGATCGGGATCGTGCTGCACGTAGATGCCGTGCTTCTCGGCCAGCGCGATGATCTGCTCCGCAATGTGGCCCCGTCCGGAGGCGGTGACGACGGGCGCTCGCTGCTTGCCGCGGCGGTACTCCAGCGCGACGGCGCGCCGAAGGGCCCGCCGCTGCTGACGCTCCGAGCCATCCTCGCCGGCTGGCGCCTGCCGGCCCTTGCTCTCCACTGGCGGAGCGGGCGGTACCCGGTTGGTGATAGGCGGCTGCTCGTTCATGCCCGCACGTTCAGGCTGCCCAGCTTGAACACCGGCAGGCTCACCTCGGAGTGCGCCGACCGCTGCGACGTTCCCACTACCGTGCAGCGAATGGGGTCTACGGCGTAGCCCAGCTCGCGCAAGCCTTCCTGCAACTCCGGCGCCGCTGCCTCGAGCAGCCGCTGCACTGCCAGCGTATCCGCCTCCATGTGGCATGTCAGCTGCCCGCGACAGGCGTGCACCATGATGCTGACGCGCTTGAGCTGGCTGAGGCGCAGCTCGATGGCCAGCCGCACGTCGTCGGGATCGATCTTGGGCCCGCCACCCTCACCGCCGTCGCGGACGTAGAGCCACAGCTCGCCCTGCCCGTGCTGTGGCGGGATCGGCAGCGGCAGCGCGAAGTAGGGCTCGGCCGGCGTGGGCTGGAGCAAGGCGTCGAGCTGCTGGAACTGCACCGCGTGCACCAGGTGCTCGGCGGTCTGCCGCAGATTCGCCGCGGCCGTGGCCAGCGCCGGCGGCGCGCCCCCGTCCTGGGTGAGCCCGTCCAATGCCGGCAGCAGCCGCCGCGCCGCTTCGTGCGCGCTCATGGGCGAACCAGCCGGCAGCGGCTCGAGCAGGATGCGCGTACCCGCGGCTTGGGGCGGTTGAGAGCCGGCTGGCGCCGGAGCCGCTGCCCGTGTAGCCTCGCCCGACGAGACCTGCGAGCCTCCCTGTCCGGCCGCTGCCTGCCCGGCGGCTGGGCCGTGCTCGGTCTGACTGGCGGCGTGTGCATTGCCGGCGACTTGCTCCCCCTGGCCGGCGGCCGCCGTAGCCCGTTCGGGCATCGCGTCTGCCGCCCGCGCCGCGGCCGCTTCGGACGCCGGATTTGCCGCCTGCGCGGCGGCCGCCTCGGACGCCGGATTTGCCGCCTGCGCCGCGGCTGCCTGGGCCGGATCTGCCGCCTGCGCGCTGGCAGGCTCAGAGGTTAGGTCCGCCGCCTGTCTCGTGGCAACCTCCGACGCTGCGTCTAGGACCTGCCCCGGGGCGGCCTCGACCGTCGAGCCTAGTGGAAGCGACGAGCCTTCGCCTGAGAGTGCTTGCGCCTCGGCAGCGCTGGAGATGAGCGTTCCCTCCGGCTGTGCGCCGGCAGCTTGTGAGAGATCCGCCGCGGAGGAGCTGCCCTCGAGTGGAAGCCCAGATGCCTCGCTCGATAGGGCCTTCTCGGCACCCTCTTGGGTCCCGGCGGCAGCTCCCGACTGCTCGGCAGCGTCGGCGGTTGCCGCCAATTCCTGGGCCAGCAGCGCCTCAACTGTGACCGTGAGCTGCTGAACAAGGCTCTGAATCGCCGCCGGATTCGATCCGTCAGCGGAGGGGGAGGCGGCCGAGAGGACCTGCTCCAGCAATCCTCGGAGGTCGCCCGTCTCCGAATCCGGCGTGCCATCCATCACCGCCAGGAGCGCGGCAGCTTGCGAGCGGAGGTCGGCCTGGAGCTGTTCCAGGTTCTGGCTCGCTGCCTGCCCGTTTCGCACGACCGAGACGAAGGCCGAGCTCGCCGGCAGGTCGCGCGCCATCAGGTAGGCGATGGCCTGCATGTCTTCGGGCGTGGTCGCGCCGAGGGCGGCCGCTTCCTGCCGCAGCGCCTGGATGGCATCCGCGCTGGCTGGCAAACCCTCGGCGACGAGCGCCACCAGGGCCGCCCGGTTCAGGGCATCGTCCGGCAGCCCGACGGCCGCCAGCGCCTGCTGCCCCGTGGGGCTGGCGGGCTGATCGCTGGGAGGAACCAGCCGCAGCGTGATCTGCGACGGCTGGACGTCCGTGGCCACCAGCTGCACCGTCTGCCCGGGCACGAGCTGCTGGTCCGTCTGGAGGGTGGCCGTAAACTCATGGCCGCCCGCTTCGAGCGAGACGAGGCTGTCGTCCATCATCCCCAGGATGGTGGCCGTCAGCTCCTGCCCTACTTCGAGCACGAACGCCCGCAACTCGGCCGTTGTCACGGCCTGCTGAGCGGTGAGCAGCGAGGAGATTGCGGCGGCGTTCACATCGTTCGTGGGGATGGCGGTGCAGGGAGGGGCGACGGCGGCTGGAGCATCCATTCTCCAGCCGCCCCCTAGCGTCCTCTAGAGAGAAGAGCCATCCATGCTCTTCAGCGATTAAGCGCTCTGCTTGAGGTTGACGACCTGCTCGAGCATCGAGTCCGAGGTGGTGATGATGCGGCTGTTCGCCTGGAATCCGCGCTCGGCCAGGATCATGTTGCTGAACTCCGTCGCCAGGTCCACGTTCGAGGTTTCGATGTTGCCCTCGGCAATGGTCCCGAAGCGGCCGGAGCCGGCTGTCCCTACGTTCACCACCCCGGAGTTGGCGGAGGTGTCGAGATCGCTGCTGCCCAGACGCGTCAGGCCGCCGGGGTTCTCGAACGTCGCCAGCAGGATCTGCCCGATGGTTTGGGTGAACCCATTGGTGTACACGCCGTGCAGGACGCCGTTCTGATCGACCGTGAAGTCTTTCAGCGAGCCCGCCGAGTTACCGGCCGAGCCGGTGGCCGGCGGGACCAGACCCGACTGGAGCGTCGTATTCGTGACGTTGCTGAAGTTCAGCGTAAACGTCTGGGCAGCGTTGCTGTCCGTCGTCGGGTAGCCGGCCGTGGTCGGGGATTGGAAGGCATTGGCCGGAATGGTGATTGTCTGGGCGGCGCCGCCAGTAATGGCGCCGCCCGCATAGGTGATGGGCGTCGTCGTAATGGTCACGCCTGAGGCCGTGCTGCCGTCCACCGATACCGCTGCGGTTGGCGTCCAGGTGAGGCCTAGAGCGCTGGAGGTGAAGGTCACGGTGAACGTATGCGTATAGCCGTTGCTATCCGCCGCGTTGAAGGTCAAGGTGGTGGTTGATCCATTCGCAGCGCCGTTCTGAAAGTTCCCGCTCAGCTTCGAGGTGCTGACGCTCTGGGTGCCCAGCAGCGGGGTGGTGTTCGCCACGGCCTGGGTTTGCAGCGAGGAGGGCGACGCGAATGCCGTCAAGGTGCCGACGGCCGTGTCGTTGAGGTTGAGCTGAACCGCCGCCTGGTTGGCATTGGTCGAGGTGGTCGTGCCGGGGATGTACCACGGCTCCGGCGGCTTGGTCCCGGCGAGGGCGGTGGGATCGCTGAACGTCAGCGTCAGCGGGGTCACCGTCCCATCCAGCTGGCCCAGCGCGTTGAAGTGGAGGTTGCCCGCGCCACCCGCGGGGTCGTTCCCGCCGCTAACCGTAATCGTTGCCCCCGAAGCCAGGTCCGCGGACGTGGCCGTCGTCGTCCAATCGCCGCCGGCAACCGCGGGCGGCGTGAAGGTGATGACCACGTTGTGGAGCTGGCCCAGGCTGTCGTAGACGCCCACCGATTGGGTCTGCGGCGTGGTGGTGTTGGACTGCAGGTTCCCGAACAGGTCCAGGATGTTTGTCTGCTGCGCCGGATTCACCTGCTGTGGCACCGTCAGGTTCACCACCTTGCTGGTGTCGATGGCCACGGTATCGCCCGACTGCTTCAGGCCGTAGCCCTGCAGGTGGAAGCCCGTTGAGGCCTGGTTGATGTTCCCAAAGCCGTCCACGATGTAGCTGCCGTCGCGGGTGTAGTGAGTGGCGTTGCCGTCGCTCACCATGAAGTAGCCGTCACCCTCGATGGCGAAGTCGGTGCTCACATTCGTGGTCTGCAGTGAGCCCTGAGCCTGGTTGCTGGTGATCGATGCCGTCTGCGTGCCGAGGCCGATCTGGACCGCGTCGGTGCCGCCGGGGCCATTGATGATGGAGGAGGTTGCGCCCCTGATGGTCTGCGAGAACTCGTCGGCGAAGTTGAAGTTCTGGTCCTTGTAGCCAACCGTGTTGACGTTGGCGATGTTGTTGCCGATGACGTTCATCCAGGTCTGGTGGCCGGCGAGGCCGGAAACGCCATCGAAAAGGGATTCGGATGCGCCCATTTAGTTCACGTGTCCTTTCCGCGCCTTAGCGCTTCATCGACACCACGTCCTGGAGCATCTCGTCGGACGTGGTGATCATTCGACTGTTGGCCTGGAAACCGCGCTCGGCCAGGATGACCTCGGCCAGCTCGTTGGCCAGGTCGACGTTGGAGGTTTCGACGCTGCCCTGGACGGTCTGTCCGGCGGCGCCCGCGCCAGGGTTGGTGATGTTGGCCTGACCTGAGTTGGAGCTCACGTCGAAGTCGTTCTGGCCAATCCGCTGCAGGCCGGCCGGGTTGGTGAAGGTCGCCAGCTCGATTTGCCCCAACAGCTTGTTGGTGCCGTTGCTGTAGCTGCCGGTGATCTTGCCGTCCTGGCCGATGCTGAAGGTCTTCAGGAAAGCGGCCGCGTTCCCTACGTTGCTGGTGGTGTTCGCCTGCGAGGTGATGGACGATGGCGCGGCGAACGAGGTAAGCACGCCGGCGGCGGTGTTGTTGAGGTTGATGGTGATGGCCTGGCCGGTCGCAGCGTTGGACGTCGTTCCGGTCCCCGCGGCCGTGACCGTGTTCGGGATGAGCCAGTTGCTGCCGCCGGTATTCAGGACGATCTGGTTGGCGCCGGTGAGCTGGCCGTTGCTGCCGAACGTGATGTTTGCTCCGGTGGTCGGGGTCAGCGTCGGGTTGCCGCTCAGGTCCGGGGATGTCGCGGTTACGTTCCAGCTGCCGCTGCCGGCCGTCGTGGGTGTAAAGGTCAGCACCACCGTGTGCTGCTGGCCCAGGCTGTCGAATACCTGGATCTGCTGCTGCACCGGCGTGGTCGAGCGCGAGTCCAGGTTGCCGAAGGCGTCGAAGCCGCTGGTCTGGTTGGCGCTGTTGACCGTCTGCGGAACGGTCAGGTTCTGGAGGCCATTGGCGAACTGCAGGTTGCCGTTGGTGTCCGCCAGAATGCCCCGCAGGTGCAGGCCCGTCGAGGCGTTGACGATATTGCCCGAGCCGTCCACCTGGAACACGCTGTCTCGCGTGAAGTGCGTGTTGTTTCCGTCGCTCAGGACGAAGTAGCCGCTGCCCGCGATGGCGACGTCGGTGGGCACATTGGTGGGCTGCAGCGATCCCTGGGTGGTGACAGCGTCGATGGAGCCGGTGCTCGTGCCGAGGCCGACCTGCTCCGGATTGGTGCCGCCCACGCCTCCCTGAACCGCCGGCGAAGCGCCGCGGACGGACTGGCTCAGGATGTCCTCGAACTCGTAGCGGTTGTCCTTGTAGCCAACCGTGTTGACGTTCGCGATGTTGTTCCCGAGGACGTCCATCCAGGTCTGGTGGTTATCGAGACCGGACACGGACGCCCAGATAGCTCTGGTCATGGATCCTCCTTCCAAGAGAGTGCTGCTCAGTGCTGAGTGCTGAGCAGCTACCCAGTACCGCTGGCGCACGGGCCATCGACTCGCAACCCCGATCACGGGTTGCGTCAGCCTCCTCGAAGAGGTCCAGCCTCATTCGACGGCTCGTGCTCGAAGATTGTTTCGGTCTAGCCCCCTATATGCGTTCCCTCCTCAGCACTCAGCACTTTCGTCACGCAATCACCACGGAATCGATGTTGGTGAAGACGTTCTGCTTCATGCTGGGTTGGTCCACCGCGGTGATGACCACCCGGTTCTTCACGCTGACCACGAAGGCCATGTCGTCCAGCAGGATGAGGCTTTCCTTGGCCCCCTTCTGCTGGGCTCGGTCGACGGCGTCGTTGATCTTGGCCACGTCGTCCTCGCCCAGGGTGATGTCCCGCTGCTGCAGGCGCTGCTGGGCGTGGGTCGAGAACTTGACGCCTTGTGCAGCGGGCGCCGGGCTGCCCTGGAGAAGCTGCTCGCGCAGGAGCACGTCGAACGCCTCGCCCTGAGGCGAGCGCCCGCCGGCGTCCCGCGGCCGGAGCCCCTCGCCCGCCGGAATCGGCGGCTGGATCGCTCCGGAATTCGGTTGAAGGCCTTGCAGCTCGTCCATGGCCATATGTTAGTTGCCGCTCCCCGACGGTGGGACGAGCGTTCCGGGTAGGGAAGCGCCCGAGTTGCCGGTGCCTCCTCCGCTGCTGCCGCTCGAGCCGGCGCCCGAAGCGGCGCCCGTGCCGACTGAGGTGACGTCTCCGATGTTGATCTTCGTGCCGTTGACGTCCAGCTTGACCGTCGTGACCGGGCTGCCGCCCGCGCCGGTCGAGGTGTCCATCAAGATCTGATCGACCGTGCCGTTGACGGTGGCGCCCGTGGTGCTGTCCACCGCCGTGATTGGCACGCCCAGCAGGCCCCGAGCCTGCGCCTCCTGGAACGACGTCTGCATGTTCGTGAAGCCGGTGCTCATGTTCTGCATCTGCTCGAGTGTGCTGAACTGCGCCAGCTGGGCGATGAACTGCGTGTTGTCGGCCGGCTTGAGAGGATCCTGGTTGGTCAGCTCCTGCACCAGCAGCTTGAGGAAGGCGTTCTTGTCGAGCGTCCCGCCGGCTGCCTGCGTGAGCGGATCGGAGCCGTTGGTCGAAGTGGTCTTTGCCCCCGCCGCCGCTGCATTGGCCGCGGACTGGGCAGGCGTGAGGTTCGGGAAGGACTTGTCGGGGTTCGAGCTGTTGCTGATGCTGCTCAGCGACCCGGTGTCGTTCAGCCCGGGAATGGCCGCGTCCATGTAGGTCCGTCCGGTCACGCCTGAGATACCGTCTGGGGCCATGCAATCACCTCCTTTCTTAAGCTTTCAGATCTACGAGTGCGGAGTGTTGAGTGTTGGTTGCTGAGTCCTCCGCCGCCACCGAAGGCTGTGCGGCCACAGCGGCTTCAGCCTCGCCGTCGCCGTTGTACGGAATGGCTTCCGGCAGCGGATTCCAGGCCGCTTGCGGGTTCGGGCCCTGCCAGAAGCCCGGCTGGTTACCCTGCCCGGACGAAGCCGTGGCATCGGAGTTCGTGAAGCTGGGCACGTGCTCGACGCGGACATTGTCCGTCCCGAACGCCTGCTTCAGCTGGCCGATGTTGTTGTCGATAAGCTGCCGCGTGGCAGCGCTCTCGACGGACATCCGCACGGAGACCGTGCCGCTGTCCACCGACACCCGCACTTCCATGACTCCCAGGAAGTCCGGCTTCAGCTGAATCCGGAACTCCTGCTCCCCATTCCGCAGCGCCAGCGTCGCGCTCTGGACCACCTGGTCCAGCACCGACTGCTCCACGGCCGGCCTGGCCGTCGCTTCGGAGCTGGCCAGCTGCGCCACGTCCAGCGAAGCCGCGAAGGTGCTTGGCGCCTGAGGGGCTGCGAGCACCAGTTGCGGCTGGCCCTGTCCGCTGCCTGAGCTGGCTTGCTGAGGCAGCTGGCTCTCGCCTTGGGTCGTGGCCTGGTCGTGCCCGGTTGTCTCCGGGGCAACCGCAGGCACCACCGGGCCGGCCGAGGCATCCACCGCCAGCGGCTTGGCATCGCCGTCGACAGCCGTGGCTGAGGAGGTGGCGCTGTCCGTCGCCTGCTGGACTGCCGCGATGGCAGCTTTCGTCGTCACCGCCGCCGGCTGCTCCGGGGCCATCTGCGCGAGCTGCGCCGCAACCGTCGGCTGGTTCGCCGGGACTACGGGCTGTGCGGGCTGGGCCACCGCTTGGGTGGCTGGCGTCGCGGTCGACTGTGGCTGGTGGCTCTGGATAAGGTCCTCCAGCGCTTGCGCCAGCGACTTTACGTCCGGGACCGCGTCCTGGGCTTCCTGTGCCGCTCCATCCGCCGGACTGGTCGCCCCGGTTGGGGTGACGGTCGATTC
>Ga0070738_10005108_pt1 | contig 14908 bp, 15 predicted proteins | sample Coa_R2_2_FD_66446 | JGI IMG/M metagenome (GOLD analysis project Ga0070738, IMG submission 66446) | Surface soil microbial communities from Centralia Pennsylvania, which are recovering from an underground coalmine fire - Coalmine... | ecosystem: Environmental > Terrestrial > Soil > Unclassified ...
CGGCGGGCTCACCCGCGCAGGAGAGTAGCTATGGTGGTTTGGCGGAGAGGAGTTCTGGTCATCGCCGTGCTGTTGTCGGCCCTGACCTCGGCCATGGCCCAAGGCAATCAGGGAAACCAGGGAAATCAAGAGACACAAGCAACCCAGCCGACGAGCGACAATGCTGCTCAGCAACCGGCTGCGAATTTGCTCAAGCCCGAGCAACTCGATGCGCTGGTGGCGCCCATCGCGCTCTATCCGGATCCCCTTCTGGTCAATGTGCTGGCGGCGGCGACCTATCCGCTCGAGGTGGTACAGGCCGATCGCTGGGCAACCGAGAACAAGAACCTCAAGGGTGATCAGCTGAAGGCCGCCGTGGACAAGCAGGCCTGGGACGACAGCGTCAAGGCGCTGGTCTCGACGCCCTCGGTGCTGGCCATGATGAGCCAGAAGCTCGACTGGACCCAGAAGCTCGGCGATGCGCTGTTGGCGCAGCAGCCTGATGTCATGGATGCGATCCAGCGGCTACGCACCAAGGCCTATGACAACAAGAAGCTGATGACGACCAAGCAGCAGACGGTCACGGTCCAGCAGGACCAGGGCCGGCAAACCATCGTTATCCAGCCCGCGGTGGCCGATCAGGTCTACGTTCCCTATTACGATCCGGCGACGGTCTACGGCTCTTGGCCCTATGCGGACTATCCGCCGTACTATTTCGGCTATCCGTCCTATATCGGCGCCGGCGTCATCGCGGCCGGGCTGGCTTTCGGTGCGGCATACGCCATCGGCCGCTGGGGCAATTACTGGGGTGGCGGCGCCCGCTGGGGCAACAACAATTTCTTCATCAACCGCTCCAACACCATCAACAATATCGGTAACAACTGGCAGCACAATCCGGCGCATAGGCAGGGCGTCCGCTACACCAATGCCAATGTCCAGCAGCGCTTCGGCAATAACACCTTGCGGGCCGGTGCCGCAGATCGCATGGATTTTCGCGGCCGCGGCGGCGAGCAGGTGTTGCGCCCGAACGCCGGTGACCGGGCTGGCGTCGCTGATCGCCAGGCCGACCGCGGTGATCGGGCCGGTGCAGGCGATCGGGGTGGCGATCGCGGCGGCAATCGCAGCGATCGTGGTGGCGACCGCGCAGCCAATCGAGGCGGTGACCGTGCAGCTAATCGCGGCGGCGACCGCGCCGGCGGTAACCGCGCCGGAGCCGGCAATCGCGCCAGCAATGTTGGCAACAGAGGTGGCGGGCGCAACAACGCGATGGGCAACATCTCGTCAGGCCGTGCCGCCAATATCCAGTCCGCGCGGGGCCGGCAGAGCTTCGCCAGCGCACGCAGTGCCGGCTTTGGCGGCGGTGGCGCGAGAATGGCCGGTGGCGGCGGCGGTGGCGGCTTCCGCGGCGGCGGCGGTGGTGGTGGCTTCCGTGGCGGTGGCGGTGGCGGGCGGCGCTCCGATCTCGCGCTGAAGCACGACGTCGTCCTGCTCGGCTATCTTCCAGACGGCCTTGGCTTCTATCGCTTCAGCTATAATGGCAGCGACATCGCCTATGTCGGCGTTATCGCGCAGGAGGTTGAGCAGGTGATGCCCGAAGCCGTGATGCGCGGCCGTGATGGTTATTTGCGGGTGTTCTACGACAAACTCGGGCTGAAGCTGCGCCTCTACAAGGATTGGCTGGCTGATGGCGCGCACATTCCAGCACAGGCGAGGTGACCCATGATGATCTCGCGCTCACCGTGTCGCCCGTTTGCGTCGCTTGCGGCCGCTATCGCGATCATCTGCCTGATAGCGTCGCAATCAAGAGCCCAACAGGTGTTCCAATCACCGGACGAGGCGGCGGCAGCGCTTGCGACCGCCGTCAAGTCCGGGGTCAAGCAGGAGATGCTGAAGGTGTTCGGACCGGACGGTGAGGACATCATATCCTCCGGCGATGAGGTCTCCGATGCCGGCTATCGGGAGAAGTTCACCGCCGCCTATGAGGCCAGGCACGCGATCAGCATGGAAGGCGAGAAGAAGGCGGTCTTGATGCTTGGACCGAAGGACTACCCGTTCCCGGTGCCGCTGGTCCACCGCAAGACCGGCTGGGAGTTCGACACCGAAGCCGGGCGCCAGGAGGTCCTGTTCCGGCGCATCGGGCACAACGAGCTCGATGCCATGCAGACCTGCCTTGCTTATGTCGATGCGCAGAACGAATATGCCGAGAAGGATCGTGGCGCCGGGCCGGGCGTCTATGCACAGCGGATCGTCAGTACGCCCGGGCACAAGGACGGGCTCTACTGGCCCGCTGACGGCGACGAGAGTCCTTTCGGCGAGCTCGCGGCGGAAGCGTCGGCCGAGGGCTACAAGGTCGGCGGAGGGCCGCGGCCCTTCCATGGCTATTACTACCGCATTCTCACCAGGCAAGGTCCACACGCGCCCGGTGGCGAGCTCGACTATGTCGTCAACGGCAAGATGATCGGCGGTTTTGGGCTGGTCGCCTATCCTGCAGAGTACGGCAACTCAGGGGTGATGACCTTCATCGTCAACCACGCCGGCACGGTGTACCAGAAGAACCTCGGGCCTGACACCAGCGAACTCGCCAAGCACATCACCTCGTTCGATCCCGACAAGAGCTGGACCACGGTGAATGTGGAGGCCCCGGTGCAGTAGCTCGCTCAGGCGAGCACGCGAAGGAGGTGGACCGTGCTGAAGTCGCTACCTGGCACGGTTCTGAAGCCAAAATCCGCGAACAGCCGCAGCATCGCCGTGTTCTCCGGCAGGACCTCGGCGGTCAGCGCGCGCAGGCCTTGCTCTGCGGCGATCGCGATGAGGTGTTTCACCAGAAGACGGCCGATGCCCTGTCGCTGGTAGGCGTCGATGACGAGGAAAGCGAGTTCGGCCTCATCCCCCTTGGTCAGGACATAGCGGCCGCCGCCGACGATGGTCGGCTGCCCGTCCTCCGACAGCAGGGCCACCAGCGAGACGTGGCTGTCGAAATCGACATCCATGAAAAACGCGATCTCGGTCTCCGAGAAGCCGCGTTTGACGGCGAAGAATCGGCGTTGCAGCGACGGTCCGCTGGTCCGTTCCACTGCGGCCAGCATGTCCTCGCGATCTGACCTGCGCAGGGCACGGATTTCGATCTCTCGCCCGTCGCGCAGACGCTCTTTGGCCGTGTAGCGGGCGGGATCGATCATGGCGTGTTTCGTCCTTCTCGACAAGGGCACTGCACGCCGTGCCTCGTCGCGGTACGTTGACCTAGATCAATACGCGAGAAGTGGAAACGGGAGGACGCTGGCCTTCTCACATCCAGCATTGAGGTGGACAATGACTTTCCCGGCCAACCGATCGACCCGCGCAACTGCGCTGACACTCCTTGCGGCGCTGCTGGCCGCAGGCTTTGCCATTTCGCCTTCCGCTGCCGACACTGGCCTTGTTCGGGCCGTCGTCACCAAGGGCGGATTCATCATCGGTGTCGGTGGCGGTACCGGCACGCTGGTGTTCCGCGGCAAGCAATATCCACTGCAGATCAGCGGGATGAGCTTTGGCGCGACCATCGGAGCCTCGACCACGGACCTGCGCGGACACGCCTATCACATGCACTCCCCCTCCGACATCGAGGGCACCTACAGCACGATCGGCGCGGGTGCCGCGATTGCCGGCGGCGCCGGCGGAGTTCGTCTGCAGAACGCCAAGGGCGTGGTGCTGGAGCTGAGCGGCGTCAAAGTGGGCGCCGAACTGTCGGCTGCTGTTGGCGGCGTGGAGGTCAGGCTCCGCTGATGACGCTCCTGGCGACAACCCAGGCCGCGAATACGCCGTTGATTTGGATCCGAAGCAGGGGGAAGAGCGGAGACACTGGCGGCAGGACGACGTCTATGTTTGCCAATGGTACGCTCTTTGAATTCGCCCATGACTCGGCTCTCCAGCCTTGAGCGGTGAGTTCTCAAGGTGGAGGGTTGCGCCTGTGCGTTGCGCGATTGCTCCCGCCCTGAACGGCGAACTCCTGCGTCTACCGAGCCTGGGCAACAGGGCGGCGAGTACGCAGGAGCTCGCGGTCCGCTTGCAAGGTTTGTGGGGTGCCTAATCCGCGCAATCTGTCGCGATCGGCCAGAAGCACTCATTGAGTGTGATCCAACGGGAGCCGGATGTGAAAGACTGCGCCTCGACCGGGCAGGTTCTCTGCCGACAGCTGTCCGCCATGGGCTTCGACAATCGTCCTCGCAATCGACAAGCCCATGCCCATGCCGTCCGGCTTGGTCGAAAAAAATGGCTCAAAAACCCGCTTGAGATCGCTAACGGCAATCCCGGGGCCCTCATCGGAAACGGAGAGGCAGGCGGAGTTTCCATCGCGTGCAGTCGAAACCTTGATACGTCGTTCAGCGCTCGGCATGCCTGACATCGCATCCATGGCGTTGACGATCAAATTCAAGGTCACCTGCTGAAGCTGGATTTGATCACCTTTGATAGGGAGGGGCAGCGACGTGCCCTGTCCGATCAGATCAACTTCCCTGGAAATCGCCAGTGCCGAAAGGAAGCGCAGGGTATCCTGCGCAACGTCGTTAAGATCGAGAGTTTTCAGCTCGAATGGAGTCTTCTTGAGGAGCATCCGCAGTCGACTAATCACTTCACTTGCGCGCATATTGTCGCGGCGAATGTCGGCCAGGATTTCGCTGATCTCTGTCAGATCGAAAGCATGAGATTTGACCATTAACTCCGCTGTTTCGACGTTGCTTAGAACCGCGCCCAGCGGCTGGTTGAGCTCGTGCGCGATCGCCGCGGTGAGTTCACCAGCCAAGGAGAAGCGATTATTGTGAGCCAATTCCGCTGAGCGTTGACGCGATTGAACTTCGGCATAGAGGCGCCGGCGACGCTCGAACAACAGTGCCGAAATAAGAGCGGTCTGGAACAAGATAAGCCCAAATGTCAGAGCGATCTGCGAGCTATACTGCTGCAAGACGGTTGGTTCACGAAAACGAATGGTGCTGCCGGCGGGTAGCCGCGACTCGCTGATCTTCCAACGCTGCAGTTCCCGCCAATCGTACTGCGGTGTTGCAGTGGCCAAAGGCGGCATGTCGATATCGCCGGGGACCTCGCCCCGGAGGATGCGAATGGCCGCTTCGGCCATTCGTCGTCCTAGCTCGGCGCTGGACATAAGTGGGCCGCCGACGATGCCGCGTCCAAGGTAGTTTTCGACATAGCTGAAGATTGGCGCGTTCGTGGCTGCTCTAAGTCTTGGCAGTACAGAATCCCGATCTAGCGGGACGCCGGCTGCATCAACGCGCAGGTCCACGAAGAAAACCGCAGAATGCGGCGGTAACCTCGATACGCGATCCAACATCTCTTCGAACTTCAGGTCGTTGAAGTATTCGAACGATATCCTGTCCGTAAAGGGTTCGGAGACCTTGTGAAATTCCTTCGTCCAGAACCGCTCCAGCGGGGAGGCGCCGACGGCCCACGCGATATGATTCGTGTCGGGAAGAACTTGCAAAATACTTTCAATCCACTTTTTAAAATCCAACGTGACAGTGACGGGCGCATCGTACGAAGTGAGTGTATTGCTATTGATCGCGCGCCGCTCTGGTCCACCAATGACCATTGGAGTGGATGAAAAAAACTGGCTCCGGTATTTTTGAACAAAGAGAGCGGCCGGAGCCCCGACGGTAACGATCAAGTCGAGCTTTCGTGCTTTGAAAAGATTATTGAGGTATTCGACGGTGGGGCCTTCATCCTCCGGCTGTTGGAACCGAGCCCCTTCAAGCGAGGCTTCATAAAGATCAATTTTGTCGGGTGATTGCTTGAAAAGCTGCTCGCGAAATTCAGCAGCCATGAAAACCCAGGGGACAAACTGTGGGCCGAAGGAGTGCAGCAGGAGCACACGTTTGGGTTCTGCCGCTGCGGGGCAGACTGCGCCGAAAACCAAGGCCATAAAAATGAGCCAGCGCGCCATCAACACTGCGCAGTCACCTGGATTAACGCCTCGGCAACAAAGTGGCATCTTGGAAGCCTAACGGCAATGCGAAGGTTGTGCCACCCTGCGTCCGCCGATGCTCAGGAGCCGCCATTTGGTAACGTGGGACCGGCTTAGAGCATGACTAGGATGACATAGACCATGCCAACCGTCGTGACCAAGGTGGCCCACCACAGGATTTGGGTCCAGTCATATCGCTCTATTGCGCGTTAGTGCTGCCGCTCCACCCAGGTTCCATTGATCCGGGTGAACGGCAGAGCCAAGGGGCAATGGCCGCCTTCAAAGCTGCCTTGTCCGGCTTGATCATTTTTGACAGATTCAGGCGGGCGTCGGCAAGTGATGTCCGCTTCTGTGAAGGGTTTCGGATGCCGGCCGCTTGATGGACAGCACCGCGCTTTCGGCGGCCGGCGTCCGAGAAGCCTCCAAAGGAGATGCTACGGGGCGGCGGCGAGGATATTGCATCCATCGTTGCTGATATGAACCGATGGAGCGCCCCATGCAGAAGTTGAACGACCTGAGCCGATCGCCGAACCCCCTCGATCCGGACGGCACACTGATTGCTGTTATCGAACTGAGCCTGTCGAGCTGGCTCGTCGCCGGCATTCTTGTTGTAGTCCTTGAGGTCGAAGCGAACGGACCGGCCGTTATCGGTGTGCACGGTCATCGATTCAAGCGACCTATTTCGTTGACCAGGAGTGCATGCCGAGCAGGTTGCGGACCGCTGGGCGCCACTCACCAGTCATTGTGTATTCGAGGCCGAGCCGCGCGCCGCACGCGATCGCCAACATCGCGATCGGCGCCGATACCGCAAGCGTGGAGAACGCGGAGAGACCTTGACCAATGGTGCACCCCATCGACATGATCCCGCCGATACCCATCAGAAGCGCGCCGGTCATGTGACGCTTCAGCTCGCGCGCATCGTCGCAGGCTTCCCAGCGGAAGCCGTGCGACATCAGCGCCGCGATCAGGGAGCCGGCTACGACGCCTGCGACGGAGCCGATGCCGAAATTCACCCGCGCTCCGGAGAAGGTGGCGACATAGAGGATGCTGTCGCCGAGCGGGGCGACAAAAGTCAGCGAAGAGACGCGGATGGGGTCAAAGACATCATCGGCGAGCCATCCTGTCGCAAACCAGCCGAACGCCACGGCAGCTCCAACGGCAATACCGGATGCGAGCAGTCTGGGTGAGCGGACGAGCTTGCCGTCTGCGAGCGCCCAAAATGCGAGCGCGATTGTGACGGCTGCGACCAGGACGAAACGTGCGGCGGCGCTGGAGCTGAGACCGATCAGGGACGTCAGTGTCTGGTTGGTGCCCTCGGGCAGGCCCAGGGACAATGGTTCGATCAGCCGCACGCGCAGCATCCCGGTCACACCGCGCATTGTCGCAAGCGCGGAGATGCCGAGTACGAGAAACACCACGATCGCGCGCAAGTCGCCGCCGCCGACCCGAACGAGAGTTCCGAAGCCGCAGGTGCCGACCATCGCCATGCCGACACCGAACATCAGCCCGCCGACGATCGCGCCGCCGAAGCCGATGGACGATGTGACGTAGATCGATCGCGACAGATCGACAATGCCGGACCCGGCCAGCGCCTGCGTTGCGGCCAGGGCAATGGCAGCCGCCAGCGCAAAGGATTTCAGACGGCGCATATCCGATCCGAAGTATGCGTCCTCGAGCATCGCAAGCGTACAAAAACGTCCCGCCCGGCCGGCAAGCCCGAGCACGGCGCCAGCGGCAAGCCCGCATGCAAAGGCTATGATCGAAGGGTTCAGCATTCCTCCCAGACGTCTTCATTCTGCTTTTCGGGCAGTCTGCGCCAGGAAGCGCCGGAAATAAAGAGCGGCGACTACCGGCGCCGGCGGCGCACCGGCTCGCAGAAGACATCGTAAATGGCGGTGAGGATTTTGCGGACGTCCTCGTTGGCGAGACTGTAATAGATTGCCTTGCCGTCACGGCGGGTCGTGACCAGCCGATCGAGGCGCAGCCGCGCGAGCTGCTGGGAGACCGTTGACTGGCGTTCGCCGAGAAACTGCTCGAGCTCCGTCACCGATTTCTCGCCCTCGGCGAGGATGCAGAGCAGGAGCAATCGGGATTCGTGCGACAGCGCCTTCAGCATGTCGCTGGCTTCCCGCGCCTTCTCGATCATCTGCTCGAGCTCGGCCGACCCCTCGATCTCCTTCAGCTTCGGCAACGGCATTGCTTCACGATCCTTAACAGCGGTTGGTTACGACCGGCCGGGCGCGGATCCCGCATTGGCCAGGATCCGGTCGAGCAGGCCGAAGAAGAAGGCATCCCCAGGATAGCCGCGAATGCGCCCGATCTCTTGCCCCTCTTTTACCACGACGAAGGTCGGCGTGAAGGCACCCGGGTCGATGCCGACGAGATCGGCGGGCAGGGGGGAATCGCGGTCGACGCGCCTGAGCGGCGCGGCCTGGCTTTCCTCGGTCTTGCCATACACCGGCGCGATCTCGGCATCGAAGCGCGCGCACCAAACGCAGCCGGCGCGCTCGAACATGATGAGTTCGGCCGCGTGCGAATCGGCGGTCGAAAGCAGCGCGAAGGCCGCAAAGGTGATGAGGGAGGGTATGATCCGGTTCATTCTGGCCTGACGGGGTCTGGACTTTCTCACTCCTTTATATCATTAAATTCGCATATGTGCTAGGGATGAGGCGCCATGACTCTGGACGTCACGCTCGGTGCGGCCTTCGTCGCCGGGCTATTGTCATTTCTTTCGCCCTGCATCCTGCCGCTGGTTCCGCCCTTTCTTTGCTATATGGCGGGAATCTCGGTCACGGATCTGGCGAATGATCGGCGGGATTTCCGGCCCCTCATTGTGCTCGCGGCGCTGGCCTTTGTGGCTGGCTTCTCTCTGGTGTTCGTTGCGCTTGGCTCGACGGCATCGGTTGCGGGTCGTTTCGTTTCCGCGCATCTGTCGCTGCTTGGTATGATCGCGGGCGGCGTGATTATCGTGATGGGACTGCATTTCCTTGGCCTGTTCCGGATTCCGCTGCTCTATCGCAGCGCAACCCTGCAGATCGAAAGACGGCGGCCGGGCCTGGCGGGTGGCTTCGTCATGGGACTCGCCTTTGCATTTGGCTGGACTCCCTGTGCGGGGCCAATTCTCGCGGCCGTGCTGCTGATGGCCGGGGCTGAGGAAACCGCGGGAGGAGGGGCGCTGCTGCTGCTCGCCTATTCGGCCGGGACCGGCATCCCCTTCCTGATTGCGGCTGCCTTCACCGGCCATTTGATGGCGATGCTTGGCCGTGCACGCCGGTATCTCGGCGCTGTCGAGAAGACCATGGGCGCTTTCCTGGTTGCGACGGGGCTGATGTTCCTGACCGGATTGATGCCGATCGTTTCGGAGTGGCTGCTGGAGCGCTTCCCCGGACTGACCAGGATCGGTTGACGGTGGTGATCCTTCAGCCGAAGCGAAAATCAAGGAGTTGCGCGTAGGACTGCAGTTCGAGGAGATAGCGATGCACCAGTGCAGCATCGCCGGCCATGGCGGCATTGCCGATTGCCGCGCTCCGCACCCAGACTGAGGCCGGTGGAGGCGAGCCATGCCAGCGCAATGATGATGCAGCGCAAGATGCGAATTCCTTGTCATATTCTTGAATTTGAATATCATAATAAAAATTATGCAAGAGCAGGCTCCTGAAATGCAGGCTTCGCTGCCTTCACCGCACCGGCTGACGCGACGCAGCTTCGTGGCGCTGGCCTCAAGCGCTGTGATGGCCGCTGGTCGAAGCGAGAGGGTGGCCGAAGCCGCGCTCGGAGACGACGGGCTCTATCATGAGCCCTGGTTCCTGCAGAGCTTCCTTGACTTGCGCGATGATCTCGAAACTGCGGCTTCCAATGGCAAACGGCTTGCCGTCATGTGGGAGCTGCGCGGCTGCCCCTATTGTCGCGAGACGCATCTGGTGAATTTCGCCGATCCGGCGATCGCAGATTACATCCGTGACAATTTCGAAGTCTTGCAGCTCAATCTCATCGGCTCCCGCAACGTTATGGATTTCGATCGGCAGGAACTCTCGAAGAAGGATCTCGCGCAGAAGTACGGGATTCGCTTCACCCCGACCTTCCAGTTCTTTCCGCCATCGGCGGCGGGCATCGAGGCAAAAGAGCCGATGGGGCGTGAAGTTGCGCGTGCACCCGGATATCTGAAGCCGCAACACTTCCTGGCGATGTTTCGCTTCGTGCGGGAGCGAGCGTATGAGCACGGCTCGTTCCGGGATTTTCTGGCCACGAACGGTTGATACGGTTGCGAAGCGTCTGCAATTTCGCTTGACGTCCGCTTTCACATGATCATATCATAATAATCGAATGTGATGGATTGTGCGTCCGTCATGAACAAAGGCGGGCGTCACCTCGCCATGAAGGGCAGGAAACATGCAGCGCTCGCTGATACTTGCGGTCGCATTGCTCTTGGTCGCTGCGCAGGCTTTTGCGCAGGATCCAATCAAGCTCGACATCGTCGACGGCTCCCTGCCCAAATCGTTAACCGGCAAGCCTGGCGATGCAGATGCCGGCAAGCAGGTGTTCTTGACGCGCACGCTCGGCAATTGTCTCGCATGCCACAAGGTAACGAGCCTCAAGTCCGAGGAATTCCACGGCGATTTCGGCCCGTCGCTCGACAGTGTTGCTAGCCGCTACACCGAGGCGCAGCTGCGCCTGATCGTCGCCGATCCCAAACGCATCTTCCCCGACACGGTGATGCCCGCCTTTTACAGGAACGACGGCTTAAATCGGGTTCGGCCGGAATTCGTCGGCAAGACAATTCTGACAGCCACGCAGGTTGAGGACGTGGTCGCTTTTCTCAAGATGCTGAACTGACGGCGAGGAGGACTGGAATGAAAGCCATAAATCGACGGCAGGCATTCGCGCTCGGGGGCGGTTTCGTCATGCTGACCCTGGTGCCAATGGCGGCCAATGCCGAAACCACCAATGACGCGGCGAAGTGGATCGAGAAATTCACCGGGGGCAAGGAGCCGGGCAAGGGCAAGGTCGCGCTCGATCTGCCTGAAATCGCCGAGAACGGCAACACCGTTCCGCTGACGGTTTCTGTCGAAAGCCCGATGACGGCGGAGTCCTACGTCAAGGAAGTCATGATCCTTGCCGACGGCAACCCGAACGCAGGCGTCGCAACATTGAGCTTCACGCCTCTGTCGGGCAAGGCAGAGGCCGCCATCCGCATTCGCCTGGCGACGACGCAAAACGTGATCGCGATCGCGAAGATGAGCGACGGCGCGCTGTTCACCGACCAGAAGACCGTGAAGGTCACCATCGGCGGCTGCGGCGGCTAAGGATACGGGAGAGAAACAATGGCAGACAGACCGCGCATCAAGCTTCCGAAGGAAGCCGCCAAGGGCGAGCTCATCCAGATCAAGACCCTGGTCTCCCACATCATGGAGTCGGGCCAGCGCAAGGACGCGCAGGGCAAGACGATTCCGCGCAAGATCATCAACAAGTTCACCTGCGAGTTCAACGGCAAGCCGATCTTTGCGGCCGCACTGGAGCCGGCCATCTCCGCCAATCCCTACATCCAGTTCAACGCGCGGGTGGAGGAGGAGGGAACCTTCAGGTTTGCCTGGACCGACGACGACGGCACGGTCGTCACCGCCGAGGAGAAGATCGCGATCAAGGCATGATCGAGGCCCCACCTGAGCTTCGAGGGAGAGCAGGGATGCTGCACCGTTATGTTGGGCTGGCCGGCGCGCTTATCGCCGTCGCGGCAACCTGGGCGTCGGCGCAGGAGGCCGAGCGCGAGGGCATTCCTGCGCCTCCGGGACACGTCTTCAAGACGATCATCTCCGGCTATCAGTTCCGCAGCAAGGAAACCCGCGCGCTGCAGGACGACGATCTCGAGAATCCTGGCTTCCTTGCAATCGATCATGCCCAGGATCTCTGGAAGAAAGTCGAGGGCAGCGCGGGCAAGTCCTGCATGAGCTGTCATGGCGACGCCGAAGCCAGCATGAAGGGCGTCGGTGCCGCGATGCCAAAATGGGACGACAAGCTCAACAAACCAGTCAATCTGGAGCAGCGGATCAACATCTGCCGCAGCGAGCACATGAAGGCGGAGCCCTGGGCTTTCAAGTCCCAGGAACTCACGGACATGACCACCTATGTGCGCTACCAGTCCCGCGGCATGCCGGTCGCAGTGAAGACGGACGGTCCGATGTCGCCGTGGTTCGAGCGCGGCAAGCAGATCTACTACACGCGCTACGGTCAGCTCGATCTCGCCTGCGAGTCTTGCCACGAGCGCAACAACGGCAAGTTCATGCGCGCGGACTTTATCAGCCAGGGGCAGACCAACGGCTTCCCGACCTACCGCTTGCGCGACCAGCGCCTGGTGCCGCTGCATGAGAGGTTCGAAGGCTGCATGTTCGACGTGCGCGCCGAGCCGTTCAAGCCGCTGTCGGACGAGTTTCTTGCGCTTGAGATCTATGTTGCGTGGCGCGGCATCGGCCTGCCGGTCGAAACACCCTCGGTACGAAACTGAATGACGCACATGCAGGAGCACCGCGCATGATCTCTCGCCGCGAATTCATCCAGGTGGCAGGAGCCGCAGCCGCGTTGGCGGGCGGTGCCGGCTTGACGCGAGCGTTTGCCCAGCAGCGGCTCAATGAGAAGGAGCTGTTGGCATTCGAGCCGCTCGGCAATGTGACGCTGGTGCATGTCGCCGATATCCACGGCCAGCTGATGCCGCTTTATTTCCGCGAACCTTCGACCAATCTCGGCGTCGGTGATGCAAGGGGACTGCCGCCGCACATCACCGGCAGGGAGTTTCTGGCGCGCTTCGGCGTCGCGCCCGGCTCGTCGGACGCCTATGCGCTGACCTCGGAGGATTTCGAGGCGCTGGCCCGGACCTACGGCAAGATCGGCGGCCTCGATCGGGCGGCCACGGTGATCAAGTCCATTCGTGCCGAGCGCGGCGACAAAGTGGTGTTCCTGGATGGCGGCGACACCTGGCAGGGCTCGTGGTCCTCGCTGCGGACGCGCGGCCAGGACATGATCGACTGCATGGCCCTGCTCGAGCCCGACGCCATGACCGGTCACTGGGAATTCACCTATGGCACTGATCGCGTCAAGGAAGCCATAGCGGGCCTCGGCTTCCCCTTCCTTGGGTTGAACATCCGTGATACCGAATGGAACGAGGCCGCCTTCGAGGCCTCGACCATGCTCGAGCGCGGCGGGGTCAAGATCGCGGTGCTCGGCCAGGCTTTTCCCTATACGCCGGTCGCCAATCCGCGCTGGATGATTCCGAACTGGTCGTTCGGCGTGCGTGAAGAGGACGTCCAGGCGCAGGTCGACAGGGCCCGCAAGAGTGGCGCAGAGCTCGTCGTGCTGCTGTCGCATAACGGCTTCGACGTCGATCGCAAGCTTGCCGCACGCGTCAAGGGCATTGACGTCATCCTGACGGCGCACACCCATGATGCGATCCCCGAGGCGCTCAAGGTGGGTAAGACCCTGCTGATCGCGTCGGGCTCTTCGGGCAAGTTCGTCTCCCGGCTCGATCTCGACGTGCGGGGCAGCGAGGTCAAGGCATTCCGCTACAAGCTCATTCCGCTGTTCGCCGACGTCATCACGCCGGACGCGCAGATGACCGCAAAGATCGCCGAGGTTCGCAAACCGTTCGCGGCCGAGCTTCCGCGCGTGCTCGGCAGGACCGAGTCACTGCTCTACCGGCGCGGCAACTTCAACGGCACGTTCGACGATCTGATCTGCCAGGCGCTGCTTCAGGAGCGGGACGCCGAGATCGCGCTCTCGCCGGGCTTCCGCTGGGGCACCACCGTGCTGCCGGGCCAGGACATCACGTTCGAAGATGTCACCAACGCCACTGCAATCACCTATCCGGCCGTCTACCGCATGGGCATGACCGGCGCGCGCCTGAAGGACATCATCGAGGACGTCGCGGACAATCTGTTCAACGCCGATCCCTACTACCAGCAGGGCGGCGACATGGTGCGGATCGGCGGCCTCTCCTACGCGATCGATGTCGCCAGGCCCCAGGGACAGCGCATCTCGGACATGCGCCTGGTCAAGTCCGGCGCCTTGATCGATCCGTCCAGGGAATATCAGGTCGCAGGCTGGGCCAGTGTCAACGAGGGAACGGAGGGACCGCCGATCTGGGAGGTCGTCTCGAACTACCTGACGCGGCAAAAGACCGTCCGCCTCGAGCCGAACCGCGCCGTCAAAATCTCCGGAGTGTGAGATCGATGTCGAAGATGGAAACGCAGTCCCGACGCAACTTCCTGCTCGCAAGTGCTGGCGCCGCCGCCACGTTGTTGACAAAGCCGGCGAGCGCCGCCGGTAATCCGGCAAACCAGCCACCGAACGTGCCCGAGTGGACGCGGATGCTCGGTGAAGGGGTCGCCGTGCGGCCGTATGGCAAGCCGTCCAAATTCGAGAAAGACGTTATTCGCCGTGATGTGGAATGGCTCACGGCCTCCCGCGAATCCTCTGTCAGCTTTACCCCTCTTCACGAGCTCGAGGGCATCATCACACCAAACGGTCTCTGCTTCGAACGTCACCACGGCGGCATCGCCGAGATCGATCCTGCCGACCATCGCTTGATCATCCATGGCCTGGTGGAGCGGCCGCTGATCCTGACACTGGAGGACCTCAAGCGCTTTCCGCGCGTCAACCGCATCCACTTCATGGAATGTGCGGCGAACTCGGGCATGGAATGGCGCGGTGCCCAGCTCAATGGCTGCCAGTTCACCCACGGCATGATCCATTGCGTGCAGTATACGGGCGTGTCGCTGCGCACGCTGCTGGAAGAAGCCGGCGTCAAGAGTAGCGGCAAATGGTTGCTGGTCGAGGGCGCAGACGCCGCCGCCATGGATCGCAGCCTGCCCGTCGAGAAGGCGCTCGATGATTGCATCATCGCCTACAAGATGAATGGCGAGGCGCTCTATCCTGAGCAGGGCTATCCGATGCGGCTGGTCGTGCCCGGCTGGCAGGGCAATCTCTGGGTCA
>Ga0070738_10005109_pt1 | contig 14906 bp, 14 predicted proteins | sample Coa_R2_2_FD_66446 | JGI IMG/M metagenome (GOLD analysis project Ga0070738, IMG submission 66446) | Surface soil microbial communities from Centralia Pennsylvania, which are recovering from an underground coalmine fire - Coalmine... | ecosystem: Environmental > Terrestrial > Soil > Unclassified ...
CGCGAAGTGGTCAAGGACGTGGCCGATCTGGTGAATGGCTTTGAGTTTGCCAACGTGATCATCGCTTACTGGTCTGGCTACCGCACGGATGACGACAGCAAGAAAGCGGCGGCTCTCCGCTGGCTGCGGGGTGAGTTTGCCACGAAGACAGAGGCAAGGGCGGCACTGGGAGTGCGGGTCATTATCGATGATGAGACCTGGTACGACTACATCAAGCTCTTTGCCCGGTTCGTCGCGGACATTGGCTACAAGGGGCTGCTGATTTTTTTAGATGAGGCCATTCATCTGTATAAAATCACTACAGCTGTGTCGCGTCAGAACAACTACGATAAGCTGCTGGCGATGTTTAATGACTCGATGCAGGGCCGCGTTGGGCATCTGGGCACCATTATCGGCGGCACCCCGCAACTGCTGGAAGACCCCCGTCGAGGGCTGTACAGTGACCCGGCCTGGCAGCGCCGCACGGCCAAAAGTCGGTTTGTGAAAGGAGGGGTGGAAGATGTCTCGGGGCCGGCGATCCGGCTGGAACCCCTGACGCAGGAAGACATTCTGCGACTGCTGCAGCGGTTATCGGAGATCCATGCCACCCACCACGACACCAAGCCACGCTTAACAGAGCGCGAGCTGCAAGATTTTTTGAGCGCGATCGCCAGCCGCGTTGGTGCCGAAACCTTACTCACGCCTGGTGAAGTGGTGCGTGATTTCATGAGCGTGCTCAGCATCCTCCAGCAGCATCCGAAGATGACGCTTAGCCAAATTATTCACAGCTCGACGTTCCAACCGTCACGATCGCAATCGCAAAACGCGATCGACGAGAGCAATGAATTCGCCGAATTTACGGTATAAAATGCAAACGCGCAACACCTACCCTCAATCTCTGAAACGTGTTCAAGACCGATGATCAAATGTTGCGCTTCGATTAACAACCGTTCAGGGTTTTAAGCAGCCCGACGGCTAATTAAACTCCACAGATAGATCGCAATAATTGCGCCAACAATCGCCACAAGTATGCCGCCAATACTGAAGCCAGGAGCCGCTAACGCCAGTGTCCCGGTTGTCAGCAACGTAAACAGCGTACCGCCAATAAATGCGCCGACAACACCCAACACCAGCGTTGCCAGGATCCCACCACCCTGAGTGCCGGGATAGATTGCTTTTGCGATCGCGCCAGCCACCAATCCTAAAATAATCCACGCAATAAGATTCATAATCTGCAATTCTCCTAAGACTCTATTAGCGATTGCTCAACAGACAAACATGTAATGTTTGAGCGGAATTCACTTTTGCCAAAGAGTATATCGCCCATTAAACTCAATCTTTATAACAACTGAAAGATTTAATATTGCTTGTAAAGCTGGATACAGCGACTTCAATTGATTCTCAGAACGGCTGCGATCGCCATCGTCATCTACTGTGTACAGCGGCAAGCCAGAACGCCAACCGAGACTATATGCTGTAGCTATTTATTGGGTTGATGGGCTGTGTTCTCGATGGGCTGTGTTCTCGGCCTTCTGACCCAAACGATCGTTTTCGCCAGACTCAACCCTTCAACCAGCGTGCATTTCCAGCGGTAATGTCCCGCGATCGATTGGATGGACTATGACTTCTCCTTACTATCGGCTTGCGCCATTCATTCAAGAATTTATCTACAGCCAGGGTTGGACAGACCTGCGCCCGGTACAAGTTGAAGCCTGTCGGGTCTTGTTTGACACGGATGCTCACCTGCTGATTGCCGCCGGAACGGCATCGGGCAAGACCGAAGCGGCATTTCTCCCCGTACTGACGCGGCTGCACGACGATCCACCGACCACCGTGGGAGCGATCTACATTGGCCCGATCAAAGCCTTGATCAATGACCAGTTCGATCGCCTCACAGACCTCCTCAAACAAGCAGAGATCCCAGTCTGGGCATGGCATGGCGACGTGGTGCAGAGCCGCAAAAAGAATTTGCTCAAGCGGCCCAAGGGCATTCTGCAAATTACACCCGAATCATTGGAAAGCTTGCTGATTAACCAGAGTACAGAGCTGAAGCGTCTGTTTGGGGATTTGCGTTTTGTCATCATTGATGAGATTCATGCCTTTATTGGCTCCGATCGCGGTGCCCAAATTCTCTGCCAACTCTCGCGGTTGGCCCGCCTGACAGACAACCATCCCCGTCGGATTGGACTGTCTGCCACGCTGGGGGATTACACTATGGCCGAAGACTGGCTGCGATCGGGGACAAATCGACCCGTCATTACGCCCCAGATCCCCGCCAAACCACGCACCATTCAACTGGCGCTGGAGCATTTCTACACGCCAAGCTTGATCGTGCGGGCAAAAGGAGACACCCGCGACTCCACGTTCAGCGCGTATCAACGCTACTTGTTTGACCAGAGCCAGTCCCGTAAATGTCTGATCTTTGCCAACGGGCGCAGTGAAACGGAGACGGTCATTGCCTCTCTGCGACAAATTGCTGAAGCAAAGGGCTTTCCCGATGTCTATCATGTCCACCACGGCAGCATTGCGGCTCCCCTCCGCGAAGCCGCTGAAACGGCCATGCGCGATCGCACCAGTCCGACTGTCACCGCTGCCACGGTTACGTTTGAAATGGGGATTGACCTGGGACAGCTCGATCGCGTGATCCAGCTTGAGGCTCCCCCATCAGTGTCCAGTTTCTTGCAGCGGTTGGGGCGATCGGGGCGGCGCGGCAGTCCCGCCGATATGCGGTTCGTGTGTGCCGAAGACAAACCCACAGGCGGCGAATCTCTACCCGAACTCATTCCGTGGCAGTTGCTCCAGTGCATTGCGGTCATCCAGCTTTACCTGGAGGAAAAGTGGATCGAGCCGATTGCCCCACTGCAGTATCCCTTTAGCCTGCTCTATCAGCAGACCTTGAGCACGCTGGTGGCCCTGGGCGAACTGTCTCCGGCAGCGCTGGCACAGCACGTGCTGCCGCTGCCGCCATTTCGAGCCATTTCCCAGGACGACTTTCGCCAAGTGCTGCGTCACCTTATCGAGCTTGACCACATCCAGCGCACGCCCGAAAACGGCCTCATAATCGGCATGACAGCAGAGCGCATTGTCAAAAGCTTTAAGTTCTACGCGATCTTTCCCGACACCGAAGATTACGCTGTCTGGAGCGATGGGGTGGAGTTGGGCAGCGTGGTGGTTCAACCTGCCGTGGGCGATCGCCTGTCGCTAGCCGGACGCACCTGGGAGGTGGTCGAAGTTAACCACTCGCGCAAGGTGATTCAGGTAAAGTCCGCGATTGGGGCATCCACTGTCTCCTGGCGGGGCAGCAGCGGCAACATTCACACGCGTATATTGCAACGGATGCGGCAGGCGCTTCTGGAAGACATGGACTATGCCTACCTGCAACCCGGTGCCAAGGCACGACTGGCCGCCGCCCGCAAACTCGCGCAGAAAGAAGGCATTGCGAGTAGTCACCTCTTACCCCTGGAAGGAAACGCCTGCTGCATTCTCCCCTGGGCTGGCACGATCGCGGTACGGACGTTAGAGCGATTGCTTCGCCTCCACTGCCGGGAAGCGCTCAAGATCAAGGGGGTGTCGGGACGATCGCCCTATTTCCTGGTCGTCAATATGGGGAAATGTAAAACGACGAGTTTATACCACGAGATCAAGTCGATCACCAACCGCGCGATCGAGGCAGAGGCGTTGCTGGGCGACGATGAAGTCCCTAAGCTGCAAAAGTACGATGAATTTATACCGCCCGATCTGCTGCGACGCGCCTTTACGGTAGACTATCTCGATCTTGCAGCACTCGGTGACATTGTGAAAGATTGGTAATCAGCGCAGCAGATTTACGGAGCGTTCTATCCTTGGATAGATGTAGAGAGTGTGCGATCACGTCTGATTTCGAGCGTTGGATCGCATTCCGGGGCATTCTGACCTGGAAATCCAATGCGCTGTGCGATCGCGCTGCTACTACACCTACCGCTATGCCAAATCATCAGCCGCTTATTGTCGATCTCGGCATGTCCGATACCGAATACCTGAACCAGCTTGCTCAGGGACACGACCCCGTGAAGGCGTACCGCAATCAGTCGTACCAGACCGTTCTCACAAGCTACGGCATTCCAATGGTAACGGCCGCCCACATCGCTCCATTGATGGAAAAACTCGACTGTTCCATTGCTGAAAAGCTACTCGTCAATCACGCCCTACACCACATTTGGCAGCAGCTTACGGGACAGGGCTCGGAACCAGGCGTTAGGGTTCCCGAAGCCCTGGGTCAGGGCGATCGATGATTCGCCGTATCTCAAACAAAAGTGTGGCCAGGAACACTCCTGCCACACTCTATTGCAGTCGATGTCGATCTACTGATGATTGAGTGCGATCGGCCTACTACTGCGCTTTTGGAGCGGCAACAGTTGCCTTCACCGCAACACTCTTGACGCCTTTGATCTGCTTCGCCAGTGGTTCTACTTTGGCCAGTTGGGCTTGATTCGGCACTGTTCCAGCAACCGTGACTGCACCATTCTTGGAGTCTACCGTCAGTTTACCGTTGGGAATGTTAGCTTCCAGCTTATCCCGCACTTCGCTTTCCAGGTCGCCATCCGCCCGTTTGTCTTTACTTCCACCGACGTCGTTACGCTGCTCACGTGCCCGGATGTCAGACTCCATTTGATTCTTACGAACATCGTTCGAAGCATCTTTCTGAGCATTTTGAGCGTCCTGAGCCTTCGGCACCTGACCATTATTGTCAGTAGAGTTGGGGGCATCGGAGGTGGTCTTAGCGTTGTTGCAAGCAGCCACGCTAACCATCAAAACGCCACCTAAGAGCAGGGGCATAATCTTTTTCATTGTGTGATTCCTCATCTAAAAATCAGTGGCTTGCAGAGATCGTGCATACCATCGCTGCAAGCCAGTAAAAGGACAGGTACTAAAGCAATGGGTCGCGACGAGTGGTAACGTCGCCAGTCCGAGCCGTCGTGTAATCGACATCATTGGCAGTCGAGTCGTAGACACCCCATTCCTGGATTCCGCGCTGGTTGAGGATGGCCTCGGCGCGTCGGATTTCATCTTCCGAGCCGTCAACAATTACCAGATAGTCGCCTCTAGACACCCGATCGCTATAAACGCGAGCACGATCTTCAGGAATGCCCAGGCCAGCCAATGCGCCTACCAAACCACCGGCTACAGCACCGATCGCGCCACCGGAGATAGCCGTTGCCAGTGCGGTAGCCACCGCACCACCCAGCATCACAGGGCCAATGCCGGGGATGGCGATCGCGCCCAATCCAACCAATAGTCCCGTAAGTCCACCCAGCGCACCGCCTGTAGCCGCGCCCGTTCTTGCACCTTCATCCGCCTGGGTATCGCGAGCCACATGCTTGCCTGTATCGCTAATCCGACTACTGGCGTCTGCTCCAGCAATGTCAGCCGCACGATCGGAATCTTTACCAATGACTGAAACACGATCCATTGGGAATCCACTGTCTCTCAATTCCCGCACTGCCGTCTCAGCAGATTGATAACTAGAAAAAGTGCCAACAGCGCGCTTGTGATGTCCTAAAGCCATTTTTCCTCCTTCCACCCGATGAATGCGAACACGCATAAAGATGGAATTACATTTGTTATTTGCACTACTAATTCTCTTGCTTGCTCCCCGCCTTTTCCTCAGTCAGAAGAGATAAGTTGCTTGCGGGTCGTACCTACCCTCAGACATCCATCGGAGGGCATCAGTGAGCCATTGCAGTGCCGGAAAAATTTCGTGGCGGACGTGAGTAGGCGTAGTTTTCGCGGCTCTAAAGTTCTTCGCGATCGAGCCACTTTTGATACGTGATTGGCGCAAAGGTCGCCAGTTTGTCTAACAGTTGATCGGGGTTGTCCGATTCCAGGACGAGCGATCGATGGCGGGGATGGACAAACTGTTCCGCAGTAGCGTGATCAAACATCGCGATCAGTGTGTTGTAATAACCATCCACATTCAGCAACCCACAGGGTTTTTGATGGAAGCCAAGCTGCGCCCAGGTCAGCACCTCACAGAATTCTTCAAAGGTGCCGAAACCACCCGGAAGCGCAATAAACCCATCCGCCAGATCGGCCATCATGGCTTTCCGTTCGTGCATGGAACCAACCACGTGCAGTTGGGTCAGTCCATTGTGCGCCAGTTCCTTTGCTACAAGCGCCTGGGGAATGACGCCGATCGCCTCCCCGCCAGCCGCCAGCACAGCATCGGCGATCGTCCCCATCAGTCCCACATTGCCACCGCCATATACCAGACCCAGGCCACGATCGACCATGGCCTTGCCAAGTGACTGTGCAGCGGCCTTGTAGGTCGATCGTCTGCCGTGATTAGAACCACAAAAAACACAGAGATGCTTCATCATGAGAGGGAGAAAGGAATCAAGCGCGAGGAGAAGGGAGTGAAGAAACTGGGTGTGTTCCTAATTATTGTGTCCTTTCTCGTCTGGTTAGCCGTTTTTGCCGTGCCGTTCCTGCCTTTGACACTGGCTCAGAAAGCAACCATCGCTCCTGGGCTGGCCGTCTCGGGTGAACTACTTTTCTGGTGCGGTGCGTTGCTCGTTGGCAAAGAGGTCGCCGCACGCTACAAGCAATGGCTTAACCCACGTTATTTATGGCAACGATACCATCGGCGACAACGGTAGCAAAAGCGAGAAATTGAAGCAACTGAATGGCCCAGATCCGCGACCTAAGCCACCGAAGGATCAACCGTGGCCAGGTCGATCGTCTCATTCGAGAGGACCTGAAGCCGCACCGTGCGATCGCCCCGCCCCGTTAACGACGTCTCAATAATGTCACCGGACAGAGGTGCAATGCAGCTGAGGAGCGATCGCAGGTGAGGGGTACTGGCCCCACTATCCAGATAAAGGCGTTCCGACAGCGCATTCAGCCGCTTCCACGTGAGGTAGAGTTTCGTGACGGTCTGTTCCAGTTGGGCCGCTTGATTGACCAGGTCGGCTGTGGAGCTAAGACAGCCGATGCGGAGCGCTTCTTCGAGCGCCTGCTCTAGATCCAGCGATTCGTTGTTGAGTGCCTGGACGTTGGCAGCAGCTTCCAGATAGCGCCACAGGTAGCGGGCCTCTGAGGTCGCCTGTTTCAGCGTATCGACATCCGGCGTTTCGGCAACGGCCTCGCGAATGGAGACCTGGTGGCTCTCCGGTAGCTTCTGCATCTCCTTCACCAGTGGCGCGAGGTATTTTGCCGGAATGGTGTGGTCAGCCGCCTTTTGCTTGACCTCAGTGGGCAACAGGTCGGACGTCATCGCTGTCCAATCATCCGAAAGCTGACGCACTTCGCGACGGGTGATGCGATCGCCCCGATGCGCGGCATCGCTGACCATTTGCTGCACTTCTGGTGCCGCATGTGCCGTTTCCACAAAGGCGCGTTTGCTAAACTGGTTGACGTCTTCGGGTTCCAGGTAGCCGCCTTCGAGCAGGGTATCGGCGCTGTTCGCCAGTTCAATCATCGAATACGCCTGACTTTTGCTGATCTCCCGGTCTTTCAGCCAGTTGAGAAAGCCCGTACCGCGTCCATCGCCATGACGCTTTTCGCGATCGCGCACAGCTCGCAAGATCCGTCCACGCCAGATATCGGTTTGCAGGTCAAAGCGATCGCAGACCTGCCACGCCTGCTCCACCTGCTGCTGAAACTCCATTTCAGGAATTTGCTCATCCTCTGGATCAGGCAACCGAAAATGTAAATCGACACTCGGCTCAAAAGCTCTTTCAACGCTATGGATAGCGTCTAAACGTGGAGGTGCTTGTACCATTAGCGTACTCAGGCAACAGTCGCATCATTATGGCACGGCTCACGGGAGGCTGGGAAGGGCTAGTTTGGTTTTATCCTCACCTGGTCTCTAAGCCAGAGTTGTCAGGCTGACGCGATGGGCTGATCCTGCCACTTGCGGAACGGGTCTGGTCAGCGGTTGCCAATACCTTTGCATTCAACACAAGCGTTATAGGTCAATCCGCTGCGCCAGAATTGTTATACTGCGTCAACTGCATCATAAAAATCTGCTAGCCTTCGTTGACTAAGGAATTTAATACAAGAATCAAACACTTTCCATGATGCACCTAAATTCTCAGGCAAGACTGGTTTATAAATAACTTCCAGTTCATCAATACCTACAACATAAATCTGCAAACCATCTTTATTTATATTGACCAACTGACAAGCAATAAAATTTTCTAGCGTATCAGGATAAATACCACTACCTAAATCGCTTATTCCGACAGATTCCTGGTCTTCATCAAGTAACTGTGATGAATGTCCACACAAATGTCGAAAGAAATGACGCATTGAAAAACTTTTTTTTGAGTAATTACTCCAATCTTCAATTTCTTCTCTTTTAATATATGCTGAGCACAAAATAAAGGCTAAAAGCTCGTTAGGAACTCTGCCAAGCTGAAGCCTTTGCACAAAATAGTGTATTTCTCCCGGTTCTGGAAGAATTCGATGACTTGACCATTTACGTAAAGCCGTTATTGCTAGAACTAAATCTTTATCAAATAGGTTTTCTTGTATTTCTTTAACTTTGATATGAGTAAGTTCATTAGAACATGGCACATTGATCTTATAGCCTCCTCTACCAGTTGACTTAATGGTGGCAAGATTGATGATTTGCCAATAAACCTTCTCGGTTTCCACCTCACAGAGAGTCAGTAATACTGGTATGGAATAGTTCAACCAGTAAGAGCGATGCTCCCGGTCAATGTACAGCACTAAATCACCATTCTTACTTCTGTTGAAGTGCCCTGTCTTAATCTGAACTCCAAACAGTTGTCCTGTTGATACCCCAAATTCAACTATCTCAATATGAGCATCTATGCCAAGATCGTGTTTAGGTTGTTCTCTGAAGATCCATGATGCCCTAGAAAAAATCTTGTTGACAATGGCAACACCAATGTCTGAATAAGGTTGGGTAAATGGAACTTTCATTCTTTAGAGATTTGGAATTGTGCAACTCAACTTATTCTATAAGTTTCTATCATGACTGCATAACTAAAGCATTAGGCAGTAACCAGTGATTTTTCGAAGCGTCCAAACAGATCGTACAGCGGTATAACGGTGAAGTTGAGCGGTAGCAGATTACCTTTGCAACATTACCAGAATCTCCTGTCCATCCGCTCCAACGCAGTGTTAGACTGCTCTTTGCCACCACAGCAGACCAACCGCTACGGAGTAAAGGATGCCGAAGTATAGCATGAGATTAAGCGTGGAAAGCCATTTACTATACTGTCCTTTCAGCGCCTGGTTAACTCTGGTTTGAACAGTCATCTCTACACGTTCTGCAATCTCCATCTCTCGAAGATACTCTCGTAGACAGGTAGTAAAACTGTTGAATCGCCAGAACAATACGAAGGCGAACCAATAAATTGCTAAAGCTACGCCATGGGAAATAATCGGTGGCACGGGTGGATTCTGAGTTTGGAGCGAAAAGCCAAAGATGGCAAAACTGATGCTTACAAAGAAAGTGGTCACGTTCCAGCGAGTCTTTGTGTGCTCTTGCTCTCTTTCCCAAAGCTTGAAGTAGAGTTCCTCAGCACCCAAACTCGTAGCTGATGTCTGACTTTTTGATCGATCAAGTTTGTTCATTCGATGCTTCTGCTAAGGCAACAATTCAGTGCTTGCTCTACTATAGGACAGCTTAACAAGCCATCAATAAACTGAGAATTGTAAGGGAAGATCTATTCGACAAGAACTTAGCGTTGCCTACTCCACCGATAATCTAGCAGTAACTTAACCCTGAACACAGGCAAACAAGCTCAGGGAGATGTTCCCACAGATAATTTAAGCGGTCTAACAATTATTAGGCGGAAAGTTTCCACCTAAGATCCCGTAATGAGTGGATAGACAGAAGGAGTCGGTATCACACTTTAAGTTCGCTACTCAGGTGAAACGTTCGGCATAACACGCGTAGGAATGACGCAGTCGAGGTCTGAAATCACCTGTTCGGTGTCCAGGGCGATTCCTGTTGACTGTCAATAGGGTGCTGTTGCCTGAGATACAGTAAATGTAGGGAGAGACGCTCGATCGCTTCACGCGCTATCAAGCCTTGGTATGGTGCAGACGATTCTGTTTTTAAGCATTCTCATCATCGTCGTCGGGTTGATCTTGGCTGCACCACGATTGACGCAGTGGCGTCGCCAGCGTCTGCGCGATCGCGCCTTTCCTAAACCCTGGCGATCGATCCTCGATCACAATGTGCCCCTGTACCCGCGTTTGCCAGAATCGTTGCAGCGTCAACTGTGTGGGTACATTCAAGTATTCCTGGCGGAGAAATCATTTACGGGCTGCGGCGGATTGAGCATCACGGACGAAATCAAAGTCACGATCGCGGCGCAGGCGTGTTTGCTGTTGTTGGGGCAGAAAGAGCAGTTTTATCCCAAGCTGAATACCATTTTTGTCTATCCCACGGCATTTTTTGTCAACACCACCGAGTCGATCAGCGGTTTATTCGTGGAGGAGAAAAAGGTGGCACGACGCGGCGAATCGTGGGATCAGGGCATTGTGGTGGTGTCCTGGGGTGATATTCAATACGACATCACGCACCCGCACGATGGCAACAACGTGATCCTGCATGAGTTTGCCCACCAGCTTGACCAGGAGGATGGACTGACCGATGGCGTACCCATTTTAGACCACCGGGTCGATCGCGCAACCTGGGCACAGGTATTGACCCAGTCATACCAAACCTTGCAACGGGAGATTGAGCACGGCAAAAACACCACGATCGATGCCTATGGTGCGACCAATCCCGCCGAATTTTTCGCCGTTGCCACCGAGACCTTTTTTGAAAAGCCCGCCGCAATGGAGCGTACCGATCCACACCTCTACGCGGTGCTGCAACGCTACTACCGATTAGATCCCGCTCGATGGGGTTGAAATCGTGAGCGACGGGTCTACGGCACAATCAGTACAGGGCAAGGCGACAGGTTGATGACGCGGTTGGTGACACTATCGGACACGCCTTCGTCCGTGAGCCCCAGGCCGCGACAGCCCATCACAATCAGGTCAGCGTCCACTTCGTCAGCCACATCGCAGATCGTGAAAGCGGGTTTACCTTCGCGCTCGATCGCGTCTGCCTCGATGCCCTGCTGCGAAAAAAGCGCTTTTGCTGTGGTTAACAGCTCGGCGATCGCTTCAGGGGAGGTCATGGGATCGTTCGCGGCGTCTTCGGTCGGTGGTTCAACGACGGACAGCAAAATCAGGCGACTTTGATGCAGTTTAACCACGCCAGCAACGGTTTCAGCCGCCTGTTGGGACTCACGGCTACGGTCGATCGGAAAAAGTACGGTCTTAAACATAGTCAGCATTACCGAAGACACACACTTCGGTACAATAGGTAAAAAGACTCATTTAGGAGGTTGTTGCGGTGCCCAAGAAGACTCTAGCAAATTTATCATCCTCTGATTTGTCCGGTAAACGCGTCCTCGTTCGAGTAGATTTTAACGTTCCGTTAGATGAACAGGGCAATATTACAGACGATACTCGCATTCGTGCCGCTTTGCCGACGATTCAAGATTTAACATCAAAAGGCGCGAAGGTAATTTTGGCGAGTCACTTTGGGCGTCCGAAGGGCGACGATTATGCCTCTCGGGTGGCCGACAAGTTTCGCCTCACTCCAGTGGCAAAGCGGTTGTCCGAGCTACTGGGCAAGCCCGTCGTGAAAACTGACGACTCGATCGGCGATGACGTTGCCGCAAAGGTTGCAGCGCTGAACAGTGGTGATGTGCTGTTGCTAGAGAATGTCCGCTTTCATCCCGGCGAAGAGAAAAACGACCCTGAATTTGCGAAACAACTGGCAGCCGTGGCTGACCTGTATGTTAACGATGCGTTCGGCACCGCGCACCGCGCCCATGCATCGACCGAAGGCGTCACCCACTACCTCAAGCCCTCTGTGGCTGGCTTCCTGATCGAGAAAGAGCTGCAATTTTTGCAGGATGCGATCGAAAACCCGCAGCGTCCACTCGCGGCGATCGTCGGGGGATCCAAAGTTTCGAGCAAAATCACGGTCATTGAAACCCTGCTGGATAAGGTCGATAAGCTCCTCATCGGCGGTGGGATGATCTTCACCTTCTACAAAGCGCGGGGCTTGAATGTCGGTAAGTCGCTGGTGGAAGAAGACAAACTCGAACTGGCGAAAGCACTGGAAGCCAAAGCGAAAGAAAAAGGCGTCGATCTATTGTTGCCAACGGATGTCGTAGTGGCGGATAACTTTGCTGCTGATGCAAATGCTCAGACCGTCAGCGTTGAAAATATTCCCGACGGCTGGATGGGTCTAGACATTGGCCCCGACTCGGTGAAGGTGTTTCAGGACGCGCTGTCTACCTGTAAGTCGGTCATCTGGAATGGCCCCATGGGTGTATTTGAGTTTGACAAGTTTGCGGTGGGCACCGAGGCGATCGCGCGTTCCCTGGCAGACCTGACTAAAACTGGCACCATCACCATTATTGGCGGCGGTGATTCTGTGGCGGCAGTGGAAAAAGTTGGGGTGGCCGACCAGATGAGCCACATTTCAACGGGCGGCGGTGCCAGTCTGGAACTGCTGGAAGGGAAGGAATTGCCTGGTATTGCAGCGTTAGACGATGCCTAAGCCATAGAATTCATCCTGTTGACATTGGTTTGAGTTGATGAACCCTCGACCCTGCCGTGTTCTCTGCTGAGAGACGTGGCTATGGTGGAGGGTTTTATTTATGGGGTTGGCCGCGATCGTCCGGTAAGGCAGCCCCAAACGCAACCATCAGGGCTGATCCAAAAGCCGAGGCCGCTACCAGCGACAGCAACCGCCATTTGAGTCAGCTTTCTGACTCGTCTGTGACCCCACCACATGGAGAGTGGCCGCGATCAACGTTAATCGTCCGGTGATATGGGGCGCTGTGCCGGGTCGGTTTTGCAATCGAGCAGGGATTGGTTCAGCGATCGGGCGCAATCTACCCCAAAGTAGACGAGGCTCTTTGAGCGAGGCTGCCTTGCGGTAGAGAAGTTGCTGGCTGAGTCAGGCTACGCTTAACCTCGATTGCGTTTGATGATAAGTGCTTTAGCCCACATCCATTGACGACAAGGTGAACTTCGATGGCCACAACGTATCAGATCAAGCTCCAGAATGAAGCAGAAGGTATTGACCAGACTGTAGCTGTGCCGGAGGATCAATACATTCTTGAAACGGCTGAAAATGAGGGGATGGAACTGCCCTATTCGTGTCGCCAGGGTGTCTGCTCGACCTGCACTGGAAAGCTCGTTTCAGGGTCGGTCGATCAGTCAGAACAGTCTTATTTAGATGAGGATCAGATTGCGGCAGGTTATGTACTCATCTGTGTGTCCCATCCCAAATCGGACTGCACCATCCTGACGCACAAAGAGGAAGAGTTGGTCTAACGGCACTCTTCACTAAATATAGCCGTGGCCATTTCAGGCTGACGGCGGCGAGTCAGCCAGCCTAATCCAGAATCGACTATCCTGCGACTGGCTATGTCCTGAGCTTGCCGGCCACAGCGATAACTACTCTTCACCAATAATGGCGCTGCGATCGAGCAGAAGCAGGTCGCGCAAGGCATCCGTATCCAGCTCGGTGAGCCAGTTTTCACCAGCACCAATGACGTTTTCTGCCAGCGCTTTCTTGCTCTCGATGAGTTCGTGGACCTTTTCTTCGAGGGTGCCATTGCAGACAAATTTATGCACCTGGACATTGCGCGTCTGCCCGATACGGAAAACGCGATCGGTGGCCTGATTTTCCACTGCCGGGTTCCACCAGCGATCGAAGTGAAACACGTGGTTCGCGCGGGTCAGGTTTAGCCCGACACCACCCGCTTTGAGCGACAGGATGAAGATGCGGGGGCCTTGCGGGTCGTGCTGAAAGCGATCGACCATCTCCTCGCGCTGCTTTTTCGGCGTACTGCCATAGAGGAACAGGGTCTCGCGTCCCAACTGTTGCTCTAAATGGGCCTTGAGCAATTTGCCCCACTCGGCAAACTGGGTGAAGATGAGGGCGCGATCGCCTTCTGCCACCGCTTCTTCTAGCATTTCCTCCAGCCGTTGCAGTTTACCCGATCGGGATTGGAAGGCGCTTTGAGCGGTTAACAAGGTTGTCTCCCTGCCCGCTCGTCCCCTTGTTCCCGCCCCCCCGTCTGACTCCTTCAGATACAAGGCCGGATGATTGCAGATTTGCTTTAGCTTAACGAGCAGCGCGAGAATGATGCCCTTACGCTGGATGCCCTCTGCCGCTTCGATCTCCTTCAGCGATTGATCGACCGTGTGCTGGTAAAGGGACGCCTGCTCGGAAGACAGTCCACAGAACACCGTCATCTCTTGCTTGTCGGGCAAATCCTGGATGATATCGCGATCGGTCTTGAGACGGCGCAGCAGAAAGGGTTGCACCAGCGATCGCAGGGTTTGCAGCGATGCCGTATCTCCATAGCGCTCGATCGGGGTGGCAAATCGTCGCTGGAAAAAGTTCTTGGGCCCCAGATAGCCAGGGTTGAGAAAATCCAGAATCGACCAGAGTTCCGAGAGTCGATTTTCTACCGGAGTTCCCGTTAGCGCAATGCGAAACTGGGCATCTAACTGGCGTACGGCCTGTGACTGTTTGGCATCCGGGTTTTTAATGTTCTGTGCTTCATCCAGTACGATCCCCTGCCAGGAAATGCTTTGCAGGTCTTTGAGGTCACGATAGATCAGGGCATAGCTCGTAATGATGAGGTCTTTACCCTGAGCCGCTTTGACAAAGGCTTTCCCTTGCGGCCGTTTGTCTCCGTGATAGAGAAAGGTGACCAGGTCTGGCCCAAACTTCTTGACTTCGCGCTCCCAGTTACCCAACACCGAGGTCGGACAGACCAGCAGCGTCGGATGTTCCAGCGTCTTTTGCTCTTTCAAGTACAGCAAAAACGCGATGAGCTGAATGGTCTTTCCCAGCCCCATATCGTCTGCCAGACAAGCCC
>Ga0070738_10005111_pt1 | contig 14900 bp, 11 predicted proteins | sample Coa_R2_2_FD_66446 | JGI IMG/M metagenome (GOLD analysis project Ga0070738, IMG submission 66446) | Surface soil microbial communities from Centralia Pennsylvania, which are recovering from an underground coalmine fire - Coalmine... | ecosystem: Environmental > Terrestrial > Soil > Unclassified ...
CTCGATCGCGTCCTGCGGGACAAGGCGCCGGACACGATGGCGGTCCAGAAGTACGACGTGCGAAAGCCGGCCGCTGGCGGCGGAGGGTTCCAGGAGCGCTACTGGAGCCCGGTCAACACCCCGGTGCTGGACGAGACAGGCGAGGTGGCGTGGATCATCCACCGAGTTGAGGACGTCACCGACTTCTTACGGCTGCAGCAGCGCGAGCGCCTGAAGGCGTCGGAGCAGCTGAAGTCCGACTTCTTCGCCAACGTGAGCCACGAGCTGCGGACGCCCCTGAACGCCATCATCGGCTTCTCCGAGCTGCTCCTGGACGCGCCTGAAGACGAGTCGGCGGAGGTGCGCACAGAGTTTCTCACCACGATTCACGACAGCGCCCACCACCTGCTGCAGCTGATCAATGACGTGCTCGACCTGGCCAAGGTCGAAGCCGGTCGCATGGACCTTCAGCCGTCCACGTTCGACGTCGAGGAGCTGGTGCGCAGTGTGGTCAGCACCGTGCGCCCCCTGGCCGAACGAAAACGCCTGCGCGTGCAGTTCGACGGAACCGATGTGGGCGAGATCGAGGCCGACCCGGGGCGCATCAAGCAGGTGCTCTACAACCTGCTGTCCAACGCAATCAAGTTCACGCCCGAAGAGGGCAGCGTCGGGATCGAGGTGGTGGACAAGGGCGAGACGGTGGTCCTGAGCGTTACGGACACCGGACCGGGGATCGCACCCGAGGACCAGGAGCGGATCTTTCGCGAGTTCGAGCAGGTCGACGGGTCCTCGGTGCGGCGGCAGCAGGGCACGGGTTTGGGGCTGGCCTTGACCAAGCGCATCGTGGAGCTCCACGGCGGCCGCATCTGGCTGGAAAGCTCGCCCGGTAACGGCAGCAGCTTCTACGTCGAATTGCCGCGAGGAGCGGTTGGGAGCGCCGGGGCCGGCTCACAGACCGGCGACAGCGCCGATGCACGCCCCGTCGTGCTGGTCATCGAGGATGACCAAAAGGCCGCAAGCTTGCTGTGGCAGCACCTGACGCGCGGCGGCTACCGACCGGTGATCGTCCGAAATGGACAGCAGGCGCTGAGGGTGGCCCGCAGCCTTCAGCCCATGGCTATCACCCTTGACGTTGTGCTGCCCGGCCTGGACGGCTGGGAGCTGCTGCGTCTGCTCAAGTCCGACGAGGCTACTCGCGAGATTCCCGTAGTCGTGGTCTCGGTGGTGGACGAGCAGGAGCTGGGGTACGCCCTCGGAGCCGCGGACTACCTGGTGAAGCCGGTGGACCGCAAGGCGCTGCTGGCGCACCTCGGACGCTACACGTGCACCGCCAAGCTCAAGGAGCGCCAGGTGCGCGTGCTCGTGATCGACGACGATGCGGCCGCCCGCCGCCTTGTGACGAGCATGCTGGAGCCGGCGGGGTTCTCGGTGCGGACGGCTTCGGGAGGCGCGGCGGGCATCCTCGCGGCTATCGGCGACGTGCCCGACGTGGTGTTGGTCGACCTCATGATGCCGGGCGTCGACGGCTTCCACGTCATCGAGGCGCTTCGGGGGGACTCGCGGACCGCGCACCTGCCCATCCTGGTGCTGTCAGGGAAAGAGATGACCGAGGCGGACAAGACGCGGCTCAACGGGTCCGTATCAGCGGTGTTCCGTAAGGGGTCGGCGCTGCGTGTCGAGCTGCTGACGTGGCTCGACGACATCAAGCGTCGAGCCCCGGCGCTGCGAGGCTAGGCAATGGCAGACCTTCTGCCAGGCGCATCTCGCGTCGTACTGGTGGTGGAAGACCAATCGAGCAATTTGCGGCTGCTGCGCACCACGCTCGAGCGCGCCGGATATCGCGTCCTGGAAGCAGGCGACGCCGAAGAGGCCAGGCAAGCGCTAAGTTCTACCCGGCCGGACGTCATCCTGATGGACATCCAGCTGCCCGGGCAGGACGGCCTGTCGTTCACCCGTGAGCTCAAGGCGCAGCCCGAAACCGCCGACATACCCGTAGTCGCCGTCACGGCGTATGCCATGGCCGGCGACGAGGAGAGGGCGCTGGCCGCCGGCTGCACGGCCTATATCGCCAAACCGCTCGACACCCGCGCCCTGCCCGCTCGGCTGGCGGCGATCCTGGACGGCGCCCAGCAGGCAGGCTGTCCGCGTTCCGATCCGGCCAGGCGCAAACGGACAGCTAGTCGGGCTGAAGGTCCGAGTGCTTCGGCCGAGCCGGCCCAGTCAACAGGGCGGGTGCTGGTCATCGACGACGAGCGGTCCAGCCGCACGCTTATCGCGCGCCAGCTGGCCAGTCGCGGCTTCACCGTGCTGACGGCCGTGGATGGCGCCTCCGGCCTGGCGCTGGCCAGGGACGAGCGGCCCGATGTGGTCCTGCTCGATCTGCTGCTGCCGGACGTGGACGGCCACGAAGTGTGCCGCACGCTCCGCGCGGATCCGCTGACGGCGGCGGTGCCGATCGTGATGCTGACGTCCTTGAGCGAGCGGAGGCACACTCTCGAGGGGCTGCGCGCGGGCGCCAACGACTTCCTCACCAAACCGGTGGACCGGGCGGAGCTGGTCGCCCGCGTGGAGGCGCAGGTGCGCATCAAGCGCCTCCAGGACCAGGCGGCGGAGCATGCCGCGGCGGCAGTGGAGGCCGAGGGCAAGCGCCTCATGGCCGAACTGCTGGAGAGCATCACTGACGGGTTCGTGGCAGTGGACGACGAGTGGCGTTTCACATACGTCAACGAGCGGGCTGCGCGCGTCTTCGGCCGGCCACGCGCCGAGCTCCTGGGGCGCTACCAACGGGACCTGTTCCCCGAGCTTAGCGGCACCAGCTGGGAGCTCGAAGGGCTGCGGGTTATGGAACAGCGGCGCCCGGCCGCCTTCGAGATGCTGTTTACGCCGGCCAACTCGTGGCTCGAGGTCCACATCTATCCCGCGAGCCGGGGGCTCTCGATCTTCTTTCAGGACATCAGCAGTCGCAAGCGGGCGGAGCATCTGCTGGTGCACCAGGCGCTGCACGACCCCCTGACGAGCCTGCCGAACCGCGCCCTGCTCCAGGATCGCCTCGAGCAGGCGGTGCTGAAGGGCTTGCGCGACAGCACCAGCTTCGCGGTGCTGTTCCTGGATATCGACCAGTTCAAGGACATCAACGACGTCTACGGCCACGCCCTGGGCGACGAAGTGCTGCAGGTGATCGCCGGGCGCCTGCGGCGCACGCTGCGCGAATCCGACACGGTGGCCCGGACCGGCGGCGACGAGTTCGTGATGCTCATTCCGGACGCCGGGACGGTGGAGGCGGTGCAGAGCACCGCGGCCAAGCTGCTCAAAGCCGTGCAGCGCGGCCTGCGCATCAGGGAGCATCCGTTCAACATCGAGGCGAGCATCGGCGCCGCGCTGTTCCCGGAGCATGGCAAGGATGCCGACACGCTGCTGCGCCGAGCCGACGTAGCGATGTACATCGCCAAGCGCAACCACCTGGGCTACGCCATCTTCTCCGGCGAGCCGGACGCCGAGCTGGCCGGACGGCTCACGCTGGCCGGCGAGCTTCGCCAGGCGATCGACGGGGGCGAGCTCGTCCTGCACTACCAGCCGAAGGCGGACCTGCAGTCCGGCACGTCGCAGGGCTTTGAGGCGCTGGTTCGCTGGCAGCATCCGCGGCTGGGGCTGCTGGGGCCGGACGCTTTCATCCCCCTCGCCGAGCGCACCGGGCTCATCCGGCCGCTCACCGGCTGGGTGCTGGCCGAGGCGCTGCGGCAGGTCAGTGTCTGGCAGGAGAGCGGGCTGGACACCAGCATGGCGGTGAACCTCTCGATGCGCAACCTGGGCGACCCCATGCTGGCCGAGACCGTCTCTCAGCAGCTGCAGCGCTTCGGCGTCGAGCCTGCCCGCTTGACGCTGGAGCTGACGGAGACCGCCATCATGTCGGACCCCGCCCACAAACTGGAGCTCGAGCGCCTGCAGGCCATGGGCGTTCGGCTGTCGATCGACGATTTCGGGACCGGCTACTCGTCGCTGGCGTATTTGCGGCAGCTGCCCGTCGACGAGATCAAGATCGACCGCTCCTTCGTGGCCGACATGGAGAGCGACACGGACGCGGCGGTCATCGTGCGATCGATCGTCGACCTGGGGCACAACCTGGGACTGAAGGTGGTTGCCGAAGGCGTCGAAACCGCCGGCTGTTGGAACGCCCTCAAGGAGCTGGGCTGCGATCTGGCCCAGGGCTACTACTTCTCACGGCCAGCCGCTGCGGACGAGCTTACGCCGGCCGCGCCCATCCAGGGGAAATCCCCTTCGGCGGCAAGGGGCTAGCACCCTATGCCCGGCAGGGGTGCCGGGCATATAAAGGACGCGGGGGGAACAAGACACCGTCTCTGACGAGACGAAAGGAGCGTTCCTCATGGCGACCTATTCCGACCGGCACCGTCCGTCTTCCATCGTGTTCACGGACGAGGACACCACCCAGCTGCTGGATCGCGCCAAGCTGCCGGACCACCAGTATTTCTGGGACATGCGCGCGCTGGATGCGCCTCACCGACCTCTCGTAGGCGAGCTGCGGGCCTTCGGCGAGCCAATCGACGACGGGTTGCGCATCCCCTGCCCCTCGTGCGACGCCACGATGACGTACGTCACGGTGGCCGGCCTGCATGCGGATCAACCCGTGCCGGACAGCCGCTTTCGGCTGCCGGGGACCAGCTTCGGCGGCGAGCTGCAGACCTTCACCTGCGGCATCTGCGGAGCCCGCCCCTATCCCCAATGGACGCTGCTGGTTAAGTAGCGATGAACCTTACGACCCAAGACGTCATGGCCCCGATCAACAAAGCTGCGCGGCGGGTGACCGATTCCTGGGAGATGGTCACGCTCGGGCTGGCCGCTTCGTGGAGCCATTTCTGCCTGTGCTGCCTGACCTTCAACGGCACGGGCATGGCGCGCAACGGCAGAAGCTACTGCATGGAGTGCTGGATGATCCGCCAGGCGGGCCACCTGTGTGACCACGCCCCGAACGGCGGCCTCTCGGCCTGAGAGGGCGCCGTCCGCACTCCTAGATCAGGCTGCGGCCGCCGAAGCGCTCCTTCCAGGCGGGGATGACTTCCTTGTTGAAGACGTTGTCCGGCACGTCGCCGCGGAGGGCCAGCAGCACCGATTCGGTGGCCCAGATGACGCCCGGCTTGAGCCCGCTGCCGACGTTCTGCGACACCATGTGCGGCGAGAGCAACACCTTGTCGCCGAGCTGGCGCAGCGGGCTGTCCATGGGCAGCGGCTCGGTCTCGAACACGTCCAGCGCCGCGCCGGCGATGCGGTCCTCCTGGAGGGCCTTGATGAGCGCCGGCTCGTCCACCACGGCGCCGCGGGAGGCGTTGACCAGGATGGCATTGGGCTTCATCAGCGCCAACTGAGGGGCGCCGATCAGGTGCGTCGTCTCCTTGTTCAGGAAGGTGTGCAAGGTCACCACGTCGGACTCGCGCAGCACCGTCTCCAGGTCCGCCTTGTGGACGCCGTGCTCTTCGAAGCGCGAGTCGGGGATGTAGGGATCGCAGGCCAGGATGCGCGCCCGCCAGGGGCGCAGCAGCGTGGCCAGCCGGCCGCCGACGCGGCCCAGGCCGACGATGCCGATGGTAATGCCCTGCCAGCCATCGGACTCACGGGCGCCGACGTAGGTGCCGATCAGGCTCTCGTCGCGCCACTCGCCGCCGGACTTGAGGTGCCGGTCGCGCTCGCGGACCTTCTTGAGCATGGTCATCATGTTGGTCAGCGTGCCTTCGGCCACGCCGCCCCAGTTCGACTCCGTAGGCGAGTGCGTCACCAGGATGCCCAGCTCGGTGGCGGCCTCGGTGTCCACGTCGTCGCAGCCGATGGTGTATTTGGCCACGATGCGCAGCTTGTCGGCGCCCTCCATGATGGCCCGGGTGATGGGCGTGCTGCGGATGGACGTGCCGCACATGGCGTCGGCATCGCGGGCAGCCGTGGCGATCTCGCCCTCAGTGTTGCCTTGCGGCGTATGCCACGAGGCCTTGCCGAGACTGACCTCACAGCCGTTCTGCTCCAGCTTGCGGTGAGTCTCTCCGTTGGGATCCGCGGGGGCGAAGATAAACACTTTGGCAGCCATGAGGCGCCCATTTTACGCCCGGCGAATCAGCCTGGGAAGCGCCTGGCGGCGGTGGCGGTGATCGCGGCCAGGACCAGCAGCGGCAGGAAGGGCGCGAGCAGCGCGACGTGCAGCAGGATGACGGCTTCGATGCCGGCGCCGACGCCGAGGGAGAGCACCACGCAGGCGCGCAGGGGCCAGCCGGAGGTGGGATGGCCGAACAGGGCCAGTTCCGTCACGGCGCTGGTGAGCGTGCCTGTGACGTACGTGGTCGAGACTGAGGGGACGGCCAGGCGCTGCGCGGCCGAGCTCTGCATGCCCATGGCCATGCCGGAGCAAACGATGAGCACCTCCAGCCAGGGCCGCACTGGGGCCGCGCCGGTGGCCAGCCAGCCGGCCGTGAGGGCGCCGAGCATGGCCGTCTCCAGCGCCAGGACGACGGTGACGCGTGCCGCCCACACGTCCTTGGCGCCGCCGCGCCCGAGGACACGCGCCGACACCGCCACGCCGGCCACATAGCCGACGAAGGCCATGCCCGACCGCAGCACCTCCAAGCCCTGCACGCGCGCCACGCCGAGGCCGAACAGGACGAAGTTGCCGGTCATGTTGGCGGTGAACACCCGGCCGAGCCCCAGATAGCTGGTCGCGTCCACGGCGCCGGAGGCGAACGTGAGCGCGATGAGCAGCAGGTTGCGGACGTTCAAAATTTATTGGGATTACTATGGCAGGACCGGCGGGGGCGCCGGAAAGGAGGTCGCTTCACATATGGCCATCGCACCTGCGCGCAGCTTTGTGCGCGAGCTCAAGGACGAGATCGCCAACTCGGGCATGCTCATCAAGGACCATCCGCTGGTCGAGGGCATCTACCGCGGCACGCTACCGCTGCACCAGATCCGAGGCTGGGCCACGCAGGACGCCGTGTATCGCCGGGCCGTGCCGCGGCTGGCAAGCGTGCGCTACCTGCGCTGCACAGACCCGTACTTCAAGGCCAAGCTGGGCGAGGTGATGGCCGAAGAAGCGGAAGGCGGGCAGTACGGCCAGACCGGCCATTACCAGCTGTTCCTGCGCTTCGCCAAGGCCATCGGCCTGAGCGAGGAGGAGGTCGAGAACGCGCGCATCCTGCCGGGCGCCGGCGCCCACATCTACTGGGCCGAGCTGATGGCCTGGACGCAGCCCTGGTTCCTGTACATGGCGGCTCAGCTCGCTGGCGAAGGGCAGGCGCCGCCGGCCGTCATGAAGACGCACGAGGGCTTGATCACGCACTACGGCCTCTCGGAGGAGGACGCGGCCTTCTTCAGCGTCCACGGCGAAGCCGACGAGGACCACGGCAGCATCGTGGAGGACATCATCGACAAGTACATCGTCACGCCCGAACTCCAGGCCCAGGCCCGGGCGCTGATCCGCCGTAAGCTGGAGCTCCAATGGGACATGTGGAGCACATTCGAGGCATTTTGAGGTGGCATTGAAACTGAAGTTCGGGCATTCGCCCAACCCCCGCTTGGCGCCGCTGGCGGACGGCACCATCAAAGTCGAAGGCGCCGAGTTCGAGTGGGAGTTCGACCATCCTGGCTCGCTCTTCCACCGCCAGCTCGTGGAGAACTGCTACGACGTGTTCGAGTTCTCCATCGCCGACTACTTCGTCGTCTCGGAGCGGCGGGACAGGTTCGCCAATCTTGAGTGGCAGGCGCTGCCGGTGTTCATGAGCAAGCCCATCGGCCTGCTGGTGAACTTCCACGCCAACGAGGCGTCCGGCGTCAAGCGGTTCAAGGACCTGGGCGGCAAGAGCCTGGGCGTGCCCGACTACGGCATGACGGCGGCCGTGTGGCTCCGGATCATGCTGCGCAAGCTGTACGGCATCCAGGCCACGGACCTCAAGTGGTACAACGGCCGGCCATCGAGCAAACGCCATGGCCACGTACTTGGCATCGACAAGGACCCGACGCCCGGCCTGCAGCTGATCAACCTCGAGCGCGAGGGCGAGCTGAACGACCTGCTCCAGAAGAACGAGGTCAACGTCGGCCTGGCCGACTCGGCCAGCGTGGTCATCCACGAGACGCCGCAGGTGAAGATCTTCTCCACACCCGAGGTGGTGATGGAGTTCGTGGGCGAGATCTACAAGGCCGAAGGCGTGACGCCGGTGAACCACACGCTGGCGGTGAAGAAGAGCGTGCTGGAGCAGGACCCCGGCTTCGCCAAGCGGCTGTACGACGCTTGCGTGGCCTCCAAGCAGGAGGCCTACCGCCGCGCGCGCGAGGGCGCCAACGGCTACCTGCTGTTCCCCGAGCTGGCCTTCGGCGAGCAAGCGCGGCTGATCGGCGAGGATCCCTTCCCGTTCGGCATGCAGGAAGGGCGGAAGTTCCTGTCCCACATCGCCGAGCAGCTCCAGATCGACGGCCTGATCACCAAGCAGCCTGATCTCGATCAGCTCTGGCTCCAGCCGGCGTAAACCTGGCCCTACCCCGGGCCGTCATCTGGGACATGGACGGGACGCTGGTCGACTCGTCCGAGTACCACTTCGCCGCCTGGAAGTCGGCGCTGGCCGGGGTTGGCTATGACTTTACGCGCGACGATTTCGCCCGCACCTTCGGCCTGCGCAACGATTCCATCCTGAGAATGCTGCTGGGAGACAACGTCAGCGCGGAGACGGTCCGGCAGGTGGAGACGGTGAAGGAGGAAGCCTACCGCCGTCACGTGCGCGAGGGCGGCCTGGAGCTGCTGCCGGGCGTCTCGCACTGGCTGGACAAGCTCAAGCAGGACGGCTGGCGCCAGGCCATCGGCTCATCGGCGCCCGTCGCCAACCTCGATCTCGTCCTCAACGTCACCGGCACCCGGCAGCGCTTCGAGGTGGTCATCAGCGGCGCCGACGTGAGCAAGGGCAAGCCGGACCCGGAGGTGTACTTCACCGCCGGCGAGCGGCTGGGCGTGCCCATCGAGCGCTGCGTGGTGGTGGAAGATGCGCCCGATGCCATCCAGGGCTCCCTCCGCGCCGGCATCAAGACCGTCGCCGTCCTCCGTGGCCCCGCCGGCCCGCAGGGAGCGGACCTGGAGACGCACAGCCTGGCCGACCTCCCGGCGGACGCCTTCGACCGATTGGTGCCGCCATAGTCGACGCGCCGTTGTCACTGCGAGCGGGTATGGCGAGGAGCGGAAAGGTCAGCCTGGCGCTCACGCTGGGAGTTTTCCTGGCGCTGGCCGCTCAGTTCTTCCTGACGACGCCCATTCTGGAGGGACCGGACAGCTACCAGCACTTCAGGTTCGTTCGCTATCTCGTGCTGCACCACCGCTTTCCATTCCTGAACGGCGACCCGTACCCGGCCGATGCGCCCTACCAGGAGGCGGCGCAGTACCCGCTGTACTACCTTCTGGGAGCGGCCGTTTCCTTCCCGGTGGATACCAGCGACTTCAACCAGGTCCTGGCGGTGAATCCCCACGCGGGAGACTTGCGCGCCAACGGCAACGGCAACTTCCTCTTTCACCGGCCGTTCAGCGGCTTTCCGCATGGAACCGAGCTGGCTGCGAGGCTTGTGGCGCTGGTGTCGATGGCCTGTGGCCTGGTGACAGTCGCGTGCGCCTGGTTCTTGGGGCGGCTCCTCGCGCCGAAGAGCGCCTGGCTGGCGGCGGGCGCAGGTCTGGCTCTGGCCGCCGCCCCCCCATTCGTCGCGTTCTCGACGTACGTCACCAACGACACCCTCGTGACCGCCCTGTCGTCCCTCACGCTGGTATTGCTGGTGTGCTGGGTGGCTACGGGATCGCCCAAATGGAGCTGGCTGTCGGCGGCCAGTCTCGCGTTGGCCATTCTGGCCAAGTTCAACGCGGTTGGGTTGGTGATCGTCTACGGCGCGGCCGTCCTCCTCACGGCCAAGAGCTGGAGAGCGCGCCTGGGCGGCGCGGCCAAGCTGGCGCTTGCCGTAGCCCTGATCGACGGCTGGTGGATGGTCCGCAACCAGCTCGTCAACGGCGACTTCAGCAGCATGGTGGCGGTCAATGGCCATGCCTATGGGGGAGGCTACCGGCCCTTCAGTCACCCGCTGTCGTCCCTCGCCCCGGTGCTGCATGGCTTGCCCGGTGTGCTGCACGGACTCGTTTCAACGGGGGCGTACGGCGTCGACTCTCCGCCGGCCATCTTCATGGTTACGACTACCCTGGCGTTGGTTGGGGTTACGTGTGGGGTTATTGCCGGGCTGAGCAGCGCCCGCAAGCACCGCTGGCTGTGGCTGGTGCTGGCGTGGCCGCTGGTGAACGTAGCGGAGCTCGTGGCCTACAACTGGAACGTCACCACCGGCGGCGCACGCCTCCTTTTCCCGGCCATGGCGTCCTTCGCTGTCCTGGCTGCTCTGGGCTGGGCTAGTCTCCTCAAGTGGATCCGAGCGGTGTGGCTGACCATTCCTGTGCTGGGCGCGGGACTGGGCGCCACAGCGGTAGTGCCCTCGCTGGTCGTCGCTCCAACTTTCGCCTACCCACCAGTGCTCACCCAGCTGCCGCCAACCGCTACCCCTCTGCACGCGGTATTTGATGGGTCAGTCGAGCTCGTCGGTGCCGACTCGAACGCACCTGCGCTTGCGCAGCCAAACACGTGGTACCGACTGACACTCTACTGGCGACTGCGGCAACCGACTGAGCGCTGGCTGGACACGTTTGTCCATATCGACGCGCTGGACCCGAGTTACGGCTCCGTCGCTTCATTCGACGGCGCTGTCGGTCACGGCAATCTCCCGCCACCCTATTGGCCCGCCGCCGGCGTCATAGAAGATCGGTATGAATTGCGACTGAAACCGGACGAGCGGCCAGACCGGCGCAATGCGGTGCCGCTGTCGATCCGCGTGGGCATGTACGACGAGCACGGAGCTCAGATCCGGGCCGATCCTCCAGAAGGCACCGATCAGGGCGTGGAGGTCGCGCGTTGGAAGCTGCGAGGAAAGCCGCCCGATGCGCCCCAGCGGCCGTTAGCGACGTTTCCAGGTGCGCTGGATCTGCTATCTGCGACCTCCAAGCAAACCGGCCCGGCCAGCCTCGAGGTAAACCTGCAGTGGCTTGCGCCCACACAGCCCACCCGAAATTACACCGTATTTGTTCAAGTGCTTTCGCAGGACGACCGCGTCCTAGCGCAGCATGACTCCTATCCATGGGACGGTCGCTATCCGACCACGCTGTGGCTGAGCGGCGAGCGAGTATTCGATACAGTGAAGCTTGCGCTCACTGACGCCCTGCCCCCCGGCAGCCGCATTGTAATCGGGGCCTACGTCCTGCCGGATGCGCGACCTCTGCTAACGGCGAATGGCGAACCGTTCGTTGTCGTGCCGCCCGGGTAGCCGGCTTTAAGTGGGCGTACCCGTAGCTGGGGTTAAAGGGAGCCGCACGAACGGTTGGCCGTTCAGGGTCAATATCCGATCAGTGCTCGGAAGCGCATAGAGGCCGACGATCACCGAGTCCTGCGGGGCAGGCGGGACCTCCGCGTGCAGCGGCACCGTATCGGCAATCTGGTCATCGGGCTGCCACTCGGAAGTCGGGAATCGGCCGTTCAGCGGAGGCGCATCATGCTGCGCGATGAGCCTCCCATCCGATGAAAGCAACTGGACGAAGACAGTCAGATCGCGCCGCGGCGTACTCCTGGCACGCCAGAGCAGGTGGACGTCAATGTCGTTGCCGGTTTGCCGTGCCGCCCCACTGAGCAGGTCCACAGCCGGAAATTCAGCTGCCGGCGTGATGGTCGCTGGCTCGGCTGGGCTGAGCCTCCAGAAGGTCAGAGTGGCGCCGCCGTCGGCAGCGCTGGCAGGATCAACGCTGACCGGAATGATCCCACCGCGGTGGTCCGCCGGCACGGCGTACATACCTACACGTACGGCGAGTGGGATGGTTGAGGCCAGGCCTGGACGGGGGCGAATATGGAACACGTAGTGGTCGACGATCACCTCGCCCAGGTTCCAGAAATTTGGCGGGTAGGTGCCACCGCCGACCGCCCCATCGTACGACGCGCCTGAGTCGTAATCGTCCACCAGGGACTGTATGTGCACAAACGTGTTCAGCGGCTGATCGATAGGTTTAGTCAAGCGCCAGTACAGCGTGAGCGGGAGGTCACCGCCAGCCGGCGAGAGGCTCGCTCTGGGGGACTCGAACCCGGCAAGCTCGACTGAATCTGCGAACACGACATGCAGCGGCTCGGCCGTCGCCGGGAGATTGTGCAACCGTGGCGGATAGGCGTACTTCGGCGCCGTCACCAACCACGCTGTTCCGCCGGCAACGACGACAAGGGCGGCGGATACTGCAGCAAGCACCGGCTTCACCCATCTCGGCCCCAGAAGCCAGGACCAACCAGCGCACGCCGCGACCGCCAAAGGCGCGATGGCCGGGTACAGCAGGCGGCCGGGAGCGTCGTACGTGGAAAGCCAGCCAGCCCCCTCAACGGCCATCACCAGCACCCACAGCAGCATCGGCCGCAGCACGGGCGTCAGCAGCGGCCGGAAACGCGACCGAATCAAGTATGCGGCGGCACCCAAAAGGCCAATGGCCAACACCAGCGCGGGCACAGCCAGCGAAATGCCTCCGTCGGTGTTGAAGTTCACGATGAAGGTTCGCGCTGTATAGGGCGCCTGACGCACGACGTTACCGGCAATTGTGCTCAGGGGCTCACTCAGGCTGGGCGCCTCCAGTCCGTTCGGGAATGAGCTCTTCAACCAGGAGACCCCGCTGGGGTCGCCAAACGTGCGGACCATATGGACCACCCACCAGCCGTCAACGACGGTGAGCGCCCCAAGCAGACCGCCAAAGTAGGACATGCGCCGCCGCCACGTCGGCTCCGCCGTGCACGCGGCGCCACAGTACGCCACTACCAGTCCGATGGCGTTGAGCTTCGAGAGCACCGCCAATGCAAGCGTCAAAGCGCTCCACCAGCCATACGCCGAGCGACCTCGCTTCAACCAGAGCACCAACAGCAGCAGAGTCAGCGAACTGAGCGCCGTCACCAGATTGTCGTTGGTGACCGATACCGCCAGGAAGTCGAACGCCGGCAGGGCGGACACGAGCAGGCCCGCGGCAATCCAGAGGATCGGTTGCTTGGGGAGCAACGTGCGAGCCAGCAGCACCGTAGTGCATACGGTCACGACGGCGCAAATCAGCGAGACGAGCTCGATGACCCGAGCCGCAAGCTCGGCGCCCGACGGCATGCCCTCGAAGGGTCTATGGAAGAAGGCGTTCTGGTTGAGGCCTAATCGCGGGTCGTTGAAATGTGGGTTAGAGATCGCGATCTGATCGAAATCGTCGGTAGGGATGGGCCACACGACCGCGGCGGAAAGCAGGTAGTACAAGGGATATTGGGTGGACTCATGGCGGCTGGTCTGCGCAATGTTGGGGTCGTGCGGGTCCGGAAAACGATGCTCGCGAGCCAGCGTTCGCACGTACTCGAAATGGTTCGGCACGTCGTGGCCCTCCAGGATCGGCGCAGCCAAGAAGAACTGCAGGGCGACCACGACGAAGGCCGTACAGGCCAGCACGAGCGCAGGCCACGCCCCACGCAGCGGACGCATTTCCAGGTTCGCCGGAAAAACAGGTCGTTCGAGTGCTAACACCGACCGGCCAAGCGGACTGCTGAATAGGGCTTCACAATCCGGCCCCGAGGAGGCATCTTGACAGGAAGTCTAGGTCTGAGTCGTACTCGGGCCACTGATAGCGGCTGCCCGATTGACCTCCAGCTTAGCCACGACACCCCGGCGCAGGCGTTCTCGGATGATCGTCCGCAGCACACGCCAGCCGTCCTTCACAACGTGCAGCCGGCTATCGCCGTAAATGCGCGGATGCTCGTAGCTGGGTACTTCGGAAATCGTGAGGCCGGCGCGTACGGCGCGGATGTTCATCAGAGTTTCAATCTCGAATCCGTCGCAGTCGAGCGCCAGGACCGGAAGCACCCGCTTCCAGAAGGCGTTGTACCCGTAGCACAGGTCGGTGAAGTGCGCCCTGAACAGCAGCCGCACGACGCGAACGAGGCAGGCGTTCCCTAGCGCCCGAAGCGGCGAGAGGTCGTCGCTTCCACCACCGGGCAAGTAGCGGGAGCCCTTGGCGTAATCAGCTCCCAATCGCAGTGCGGCCACGAAGCTGTCGATCTCGCCGACATCCATTGAACCATCAGCATCGAGCGTGATCACAACGTCCCCGGTGGCTGCTTCGAAGCCCGCCAGCAGGGCCGCACCCTTGCCGAAGCGCTTCGGAGAAACCACTCGAATGCTCGGCCGCAGACTGCGCGCGACATCCGGCGTGCCGTCGGTCGAACCACCGTCGACCAAGATGACCTCGAAGACGGAGTCGGGGATCTTCGGCAGCACGTGGGGCAGGTTCTCCGCTTCGTTGAGCGCCGGGACTATGACGGTGACGCGGCAGTCGTGGTCAACTGCAGGCGCAAGCGAAGCATCCAAGGCGTGTTCCTAGGAGCCTACCCGCCTGCCAGCCCGCAATCAAGGTGGGCTAGAGTTTGGGCGCTTTGCCCGATTCCAGGAGTCGTCGTCGAAATCCGTGCCCAAGTTCTTCCTGACCCGGCCGCTGCTGTGGTCGTCGGGCGTGAGCTGCGCCTTGTTTGCCGTCCTCGCGGGCCAATTCCTCTGGGTCACGCCAATCCTCGAAACCTCCGATGCTACCGGGCACTATCGGTACGTACGTGCGGTCGCTCGCGACGGCCACCTACTGACTGCCAGCACGGATCCGTATTCCGCCGCCCAGGAGGGGGGACAACCGCCGCTGTACTACTTGGTGGCTGGAGCGGTGCTGCGGCCCTTTCCGGATGGAGACCTCGATTCGGTTCTGGTCCCAGACACCCACAATTCCGCCGGCAGCGGCCTCACGAAGAACTTCTCCTTCCACCGGCCCTTCA